>Ga0105239_10000796_pt1 | contig 44745 bp, 31 predicted proteins | sample KBSC44metaG_FD_92761 | JGI IMG/M metagenome (GOLD analysis project Ga0105239, IMG submission 92761) | Corn rhizosphere microbial communities from Kellogg Biological Station, Michigan, USA - KBS C4-4 metaG | ecosystem: Host-associated > Plants > Roots > Rhizosphere > Soil | place: Michigan, USA...
AAATGACCGTGGTGAGTCGGCGGGGGTGAACATTTGCAGGCGTAGCAAATGCAATTTCCCGAAAGAGTTGTATACCTTGGATCCTGAAAGTCTTTAGTAGAGGAGAAGTGTGCAACGCTTTTTCGGGAAGAATCGAAGCCCCAAAGCCGGCTTCGACCAGCTTCTTGATGGCTTCAGTATCTTCTGCTTCCATCGTAATCTTTAATGACAGCCCGTGCTTCCGCATAGTTTCGTCAATAATGGTTCGGGTGCTGCTATCTCTCGTATATAGGATCATGGGAATATTAACCAGATCTTTCAGGCTTATGGTCCGCCCACGTACTCTGGAATCGCGGGCATTCATTAGGACTAGCATCTCTTCTTTAAATAAGGGTGTCAGCTGCACCGCCGATGACTCCACAGGAAGAGAGACGATTCCCAAATCTATCTGCTTCCATTCCAGTTCGTAGATGATGTCCTGGGTGGGCCCGACATGCACAAGGATATTGTTTCTTGGAAATTGTTTGCGAAGATGTGTCAATGATTGGCGCAATTGATAAATTAACGTGGTAGGGCCTGTTCCCAGTACGAACGGCCTGGAGTCGCATTCGGCTTCCGGGGGAAAATCTTCACGAATAGTGTGCAGCATATCCATAAGCGATGCCAGATGTTGATGCATCCTCTTTGCTGCTGCTGTCGGCACCAGCTTATTGCCAACCCGTGTAAAAAGGTCTGCGCCCAGCTCTTCACTCAGGTGTTTTATCTGCAGGCTGACTGCCGCAGGTGAAAGATGCACGCGCCTGGCCGCTTCTGTCATGCTCAGAGTGGCCATCACGACACGAAAGGTTTCGAGTTGACGCAATTCCATGGGAGCGCCATTTTACGACACGTCAATCGCCGCTATGAATGATGTTTCGACCGACGATGCCGGTCTTAGTTCATCACGCCACGAGACTGCAATATGACTCGTAGATGTAGGCGATCCGCTTCGAGCAGTGCCGGCAGAGGCGGTCTTACCGGACCAACGCCGATACCGCATAAATTCATCGCTTCTTTAATCACAGATGTCGAATAGCCGGGTTGCTTTGCACGCAAGTCAAAAATCGCCAGTGTTTCCCTTTCTACGATTCTGGTTGCTCTTTCCAGTTGCCCGCTTTGCAGGCACTTCAAAATCTCCAGAGATACTTGCGGCATAAAGTTCACGATTCCGCTGGTAAACGCCTTAACGCCTAAAGCCGCATAACTTGGAGCCAGAATTTCGCCCACGCCACACAGCAACTTGAGTTGGTCACCGACCGCAGCTTGTTGGCGAACAAATTGCTTCATGTCACCGTGCTCATCTTTAAGGCCGATGATGTTTGGGATCACAGCCAGGCGGCGCAGCAGAGATGGAGTGAAATTAAATTCAGGTGTCTGGAAGAGAATGACTCCAAGGTGGGTAGCTTTCGCCGCTGCCTGGTAATACGCGAAAAGCCCATCCTCATTGGATTTCAAGCAGTGGGGGGGAAGAACTAATATGCCGTCCGCGCCGTAAGCTTCGGCTGCGCGTGCAAGTTCGCAAGTGTCTGGGAGGGAAAATCCGGTTCCGACCAGTACTGGTTTGCGTTTGGCGACTTCCTCGACTACGCTGCGACCGACTAACTTCTGTTCCTCGATCGAAAGCGAAAAAATCTCGCCATTGTTGCCCAAGGCAACCACTATGTCGCAATATCTCGCCAGATATGCGGCATTCTCGCGGAGGGCTTCTACATTTACTTTCAAGTCTTGATGAAACGGTGTAACGCCGAATCCGATGAGACCTTCTAGCGACGACTTCAGTTCAGCTGGACTTTGTCCCATATAACTCCCCCGTAGATGAAATGACATGTCTTCATCCAAAATCAGCTGTTGGCAACTCTCAAATTGGTTGTCCGTACCAAGACAGCAACGACGATCACGGCACAGACGATCATTCCCGAGCCCACACCAAACACGGACTCATAGGAGACCTTTTCTGTAAGCCATCCGGTAACCAAAGTGAAAATCATTCCTCCGATCGCGCCGGCGGTTCCAGTGAGGCCGGTTACCTGCCCTACTTCATGACTGCTAAAAAGATCGATGGGCAAACTCAGGATGTTGCTGGCCCAACTGGTGTATCCAAGCAGAACCACACTTACCCACAGCAGTGCGATCGATGCACTGGAAGCTCGCGCGGCGCAAATACCGCACAACATGAGCAAAGCGCTGCCAGCCATTATGATTTTTCGAGCTCGTACGGCGGGCAGACCTCGGCGCACAAACACATCGGACGTATATCCGCCCAGCCATCCTCCAACGCCGGCGAAGACAAATGGAATCCATGCTGTGCGTCCAATTTGTACAAGGTTGAATCCGCGACTATGAGCCAGATAGCTAGGCAACCAGAAGGCATAAAACCACCACACGGGATCGGCCAAGGAACGAGCGATCATCAGCCCCCACACGGATTTGTCTTGCATGTGCAAACGGAAAGAACGATTAACAGCGGAGCGGACTGAGAGTTCGGAGGGTACAGGCTGGCGTTTATAAAGAGCATGCCACAACCACACCCATAAACAACCCGACAATCCAACCACTACAAACATCAGTCGCCATCCCCAGAATGCAGTAACAGCAGAAACAATGGGCGGGGCCAGAACTGCGCCTGCAGTAGAGCCACTGTTAAATACGCCGACTGCGAACGCGCGACGAGCAATGGGAAAGTTCTCGCTCACGGTTTTTACTGCTCCAGGCCAATTGCCTGCCTCAGCCATCCCCAACAAAAATCGCAAAATTCCAAAACTTACTACGCCGGTGGAGAGACCGTGCAGCATGCTCACCACAGACCATGCGGCAACACACAACCACATGCCGAGCCGAGCACCGGTTCGATCGATCAGGCCTCCCGCTAGAGCCTGGCTGATGGTGTATCCGAGCAAAAACAAAAAAATGACTCGCGAATACTCAATGCTTGTTAGCGAAATCTGTTTTGCTAGGACAGGAGCCACGACAGACAACGCTTGGCGGTCGAGATAGTTGACCGCCGTTGCCGAAAATAAGAGAGCGAGTACGATACGCTCATAACCACGAACTGAATATTCCGATTCTGCTGCGCGCATAGTCTTAGTCGTTATGGGAGATGCCGGACGAGATCGTTCGGCCGCCGTCAACGTACAAAGTTGTGCCCGTCACGCAGCGCGCCATATCGGAGACAAGAAAGACTGTGGCGTCTGCGATATCTTCGGGGAGGATTCGAGTCGGCAAGGGTTGAAGTGCGACCAGTTCCTCAATTGAGACATGAGGACGTTGTGCGAAGTAATCCAGAATCAGCGGAGTCATTACCAGTCCTGGAGAAATCGCGTTCACTCGAATTCCATTACCACCGAAATCAACTGCGAGACTTCGCGTCAGTGAGAGCAAACCACCTTTCGCGACACCATAGGGAAATGCCTGTGCCTGAGCGCGGTCTGCGTGCGTGGAAGCGATATTGATAATCGAGCCTCCGCCTGCCTCGATCAGAAGTGGCAACCCATATTTGCAGCAAAGCCACGCACCCTTGAGATCAACGTTGAGGCATTTTTCCCATTCACACTCCTCCAATGTGATTGCGTTTTTGTAAACGTACATTCCCGCGGAATTGACGAGAATATCCAGTTTCTTGGTGTGCTTGAGAACTTCTTCGAAGGCGCGCGAAACCTGGGTCAGTGAAGCTACGTCCGCTTGAATAGCGAACGACTGGCCGCCCATTCTCAGAATTTCCTGAGCCACGCCTTCGGCAGCAGCAATGTTTTGATCTAAAACAATCGAAAAGGCGCCATGGCGGGCGAAAGCAAGCGCGATGGCCCTGCCGATACCCGATCCGCCGCCGGTCGTGAGCGCCGCTTTTCCCGCCAGCATCATGGTTGTTTTATTCAATGGAGTTTTTGCTTAGATCCGTTTCCTGAAAGCCGCCCAGGTCAATGGTGGGGTCATCGAGTGTCATCCCCAAATCGCGGCGGTGGAAAATAATGACAATGGTGTTCGGCACTAAGGCTTCAGGGGAATGTCGAACGCCGCGTGGAATCATGGTGAAATCGCCCTTGCCGAGTTCCACCGCACCGTCTTTTGTGTCGATGCGAAGCCGTCCTTCGAAGACAAACCAGCCCTCGTCACCATGCGGATGGAAATGCCACGGGAAGCGGCCGATTGTTTTTGCGACTCGTACCGTGTAATCCTCATCGACTCTGATCACATGAAAATTCGTGCGCGGCGGATGAGGACTGAGGAGATCAAAAAGATTTACCTTGGTCGGTTTCCACATGTTATTTCTTTCGTACTCCTTGCAATCCCGTGCTCAGATTTACTTTCCAAACCATGTCGTGAATATCCGGCACAGAATGATCGATGTCATATTCGCGCCAGCCGATCTTGTAGTGCAGCGCCTGTACTTTGTCCCAATCGATCTCAATACCCAGGCCGGGGCCGTCGGGAACCAACATGTAGCCCGAGCAGTAGCGAATCGGATTGCGCGCCGGGTCTTCGATGTAGAGCTTGGGGCCGATGGCGACGGTTGGATAGTGAATATTGATTACCGCCGCGCCAACGTGGGCTTCTGCTGCGGTTCCCAGGGAAGTTTCCTGCGTCGTGCTCAAGATGGTTCGCAGACCCAGCGTTTCGGCAACGGCAAAGACCTTCAACGACTCTCGCATGCCGCCATGAGCGCTGTTGGCTACATTAATAATGTCCACTGCGCGCGCCTTCCATAGGGCAATTGCATGTCGCGAATCGCCTACGTGTTCGCTGACAGGAATATCCAGCTTGGCCCGTGCTTCTGCCATTCCTTGAACATCGTGAAGTGGCGCAATACTCTCGACGTAGTGAGGTTCGTAATGTTTTCTCAATCGATTGATCAGGCGCACGGCGTCAGTTGGGTGAACGTGGCTGCTCAGATCGAAAGCCTGCATCGTAATGCGGTCCCCAATTTTGTTACGAAGCGCAGAAAGAAATGCCTCATCGAAATCCGGAGAGCCCCCGATGTAAACACGGAAATTGTCGAAGCCTTCTCCGAGCAAACGATCGACTAACGCCAGATTTTGCTCTACGTGTTTTTCATTCAGGTTTCTAAAAATAGGAATGCAGACTTTGATTTTGGTTCGTACTGGTCCACCAAAAAGCACATGCACGGGAACATCCAACGCTTTACCGGCAATGTCATGCAACGCCATCTCAAATCCAGCGCGAAGGCTGCCGGTGTAAATGCCGGTATCGCCGCGCCCGGTCAACAGCAGGCTGAGCAGATAGTCAAGCCTTGATATCTCCATCGCATTTTGACCACACAATACGTTGGAAAAACTTTTCTGAAGATCTTCCAGATCGGCCATGGTGAGCGGGAGATCGGTGATGTCCGCATATTCGCCGACGCCGACGATTCCGGAATCCGTATCCAAGCGAATCAGCACGTGTTGTGAAGCGTCACCGGAGATTCGCGGTGTGCGGATCGGGTACAGGCTAACCTTGGTGATAATGACGCAGTTTTTGGAATTCAAGTTATTGCGTTTTTCAGTCACGAGATACTCCTTTGAATTTTTCTAGAGTATGTGCGGCGGCCTTAAGCAGATGCAGAGGAGCAAGTCCGTAGTGGTAAAGCTGGACCGCTTGAAAACCCTTCTCATGCAAGAAGGTGAGCCGGGATTCGACGGCTTGTTCTGTCCCAGTATCTGGCGGGAAGATACGAATTCCCGCAATCCAGCGCGAGGGATCACTCACACAGTTGAGTGCGGCTTCAAACCGCTTACGGAAAGCTGTTTTATTAGGTTCAAAGACGACCAGTAACAGCCGATCGGCTGATCGAATTGTTTCCTGGGGATCGGCACCAAACAGTGCGCCGAATTCAAAAGGAGAAAGCCCAGAACTTAACGTCAGATCGATAGTTCTTGGTAATGTCTCACGTGCTTGTTGGAGCAGGCTTAGTACACAATCATTGCGCGCGTGTAACAGAAGCCCGGCAACATGCTCACCCAGCACTTGTCCCAATTCTTGTCGTGCCTGCTTGGCATCTTGAACAGGCGGCACTTTTCCTTCGAAAAACTCCTGCAATCGCTCCCGGAATCTCGCCATCAGAAAGCTCGTGTCGAGACCAGCGACCGCAAAATTCTTCGCACAATGAGTGCAAAAGCAGCAGGAAAAAAGAAACTGATGAAACAAATCAAACGCGATGCCGCACTTGTCATGCATCGACAAGTGTTCATAACCATAGAATCCGATGGCTTCGAGTTCCAACTCATGAATGGGGCGTGCGGAAACTGCGCGAACCAGGCGGATAGCATATTCACGCGCCTTAGGAGCTGAAGGGCACAATGCGTGGCGAAAAGTGTCTCCGAAGCAATTGGTGGGAACCGAATCGGGGTTGGCAGTTGCGAGCGGCGTACTGTGAAACACAACCGTCCACGCTTTCACTCGCAAACCAATTTTTTCAGCTTGCGGTAACAGCGCTGGCACTGGTCCTTCGTCGGTTGCCCACGGTTGGCAGAATGGCTGAATACCGGGTAGAGGGAATTCGCCAAGACGTGGACGAAAGCCGAGACCTGCAGAAACAGAAAAGGATTTGTGCCCTAGGCGATGCGGAGCGAGAGCGCGCAGCGAGTGACAGGCAAAAGGGATGCTGATGGCATTTGCGCCCAATTCTTGAATGGCTTGCAATCGATCTTCTGCCGTGGTGTCGGTGATATCCCATGGGTAAACCCAAAAGATCTGATCAGCAAAGGCCATGAATGATCACTCCCTCGCTGTCAAAATAAGTGACTACGAAACCGCGGCTCTCATTCAGCCCCATGGTGATATCGCTCAATCCTTTAAACACACGTCCAGCATGAGGCTGATACATCACGCCCGTTCGAGACAATTCGCTATTGCAGGACCACTACAGAGTAGTTGTCGATAGCAGGGAGGGTAGCTTCCAGAACCGGACCCTTCCATTGAATCTTCTGTAATACTGAACTTGTTGCGTCTGGTGAAAACAATGCAGGCTTGCGGCCCACAAGTTTTTCGAAATCTTTTCCCACGACTAGCTTTAGCTTTAATGCGGTCACCGGATGCTGGTCATAATTGAGCAAATGCACCACCATCCCTTTGCCATCCTGGACAGAAGTTACATTGGCCAGCACGTAATTTGCTGCACCCTCCAGTTCGACATGTGTAACGTTAGGAGCAAGAGAAATGATTTCTGCCAAAGTTTGTGCTTCCGCTGTTTTGCCTCTTGTGGAATTGCTCTCAGACGCAGGCGCGATCTCACCGTTTAGTCCACTTACACGTGAGGTTTCAGGGAAAATAAAGACCTTGCCTCCACCTTGTTGGTAGCCTCGTAGCATCTCCTTATGCTCTGACGACAGGGATGTATATGAGGGAACGATGACTCCTTGATGTTCAAGCAAATCTTTCTTTGTGATTCTGCCTGCCAACTTGTAATCACACAGAACGCTGTTTTTGGCAAGGAAATCCAATCGTGGTACGTTCCCTGCCCATCCAAAATCGGGATCAAAATTGCCGGGCAGCAGAGCCATCCATGGAGTGACATTCAAAGCATCGGAATAAAGCGATGCGTGATCTGCTAGAAACCCGTTGTATTGACTGATTGCTGCCCAGGATTCCATTGCTTGGGAATTTTGCGTAATCAGTGCCGTGTCAAAAGGGCCTTCCATGTCCCAGGTATAGGACATCCCGAATGCTGCCGCTTCAGCAATTCCCAACTTTTGCGAACGTACTCCGAGAAAAGAGTCGTTGCGGTCACCTTTGTGAAAGAGGGAGTACTCCGTAACGAACGGTTTGTTGCCGGGATTTAACCCTCGCAAGAGCCGGTTACGCCGCACATTGGAAACATCCCATTGATTGTCCCAGACTCCAGGCTCTACCCAGGATTCGGCATAGACGAAATCCATGTATCGATTGAGATGGATGAATTGTGCGCCTAACCCAAGATTCGTAAAAAGCAGAATGTTAGATTTTTTTTCCTGACGGGCATAGCTCGCGATTTGCTCAAGGAAACTTGAGACGCTGGCCTCACTGTTGGTGTGGTAGTCGATATTGGTGTTGTCGAAAAAGATTGCATCCAGGCCGTCATCGATAATCTCTCCAACCCGGCGCTTCTGATATTCCACCCAATCCGGGCTATCGATATCGGCGATAAAACGCAGAGCATCCTGCCCGTCAGAGTAACGGTATGGAGCACCCTTCCCGTCAAACATGAGCCACTTCACCGACTGCGGCACGTCTTTAAACATGCTCTCCCAAAAAACGCTGATAGCGCACATGTAGGCAGCTGCCTTAATTCCATGTGCATGCAGCTTTTTTACGATTTCTCTTACCGCAGCGCGTTGGCTTTCTTCATCCTGTTGGGAGAATCCCACGCTGTAGGTGACCCAAACAAAATTAATTCGCGCCTGCTGGAGGAGATCAACCATGCGATCTCCATGTTTTCCATACAAATTCGTCAACACGTCGAAATCTTGCGGAGAAAATTTTGCTGCCCATGCCGCGCGTGATGCCTTTTGCGTTTCCAGGGGGCCGCCATCAAAGCGTGCAAAGCGAACGGTTCCGGGTTTGAGCCATGCTGGGAGTGGGGCTTGTCTAGCGCTGCCATTTTCGCTAGGAGCGTTTATTTGTGCTACTCCCGCAATGTTCAACACGATCAGGGGGAGAACGAGAATGATCGGCAGTGTACTGGATTTCACGCCAAGACCTCTTCCCCGGCGCGTCTCACCGCAACCAGTCAGTTTTTTCTCCTGTGTTAGCATTTCCCGATCTTCACCTGCTGGTTTGCGACCAGCGATCTTTGCGATTTCGTAAAACTGTTGTGCGCCAGTTCAATTCGTTTCAGGTTGTAACAGAATTGGCATGGGTTTTGTTCAGAGTCAACCAAATAGTTTTGTGGGTGCGATTAAATTCCATTCAATCGCTAAAAATAAAGGGGACGGGAATCGAGCAATGATCAACAAGGAAAATACCAGACGCGGTTTTTTCGGACGGGCAGGCGTGGCGGCGGCAGGTCTGATCGGTTCAGGAGCAATCTCAAGTTCTTCTGCGACCGTTCCGCCCAAAAGAAATTCCCAATTATTTGATGTGCGCGAATTTGGGGCTAAGGGTGATGGAAAAGCAATGGATACACCAGCGATCAATACAGCCATCGAGGCTGCCGCAGAGGCAGGGGGTGGCACGGTTTATTTCGCGGCGGGAAATTATTTGTGTTTCTCCATTCACTTGAAGAGCAAAGTTGAACTTTATCTCGATGCTGGTTCAGTCATAGTGGCAGCGGATCCGCCTTCCCAGAAGGGTGCGCCTGGATTCGATCTTCCTGAGCCCAATAAACCGTGGGAAGAATATCAGGATTTCGGCCACAATCACTGGCACAACAGCCTGATCTGGGGAGAAAAGCTGGAGGGGGTGGCCATCCAAGGGTCTGGATTAATTTGGGGAAAGGGTTTAAGCCGCGGCGAAGGCGTAGGTCCAATAGCAGAATTGCCAGGAGTTGCGAACAAAGCCATCGCCTTAAAAAACTGCCGCAATGTTATTTTGCGGGATTTTTCCATCTTGCATGGCGGACATTTTGGCATTCTTGCGACGGGCGTCGACAATTTGACCATCGACAATCTGAAGATCGACACGAACCGCGACGGCATGGATATCGATTGCTGCCGCAATGTTCGCATCTCAAATTGCACGGTCAATTCTCCCTGGGATGATGCCATCTGTCTGAAAAGTTCATATGCGCTCGGAGAAGCTCGCGCTACTGAAATGGTGACAATCAGTGATTGCCTGGTTACCGGAAGCTATGAAGAAGGCACCATGCTCGACGCGACCTTTAAACGCTTTCCTGCGAGCACGGATGTGGACCGTAATGGCCGCATTAAATTTGGAACGGAATCGAACGGTGGATTCAGAAACATTACTGTCTCGAATTGCATTTTCGACGGATGCTTCGGGCTCACGATTCTGAGCGTCGATGGCGCAACCATTGAGGATGTTTCCATCTCCAATATCACCATGCGCGACGTTGTAGGATCGCCGATCTTTCTGCGGTTGGGTTCTCGCATGCGAGGACCGGCGGGAGTAGCCGTTGGCAGCATCAAGCGAGTGAATATTTCCAATATTGTTTCATCCAATGGAACTTCGAAATTTTGCTCGATGATTACAGGAGTGCCGGGCCACTACATCGAAGATGTAAAAATCAGCAACATTCTGATCGAGCATCCTGGAGGGGGAACAAAACAGGAGGCCGCACTTCAATTGCAGGAGAAAGAGAAGGAATATCCCGAGCCTAATATGTTTGGTACTACTCCTGCGCATGGATTTCTCATCCGGCACGCCAAGGGGATCGAGATCAGCGATTTCAAAATGCGTTTGAAGGAACAAGATGCCCGCCCAAGTTTCATTCTGCAGGATGTGGAGCAGGCAGACTTTTCAAACATCAAGTCACCCAAAGTTCAAAACGTGCCGGAATTCGTGCTCAACGATGTCCGCGAATTCAATATTCTGCGAAGCAAGCCTGTGCCTGATACGCAAATCGCAGAGACAAAACACCAGGAGATATGAGTCGTTCCCTCCGCTACCAGTTCCTTGCGGGAAGCGGAGGGGCGACTGCCTTACTCCCAAGTGTGATCTGTACCGGCGCTGCCACGGCAGTCAGCCTGTCAATGTCAAAATATTTGTACAGATCCAGACAAAAAAGATCTGGAGCGCTGCGGTATGGCACGGGTGCATCCAGCAGAAACCGCAAACTTTCCATTACCGCGTTGCTGTGTATTTCGGAAAAGAGGTCCGGATCGAGGGCCGCGGCCATCAATGCCACCATCTGACTGCGAATCCCTTCAGTTTCTAGGCGGACCTTGTTCTGCCCCGAAGCAGCGCGGAAAGATTTAGCGATCGACAACAATTGTGCGACCTCAATGCCGAGCGGTCGATCTCCACCACTCGCAACCAACATTTCCCAATAGGCGGGATCCGTATCATCAGGTGTCGTCGAACCGAAGAACAGCGGTTCCAGGGCCAACACTTGTTCGCCACGATTCACGTGGTCGACGACATTCTGCGCAGATGCTTTATAACCTTTGTCGTGGATCACAATGGTGACAGGCGCATCTGATGAGGCCGCGCTGCTCGCCACCCAAATGCCTGTAGCACTGAGGCCATTGGAGAAATCAAAGCGATAAGTGAGGGACTGAAGGCCGGGGCGTCGCGTGCTCGCCAGTCGCCAAGAACCGTCCAGTGAAATAGAAGGCAGACGGAGTATGGACTTCAATTGCTCTCGTTGGGCTTGTGCCCATGAATCGCGTTGGTTGCCAGTTGGAGGAATGGGCGTGTGTGTGATTTGATTGCCCAACTTGCGTGCGAGGCCTGCCAGAGTGAGATTGTCTTTCGGTAATTTCCCCGACAATTCCTGCAAAGAATGAATCTCGCTATCGCTGGGGATTTCCTTAGTGACTGCCGGCAAATGGAATTGTTCGGCAAAGAAGGCATAAGCGGTCTGGCGATTGTCGAGTTGATAGTTGTGAGTTCCCGGGTCCACATTTTCGTGCCAATGAAATGCGTTTTCCGCGCCATAAAGTTTGAAGAAAGGAAGCACCTGATCGTAGATGTAGGGCTTCACCAGAGACGCAAGAAAACAGCAATCATCCTGCGCATTGTGCATGAGTAAAGTGGGACGTGGGGCGCGAAGAGCTACGAACAAGGAATAGTCTCGTCCTTGAACAAGGTCTGTGCCATCTTCTTCGACCTCGGCAGTATCTGAAGGGCGCGTCAGGTTCGATTCCATTGAGCCAATACCGGCAACTTCAGCAGAGGCGGCGACGCGCTCATCAAAGGAACTGAGGATGGTCGTTTGCCAACCGCCGCCAGACAATCCAGTGACTCCAAGGCGTTTCGTGTCTGCTTGCGGAAGTGAGGCAAGGTAATCCAGGCCGCGGCGCATGGCGAGATAGAAATATCCCAGGGAGTTTGATCCTACGAGATCGAAATGCGCACCAAAGTCGTGATTGTTTTCCTGTTGTCCATGTTCACCGTAACCCAACCAGCCAAGGCTGAGCGCAAGCATGCCCTGCTTAGCAAAGTTGATGCACCGCTTCTGTTCGTACTCAACCAGATTGCCTTGAGGATCGTGGCCGACTACGTTGAGAATGGCTGGCACGCGCCCTCTGATTGTGTCCGGCTCATAGAGGACGGCTGTTGATTGCAATCCCGGGACAATCTCATAGTTGAATTTACGCAAACGGTATCCATGGCCGGTTTCGATCACTTGAGTTTGCTCAAAATGGGGAGGAGCAGTAATCCATTCCTGTGGCCAGCCGTGAAAAATAATATCTTGCAAAATGCGCTGGCGCACTTTTTCTGCTTCCGCAGTCCATTGCTCGGAGGTTGCAGAGAGCAGCGGCTTGGTGATGCGCCTCATCATGTACTTCTGTAGCTGGTAGGCAGTGACAGCGGTTGGCTGCACGGGCTTTTCCAGAAGCGGAGTTACCGAGTCGTTGCTGGCCTGCCCATTAGCGTGAATCGCACATGTCATCAGCAGTGCCAGAGGAATCATCAAGGCTTTCAGTCTTGCCAGCGTGTGCATAGGTCTCCCAAAATCGTAATTGGTCTATTTATGGTGACGACGAGCAGACGAAAATTACATTTCCATCCCCCCCGACGTCAAACTTCAGGTTACGTTCGCACGTCACTTTCTTGAACTGCTTTCGGGCATGCGGGAAAGTTTGGTGCAATCAGAGCGATTATAAAATGCGACAAATATCCCAAAATCAACGCTGCCACCGCTTATCGTTTCGGGCCCGAAAAACCGCACACTCCGGATTCATCGTACATGCCCCTTAGAATTCCATGAAGCCCTGGTTAAAATTAATCGGAAGCAACGCTCGAAAGTGCAGGGGATTCAATGTAACTTTATGATTATAAACAGTTTTAATCGAAAACATACCACTAATCTCTAATCGCTGTTGGCAAGCAAAATAGACGTAGTCATAAGATTCTGCTTGACAAACCAAAGCCCACGACCTAGACATTTATGAACCCTGCTAATGGATTAATTCGCGGGGTCTTCAAATTTCTATACGTTTAGAAAAATTCGCGTCGTTTAATGAGAAGCCAAGTGCGGAGTTGTCGATCACGGTTTCCTTTGGGGGAAAATATGAGGAATCAGTTCTGTGCAACCACGGCGGAAGTAAATCGCAAACTCCATAAAGAATCACAACATCCATTTATGGCAACGTTTAGCGAATTGTCCTCCTCGCAAAATTGGGTGATTCGCTTGTTGCTAGCCTGTGTTCTTTTTACTGCCACCGCATATGGACAGGCAGTCTACGGTAGCATCAGCGGGACAATCGTCGATTCATCCGGTGCCGGCGTGGTCGGCGCCAAAGTTTCCATCACAGACCAGGAAAGAAATATTCAGTTTCTTACTACCTCGGGCGACGGCGGTCACTATTCGCAATCGCACCTGATCATCGGGAAATACCGGATTCAGGTGGAAATGGTGGGGTTTAATACCTCCCAAGAAGACGGGGTGGAAGTCTCCGTCGACACTGTACGCACAGTGGACATCACACTAAAGCCTGGCGATGTTAAGCAAGTCGTTACCGTTACCGACGAAGCGCCATTGTTAAAGACCGAACGAACCGATGTGGCAACCCTGTTGAGCGAAAGACAGGTCTCGGAACTACCGACGTTCGGACGTAACTTCTCCAACTTGCTCCTGCTCACCCCGGGGGCAATCCAATTTAATTGGAACGACACCTCCACGGAAAACCCGCAAGGCGGCATTGCAGTCAACGTGAACGGCCAGCAGTTCGTCGGCGTGGGTGCGATTCTTGACGGCACCGATAATCGCGACATGATGTACGGCAACATGCTGATTGTTCCCAACCTAGACTCGGTCGTACAAGTGAAGGTCACGAGCGCAAATTACGATGCTGAGTTCGGGCAGGTCAGCGCGGCTGTGGTGACAACTTCGACGAAATCAGGGACCAACAATTTTCACGGGACCGCATTTTGGTTCAACCGCAACGACGCTACGTTTGCGCGTGATCCCTTTACCCAAACCGACCTCACCGTGCCTATTCCGAAAACAAATTGGAACCAGTACGGCGGTTCGATCGGCGGCCCGATTTTGAAGAATAAAGCTTACTTTTTCGTGGATTACCAGCGTACGCGTGCGGCGAATGGTGGATCCGCCACGGCACGAGTCCCAACCCAAGCCGAGCGCGATGGAGATTTCAGTGTACTTGCCGCCGCTTCCGGCCAGAACATTTACAATCCGTTTAATTCAAGCGGCGCTGTAGTCGATCCAAGTTCTCGTACGCAATTCCCCAACAACCAAATTCCCGCGAATATGATTTCGACGGCAGCCCAAAACCTGCTTCAGTTGATTCCGTTACCGAATCTCGATCCAGGTGATCCGACCTTGCCTAACTACGCGGGAGGCGCCTCCGATACGTTTCATGGAGACGCAGTAAATGCACGAATCGACTATTTCTTTAGTGACAAGCTGCGCTTTTTCAACCGATACACCTTCACGCAATTTCTAAAGAAGGCCCCGGGATTGTTTGGCGGGATTGCGGGTGGGCCGCAGTTGAGCCAGCTCGGCTACACCGGCATCGGTGATACGCGCCCACAGAGCAACTCGTTCGGCTTTGACTACACCTTTAACTCTTCGCTTCTGACGGATTTTCGATTTGGGTGGTACCGCCAACGCATTCTTGTCGATCCATTGGCGAACGGCTCCTTCGCACAGGATGCCGGCGCTGTTGGATTGAACATTCCCGGAGACGATTTTACAAACAACATGCCGCACTTCTCGATCCAGGGACAGGGCGGGTTCGATTTCGGCAATGGACTCTACAACAATTGTAACTGCCCACTCATCGAAAAAATGCAGCAATTCCAGTTTGCGAACAACTGGACATTCGTGAAAGGCAATCACAGTTTCAAGTTCGGGCCGGATATTCGGCGCTTGCAAAACTTGCGCGTTCCGAGCGATCAGCATCGTTCTGGTGAGCTTAGTTTCTTGCCGGATTTGACCAGTGGTCCCAACAGCGCTGGGCTGGGCCTCGCCAGCTACTTACTGGGTGATGTCACTTCATTCCAGCGGTATGTCTCCAGTTCGCTGGACGCCGGGGAAAGGCAATGGCGCACCTTCTACTACGGTCAAGATACCTGGCGAGTGACTCCAAAACTTACCTTGAACTATGGACTGCGTTGGGAGATCTATTTCCCGCAGACAGTCACAGGGAAAGACCAGGGTGGCTGGTTGAATATTCACACCGGTGAAATGATGGTGGCCGGTGAGAACGGCGTTCCACTGAATGGGGGGGTCAAAAATTCATTCAAGAACCTTGCTCCTCGCTTTGGTGTGGCCTATCAGATCAACAACAAGACAGTGGTTCGCATGGGATACGGACGTTCCTTCGACGTAGGCATGTTCGGTTCAATCTTCGGACATAGCGTTACGCAGAACCTGCCCGTACTGGGAACCCAAAGCCTGCAACCTTCAAATAGCTGGGACACGGTGTTCAACCTTGCAACCGGACCACCCGCCCTCGATCCGACCACCCTGTTGTCGCAACAGCCGTTGGGTCCGGATGGCAATCCCATCTATCCCAACGGAGTGCGCGCATATGTGTATCCGGACAGGATGCGACTCCCAACCGTGGATGCATGGAACGCCACCGTGCAACGCCAAATTACCTCGACGTTTTCATTGGAAGCCGGATATGTCGGCAACAAGGGCACTCACATCTTTGTTGGGGAAGGTCCTAACATCGACCTGAACGCGCCCACTGTCGTCGGTTTCGGAACTCTTTCGACCGATGAACGGCGTCCATTCTTCTCGCAGTTTGGTTGGAATGTGCCGATCCCATGTTTCTGCAACACGGGGGACAATCACTACAACTCACTTCAGGTCAAGGCAGAAAAACGCTTCTCGCACGGATTCTCTTTTCTCGGTCACTACACGTACTCTCACGCTAAGAACCACGATTCTCCGTACTACATACACGATCAGTCCCTCTGGTACGGCAGGCCGGACTGGCAGCGCAACCACGTTATCGTCGCCAGTACGATTTGGGACCTGCCATTCGGCAGAGGCAGAATGTTCCTGCGCGATGCACCCAAGGCGCTTGATATGGTTGTGGGCGGCTGGACGCTTGCCAACAACAACACATGGATGAGCGGAGCGGGATTCAACGTCTCTTACGCGGAGTGCGGTCTCGATAATGACGTGGGAAGTTGCCGTCCCAGCGTAGTGGGCAGCACGTCTGTTCCACATCCGAACCGCAATCAGTGGTTTGCCATCGCCACTGAACCGCTTGCTGCCAATGGCCAGACAAGCGGCCCATGGGAGCGCCCCAATGTGGGCACGTTTGGCAACAGCCCCCGTAATATGCTGGTCGGCCCTCGCTGGTTTGACAGCGATCTTTCAATCAGCAAGGACTTCCCGATCAAGGAACAAACCAAGGTGCAGTTCCGGGCGGAGGCCTACAACGTTTTCAACCATCCCAATCTAGGGAACCCTAATGGTTGCGTAGATTGCGGCAGCGGCGGTGTGATCACCGGCCTGGCGAATAACGCGACGATGAGGCGTATGCAATTTGCCTTAAAGCTGCAGTTCTAGTCAGAGTATCCTTGATGACTGGCCCGCACAGCAGGCCAGTGAGGATCTTGGTGATCAACGCTAATGATGATCTGTTTGTTCGTGCGTGGAGAGAAATCCGCTTCTCTCCACGCCGATTTTTTTTGCACTCGATCGTAGCAGTCTTCTTGTTTTCAGCGAGCGCTGCTCTTAGTCAACAAGGTTCCGCGACGAAAACTGTGGAATCTCCGCTGGCCCCTGCGGAAGCACTTCTCAGTCAGGGCAAGCCCGGTGAGGCGTTATCTCTGCTTCAGACCATCGCCTCCAGAGATCCGAAAACGCCGGGCCTTGAAGCTAAATTTGGTAAAGCTTATTTCCAAAACCGGCAATTTTCTCAGGCTGTCCAGCATCTCAATGCGGCAATTGAAGCGGACTCCAATGATCTGGAAGCCACACAACTTTTGGCCCTCAGTTATTACGGATCAGGCCGTTTCGCACAGGCTTTGCCGCTTTTTGAGAAATTGGGGGACCAGCTCCCGAAAGACAATGCAGATGGCCCATATCTGCTCGGCATCTGCTACATAATGACGCAGCGCTGGGACGACGCACGCAAGACATTTGCCCACATGTTTTCGGTTTCGCCTGACAGCGCAATGGCCTATCTCATGCTAGGAAAAGTTCTGGTCCGCCAAAAAATGGAAGACCGTGCCGTACCAGAAATCGCAAAGGCGCTTCAGCTTGACCCAAGGCTTGCTATGGCGCACTTCCTCCTAGGTGAGATCGAACTTTACAAAGGGAATGCGGAAGCTGGTGCGAGTGAATTTCAAAGGGAACTGGCGATCAATCCCACGGTTTGGCTGGTTTATTGGCGGTTGGGTGATGCCTATGTGAGGCTGCAAAATTACGACCAGGCGGAAAAAGTTTTGAAAGAAGCTATCTGGCTCAACGAATCTTCTTCCGGTGCCTATATATTGTTGGGACAAATCCAGCTAAAAAAAGGCGATGCTGGTTTGGCAGCGGGCTTTCTTGAACGTGCTCTCAAACTCGACCCACAAAATTACTATGTGCACTACTTCCTCGCAAAAGCCTACCAAAACCTGGGCCGGGAGGCAGAAGCAAAGCAGCAGTTTGAAATTTGTAAATCATTGAAGAGCGAACAATTGAACGAAGAGCGCAGCATATTTCAAGAGAATCAGTAGCACGCTACTGCAACGATCGGAACTTGCATTCGATGATGACATCACGACGAAATTGGATGAAAATGCTTTTTGCCGGAGCGGCCGGGGCAACTCTGGCTGCTCCGGTGGCACGGTCTTCCTCTGCTCGGCCACTCACTTCTCCCCCTCCCGATCATGAACGCCGAATCCAATGGTGGCGCCAAGCGAAGTTTGGCATGTTCATTCATTGGGGGCTCTACAGCATTCTTGGCCGCGAAGCCTGGGCGATGGGGGATGAAGATATCCCACTTGCGGAATATGAAAAATTAACCCAGCAATTTCAACCGAAACCGAACGCCGCACGAGACTGGGCGGGTTTAGCTCGCGAAGCAGGCATGCGTTATATGGTGATGACCGCTAAACACCATGAAGGCTATTGTCTGTTCGATTCGAAGCTGACCGACTATTGCGCAACCCGGCGAGGGCCTGGCCGCGACCTGGTCCGTGAATATGTAGAGGCTGCTCGCGCGGAAGGTTTACGAGTAGGTTTGTACTATTCTTTGATGGATTGGCATCATCCGGATTGGCTCCGTGCAAAAGACGATGGTGCTGCGCGGCAGCGTTTTGTCGCCTATACCCATGGACAGCTTCGGGAGTTGATGAGCAACTACGGCAAGGTGGACATTCTTTGGTACGACATGCCTGTTCCTTTGAATGCCATAGGCTGGCGATCGCAGGAGATGAATGACCTGGTGCTGCGTCTCCAACCTGACATCGTCATCAATAATCGGAATTGGCTGACTGGAGATTTCTCCACACCCGAACAATCCACGCAGGCTGCTAAAGATGATTGGGAGTCCTGCATGACGATCAACGACAGTTGGGCTTACCTTGCCGGCGACAACAACTGGAAATCGCCGCAACATCTTATTCAGAATCTGGTTGAGTGTGCGCGTGACGGTGGGAACTACCTGCTGGATATTGGCCCCATGGCCGACGGATCAATTCCTGCTCCCAGCCGCGAGCGGCTTAGCGCAGTTGGGAAATGGCTTAAAAGGAACGGAGAAGCAGTCTACGGTACTCAAAGATGCCTTTTCCCACACGGGAACATCGGCGTGTATACACGTAAGGGAAACACTCTCTATATCATTATTTATTTCTGGCCAGGGAATACTATGACGGTCGGTGGCGCCCAGTTCAAAGTAAAGTCAGCGCGATTCCTGTCCAGCGGCAACACCGTCGCTTTTGTTCAGAGAGGGAGGCAGCTGGTTTTTTCCGGATTACCGGCCCAGGCCCCCGACGATCCGATCACCGTGATTGCCGTTGAGTGCGATTCGGAGCCGATTCAGCATGCACTTTCCTCGAACAGCGACCCGGTGAGTTAGGTGTCGTTTTCCCGACGGTCATTCCTGAAATCTCTTAGCCGCTGTTCTCTTGTGTTGTCTTTGCATGATGTTTTTGCTTTGGCGCGGCCTTCTTCGACAAGCGCACTTCAGGAAGAATCATCTGCCTCGCCATCGGATTTAGGTGTGACTTTTCTTGATGTTGCTCGCGAGTCTGGACTTAATGCCAAGACCACATATGGCGGTGAACATACAAACAAGTATCTTCTCGAAACTACCGGTTGCGGCGTGGCTTTCTATGATTTTGACAACGATGGCTGGCTTGATATTTTCTTGGTGAACGGCAGCCGCTTGGAAGGATTTGCCGCAGGGCAGGCTCCATCTTCTTATCTTTTTAAAAACAATCGCGATGGGACCTTCACCGATATCACGCAAAAAGCCGGACTCACCCACTCCGGTTGGGGACAGGGAGTCTGCATCGGCGATTATGACAACGACGGTTTTGAGGATCTTTTCGTTAGTTATTTCGGAAAGAATGTTCTTTACCGCAACCGTGGCGACGGAACATTTCTAGATGTCAGCGAAAAGGCTGGTGTTGCTGGGAATCCCAAGCGCTGGAATACGGGTTGTGCATTTGTCGACTATGATCGTGACGGCAACCTCGACCTTTTTGTTGCCAACTACATCGACCTGGATTTGGCGACTGCTCCGGTTCCTGAGTCCGGTCCGTGCCTTTATAAAGGAGTGATGGTTGCATGCGGGCCTCCGGGGCTCAAGGGTGGCAAAAACGTTCTCTATCACAACAATGGTGACGGCACTTTCACCGATGTTTCAGAAAGTGCGGGAATACTCAAAGCCAACGGCACATTTGGACTGGGAGTGCTGGTTGCTGATTTTGATAACGATGGCTGGCCCGATATCTATGTTGCAAACGACTCCACGCCCAGCGCGCTCTATCAGAACAAACACAACGGCAAATTTGTGGACATAAGTCTCGACTCCGGCTGTGCATTAAGTGCCGACGGAAAGCCACAAGCCGGGATGGGTGTTTCCGCCGCCGACTACGATTTGGATGGCAACCTGGATATCGTGAAGACAAATTTTGCCGGTGATACACCCTCGCTTTATAAAAATGTTGGCGGCGCCAATTTCGAAGATGCAACTTTTCAGGCCGGACTTGGGAAACACACCCAATATTTAGGATGGGGCTGCGGTTTTTTTGACATGGATAACGATGGCTGGCCGGACCTTTTGATCTGTAACGGCCACGTTTATCCGGAAGTCGAACAACTTCGCACTGAGGTCGGCTATGCACAACAAAAACTTCTTTACCGAAATCTGCATAATGGCCGCTTTGAAGAAGTGACCGCGCTGGGCGGTGCCGGGATTACGGCACCGGTTGCAGCTCGCGGATGTGCCTTCGGAGATTTCGACAACGATGGCGATATAGATATGGTTGTAAACACTATTAATGGGCCTCCGCAATTGCTTCGCTGCGATTCACGACTCAAGAACAACTGGATTAAGGTTCGTACGGTAGGTACAAAGTCGAATCGTAGTGGCATTGGCGCGCGGTTGCGCTGCGTGACACGTATTGCGGGAGAAGACAAGCCGCATACGCAAATTGATGAAGTTCGCAGTGGCGGCAGCTATTTTTCGCAAAATGATCTACGTGTCCATTTCGGCTTAGGAAAAACGGATAAAGTAGAACTGCTGGAAATTCGCTGGCCCAGCGGGGCTATCGACTCTCTCAAGGACCTGAAGGCAAATCGATTGATTTACGTCAAAGAAGGAGAGGGGGTTCTCCGCAGCGTGGCTTTCGATCATGTGTAGGATCAAGCGCGTCGATGATGACTGAAAGGTGCATACCTTCGGGGCAGGCCGTTTTGAAATTGGTATCAACGAAGCACCCCTGAACACGCCAGTACGACGGAAAGATGTCTTCCCTGAACGTCAGGGCTTCTCCAATTCACGATTGGTGAGTTGCTCCGCCAGCCTCAATTCCCGATCTGCATCCTCGTTTCTGCCGAGATCACGATAGGTCTGGCCCAACAAGTGGTGGGCAACGGAGTTGTTAGGATCCATGGACAATGCACGTTGCAGCGCCCTGACGGCAAGTACGCTCTCACCCTTCTTGGCCAGGACTTTTCCCATCAAGATATATGGACCGGTAGAGGTGGCATCGAGCCAGATGGACTGCTGTAGGACTTGCTCTGCTTCATCGTACTTCTGCACCCGGCTATAGGCATCCCCAAGCTTGTAGTAAGTGGAAGCGTCACCCGGGTTAATGGCCAGCTCTTTCTTAAACTCTTCGATCGCTTCAGGAACCCGTGACTTGAACATGTGCAATTCTCCAAGCAGAAAATGCGCACCAGGAAGCTTGGGATCAAGAGCAATTGCCTTGGTTGCGTATTCCGCGGCGACTGGCTCAAATTCCTGCCGCAGCAACATGCGCGCCGTGAATAAGTAGCTTGCTGCTGAGTCTTCGGGCACTTCATACATCCGTGCAAACGCTTTGCGGGCCCGATCATAAGCGTGCGTTTGCATGTAGCACATACCCAATATATATGTCGCATTTACATTGGCACGCGGATACCACGATTGCACTTTCTCCAGATTAGGGGCGGCATCAGCGGGACGTCCGGAGAGATAGTAAGACAAACCCAGAAGCTGGATGGCTTCGTTATCGTTTGGATCTTCCTCTAAGGCAAGCCGCAGGAAATCCGCGGCCTTTGGGTAGTCGCCTTTCGCATAGTTCGCCGCCCCGAGTTCATGCGAGACGCCTTTGAGTTCGGGATTTCTGGTTTTGAGTTCCTGCAACTGGGCAATGGCATCGTCATACTTCCCTTGCTGTAGCAACTTCCGCGCAGTGGTAAAGCCGGGATTGGCTGATTCTGACTGGAGTGATTGCGGCGCCTGATTAGACGCAGGAGCAGGAACGGTAGATTGTGGCCAGGCGAAAACACCGCCAGCGCAAATCAGAAAAACAATGCGGCTCGCCTGGGGCATCGAAAGAATCCTAAAAAAGGCTCTCAAAATTAGACCACAACTGAGCTCGTCCAGCATGCCGCAAAATAAAGGAGGAGTCCATGACTCCCCCCAATGCAACCGTTTTAGTCTTTTCCTAAAAATCGAAACGAACCGCAAACTGCAACTGCCGCATGGTCGTTCCGCCTTCAAGACTGGTGATCTTTCCGTTGTTTCCGCCCTGGCAATCAATACAGGTCGAAGCGCCATTGTTTGCACTGAATGCGTACACCGGGTGGTTGAATATGTTGAAGGCGTCTACGCGGAATTGGGCGTTCAGCTTCTCCGTGATCTGGAATTTCTTTACCGCAGACATGTCAGAGTAAAAACCTGACGGTCCGTGGAAGGAGTTGCGGCCAATGTTGCCCAGATTTCCAACCCCCGGGTCGGCGAAAGGCCCAGTGGTTGTAGTAATGTTCGCAACCGGTGTGAAGTATGGAACGGTATGGGTGATGGGATCGAACGAACCTGCTCCTACATCGAACGATCCGCTGCCTTTGTTGGGACGGCAAATACCCACATCCTGCTCCGGACCGCACTCGCCAAAGCTGGGAGTCCACGGTAAGCCGCTGCTCCAGTTACTCGTATTGCTCACCTGCCATCCGCCGACCAGATAGTCCATGGCCTTGCTCACGCCACCCATGTAAGCTTTGCCCTTACCAAAAGGCAACTCATACACGGCGTTGAACACGAACACATGGTTGCGATTGAAGTCGACCGGCCCCCAAGCGATCTTAGGATCGGCAGCGAAGTAATTGCTGTCGTAGTTTTTGGCGTGTGAATAGGTGTAGTGACTAAGGAACTGCAATCCGTGCGTGAACCGCTTCTCCACTTTCACCTCAAAAGCATGGTATGTGCTCCCCGCATCGTTGCCGTAGTAATTGCCCAAGTCAAATCCAATACCTTGGCAAGTGTCTGTTGACAAGTCAGGTCTGCAAAGCGGGCGCCGCAAATTTTGTGCATACGGCTGGTTGGTCAAAGGATCAATTACTCCAAAAAGATTCATGGAAACTGGATTAACGTCGTAATTCGGACCGTTGCCTGCAAAACCGTGTGTGCCCTTGCTGCCAACATAACTGGCTTCCACAGAAATGGTGCTCGTGACCTGGCGTTGCACGGTGGCGTTCCAGGCGTCCACCGTGGGCAGAACCTGCTTTGTTGGACGAATATGTGTGCCGGCCAGTTGTGCCGTCAAAGGAATAAATCCATCGGCAGGAACTGCAGGAAATGCAGTCGCTGGATCGATATTGGGATCGGTCGGTCCCACATCTAGACTGAATAGAGGATTGAAGTTTCCCGAGGCTGCACTGAAACTGCTGGCGTCATAGTTTTGCTTTAACAATACAGGAAGATTCTGTGTCACTGTGTGGCCGAAGTTGGAACCGAATACCCCGATATCATAGCTCCGTCCATAGCCCATTCGAACCACGGTCTTAGGCGTGAGCTGATACGCGATACCAAAGCGAGGGGCAAAAGCTTTCCAATCGTTGTCAATGTCCCCACTGAGGCTATACTTGCCAAAGCCGCCTACTCTAATGCCCCCGAGACCGCCATTGTCAACAATATTGGCAAAACCACCATTACCCTTTGCATTCACACTCTCGGGAAAATAAATCTCCCATCTTAGCCCGAAATTGATGGTCAGCTTTGAAGTTGCACGCCAAGTATCCTGTCCATAGAAGAACCACCGCTTCTGGCGTTCAGCTGCATTATTGGCCGAAGGAAGATTTGGATTGTTAACGTAACGAGCGAAAGAAGTAACCTCACCTAGTAAAAATGTGGCTAGATCCAGACCTCCAGAGCCACCGTTAGAAGTCGCTTGCGGACTAAAGTTATATTCTCCGGTGCGGTTATTGTCGCTGGGGATTCGCAAGTTCATAGCGTAGCGGATGTCACCACCGAACTTGATCTGGTGATTGCCACGTATCTTTGTCCAATTGTTAACAAACTGGAACTGCTGTTCACTTTCTGTAAGTGGGCAATTGCAACGCGCGACACCTAGACCATCTCCAAAACTCGATATAACTAAACCTTGGCCAGAATTTGCCGGAGATCCTGCGAACCCGCTAATCGGATCGCCACCAAGTTGAAACGAACCCAAGCCAGCAGTCTTGGGATCACTGGTGTTGGCACCCGGAATTCCAAAATCTGTCATAGGAGTACCACCATCCGGCTTTTTGGTCTGCGGATTGTATTTGAAGTAGCCAAAGCGGAAATCAGTTAACAGTGTCGGGCTCAAGGTCTTCGTAAATCCAGTGGCCAGACTGTAGTTGTGGGTAATCGAGCTTCCTGACAACCCCAGTAAGCCATTCCCCGGCCCCTGCAATGTGCCGAGAAGTCCTTGCCCGGATAAACTGAAATAATTGAGGCTGAACCGTCCAAAAATATTCAGACTTTGACTTGCAGCGTAATCAATGCGGGTATCGAAGCCGTTTTGGCTGAATGGACCTGAACCCGAACCGATGAAATTATTTAATATGCTGCTGCTGGCTGGATCCGGAAAGAGCGCCAAGATTTTTCCTGCCGCTGGCGAAATTCTACTGATCGGAATCAGGTTTCCCGGAAATGGTAGTCGCGTTCCACCATTGCCAACACCGGGAGTAGCACCCGCGCTCAAAGGGTCGTAAACTATTCCGCCGCCTGTTACACCGGCCGTCAAATATTGGCTAAGGTCGCAGAAACCGGTCGTGTTTGTAGCTGGATTGCATGTATTTTTTACTGTCGCGGTTGGAACTGTAAAGGTGCCGCTGACGCCATTAGTCTGTCGTGTTCCTTGATAATCGCCAAAGAAAAATAATTTGTCTTTGATGATCGGCCCACCGATTGTGCCACCAAACTGTTGCCAGCGGGACCTGGGAATATAGCGGTTTGTGAGTGGATCTTTCGCGAACTGAGTAAACGGATCGCGGGCCTGTTGGGCATCCGAACGGCGGAACCAAAATCCGCTGCCGTGCAGGCTATTGGTTCCTGACTTGGTCTGAGCTGTCACAACGCTGGATACCGCTTTGCCGAACTCGGCGTCGTAATTTTGCAGCGCCACTTTGGCCTCAGTCACGGCGTCCAGGTTGGGATTGACTACGATGATCCCCAGGATGGGATCCTGATTGTCAGTACCGTCTAGTTCATAGGCTGTCCCGCTGAAATGCTGTCCCTGAGTAAAGATTTGCTGGCTGCCTTGCGGATTTTCTGTAGCCGCGTGGCTCCAGCCCACAATCTTTTGCGAACCCGGTGCCATCAATTGCAAAGTCGTAAAGTTACGGTTCAGAATCGGAATCTCTTCGACGTACTTTTCGTTGAAGGTGGTCGCCACATCAGCGCGGTCGGTTTTTAACTCCGGAGTTTCGGAAGTCACTTCTACGGTTTCTGTCGCCCCGCCCACCTCAAATTTTCCATCAACGCGTGCCGCAGCATCAGCCGAAACAGAAATGTTTTTGGTTTCAAAAGCCTTAAACCCGCCACTCTCAGCCCTGACGTTATATACGTCTGGAATTAGGTGCGTGACACCATAGTTGCCATCAGCATTTGTCGTGGTCTCGAACGAAGTACCTTTGGTGGCAGACATAACGGTCACTTTGGCATTTTGTACAGCGGCGCCCGAAGGATCTGTGAGGGTTCCAAAAATGCTCCCGTAGACGGCTTGTCCAAAAACTGGACGCGGGGTGAGGAAGCAAACCAAGGCGAGAGCTGCGAAAGTGCAGAAAACAAAATATTTCTTCATTATTTGTGATCCTTCCGTGAAACTTCGCAATGAGTAACGGACCGCAACGCGAGCGCAAAAATGCTGCCAGAGTTGCCTGCACAGCTAGTACAAAATCACTAGTTGCATCAGAGTTTCATAGGGTTTGATACGGTTACGACTGGAAAGTACTAGCGCTGTTATGGCATAACTAATATGTTACTTGTAGTGTTACATGGCCGTGACACGAGTCCAACTCGCGGGTAGGGAGCAATGCTTCCAAGAAATAGAGAGACTTGTGAATAGTCATATCCTTCACGGCTCTGAATCCCTTTGCAAGCTGCTTCGATACCTTGGCGAACAGACACTCGATCATCCCGGCAACTCGGTCAAGGAATACCAAATCGCCACAGAAGTTTTCGGCCGCCCCGCCAATTTCGATCCACATTCTGATTCCACTGTGCGGGTTCAGGCCGGGCGCCTGCGACTGAAACTGGGGGAATTTTACAATTCCGAGGGTGCCCAAGATCCGGTTGTGGTCGAGCTACCGAAGGGGTCATACGCGCTTTCCTTTCACCTAAGATCGGCGATCACGCAGCACCCTCAGTCGCGGTCGCAAGATCAATTACAAATCGCTCAGGAACCCGTTCAAGCCGCTCCACGTAAGTCGTCGGGCGTAGCAGTGTTGGTACTGTCACTGTTGCTTGTCGCAGCGTTAGGCGTAATAGCCTTGTTGCTCATGCAGACCCGGATGCAAACCCGGACCGACCCAACCAATGAGCAGATTCCGGAGGCTTACCAGATTTTCTGGAAATCATTTGTTTCCGGCTCAGAAGAGCCATGGGTCATTTTTAGCAATGGCGCATTTGTTGGCCGGCCTGAAACCGGCATGCGCTACTTCGATTCCAGCCACGACGCTTCAACTCCAATCCTCGATCATTACACCGGAGTTGGCGAGGTCTTGGCGGTCCACGAACTTGACCGCGTATTCGCCGTGTTGAAGAAAGATATTCGAGTAAAACGCGGGACATTGTTTTCCCTCGACGATGCCAAAAACAATGAACTAATTTTCGTCGGCTCCCCTGCCGAAAATCTCACTTTGCTGGAAATTCCGGGGACCCAGCAGTTTGTCTTTCAACGTGTGGCTTCTGGGCCTCGCCGAGGGGACCTGGCGGTAGCAAATGTCCATCCTCAGGCTGACGAACCGGAGTTGTTTCTGGGGAGTCCATCCAGCGCGCCTCTCACAGAAGATTACGCGGTAATTGGATTGATCCACGGAATAGATCCGACACATTCCGTGCTAATTCTCGCAGGTACGACCACACTGGGAACGCAAGCAGCGGTCGAATATGTGTGCCGGCAGGATTCATTAAAAGAGTTGTTGTTACGCCTCAGCGTCTCAAATGCTGGTGAGTTAAAACCATTTGAGGCAGTCTTACGCGTCAAAGTGGTCCGCGGTGTACCTGTGAAGACGGACTTGGTGGCATTGAGGACCGAAACTCCCTAGTGCGCCGGTGGTTTTAAATTCGAATCAAGTTCTGCGGCTTTCTTGAACTCATTTTCCGATTCTTGTCGCTCGCCTTTTCGTTGCAGAGCAAACCCAAGCTGATAATGAGCCAACGCGTAGTCTGGGACTGCACTGATGGCGGAACGAAATTGCGAAATTGCTCCGTCAAGGTCACCGGCATCCAGCAAACGCCGGCCGGAGTTTGTGGCAAACGCAGCCGCCTGTAGGCTGTTTTTTTGTTGCGCGATTTCTCGACCGGCTTTTGTCTCGGCTGCTGCTCCGGCAGTGTCACCCAGCTGGCGTAGTACGGTAGCTAAAGTTGTGTGGGCACCGGCGAAGTCCGGTTGCAGTCGAATGGCTTCTCGCAAGGCATCCGCAGATTCCTGGAGCTTTCCTTGTTGCTTGAGAACTGTACCTAAGGTGTAGAACGCCTCGGCATAGTCGTGCCTGGCCTGGATTGCAGCCTGCAATTCCTTGACGGCATCATCAAAACTTCCTTGCTGCCATAATGTCACCCCCAGGGTGTAGTGAGCATCAGCTTGCGATGGATCGAGCTCGGTCGCTTTGCGGAATTCCCCGATCGCTTCGGAAAGCCGGTCTTTTAATTTCAATGCCAGCCCGAGATCATAATGCAGCGTGGCATCTTGCGGAGCCAATTTTAAGGCTGACTGAAACTGATTGATTGCAGAATCGAAATCAGCTCTCTGTAGATATGCCACTCCCAGATTCCCTTGGTATCCACTGTCGTTGGGTCGCAATCGCAGTGCAGTCTGAAATTCTGAAATTGAACTGCCAGCATCCCCGACCTGAATCAGCGCTAAACCAAGATTGTTATGGAACTCCGAATTGTCAGGTTGTAGTTCTGTTGCTTTGCGAAATGCCGCAATCGCCTCACCAACATTCTCCGTGCGTTGCAAAACTAGCCCGAGACGATTGTGCGCGTCGGCGAAGCTTGGTTGCAGTTTGACAGCGGTCTGCAATTCCTTGATGGCTTCGGCAGGCCTATTGCCTTGTTCGAGGGCTTGGCCCAAATAAAAATGAGTTTGCGCCGACTCAGGAGCAAGATTGGCTGCTGTCTGAAGATGTATCACGGCCTCCTGCCAAGATTTTTGCTGGAACAGGATGGCGCCTAGGTGCAGATGTGGCAACTCCAGATCGGGCTGAAGTTCAATCGCTTTCCTAAACTCTGCCGTGGCGTCGTCATAAAGCGCTTGCTGCGCCAGCACCGATCCGAGTTCATCACGAAGCTCAGCACGTTCTGGTGCTAATTCCACAGCTTTTTTCAGGGCGGCAGTTGCTCCCGGCAAATCTCTTCGAAAACTTAAAACACGCCCCACGATGCGATGGGCGTCTGGGTTGTTTGGAACCAGTCTGACAGCGGTTTCCGCTTCCCGTAATGCACCGTCCAGATCGTGCTTTTGCACGAACGCATTGGCTAGATTTATGTGGGCTTCCGCAAAGCCTGGCTTCAGGCGAATAGCTTTGCTGCATTCAACAACTGCGCTATCGATTTGTCCTTGGGCCAAAAGTACCCATCCCAGCAAGTTGTGAGCCTCACTATCGGCGGGAGAAAGACGGACAACTTTTTCAAATGCCGCCCGGGCAGCATCGAGATTACGCTCTTTAAGAGCAGCCATACCTTGCTGGAAGATGAATTGGGTTTCTGTCGAAACTGCCCGACCCGGTTGTTTCGCAGTTTGGGCTGGCAGGGTCACTGCATGGCAAACAAATAACGCGGCAATGCACAGTCCCTGTCTGAATATCTTTAGATGCAGCATGTGCCAGTTCAAGAGATATCTACCCCATCATATCCGACGAGCTACACTCTTGAATTTGACCCTCGATAGCATTCGCCCCTAGTATGCAAGCTGTGTCATGAGTTTTCGGCATTCCTTTAATCTGCATTTATTGCACTTAGTTCTTTTATTTGTCCTCGCATTGCTCTGTGTAACCAGCGCAAACGCACAACCTCTGTCCAAGCCAACCCCGCTTGCGAACTTTGTTGATGTGGCCGGAAAGGCCGGACTGACAATGACGAACGTGTTCGGCGGACTCGAAACCAAAAAATACATCATCGAGACAACCGGGACCGGAGTTGCAATCTTTGATTACGACAACGATGGCTGGCCGGACATTTTCTTTGTAAACGGTACGACGCTTGACGGCAAAGCTTCCACGAACCACCTTTATCGCAACAATCATGACGGAACCTTTACCGATGTAACTGTTGCTGCCGGGTTGAAAGACAGTGGGTGGGGACAAGGCGTCTGCATTGGAGACTACGACAACGACGGTTGGGAGGATATGTTTATTACCTACTATGGTAAAAACCGCCTCTTCCACAATCAAGCAGGCGTATTTACCGAAGTAGCCACAAAAGCAAACGTCGCTGGCTCCGGCAAGGCCTGGGGAACTGGCTGTGCCTTTGTGGATTACGATCGCGACGGATTGCTTGATCTAGTAGTAGCCAATTACGTGGACTTCGATTTGGCTGCGGCGCCGGCTCCTGGGGAACGTGCGTCCTGCTTGTGGAAGGGAGTTGCCGTTATGTGTGGTCCGAGAGGACTCCCGGGCGCGAAAAACATTCTCTACCACAATCGTGGTAATGGCACGTTTGAAGACGTTACCGTCAAAGCTCACATCGATCAAACCAACGGCCACTACGCTTTCAGCGTTTCGACTTTCGACTTTGACGATGATGGCTGGCCGGACATATACATCGCCTGTGACAGCACGCCCAGCATTCTTTACCACAACAATGGCGACGGCACATTTACCGACGTTGCGGTTACAGCGGGAGCTGCCTTCAACGAAGACGGGCGTGAGCAAGCCGGGATGGGATCCACCATTGCCGACTATGATGGCGACGGTAAACTCGACATCTTCAAAACCAATTTTTCAGATGATACGGCGACGCTCTATCGAAACAAGGGGGATGGAACTTTTGATGATGCAACATTTGCCGCCGGGCTCGGCTTGTACACGCAGTATCTTGGCTGGGGCACGATGTTCTTTGATTTCGATAACGATAGCTGGCCTGACCTTCTGCTCGTGAATGGTCACGTGTATCCCGAAGTAGATAAACATCACCTAGGGAGCAACTATCAGGAACCGAGGGTGCTCTATCACAATGAAGGCAATGGCAAGTTTACTGATATTTCTGATTCATCAGGACCCGCTATCAAGCAAGCTGCTTCTTCTCGTGGACTCGCCATGGGCGATCTGTGGAATGATGGAAAGCTCTCCGCTGTCATAAGCAACATGAATGCACCGCCGAGCCTGCTGGTGAATCAAATCCGCTCAGCGAATCATTGGATTGCGATCAAGACAACTGGAACCAAATCGAACCGCGACGGAATCGGGGCACGAATTACCGTAAAAGTAGGCACTCGCACATTGGTCGATGAAGTCCGCAGCGGCTCGAGTTATGACTCAAACAATGATATGCGGGTTCACTTTGGTCTGGGCTCCGCGACCAAACTAGAGTGGCTCCAAATTCGTTGGCCGAGCGGTCGCATCGAACAATTTGATGGCCTGGTAATTGACAAAATTCATGAGCTCAAAGAAGGTGCGGGCAGGGGCCTTGAAGCAAATCGCAAGGCGACTTTGTAGGAGGACTGAATGTTCAAAGCGGTCAGATCGATTGTGTTGTTGTTTGCCTTAGGCCTTGCCTTATCGGCTCCAGAGATAGTTCAGGCTGCGCCCCCGGAAACTTCCAAAACACAGTCATCGGCTGATCCCTGGTGGAAACACGCTGTTGTCTATGAAATTTATCCGCGCAGCTTCCAGGATTCCAATGGCGACGGGGTCGGTGATCTGAACGGCATTACGGCCCGTCTTGACTATCTCCATGACCTGGGTATTGACGCCATCTGGATCACACCATTTTATCCATCACCGCAGATCGATTTTGGATACGACATTGCTGACTACACTGCCGTAGATCCACAATTCGGCACCATGGCGGACTTCGATCGTCTGGTAAGTGAAGCCAGAAAGCGGGACATTCGCGTGATCGTGGATTACGTGGCGAACCACACCTCCGATCAGAATTCATGGTTCAAGGAATCACGATCCTCTCGCGATAATCCGAAACGGGACTGGTATATCTGGCGTGACGGGAAAGGCCCGGGGAAACCGCCGAATAACTGGTTTTCGTGGTTTGGACACTCGGCGTGGACGCTGGATTCCTCCACCAACCAGTACTACTACCACTACTTCTATACAGAGCAACCCGATCTAAATTGGCGCAATCCCGAAGTTCAGAAGGCGATGTATAACGTGCTGCGTTTTTGGCTTGATCGTGGAGTGGCAGGATTTCGTATCGATGCCGTTTCACGTTTATTCGAAGACCAGGAACTGCGCGACGACCCGATTCTTTCCGGCACAAATGCTTATGGGGACCCCAACATCGAACACAAGCACACCGACAACTTACCTGAGGTGCACGACATCCTGAAAGAATTCAGGAAAGTCGCGGATAGCTACCCGGGAAATCCTGTCTTGATTAGCGAAGCCGATCAACCCAACATCTCAGAACTCACCAAGATGTACGGCAACAATGACGAAGTTCAATTGCCCATGGATTTTCAAGTGGCCGATGTAAATAAATTGTCGGCGCGAGATTTTCGTCGCTTGCTCAATGAAGTCGATGACAATTCGGCCGGGGGCCAGCCACATTACTTCTTCAGCAACCATGATCAGCCGCGGCAGTGGGACCGCTATGGCAATGGCACATACAATGACCAGATTGCGAAGTTGATGGCGACTTTACTTCTCACCACGCGCGCCACACCACAGCTGTATTACGGGGAAGAAATCGGTATGCGGACAACCCCGCCGACCAGAAAAGAGGATGTCAAAGACCCGGTCGGCAAACTTGGCTGGCCGCTGGATAAAGGCCGTGACGGGGAACGCACGCCAATGCAGTGGGGCACATCCAAAAATGCCGGCTTCAGTTCTGCCGAGAAACCGTGGCTTCCGGTACCTGCGAGTGCGGCGCAATATAACGTACAAGCCGAAGCCCGTGATCCCAATTCCATCCTTAATTTTTACAAAAAACTGATTTCTCTTCGCCGGACGATGCCTGCTTTGCGCAATGGGGACCAAACCATGCTCAACTTCGACGATCAGAATGTGTTGGCTTATGTGCGCAAAGATGCGAAAACCGGAGATGCCATACTCGTGGCACTGAACATGACGGCGGAGAGTACAAAATTAGAATTCGATCTCTCGCAGTTTGGATTGAAAGAAAAAAATGGAAAAAGCCTGATACCAGCGACGTCCGGCACAATCTCTTTGCAGAATGTGACATTGCAACCTTTTGCCGTGATGATCGTCCAAGTCCGCTAAACTTACTTCTTCGGCGATTTGGAGAATCGCATGGTTCGTACAATTCCCTCCCCTTCTTTCACAAATATCAACTGATTGACAGAAATATTTTTGAGTTGATCAATCTGGCCGCTTGGCCAGCGAATTTCTAGCAGCTGGACTTTGTCCGCATTCCCCAGCCCGAAATGGACACGTAAATCATTCTGCGAGTAATAACTCCCCCCGCTGCGGACTTCATCAATCTGTTGATGAATGTCCTTTTCATCGGATGGCCGGGAAACGCACTTCAAACGGGCGCCGATACCACTACGATTTGATTTTGTGCCGATAGTTTTCACTTTGAGCCAGTTGTTTTCCAACTTCGAATCACAGCGGAGAAGCTGCGGATAGTCATTCACTGGATTCACAACGACGTCTACATCACCATCATTATCGAAATCGCCAAAAGCACAACCTCGGGCGGCTACTGGGTCGGAAATCCCCAATCCAAGCTGAGTTGAGATGTCCTCAAAGCGCCCGTTCCGCAGGTTCCGGTAAAACAGCTTGCGCTGAGCGTAACCAGCCTCGGTTTTCAGTTGCTCGACTTCGGGATAGACGTGCCCGTTGCACAACAAGATGTCAGGCCACCCATCATTATCGAAGTCGATGAAACCGCACCCCCAACCCAGATACTGAGTGTGCTTGCCCAGGCCAGCAGTGAAAGTTGTGTCTTCGAAGTTCCAGTTGCCGCGATTGTGATAGAGCGAGGGGGTATCGCCGGCAAAATTTGTTTTGACGATGTCGAGATTTCCATCCAAATCATAGTCGGCTGCGGACACCCCCATTCCAGCCTGGGGTTTACCGTCCGGGCTCAATACACAGCCCGCTTCGAGCCCGACATCCACAAATTTTCCATTTTTTTTATTTTGATAGAGGGCGCTGGCAGTCGAATCGTTGGCGACATATATGTCCGGCCAGCCATCGTTGTCGAAATCTGCGGTCAATACTCCCAAGCCGTAAGTTCCATTCGCTCCGCTGATACCTGCGGCATCGGAAACATCGGAAAAGGTCCCATCGCCGTTGTTGTGGTACAGAATATTTTTCCCGCCATTCAGGCCCGGAGGCCCGCAAGCGACCATTATGCCTTTGTATAAACATGGCCCCGATTCCGGGACCGGAGCCGTCGCCAAATCCAAGTCGATATAGTTGGCGACAAACAGGTCGAGCCGTCCATCCCGGTCGTAGTCCACAAACGCACAACCACTTCCCCAGCGGACTTTCGCGCCGGCTACCCCGGCCCTTTCGCTTACATTTGTAAAAGTGCCATCACCGTTGTTGTGATAGAGCACATTTTTTCCAAAGTAGGTGACAAACAGATCGTCGAAACCGTCGTTGTCATAATCGCCAATACAGACAGCCTGCCCCCAACCAGAATGGGCGAGACCAGCTTTCAGTGTCACGTCCGTGAATGTTCCATCACGATTGTTTTTGAATAAATGTGATATAGGTTCTTCGCCCTTGGGGAAACCTTCCAGACGCGTGCCATTTACCAGGAAAATGTCGAGCCACCCGTCATTGTCGTAGTCATAAAATGCGACGCCGCAACCGGTGGTTTCGAGAAGATATTTATTCTTGTGCTCGCTGCCGTAGATAGTTTTCGCGTTCAGGCCAGATTCCCGCGCAACATTTAGGAAACCGATGCCGAGATCGGGCTCCGATTTTTGGCCGAGAACTGCCTGGGACATTGGCGCAGCAATGGATAACACATCAGAAAACGGCAAAACCATCGCGGCGCGGCTGAGTGATCGGAGGAACCTGCGGCGTGAGAAGGACAACCGGGATACCCAATGGTACGTGTTATGCGAATCCGAATCTTTGTTTTATAGTATCGCGTTCGGACTTTGCAACTGCCGTCATGCTAACGCTAAGTTCACTCCGCCGCCGTTTTGCCGTTCTGGCTCTTTGCCTATTTCTGCTCTGTTCATTACCTGCGCTCCCATCCGAGGCAAAATCTTTGGAACTCTCGCGCCCGGTGCACACCTGGGAGTTTTTGCCAGTTGTGGGCCAACGCGCTGCCTTATTTGGGAAGGAGAACGGAACTTTCGAAGGTTGGGTCTTTCCGCTCAAGCTTTTTAAGGACTTCCATCTCAACTTTATTGTTGAGCATCAAAGTATTCCCGCGGCCAATTTGGCACGCACGGTCATCGTGCATCCCGAATCCGCCACGATCCTCTACGTCGGTGATACATTTTCGGTACGTGAAACGCTATTGGTTCCCGTTAAAGAGCCCGGCGTTGTGATCAAATTCGAAGTAACCACGGCGCAACCACTCGAGGTTGAAGTTTCATTCGAGCGTGACTTTCAACTCGAATGGCCTGCTGCGCTGGGCGCCACTTACCTCAATTGGGATGCAAATTTACAGGCATTTTCGTTCGGCGAAGAACAGAAGAAGTACGCTGCTTTGGTCGGTTCGCCAACGGCTTCCGAAAATCGCCCCGAATACTCCAGCAATTATTGGTCTTCTTCTGAAAACACGCTACGGCTTGGAGTAACTGCGAGAGGGGACGACAGCAAATTGCTGGTGATTGCTGCATCTTCAAATGGTGCTGGCGAAGCAGAAGCAGAGTATAGACATCTTGTATCCGACCACCCTCGTCTACTGGACGAGTCAGCCAAGTACTATAGCGACTATTTAAATCAAGCTGTCAATCTGGATCTGCCCGACAAACAACTTCAGCAAGCCTATGACTGGTCTCGAATCAGCATGCTGCAAGGGTTGGTTGCAAACCCGGAGTTAGGTACGGGGCTCATTGCCGGCTACAACGCCGCACGACAGAGTCAACGGCCCGGTTTCGCCTGGTTTTTCGGCCGCGATTCGATGTGGACGTCATTGGCATTGACTGCCAGCGGCGACTTTTCCAATGCCCGCACAGCCCTGGAGTTCGTAAGCAAGTTTCAGCGTGCAGACGGAAAAATTCCTCATGAGATCGCGCAGACCGCAAATTTGGTGGATTGGTTTAACAAGTATCCATACGGATTTGCGTCAGCCGATGCCACACCGTTGTTCATCATCGCTGCCGACGACTACGTAACCCGAAGCGGCGACACCAGCTTCGCCCGGAAGAAATGGGACAGCCTGTGGAGCGCGTATCAGTTCCTCCGCTCGAGTTACGACGTACGCGGCTTCCCTCAAAACTTCGGTATTGGCCATGGTTGGGTTGAAGGCGGCCCACTGCTGCCCATCAAAGCCGAGTTGTATCAGGTGGGGTTAGGAGCGGCGGCACTTCGGTCGCTTTCCCATCTTGCAGGCCTGTTAAAGAAAAATGATGAAAGCAGACAATTGGCCCAGGAGTTCCCCGCGGCAAAAAATCTGCTCAATCAGCTATTTTGGTCGGAAGAGAAAGGTTTTTTCGCTTTTGCGGTTGACAAGAACAACCAACGGGTCGATACACCCAGCGTCCTCGCAACCGTTCCCATGTGGTTTGACCTTCTCGATCAAAGCAAAACCCAGCGCATGATCAACCTGCTTTCAACCCCAGATCATCAGACAGATTGGGGAATGAGAATCATCCCTTCCAATGATCCGCACTATAACCCGGCAGGTTACCACTTCGGAACAGTATGGCCACTGTTCACCGGATGGGCATCAGTGGGGGAGTATCGCTATCATCGTGCGTTGCCAGGCTATTCGAATCTTCGTGCAAATGCCTGGCTGACACTCAATGGCGCGCTCGGCCACGTAACCGAAGTGCTCTCCGGCGACTATAACGAACCTCTTTCGACCTCTTCTCCACATCAGATCTGGTCGGCGGCGATGGTGGTAAATCCAATTCTTCGCGGCATGATGGGCCTTGAGGTCGATGCCAACACCCGCACGGCGAAGTTCAGCCCGCATGTTCCAGCAGACTGGAGCTCCTTTGCCGTCCAGGGACTGATTGTCAATGATATTAAGCTGGATCTCCGCTACAGCAAGGCTGCGGATGAAATTGTTCTCGAGGTCAGGCGCTCAGGAACTGGGAGTTGCGACATCGATTTTGCACCTGCCATTAGCCCCAACGCAAAAGTTATTAGCACCGAGATCGATGGCCACGCAGTTCCATCCAGGCTGGAGCAGAATGAACACGACCAACACGTTGTTATTCATTTTTCCGCCAATCGTGAGGCCATGACGTTACGAATCCGTGTTCATAACGATTTCGGAGTGGCTGTCATATTTGAGAATCCATCTCTTGGTGCCCGAAGCTCCGGCTTGCTGGTCGCTTCCGAGTCATGGGATGAGCAACATCAAACCCTGACGTTGGATTTATTTGGCGTCTCCGGAAGAGAATACGAAATGGCAACCTCGAACCCGGAGCAGATTGAAAACGTAGAAGGCGCCATTTTGATGAAGGACCAAAACCGAAGCAATTTGCGCGTCAACTTTCCAAATTCCGGGGCAGCCGAGTATGTCCCCCATCGGGTGATTTTGCATCTTAAGCGATAACGCAATATCACAAGGCGGTTGCACCGGTCTTGCCGTTCCTTCGGCTTCATCGCAATGCACTCCTGCTTATTCGCACCTCAATTCAATACGCGTTGGGTGCGAATGCAGTATTTTCTTCAAAAATTCACTCTTGACTCTACCCAAGTTCAAGAGCAGAATCGCTTCACTTCCCTTCGCCTCCCGGTTGTGGATGCCTGTCTCCACGATTATGACTCTCTCATCACGCATAAGCGCACTGTTGTTGACGGTTGCCGCGATTCCGGCGTCGTTTGCTCAACCCGTCGATGTCTGGACCGTTGCCGTGAACAACACTCGCCAGGGTTGGAATAAGTTTGAAACGGTCTTGACGCCGGCGAATGTCCCCCGGTTGAAGAAAATTCGCGAATTCATGGTTGACGAAAAAATCGACGTCTCGCCGCTTGTGGTCGGCGACAAGCTTTATGTATTCAGCATGACCACCACCGCCTACATCTTCAATGTGAACACTGGCGCTCAGATCGTTACCCGGCAGTTGGTTGCCCCGTTTGATCCGCGCCCCGACCCGGGCCAAATGGATCGATGGAAGATTTACCACAACTGGGGAATCACCGCGACACCGGTGATCGATGTGGCAACCGGCACCATTTATGTCACAACCTTCGGGAAAGCGAATGCGACCAGTCCCAACAATGAGCGGAACAACATGCTTTGGATACTCGATGCGAACACCCTCGCCGACAAGAAGCCACCGGTCCTGATCGCCGGCAACGCTGACAATGGCGGCGGAGGGATCGCGAACGGCTTTACAACGCCTTACCAAAAGATGCGCGCGGGCTTAGGGCTGTTGACCGACACCGATGGGAACAAAGCTGTTGTGATTTCGTTCTCCATCAATGGCGAAAATCCCCGGGGGCCGGGACATGGATTTGTCGTCGCCTATGATGTGCGCGGTCTCAATCGCGAAGCTGGCTTCACACCTACGCCAGCTATCTGGAATGTGACTCCCGGAGGAGGCGCTGGCGGGGTGTGGATGTCGGGTTCCGCGCCGGCGATTGACGGCAACGACATTTATTTCACGACGGGCAACGGTATGGATCCGGCTACGATGCCCGGTAACTTTGGCGAGAGTTTCGTCAAGCTTCGATATACAGCCGGAGCCGCGAACTTAGAGAATGGCAAGCCCAAGCTTACTGTCGTTGACTTCTGGGGCGCCTTTAGTGATTTTGGCCGAATCGATGAAGATCAGGATCTGGGTGCCGCAGGTGTCTTCATTGTCCCAGAACGTGGCAATCTCGTGGGAGGGGGCAAAGATGGGATTCTCTACAATCTAAACAAGGACAACCTCGGGAAAAATACCTGGGATCCGCAGTTTAATCTCCCGTTCGTGGCCACATACTTACCAAACCCTCCAAACGGGGCAGCCGGATTGCCCACGACGACAGCTGCCGATGCCAACTGGCCGATCGTCAACCGCGATCGTAACCTCCCATCACAGACACCAAACGGGAAGACGTATCACATTCACGGAACTCCCGTGTACATGGAGCGGGTCACGACCGGGATCGTGTATGTCTGGGGAGAGAACGAAAGGCTCAAAGCATACAATTTCAACTTCACTACCAAGCGTATTACGTCGTTCCGAGGCGAAGGGACACAGATCGCATCGGGCAACATGGACCCGCCCGGCGGCATGCCTGGCGGACGTCTCATCGTGTCCTCCAATGGGACGGTTCCTGGCACTGGGGTTGTGTGGGGCAGTTACCCGGTACAGGGAAACGCGAACTCAGCGGTCGTGCACGGCGCCCTTGTCGCCTATGACGCGACCATCGTCGTGAACGGCAAGATGAAGCAGCTTTTTCACAGCGACACGAATCCGGCCAACAATATGGGCAACTTTGCCAAGTACTCCACGCCTGTCGTAGCCAACGGGAAGGTCTACGTCGGTACGTTTAGCAACAAAGTAGTCCAGTATGGCCTTTGAGGACTGATGAATTCAGTATCGTCCATTATTAAACTCACTGGATGCATGAATGAAAAGCATTTTAGTAATTACCGTTCTAACAATTGCCGCTTGTAGTTTTGTCTTACAAGCTCAGACTGACGCCACTGGCACTCAGACTATGGCCCGTCCTGAAGAGCAATCGACTTCCGTAGCCGACACAACTGCTGCGAGTGATGGTTTGGCCGAGCTGGATGCGATGACATTTGGCTGTCCTAAGGCGGCTTTAAATGCGGCAGCACGCGAGGCCGCCAAAGTGCCTTCCCAAGGAACCTATCAATTCGCCTATTTCAACATCCTTAACGACTCTCACCATTCGACCTATGAAATCCATTTCAAAAGCAACTATCAGGGAGAACCAGAGTTGAAGTATTGCGTTTCTCTTTACTGCCAACAAGGATGGGATCCAAAGACTGCAAAGACCTCCATAACGTTGATGAGCGATGACAGTCAAGGTGGCAGGGCAACGCGCCACGGAACCAGTTGTATGAAGAAGGCTTCCGTGAAACGGCCGGACTATACACACTCTCGGCAATAATTCGGTCTTAAGGATCGGCAAACAGGAAAACGGTGGGAAATATTAAAGGCTGTGAGATTTGGTTATGTTACGGCTTGGCCTTCCTGAAGGCTGCGGAATCCATTCGCCTGGATGGCGGAGAAATGCACGAAAACATCGTCGCCGGACTGACGGCTGATAAACCCATAGCCTTTGGCGTCGTTAAACCACTTTACTGTTCCTTGTTCCAATTTATTACCTGTTACTATTTGAATTTCTGCTGACAAGAATCGCCGCGGATGGGAAGGCTGACGCTATTGCGAAACCAACTGTCAATTACGATGAATTAAACTTAGCGGATAACTGTTTGATGCGAGCAATCTCTGAACGATTCATCCAGAAAGTGCAAATGTTGTTTGCGCTCTCATGCCAGCCCACGCCTGGGGGGAGCCGTCTTTTGTCATCTTCGGCTCGCGCCAAAACCGGCCAACGGAAATAGCCGTCCCGGACTCGTTTTTCTAATCAGTTCTTCCTACCTTGATGAGAATGCCTGACGGGGACAGGGAGGCACGCGGCGAGTGTGTCTCGCCGCATGCTCGGGTCATGCAGCTATCGAAGGCCTAGCGGACTTGGAAATCTCAGCAACGGTCTTGGAGACCTTTTCTGGTTTGTCCTTCAACGCCAAGTCGGCCTGCGAGACGATACCGATTACCCGATTGTCACCATCCACAATTGGAATTCGCCTGATTTGGTGCTCCTGCATCGCGCGTTCGCATTTGTCGAGATTTTCTCCATCGCGGCAGGTAACGGGCTCCAGGCTGACAAATTTTTGAACAGGTGTCGTTTTTGGATCGAGACCAGCAGCTATGACGGAGCAGCATAGATCCCGATCGGTGATCACTCCAACCAGTTCTCTCGATTGCTGGTCGATCACGACGGGTACGGAACCAATATTCTGCTCGCACATGATTCGTGCCACTGCCTGTGCCGTATCACCTGGCACGCAGCAGATTGGATTCGGGCTCATTACGTCTTTGATCTTCACAAAGAACCTCCTAGTTCTGGCGTTAGGTCTTTACCTGAACCTTGATCTTGTCGACAATCGTTCGGTCGCCCGCATGTGACTGCGCAATGTGAAGCGCCAATTCATGCTGGCTTTCGCTCTCCACAGTACCGCTCAAGACGACAGTGTCATCGCTGGTCTTAGCACTAACCTTCGTATTGGAAAGTGCTGGCTCCGAATTTAAGCCTTGTTGTATCTGCTCTTGGACTTGCGCTGTAGAAAGTGGCTGTGCCGGTTGGTCCGGCGGCATTTGATCTTGCGGTCTCTCTTCACGAGGGAATGTTGGCGGCGTGGTCTGTGGTGGACCATTCGGTGGTGGCTGACTTTGCTGCTGAGCAAAACTGAGGTTGGCCAGCAGTAACGTAAAAAGGAGTAAAGCGTTTTTCATATAAGCGCTCCTGATTTCGTTCTCTTAATGTTTGGATGCTTGGCAATAAGAGTGTGTTTCCGGGAAAACGGGTCCACATCTAGATGATTCAACGAGGCTTACAACAAACATTTTGTCGCTTGGTGATGTCACATTTCTCTCGAACTGCTGATGGCCGCACTAACCTACACGAAACAGCCGATTGACCTGATGCGCAGGGTAAAGCGGACGATAGAGATGAAATTGCTATAGATGGGCGCGGACGGATCTTGCAAATCGGATCCCACCGTGCCCTCGTCCTTTCGGCCTTTTCGACTATGTGATTTTCGAATAGAAGGAGGGCGTATGCAGCTTACCAGCTCGGCGTTCGAGGCACGCGCCGCAATTCCGACTAAATTCACCTGTGCAGGCGATGACATTTCTCCAGAACTCTCCTGGCGGGTGTTCCGAAAGGAACAGAGTCATTTGTTTTGACATTGCGGGACCAAGACGCACTCAAAGCAGGCGGTTTTACGCATTGGGTCATTTTCAACGTTCCCGCGAGCATCCTTTTTTATCGCGCAAAACGTGCCCAAAAAGCCTAAGGTCTCCAACTTCGGTCTCCAGGGAAAAAACGATAGCGGCGAAGTCGGCTACATGGGCCCTTGTCCTCCCTCTGGCACCCATCGTTATTTCTTTCGACTATTTGCGTTGGACAAGGAACTCAATCTCCAACCAGGGGCGACTCATGAGGAAATTCGATCAGCCATGGAAGGCCACATTCTGGAGCGAGCTGAGCTGATGGGCACATATACCAAGAAAGCAGAGCAGGCGGCGTAGAGTTCAGCCGCAAAAAGTAGTCATGATGAACCTGGTCTTGAAACGAAACGTTTCGACCTGACGCGCTTGAGTCATGTCGCGGATCGCACCGCACAGTGTGTATCGCTCATTGAACCGGCGGATTGAAAACATGCGAAATCAGCCCGACAAGAATGAACCGAGGGTTGCCTGAAACAAGCCTCTTTGTTTATGGAGGATGACATCTCTTTGCCCTTATGCGGCATCGGTAATACAGCCGAGGATATATAGACCTTGACGCGTTGTGAGTCCTCGAACAACCTTTCCTCGTCCCTTCATCCGATCAGCAAGCACGACAATTGAAAAGCAAGCTACTGCAGTTGCAGACTATCTAGCATTCGGCCGTATGTCGGCTGCAATTGCCCAAAGTCTCTCTCTGGTGCAATGAAAACCAAGTACAACAGCCCGCCTTGGGGCCGCACGACCGTGACCAGCCAGTCCCGCTCACGCAGAGACTGTCCATCCTGCTGAAGCGGTGAGGCTCCAACTAGACTCACCGATCTTCCTGGCTGTCCATTTACTCGGATGTGTTGCAGATTACCTGACACCCGAAGGCCAGGGTTGGATCGTTGCAGAGTCTGGACCAAATCGGCGGTGGCTTGGTCCAGTTCGCCGGCAGTTCGATCCTGGGCTCCGCCGACTACCACGCCGTATGCAATTGCCCTCTCGCCAACTCCAGCTTCAGGCGCGATGGTTACGCTCGATTGTTGATCCCCAAAAACTCTCCAATTTGCCGGATATAAGATAGTGAACGCACTATGCTGTAATTGCTTCGCCTCGCGACTTGGTTCAATTTGTGGGAAGCTGATGCTACTCGGAGTCTCCGCAGCAGTTTCCTGTGGAGTGGCCGGTAAATTCGCTGGGATCACACCGTTTTGCTTATTTTGCTTTGCCCACCTTCCTTGTTTCGCACCATCAGCGATTTCCTGACCCGAATAAGTTTTGACCGCGCTCGCTTGCTCTTTCGCTCGCACAAATCCCTGGTTGTCCTTAGCGTAGTTCTTCGATGGCCAAGCGCTTACCTGCTGGTTAATTGCCGATTGCCGATTCCCCGGATTTGGGTGGTCGCTTAAAAACTGTGGACCACCACCTCCACCTTCTTTTTCAAGCTTTTCAAAGAAATTAGCCAGAGCCCGAGGATCGTAACCCGCCTTATACATGATGACCGCGCCAACAGCATCGGCTTGAGCTTCGTCGGATCGTGAGTACTTCATCATCAGCGTGCCCGCGCCGAACTGTATGCCCAATCGCGCAAGGCTGCCAACTGTGCTGTTACCAAAAAGGCCTCCAAGCGCTCCCAAAAGACTTGTCCATTGCGCTTTTGAGGCTTGTTTGGCGGAATGCTGCATGTAGACGTGCGCCATCTCGTGAGCCATCACGCCAGCCAACTCGGCTTCATTCTCGGCCGCCACAATTGATCCAACGTTCACGAACATCGGCCCACCCGGCAGAGCAAATGCGTTAATGTCCTTTTGTGGAATCACGTGAAACTCGAAAGGCCAAGAGTTTTCCTGCGGGATTACATCGGTAAGCCTTTTCCCTACTTGTCGGATGTACTGAGTCTGGGGGCTGGAATCGGACAATACTGGCATTTGTTTGTAGACTTCAGCCATCGCCTGTCTCCCAAGTTCCTCCTGCTGCTCTTTTGTCATCCCAACCGATCCAGGGTCGGGCAATTGGGGAGTAGAGGTTGGAGTCGCCGCCCAACTATTCGCGACCAGCAGTAGGGCGAGCAGGATTGCAAAGGCCTTGACCTGACATGGTTGCTGTTTCATCCTGGCTTCCCTCCTTATTACTATCGCTGGCAGCTAAAGAATTCTATGTGAACAGCTTCGCGACTTGCTGCGCCCATAGCTCGGAACACGATTCCTTTTTCCTTCGTTCGTGAATTCCACCCATGAAACAGGGTCCTTGTTCCGCAACGGTCACTGCTGCGTCGCCGTAGCCCCGCCTTATTAGACGACAAGGCCACGGCGAGTGTTGTGTCACCCACCATTTCTGCTGTGGTTTTTTGCCTTGGTCGAATGGCCTATGTTGTTCATTTTCATGAGAACGTCGCCCATCTTGCCAGTCGGTGTGGCAGCCTTTTTGCGGCAGGATTGCACATTGACGTCATCAGGACAGACGCAAATGTTTTAGTGACGCGCGAGCATCTCCGCCGCCGATGTTCGGCTTAATGATCAATTCGAGGACGGTAACGTTGGGCAGTTCCACTTTGTATTCTTCGGCTTCACGTATCGATTCAGGCGGACCGAAATTCCATTGCTGGCGCACAATCTCGCTGAATGAGCTGCCGCCATCCCTCGACCAGCGCAACACAATCTCTTGCGTACGCTGGGATTCGCTCTCCTCAAAAACGAGTGAGATGCACTTGAGGGTCTGCGGCTGATCGAAAATCAGCCGGATGGTTTGACTCCCTGGAGTCGCTGCACGCCAACCTTGCCCATTTCCGGAGACAAAGGCCGCCTCAATGGGAAAGTCCTTGTCTTCCGACGTCAATTCAACCGTCGCTGCACTCTCTAAGTCCAGCCGTCCCTCGTCATGAGTCTGAATATTCTTGGCAGTGGGTGTGATCAGACGTTTTCGCATATTCTTAGTCGGCTCCGATGACGAGAGTGGTTCGCCGTTGAGATGCTCGCTTTAGACTGCGCTTTCTGATTTATTTATTTCTTGGCCGGAGTGGATGCCGATTTAGGAATCACGGCGCAGATAAGGGTGCCATTTGCATCAGATTCCACTTCCAAGCGCCACACGATGAAAATTCTGTGTACGAAAAAGCATGCCACGCGCCAAACTACGCAGCTCGGTGTTGGACCTCCTCCAAAAGGTGCCGATACAGATCGATGTACTTGCCAACCATCTTCTGCACAGAAAATTCCTGTTCGACATAGCGACGCAAGGCCGCAGGTTCGAATGCGAGGTTTTGAAGTTTGTTAA
>Ga0105239_10000797_pt1 | contig 44708 bp, 36 predicted proteins | sample KBSC44metaG_FD_92761 | JGI IMG/M metagenome (GOLD analysis project Ga0105239, IMG submission 92761) | Corn rhizosphere microbial communities from Kellogg Biological Station, Michigan, USA - KBS C4-4 metaG | ecosystem: Host-associated > Plants > Roots > Rhizosphere > Soil | place: Michigan, USA...
GAGCAGGAGGATCAACAGCAGGACGTTGCGGTTCATGGCAAAAAGATACCTATTTTTGACGATATTATAAGATGAATGTACCTGCCTTCATAGCCCGCCGCGTCGCTTTTAACCGGGAACGATCCTTCTCCCGCTTTATCATCCGGCTGGCGATCGCGGCAACGGTGATCAGCGTGGGAGCCATGTTACTGACCCTGTCCTTCACCAACGGTTTCCAGTATGCCATCAGCCAAAAGGTATTCAATCTCTGGGGGCATCTGCGGGTACAGCATTACTCGCCCAACCGCGGACTCATTTCCGAAGAGGCACCTATCGAAAAGAACGATACGATCCTGCGTATCCTCCGGCAGGATGCCGATATCAGGACCATCCAGGCCTATGCCACCAAGTATGCCGTCATTCGTAGCAGCGAAAGCATCGACTATGTGCAGCTGAAGGGCGTGGAGAAGGATTATGATTTCGGCAACCTCCGCGATTTTCTCAAGGCCGGGCGCTGGCCCCGCTACCCGGACAGCGGCTACAGCAATGAGATCGTCCTGTCGGAATACACCGCCAACCAGCTGAAGATAAAGGTCGGCGACAAGGTGGTCATCTATTTTGTGCGCAATGACGGCCCGCCCCGCGTCCGGCCCATGATCGTTTCGGGTCTCTTCAAGACCGGCATCGAGGACTATGACAAGCTGATCGCTATCGGCGATCTCCGGCTGATCCAGCGTCTCAACAACTGGAACCCCGGTCAGATCGGCGGGTACGAGATCTTCACCCGCGATTACCGGCAGGCGGACGGGGTGAACAACCGCCTCTACGATCAGTTGCCAAAGGAATGGGGCAGCATCACTACCGAGGAATATTATCCCAACATCTTCGACTGGCTCAACCTTCAAAATACGACGATCATCATCGTGCTGATCATCATGATCATCGTCGCGACCCTGAACCTGGTCACCTGTCTCATCATCCTGGTGCTCGAACGGACCCGCATGATCGGTATCCTGAAGGCGCTGGGAACGCCCAATATCTCCATCCAGACGATCTTCCTCTACCAGGGCAGCATCATCACGCTCTTCGGCATCGTACTCGGCAATGTCTTCGGGCTGGGGGTTTGCTGGCTGCAGATCCGCTATGGGTTTATTACTTTACCGGAAGAGGCGTATTTCATCTCAAAGGCCGTAGTGCGCCTCGAGTGGTGGCATTTTGCGCTGGTGGATGGCGGCACTTTCCTGATCTGTTTTTTGATCCTGATGATCCCGACTATTATCGTACGGCGGATGCAGCCCGCAAGGGCGATCCAGTTCCGGTAACGGCGCTGGTCCTGCGTATTGCCCGGGAAGCTATCGTCCGACGAGATGCGAGAGAAGAATTCCGGTAGCGACCGCCGCATTCAGCGATTCGGCCCGACCGATCCGGGGGATGGTGACCCGGTGGGTGGCCAGCGCCTGTAGCTCTGGCCGGATGCCCTTGGATTCGTTTCCGATAACGATCCATCCCCGGTCGATGCGCCCAATACCATACAGCCCCTCCCCTTCCAGCATGGCGGCGTATACGGGTAGTCCCGAGGCAGGGATCAGCTCGCCGGGGTCGGCATAACACACGGGTACCCGGGCGATGCTCCCCATCGTGGACTGGATGGCCTTGGAATTGAAGACATCGGCACTGTCGGGGCTGCAAACGACGGCGGCGATGCCAAACCAGTCGGCCAACCTTACGATGGTCCCCAGGTTGCCCGGATCCTGGATACCGTCGAGCGCCAGCAGGACGCCCCTATCGAAGACGGGCGGCGCGAAGGCGGGTTTCCCGAACACGGCCACCACCTGGTTGGGTGTCGTCAGGGCCGAGAGCCGTTCGAGCTCGGATTCGTTGATCCCGGTCAACGCTGAGCGCAGAGAAGCAGGTTGCTCGCCGATCCATCCCGGAAGGGCATAAACCGCCCGGGGCCGCAGATTGGAGGCCTGCAAAAGCTCCGCGACGATCTTCGGGCCTTCCACGACAAAAACACCCTCTGCATCCCGGAATTTTTTATGGGCTAAACTTTGAATATATTTGACCTGCGATTTTGTGATCGGCATTGCACTTCATTTACAATATGGACAACCGGCAAGTTACTGTATCTTTTCCCAATCCTGCATTGCTGCTCCCTATCCTGGCTATTGTCCTTCTTTTTTCGTGTACCGTCCCACGTCACTATCCCGCCCACCAGCCCTTTGTTTATGCCGTCAACATCAAGGTCGAAGGGAATTTCAAGTCCGGCGAACGCGAAGATCTCGCGACAAGGCTGACCAACCAGCTGGACGACAGCCTTCATCCACAGATCGTCTCCGTCTTTGGCGTCTACCGCCGCGTGATGTATCCGGCGGTCTTCGATACGGCCAATGTCCGGCGTAGCGTCGGCCTTATGGTCGCCCTGCTCAATGCCTCGGGTTATAATAACCCCGTCGTCAAAGTGGACACCCCCTATCGCCGGGATACCGTCCATGTCCACCACTGGTTCTCTAAGAAACGCGCTATCGAATACCGGGTCACCGTTAACTTTACCGTCTATCCGGGTAAACAGCAGACCCTCGACTCCATCGGATTCAACCTCATCACCCCGGCCCTGCAGACCCTTGCCCTCGGGCATCGCAGGGAATCCCTCCTGAAAAAGGGGATGCCCTACTCCAAACAGCTGATGTCGAATGAGCTGGACCGGCTTGTCGCGCTGTTCCGCAACAACGGGTACTATTCTTTTGCAAAGGAAGACCTGGTGATCATCAAGGACACGGTCGTCGGTGCCCTGATCGACCCGAATCTCGACCCCTTCCGCCAGGCCGCGCTGCTGGAAGAGCTGAAGAAACGGCGCGAACACCCTTCCATCAATGTCGAGGTGAACCAACGGCCCGTCCACGATTCGGCGCATATCACCCGGTATACCGTCGGTCATGTCACCATTTACCCCGACCTGCCGATCATCCTCGAGGATACGGTGACGGTGAGCAACATCGACACTAGTACGGCCCGTCATTTCACCATCATCTCCCGCGCCGAAAAGTTCAAGCCCTGGGTCCTGACCCGGAATGTATTCATCCGCCCAGGCGACCTCTATCGCCAGCAGAACACCATCCGCACGCTCAACCGGTTCCAGCAGATGGGCGCCTGGCAGCAATCGACGATGAGTTTTGTGCCTTCCGACAACAACGACACGGTGCTTGACGCAACGCTGAAACTCTATCCTGCCACCAAGCAGTTCTTTAACGCAGACTTCGAAGTGGCTCGCAATACCAACGATATCGTGACGGCAACCAACTTATTCGGCATCAATGGCAATATCGGCGTCCGCAATCGCAACGTCTTCAAAAGGAGCATCCTGTCCTCCACCCAGCTTCGGGGCGGTGTAGAGCTGGGGTCCGATTTTATCCAGACGACGCAAGCCAGCATTTCCCAAACGTATTCCTTCCCGCGGCTGATCCCCGCGGGCATCCTGAATATTCTGCCCCGGAAATGGCGTCCCAGTGAAGGTCTTCTCGACAGCATCCGGTCCGTGGTCAACGTCAATGCATCGTATATCGACCGCCGCCAATTCTTCACGGTTCGAAGCATCAACGGCTCGTTCGGCTGGGAATGGAGCAAGAACAAATGGTCCTACCTGCTCCGGCCGATCAATATCGAGTATACGCAGCTCGACAAGACAGACAGCTTCAAAAACTATCTCCAAAATGTTCCATCGCTCAACCTGGCCTTCAAGAGCGGGCTCGTTATGAGTATCCAGGGCCTCGCCAAATACTTCAATAAATATGGCAAGCATAGCGATTTCCTGAGCATCAGTGGGGAAAGCAGCGGCGCCATCGCGGGCCTCATCTCCCCGCAACTGGACAGGGGAGCACTGTGGCGGTTTATCAAAGGCGAGATCGACTACCGGCATCACATCGATTACCGGCGGACGCAGCTGGCCTTCCACGCTTACGCCGGCGTGGGTTGGGCCTATGGCCGGGAGGGTTCCGGCTTTGAGCAGACGCTGCCTTTCTACAAAGCCTTCTTTGCCGGCGGCCCGAATAGTATGCGGGGCTGGCAGGTGCGGCAGCTGGGCCTGGGCTCCTCGAAATATTATGATACCGCAGGGTCACACTATGACGCCACAGGCAAGCTCATAAGCCGCACTCCTCTCGACCGCTTTGGCGACGTACAGCTGGAAGCGAATCTGGAATATCGGTTCCCGATAGGATCCCTCTTCGGGGTCAAGGTACTCAGCGCCCTGTACGTAGACGCAGGGAACATCTGGAACCGGCACGTGATCGTCGACAGTCCGAATATTACAAAACAAGCCTTCCAGGGAAGTGATTTTCAGTTCGACCGGTTTTACCAGGAGATCGCCGTCGACGCGGGGACCGGTCTGCGGTTCGACTTCGACTGGTTCATCATCCGCTTCGACTGGGCCTATAAGATAAAAGATCCGCAGCGGATGGATCATAGCGAGAGCTGGTTCTACGATCTGCAGCTGACGAAAGGACAGTTCCAGCTGGGCATCGGGTATCCGTTCTAGTTCGCAGCCCCGGCGGGCGCGCCGCCCGCGCTGAATTTCCCCCTGATATACACTTCGGCCGCCTCCATCGTCATCGCCTGGCCGACGCGAAACTCCCCGATTCGGGTGCGCCGCAATGCGCTGAGATAGCCGCCGCAGCCCAATACGGCGCCCAGATCGTTGGCCAGACTACGGATATACGTTCCTGTTGAACACACCACGCGGAAGTCCAGCTCGGGCAATTCAAAGCGGGTGATCTCGAAGGCGCCGACCACGACGGGGCGCGGTTCGAGCTTCACCTCCTTACCCTTGCGGGCCAGCTCATAGACCCGCTTACCGTTCACCTTGATGGCCGAATGGATCGGGGGCGTCTGCAGGATCTCCCCCGTGAACTCGCGTTCGATGACATCCTGCACCGTCACCGGCGTCAGGTAGGCCGGGTCCTTGCCCGGCCGCGGTTCGCTTTCCAGGTCATAAGTGGGGGTGCTGGCGCCCAGGACGATCGTCCCGGTATATTCCTTTTCCTGCGCCATATAGTCGTTGATCCGTTTGGTGAATTTGCCCGTACAGAGGATGAGAAGGCCAGTGGCCAGTGGGTCGAGAGTTCCGGCATGGCCCACCTTTTTTGTCTTTACCAGCGGGCGCAGTTTGCGCACGACGTCAAAGGAGGTCCAGTCAAGCGGTTTATCGATAAGCAACACCTGGCCTTGCTCGAAGAAATTCAGAGTGGGTTCCATCGTGGCAAAAGTAAAGCTAAATCGCGAGGCGCGCCTTTATCTCGAGGTATTTGTTGACGGTCTGCACCGTGAGATGTTCCGGCGCAGTCAGGATGGTGGCGATGCCCACCTGGTTCAGCTCCTTGACGATAAGCCGCTTCTCATAAGCGAATTTGTCGGCGATGGTCTTCACATAGACGCCTTCGATGTCCCCGGCTTCCTGCTCCCGCAGCTGGCGAAGCCCGGTGTTCTCGAAGAACACGACCAGCAGCAGGTGGCGGCGGGCGATGGCGCGGATATAGGGCATCTGCCGTTCGAGACCCGACAGCGACTCGAAATTGGTGAACAGGATGATCAGGCTTCGCTGCGTGATCCGGGTGCGGACCGTCGCATACAGCTTCTCGAAGTCGGTCTCCTGCCAGCGGGTCTGCTGGTTGTACAGCGTCTCGAGGATATGGATCATCTGCATCGAATGCCGGCTTGCGGGCAGGAAGGTCCCGATGGTGTCGCCAAAGGTCAGCAGCCCGGCCTTGTCCTGGCGCAGAAGCGCCACCTGGGAAACGACGAGGGCCGCGTTAACGGCGTAGTCGAGCAGGCTCATCCCGTCAAAAGGCATTTTCATCACGCGGCCCTTGTCGATCAGGCAGTACACCTGCTGGCTCTTTTCGTCGGTAAAGGTATTGACCATCAGCTGGCCCCCCTTTCGCGCCGTCGCCTTCCAGTTCAGACTGCGGATATCGTCGCCCGTGACATATTCCTTTATCTGTTCGAACTCCAGGCTATGCCCCAGTTTCCGTATCCGCTTGGTCCCGCTCTCGGCCAGGTTGTTGCTTGCAGCCAGCAGGCTATACTGCCGGAGCGCCAGATAGGAAGGCAGGACCCGCACGGCCATTTCCGCTGCGACGATGCTCCGCCGCGTCAAAAGGCGGAAAGGACTCTTGATAAAGACATTGATGTTGTGAAAGACATACTCTCCCCGCTCCGTTGGCCGCAGCTGGTAGTCGAGCTGCCGGACCTCGCCCGCCTTCAGATCGGCATACAACGAGAAGTTCCGCTGCTGGAACTGGTCGGGCAGCTCGTCGATGATCCTCAGCCGGACGGGAAAGGGATACTCGTTGGTCACCCACAGCCTGACCGGGTTGTTGTCCCCGTTGCTCATCCGGTCGGCGATCTCGCGCCGTACCGGCACCGGGTTCTTTCGCAGGAACAGCACGATATAGTCGAGGACCGTCACGACAACGAAGAAGAGCAGCAGGAGCTGGCCGACCATATACAGAAAGGGAATGCCGAAGGATACGACGAAAAGGAGAATGATCCCCACGAAGACCCAGTAGAACCGGCGGGAGAAATAGAGCGATATGTAGAACTTCTTAAGCATCAGCGGGGCACTTCTATCGATTTTATGATCTCGGCAATAATATCATCAGCCGTCGTCCCTTCCATCTCGCGCTCGGGGGTAAGCACCAGGCGGTGACGAAGAACGGCCGGGATGATATACACGATGTCCTCCGGCGTGACGAAGTCGCGTCCGCGCATGGCGGCCAGGGCCTTGGCCCCGTTGAGGATGCCGATGGAGGCGCGCGGCGACGCACCCAGGTAGATCGCCTTATGGTTACGGGTGGCCGCGACAATGGTTGTAATGAACTGGATCAGCTTTTCCTCGATATGCAGGCCTCGCACCTTGTCGCGCAGTTGCTGGATCCGCGCGCCCGGGATCACGGCGTCCACCGTGTCGATCCGCTGATCGCCCTTCATCAGGTGGTGATTGGAAACGATGTGGAACTCCTCCGCCGGCGTGGGATATTGGACCCTGATCTTGAACAGGAAGCGGTCAAGCTGGGCTTCCGGCAAATGATAGGTCCCCTCGTGCTCGATCGGGTTCTGGGTCGCGACGACCATGAAGGGCGGCTGCAGATGATAGGTCAGCCCATCCACGGTGATCTGCCGTTCCTCCATCACCTCGAAGAGAGCCGACTGGGTCTTGGCCGGCGCACGGTTGATCTCGTCGATGAGCACGATATTGCTGAAGATAGGTCCATGCTTGAACTGGAAGTTGTTATCCCGGGGATTGAAGACGCTGGTTCCGATGACGTCGCTCGGCATCAGGTCGGGTGTGAACTGGATGCGCGAAAAACCGACAGAGATAACACGGCTGAGCAGCTTTGCCGTCAGCGTTTTGGCAACACCGGGCACCCCTTCGATGAGGATATGGCCGTCCGCGAGGATACCCGCCAGCAACAGCTCGATCATCTCCTCCTGGCCGACGATGACCTTTCCGATCTCACCCTTCAATTGCCCCACCGCCTGTCTCAGATCGTCGAGGTCCGTCCGTTGTTCGAATAAATTCTCTTCCATATTATCCATGTTATGTTATATATGCTTGTAAAATGCTTCCAATTGCCGGTGAAACCGGATAAGGTCCTCATCCGACACATAACCTCTCGACGGAAGGTCACGGATAGTTTCAACGATCTCCTGCACTGACTCCCTGGCATATCCCGTCCGGAAGGCGAGCCGTCTGACGAACTCCTCGTCCAGCGCCGTCACCGGCAAATGATAGCGGGTACGGACCTGGTCCTGGAAATGGACCGCCATCTTTCCCGCCAGGTTGCGGTTATCGCGGCGCTGAAAATACAGCCGGCCAATGGTCCGGACAAAATCGAGCGAGGTATTCCGGAGCGGGGCGATCTTCGGGATCATCCGCTGCCGCCGCTTGGAGTCGAACAGATAGATCAGCAGGAACAACAGCAGCAGGAGCCATAAGGCCATCGCCAGACCCCGGGTTCCGGGCTTGCCGCTGAAGATATATCGCAGGGCCGAGAAGGATTCGCCGGAACGGTTGCGGTACCGGTAATAATCATTCCAGATGACCTGTTTGGTCGACGCCGGGATATAGGACAGGGCATTCTCGTAATAGCCGATGTTCTTCTTGTGCAGCAGGAAGAAATTGGAGAAGGCCAGCGGCGCGAAATGCAGGAAGATCGCCCCGCCTCCCTTGTAGGAGATACGGATGAAGTTCGGATGACCCGTGGCGTCGCGGCCGAGAACGGAAGTATATTGGGAATCCAGCGAGGTGATATAGGTCTCGTAGCTGTCCCCGGGATAGCTAAAGCTGCGGTAGGCCGCGTCGCCCGGGCCGTACACCCCCAGCTTCAGGCTATCCATCTGCTCCTCCATGAAATGAAAATGATACCCCGTTCGGATCCCCAGGGCATGCAGGAGGGTATCGCTCACCTGGAAGGCCGAGACGAATAGTTGGTTGCCTTCGCCGACAAAATTCATTGCTGCATTTACTTCCGCAGGCGTCGCATCCACAAAGGTCGAAACCGTGATGACAGCCTTTTTCTCGTCCCCGCTGGTAAACGCCTGCGGGCTCGTCGAAGCTGCGGAGATCTCGGCATCCGGGAAAAGCCAGGGCAGTCCTTCATAGGCGATACGGGCGCCATAAGGGTTGTCGTCATTACGCCGAAGGCTGATCCGCCGGTTGATCTCCTTCCGGCCGGAGGAGTTACAGGAGCCCAGCAGGGTCAGCATGCCGGCGAGCATTCCCAACAGCAGCCAACCCTCCTTTTTATATCGTAGCCGCTCCGTCATGCGCCAAGCGTTTTAAAGAAGGTGGTAAATCGGTCATGCAGCACGCGGAACCCCGCTTCGCCAAGCGTAAATTCCCCATACCATACTTTTTCGTAGGCCCCGGTGAGGAAGCGAAAGGCCGGTTCCTGCGGACATCCGCCAAGCTGACGCAGATATTCCTGGTTGGTCGTGTCGGCATGCCAGTGGATCAGGTCGCGATCGCTCAGCAGCCGCAGCGCCTTCAGATAAAGATAACGGGTAGCCTGCCGCCGGTCGCCGGTCTGGAGAAAATGCTCCAGCTGCCGGTCGATGTCTTCGGATTCCAGCGTTTCTTCCACCAATTCGCCGTTGCCCTTCGTTTTTCTCGCCCGGCGATAGAAGGCGCCCAGGTTGTTATCCATGACGATGCGAACGATCGCATACAGCAACAGGGCGCCCAGCAGCGTCAGGATCGTATAGCGGAAGCCCTCGCTTGACAGGACCTTGCCCAGCCAGATCAGGAACGGGGACGGGCGTTCCCGGCGGACCTTCCAGTAGTCCGGATCGTTCGCATAGGCATACTTGGGCGTGCGCTGCCAGCGCCTGACCGTCGAATCCGGAAGCCGCCGCAGGACCGCCGGCTGGTCGGCCGGGGTCGTATTGCCCAGCTCCGGCCCCGGGACAAGGCTGGTATCGAGATGGGTCTTTTCTGCAGCGACCGGAGAAGATTCGCCGACGACGATGGTATCGCCCACTGTGGTATCCACTTTCGGCTCGTCCGGTCTGGCCTGCTGTGCTCGGGAGGAAAGGTGGATGGTTAGCAGCAAAAGGAGAAGAATTCCGGGAGTGCGGCGGATCGTCATACGGGTCTGGTTTTTTTCTCCAGCTGAATGGGATACACGACAAAATACCAGACGACGAAGAACAGCGAGCCCGCGAGGATGGAAACGCTCAGCAACACCGGCATCCCGGAATAGCGGGTTACGAAGCCTTCGAGGAAGGCAGCCACGATGAATACCGGCACAAGGCCAATCATCAGCTTCAGCCCGTCCTTGCCGCCGCGTTTCAGCGAGTCGATGCGGCGATGCGTCCCGGGGAAGAGAATGCTGTTGCCCAGGATAAGTCCCGCGGCCCCGGCGATGATAACGGAAGATATCTCCAGCGTGCCATGGATCCAGATCACCAGCACCGACTTCAGCCCAAGTCCCTTGGCAAAGAAATAGTATTGGAAGGCGCCGATCATCACGCCGTTCTGGAACAGCTGCCAGATGGTGCCGATGGAAAGGATGAAGCCGCAGATGAAAATGACGAAGGAGACCTTTATATTGTTGGTGGCGATCGCCACGAACATGCTCATTGCGTCATCGTGCTTATAGACGCCGAAAGGATCCCCCTTGGCGATATTGTCTTCCGTCATGTCTACATATCCGTCCCCGAGCACGCCTCTTACGAAGGTCTCGTCATGGGCAGCGGAAAAGGCGGCCATGAGGGCAAAAAGGCTGAAGATGATAAACGAGTAGAGGATCTCCCGGTGATACCGCCGGACCACCAGCGGCAGTTCCGTCTTCCAGAAACGGAGGATCCTCGAGGACTCCTCTCTTTTATTCCGGTAGATGCCCAGGTAGATGCGCGAGGCCAGTCCGTTCAGATAGTTGGTAACCTTGCTGTGCGGATAAAAGGTCTTGGAATAACCCAGGTCGTTCACCAGGTCGGTAAATTGCCCTGCCATTTCATCAGGATCGGTCGCAGGCTCATATTGATATTGCTTCCACTTATCAATATTTTTTTTAATAAAGAGACCTTCTCTCACTGGAAAGATTTAGTAGTATATTTAGCCCCAATATAGTGAATTAGGTAACATGTTAGAAGTAAAATTGGACACCGGTTTCAACATCGAGGTGGATTTTCTGCTGCCTGGTTTCTTCAAACGTTTCCTGGCCTGGATCATCGATAGTACGATCATCTTTGCGTATTACCTGGTCGGGGGCAACCTGCTGAGCGATTGGCTGGGCTCCGGTAGCGACCGTCGGGTCCTGGTCTGGTTCCTGTTCGGTGCTCCCCCGTTTTTCTATCACCTGCTTTGCGAGGTGTTTCTCAACGGCCAAAGCATCGGGAAGAAGGCCACCCGGATCAAGGTCATTTCCGCCGACGGCGGGGAGCCGACCATCAGCCAGTATCTTATCCGATGGCTGTTCCGGCTTGCAGATTTCCCGATCTGGATCCTGGGCTCCGTTTACTACGGGGCGCTGCCCTGGTGGTGCAGCATCTTTCTTTTCGCCGGGCTGGCCTGCCTCCTGGCGACCCCTTATTCGCAACGCATCGGCGACCTCGTAGCGGGAACGATCCTGATCGACACGCGCAACCGGACCAGCTGGGAGGACACTGTCTTTACCGAACTGGCAGAAGACTACAAACCCCGCTATCCGCAGGTGATGCAGCTGAGCGACAAGGATATCAACACGCTTAAGTCGATCATCAATTCGGTGAGCAAGAGCGGCGACTACGACCTTTCGATGCGGATCGCCGACCGCATCCGTAGCAAGCTCGACATAAGCAGCGACCAGGACTCGCTCGAATTTCTGCAGACCCTGTTGAAGGACTACAACTACTATTCTACGAACTGACCCTGCCGGCCGTGATCAACAGCAGGAGGAAGATCAGGACGAACAGTCCCACGGCAATGATCATGAGCACCCCGACAAAACGAAGCAGGGCGCGGATGTTCCTGAAGGCGGTGTTCAAATGGTCCTGATCGTTGTTCTGGAGCGCCAGCCGCATCCGGCCGGCAAAATTATACAGGTAGAGATTGGGGAAGAAGTTGAGGGCTGCGATGCCGATACAGACCACCGCGATCGGCGCCGGGCCCATTCCGCCGCTGGCCGGCGAGGTTCCCATGGTGTTGAACAATCCTGCCAGCAAGGTCAGGGCGACAATGGCAAACAGGACGAACAGGCCGCAGAAGACAAAGCCGGCGAGGGACAGAAAGCGGGCCCAGCGAGCGGTATCCCGCAGATAGGACTGGGCTGTTGCATCGACCTGCAACTCGAAAAGATTGGTTTGCGGCGATGGTTCCATAGTCTGATATTTTAATTAGTATGCCCTTGCGAACAGCACGCGCTGCTTGCTGGGCTTGCCCGTGAGAATGCACTTGCCTTCTTCGGCGGGATTGTTCAGCGGGATGCAGCGGATCGTCGCCTTTGTCTTTTCTTTGATAGCCTCCTCTGTGGCAGCGGTCCCGTCCCAATGCGCGAGGATGAACCCTCCTTTCTCATCCAGTAACCGTTCGAATTCTTCCCAGGTGTCCGCACGGGTGATCCGGGAGTCGCGAAAGGCCTTCGCCTTTTCGTACATGCTTCGTTGGATCGTTTCCAGAAGGTTGCTGACAAAGCCCGTCAATCCCTCCATCGGCGCCGAACTCTTTTCCTTCGTGTCGCGGCGGGCTACTTCGACAGTACCGTTGTCGAGATCGCGAAGTCCCATAGCGATCCGGACGGGCACCCCCTTCAACTCGTGTTCGGCGAACTTGAATCCGGGGCGGCTGTTATCATTGTCGTCGAACTTGACGCTGATACCGGCGGCTTTGAAGGCAGCGGCAAGTTCGCGTCCTTTCGCATCGAGTTCAGCCTTTCTTTCCTCTCCTTTGTAGATCGGAACGATCACCACCTGCAAGGGCGCGATACGCGGGGGCAGGATCAGCCCGTCGTCGTCGCTGTGCGCCATCACCAGTCCGCCTATTAGCCTCGTGCTGACGCCCCAGCTCGTAGCCCAAACATAGTCAAGCTGGTTGTTCTTATCAGAAAATTTTACTTCGAAAGCCTTTGCGAAGTTCTGTCCCAGGAAATGGGACGTTCCCGCTTGCAGGGCCTTGCCGTCCTGCATCAACGCTTCGATGCAATAGGTGTCGACCGCGCCGGCAAACCGTTCGTTCTCGGTCTTGGTCCCCTTGATGACGGGAACGGCCATATATTCTTCGGCGAATTCCGCATAGACATCCAGCATCTGCCGCGCCTCCGCGATCGCTTCATCCGAGGTGGAGTGGGCTGTGTGTCCTTCCTGCCAGAGGAATTCCGCGGTCCGCAGGAAAAGACGGGTCCGCATCTCCCAGCGGACGACATTGGCCCACTGGTTGATCAGCAAGGGCAGATCGCGGTAGCTGCGGATCCAATCCCGGTAAGTATTCCAGATGATGGTTTCGCTGGTCGGCCGGATGATGAGCTCTTCTTCCAGCTTCGCGGTGGGGTCCACGACTATCCCACCCCCGTTAGGATCATTCTTCAGGCGATAGTGCGTGACTACCGCGCATTCCTTGGCAAAACCCTCCACATGGGCCGCTTCCCTGCTGAGAAAGCTCTTGGGAATGAACAGCGGGAAATAGGCATTGACATGCCCCGTGTCCTTAAACATGCGGTCCAACTGGTCGCGCATCTTCTCCCAGAGCGCAAACCCATAGGGTTTGATGACCATACAGCCACGAACCTCGGAGTGGTCTGCCAGGCCGCCCTTGATCACCAGATCGTTATACCATTGCGAATAGTCCTGTGCCCGGCTTGTGATCTCTTTGCTCATGGATGCTTTTTAGTACGTATTTGAATTAATCACCTTTTAACAAGAAAATGTTAACTTTTGACTCAAAGGCCCCGTATATTTATTGTAACTTTACGATAACACGGGGGGTTGCAAAAATAGCAACTTCGCCGGTAAATAACTCGCCATGACAAAACATCTTTTCACCCTGTTAGCCGTTGCCGTAGCCGCTGGCTTTGGAATCAGCAGCTGCTCCTCTTCCAGGAACGCGCAGACGACCGACGATATATATTATTCCTCGGGCACCAGGCGTACCGCTGCCGCCGGAGCCAACCAGAGCGACTATTACAGCACAGCGCCCAGCGACAACTATGTTCGCATGAAGGCGGAAGATCAGGCCCGCTGGTCGTATTTCGATGATTACAGTGCTTATGATGCCTACTATGCCCCCGTCGGCGCTTCGCTTGGCTACGGCGGATGGGGATATCCTGCATATTACGGTACCGGCCTGTCTTACGGGTTCGGCCTCGGGTTTGGATATGGACTCGGCTTCTGGAATCCCTATTCCGCCTGGGACAGCTACTTCCTGTGGAACAGCTGGTATAATCCCTATTTCTACAACCCTTACTATGGGGGGGCAGTATTTGTCGTAGGTCACACCTATCAGTCCGGCGGCACATACACCAATCTCCGGCCTTTCAATTCGGTCGGCTATCGCAACGGGCTTAACCGCACTGCGACCGCGACGGCCAACAACCGGTTCTACCGGCCCGGAATGTCTACCACTTCCAATTATAATTCCGCTCTCACCGGCCAGGGAAGACAAGTGAACAATTCGTTCTATCGTCCTTCCAACAACAACAACAACGGATCGTACCGGCCCGCCTTCAACAACCAGCCGACCCGCAGTTATACCCCTTCTTCCTCCTTTGGAGGCGGTTCCCGGGGCAGCTTCGGCGGCGGCAGCGGCGGCGGCGGTGGGTTCAGCAGACCCGGACGTCACTAATTTACGGTTTACAACCCGGGGCTAACCTAACACCATTCACATGTATAAGCTCTTGTTTATCATAGGGGTATCCCTATGTCTAAATGCCAGTGCCCAACTTCCCGAAGACGCCCTCCGAGCCAGCTGGACCACACCCGGCGGCACCGCCCGCGAACAGGCCATCGGCGGGGCCATGGGTTCCCTCGGCGGCGATCTCACCGCCGCTTTTGTAAACCCCGCCGGCCTCGGTATTTATAAGACGCGGGAGCTGGTCCTCAGTCCCGGCTGGCGTTTTCTCAACGACAAAGGCAGCTATCTCGGGCAGACCCGGAACGGGCCCGCGGCCAACCGGTTCTCCCTGGGTACGAGCGGCCTGGTGCTGGGTTATGAAGGCGTCCTGCCCGGCGTCAACAATGCCTTTGCCATCTCGGTCAATCAAACCGCCGATTTCAACAGCCATGTTCTCTACCAGGGCACCAATCCCTATAGCAGCTTTGCCGAACAGTATGCGGAGGAGTTCGCCTATTCCGGTTTCGACATCAACGGCGGTCTCGCCAGTCCTTCCCTCGACTACGGAACAAGAATGGCGCTTTGGACCTCGCTGATCGACACGGCGACCGTCAACGGAACGCTGCAGGTGATCGCCCAGCCACAGAAGGCCGGGAAGGTACTCCAGCGAAATGACCTGCGGTCTACAGGCGGCATCACCGAGATCGCGATCTCACTGGCTTCCAACTATCACGGAAAATTGTATATCGGCGGCTCCCTCGGCATCCCGATCCTCAGCTATACTCGTTACCAGACCTATACCGAGACCGATGCCAGCGGCAATGCCAACAACGATTTCGAGTCCTTCACCTACAGCGAGACCTACCGGACGACGGGGGCCGGCGTCAACCTGAAGGGCGGGCTCATCTTCGCCCCTTCCACGCCCTGGCGCATCGGGCTGGCGATCCATACCCCCTCGGTACTGGGTCTTACGGACAGGATCAGCGCGGCGATGACGACCCGGACGGAGAATTACACCAGTCTGAAAGAAGTGTCCGTCACCTCACAGGAGCTGGATGGGGCCACCGGAGTGTCGCCCGCGCCCAATTCCTTCGACTACCGCCTGTATACGCCCTGGCATTTCCTGGTCAGTGGCAGCTATATCTTTGGCAGCGGTCAGGCCAATGCCAGGGACCAAAAAGGTTTCATCACCGCCGATCTCGAATACATCACCACGCATAGCCCGCATTTCAGCGCGGCAGCCAGTGAGGATGGCAACGGCGATCCAGGCAACGTTTATGACGGGGTGAATGCCGCGATAAAAGAAACCTACAAAGGCACGGTCAGCGCCCGGCTCGGGGGAGAGATGAAATTCGATAGCTGGATGGTAAGGGCGGGCGGCGCCTACTATACGAATCCGTATAAGTACAGCGGGGTAAAGGCCGACAAGCTGTTCCTCAGCACGGGCGTGGGGTATCGGAAGAACGCGTTCTTTGCCGATCTTACGTATGTGGCACGGTTCAGCCGGGATATCAACGTTCCCTACTATCTTGCCGACAAGGCCAATACGGCAGCTACGCTGAAGGAGAAGGGCGGAACGGTGGTATTGACCGTTGGCGTGAAGTTATAAAAAAAGCCCCACCGACGGTGGGGCTTTCGATATTGATGGAGTCGCAACTTAGTAGTCCATCCCACCCATGCCGGGAGCGCCGCCCGTATGAGCGTGTGCTTCTTCCTTCTTGGGTTTGTCGGCGATGACGCACTCGGTCGTCAGCAACATACCGGCGATGGAAGCGGCATTTTCAAGAGCGATACGGGTTACCTTGGTCGGGTCAATGACACCGGCCTTCAGGAGGTTCTCATATTTTTCCGTCCGGGCATTGAACCCGTAATCGGCCTGGCCTTCCTTTACTTTTTGTATCACGATGCTGCCTTCGAGCCCGCAGTTAGCGACAATCTGGCGCAGGGGCTCTTCCAGCGCGCGCTTGACGATGGCGATACCCGTGGTCTCGTCTTCGTTGGCGCCCTTCAGTTTTTCGAGGGATTCGACGGCGCGGATGTACGCGATACCACCGCCAGGAACGATGCCTTCTTCAACGGCAGCGCGGGTTGCGTGGAGGGCATCATCGACGCGGTCCTTCTTCTCCTTCATTTCCACTTCGGTAGCGGCACCGACGTAGAGAACGGCTACACCGCCGGAGAGCTTGGCGAGGCGTTCCTGTAATTTTTCCTTATCGTAGTCGGAAGTAGTGGTTTCGATCTGGGCCTTGATCTGGTTGACACGGGCCACGATATCGTCTTTCTTACCCTTTCCGCCGACGACGGTGGTATTGTCCTTGTCGATAGTGACGGAAGCTGCCGTACCCAGGTAGGTGAGATCGGCGCCTTCCAGCTTGTAACCCTGCTCTTCGCTGATGACGATCCCCTTGGTGAGTATAGCGATATCCTGCAGCATTTCCTTGCGACGGTCGCCAAAGCCGGGAGCCTTAACTGCCGCCACCTTGATGGTGCCACGAAGCTTGTTGACCACCAGGGTAGCCAGGGCTTCGCCTTCGAGATCTTCGGCGATGATCAGCAGCGGACGACCGCTCTGAGCCACCTTCTCGAGGATATGCAGGATATCCTTCATAGCGGAGATCTTCTTATCGTAGATGAGGATATACGGGTTCTGGAGCTCGGCTTCCATCTTTTCGCTGTTGGTAACGAAATAGGGAGAGATATAGCCGCGATCGAATTGCATGCCTTCTACTACTTCAACGGTGGTATCGGTGCCCTTTGCCTCTTCGACAGTAATGACCCCTTCCTTGCCTACCTTACCGAATGCCTCTGCGATGAGCTTTCCGATATTCGTATCGTTATTGGCAGAGATGGAAGCCACCTGCTCGATCTTGTTCTTGTCGCTACCGATGGTTTTGGACTGTGCGCCTAAACTATCGACTACCTTGTCAACGGCCTTGTCGATACCGCGTTTCAGGTCCATCGGGTTCGCGCCGGCGGCGACGTTCTTCAGACCTTCACTGATGATGGACTGAGCCAGAACGGTAGCCGTGGTCGTTCCGTCACCGGCGATATCGGCGGTCTTGGAAGCGACTTCCTTTACCATCTGGGCGCCCATGTTCTCGATGGGGTCTTCCAGCTCGATCTCCTTGGCAACGGTAACACCATCCTTGGTGATGGCGGGAGCGCCGAATTTCTTTTCAAGCACTACGTTACGTCCTTTGGGGCCAAGCGTCACCTTTACTGCGTTGGCCAGCGTGTCGACACCCTTTTTCATTCTGTTGCGGGCATCGATATCGAAGAAAAGTTGTTTTGCCATAATTATTTCAGTTGAGCGATTTTCAAATTAAACGATTGCTAAAATGTCAGATTCCCGCATGATCAGGAAATCGTCCCCTTCGATCTGGATCTCGGTACCGGCATATTTGCCATAGAGGACCGTATCTCCGACTTTTACCGTTACGGGTTCGTCCTTCTTGCCGGGACCGGCAGCTACGACCGTACCACGTTGCGGCTTCTCTTTTGCTGTATCCGGGATGATGATACCGCCGGCAGTTTTTTCTTCAGCGGGAGCTGGCTTCACAATTACCCGATCAGATAAGGGGGTAACGCTTAACTTTTTGCCCATAGTTGTATTTGATTTTTGTTTTTTATTGAAAGCCCTGTCAGAAGTGACAGGCCGGCAAAGCTACACGAATTTTATACCAAACCCGCCGAAAATGCCATTTTTTCAGGTCCGCCGGATGACGGGAGGACCGCCCGAATACCTATAAATGCCTATATTTGCAGCCCGAAGCCGCCGGAGGCGGTTGACAAACAAAGCTCTATTACATTATAATGATCAGTAGAAGAAATATCCGGGTAAAGGTGATGCAAACCCTTTATACGCTGGAAGCGCAGGAACAGGCCGGGAATCCAGGGGATGCAGCACAGAAACCCGCGGGAAAACCGGCTGATCCGCAAAAGATACTTCAAAAGCATTTCGATCAAACCAGGCAACTGCTTTCCTGTCTTATTTATTTCATCACCGAGGTCGCGCGGTATGCGGAGACGGATTCCCGTCTCCGGGCCTCCAAGCATTTGCCCAGCGAGGAAGACCTTAACGTGAACATAAAGATCGCGGGTAACGAGGTGCTCTGGAAGATGCTGGAGGATGCCTCCCTGAAAAAAGCGTTTGAGGTGGACAAGCCGCAACTACAGGACAATGGCGACCTGATCCGCCGCCTTTACCTCGACCTGGTCCCAACCCCCGAATACCAGCAATACATCGCCGTCCAGGGGCGCGACAAAAAGTCCGAAAAGGCGATGCTGGAGTTCATCTTCTCCGAAAGGATGCTGGCCAACGAAACCTTCCTCTCCCATATCGAAGAGCTGTTCACCAACTGGGACGACGACGGAGAGATGGTCAGCCAACTGGTGATGAGCTACCTGGCCAAACCGGGTTCGCTGGATTTCCAGGAGATCGTAAGCAAGGAAAAAAAGGAATTTGCGCGTCAGCTGCTGCAAACCGTCATCGATAAGAAAGAAGTAGTGATGGACCTGATCCGGCCCCGGCTGAAGAACTGGGATCCCGAGCGGATCGCCACCCTCGATATGATCCTCATGCAGATGGGCGCGGTAGAGTTCCTCTACTTCGAGACCATCCCGCCAAAGGTGACGATCAACGAATACATCGATCTCGCCAAGGATTACAGCACCCCCCAGAGCGGTCAGTTTGTCAATGGTATCCTGGACAATATCCATAAGGAGCTGGTCAGGGAGGACAAGATGCATAAGATCAATTTCAAGGCGAATTAGTACGTTTGCAAAAAAATCAGGCTCCCATGTATAGGATCATCACCGGCTCGCTCCTTTTCGCGCTGCTTACCGGGTGTGGCGGCGGGAATGCCAATAACCCCGGCATCAGCCCCGGTTCCGCCCAGTTCCTGGCGCTACGGGATACGGCCCGGTTTACCACGATCCAGTGGCTGGACTCCGCCCGGGACTATGGGAAGATCCCCGAAGGGCAAAAGCTGGACGTCTCGTTCCGGTTCCGGAATACCGGCTCCACCCCGCTGGTGATCGGGCAGGTGCAGCCCAGCTGCGGATGTACGGTCGCCGATCCGCCCCGGGAACCCATCGCACCGGGCGCCGAAGGACAGATCAAGGCCTCCTTCAACAGCGATGGCCGGGCCGGGATCAATCATAAGTCCCTGCTGGTCACCGCCAACACGAAGGGCACCCAGAACTTCTCGCTGCAATTCGTCGTAGAGGTGCTTAAAAAATCTTAGTAAATACAATTCAAACAATAAAACAATGACGCATTCTTTTCTATTCGTGTTGTTGCAGGCGGCTCCCGCCGGCGGCGGTACGTTGCAGTTGCTCCTGCTGGGTGGCATGATCCTCGTGTTCTGGCTCTTTATGATCCGCCCCCAGGCCAAGAAAGCCAAGATCGCCAAGAAATTCCAGGAAGACATGCAAAAAGGCGATAAGATCGTGACTATCGCCGGTATCCACGGGACGGTGAACAAGATAAACGAGGACGGAACGATCCAGATAGAGACCAGCCCCGGCAGCTATCTGAAGATCGAAAAAAGCGCTATCTCCATGGAGTGGACGCAGAACCTGAATAAGGCGGCTACCGCAACCGCCGATAAAAAATAAACTCGACCCCGGCTCCGCCGGGGTTTATCTTTATGTTAAAAGTCGGTCTGACAGGCGGTATCGGCTCGGGAAAGTCGACGGTTGCCGCCATTTTCGAAACACTCGGGATACCGGTCTCCTATGCCGATGACGAGGCAAAGCGGCTGATGAACGAGGACCCGGAGCTTCGGGCGGCCATCGGCCGGGAGTTCGGCGCAGAAGCCTATGCCGGTGGAACGCTGAACCGGAAATACCTGGCCGGGCTGGTCTTCAACGATCCCGTTAAGCTGGAAACACTGAACCACCTGGTACATCCGGTGACGATCCGCGAGGGTTCGCGATGGATGCAGGAGCAGACCGCCCTTGGCCATCCCTACGCCATCCGCGAAGCCGCGCTCATCTTCGAGGCGCGGGGCGCGGGTCACCTCGATTTTGTCATTGGAGTATACGCGCCTTTGGTACTTCGCATCCATCGGACGATGCAACGCGATCACAGCAGCCGCGAGGCCGTACAGCAGCGGATGCGCAATCAGATCGACGAGGAGATAAAAATGAAACTTTGTGACGCCGTCATTCGTAATGACGAGCAGGAAGCGGTGATCCCGCAAGTGCTGGAATTGCATGCCCGTTTGCTGCAAATGGCAGCAAACGGGCATGGCGTTTAATGAAGTTTCGCAAGAGCGTCCTTGATCCTTCCCCAGGCCTTCTCGATATTGCCCATGCTGTTGGCAAACGAGAACCGCACACAGGCCGGCTCGCCAAACGCATCCCCCATCACCGAAGAGACGTGGGCCGTATTCAGCAGGTACATGCTGAAATCGGCAGCGTTGGCGATCTTGTTGGTACCGTCGGACTTCCCATAATAAGAAGACACATCGGGGAAGATATAGAAGGCGCCCTGGGGTTCGAAGCATTTGAGCCCGGGGATGGATTTTACGAGTTGCAGCGTGCGCTCGCGGCGGGCAGTGAATTCCTTCACCATATCGAAGGAGGGCGCCAGATCGGCCGTCAGGGCCACCACCGCCGATTTCTGGGCGATGCTGTTGGTGCCGCTGGTGAACTGTCCCTGCAGCTTCTCACAGGCCTTGGCGATCTCGGGGTTGGCGGCGATATAGCCGAGACGCCAGCCGGTCATGGCAAAACCCTTGCTCAGCCCGTTGATGATGATCACGCGGTCCTTGATGTCGGAAAATTGCGCAATACTTTCGTGCTTTCCGGTGAAGTTGATGTATTCGTATATTTCATCCGAAAGGATGGCGACGCCGGGATGTTTGCGGAATACGGCCGCCAGCGCTTCCAGCTCCGACCGGGTATAAACCGCTCCGGAAGGGTTACAGGGCGAGGAGAACAGGAAGGCCTTGGTCTTCGGCGTGATCGCCTTTTCCAATTGATCGGGTGTGATCTTGAAGCCGGCTTCGGTGGTAGTATGAACCTCCACCACCTTTCCCCGGGCGATCTTCACCAGCTCGGAGTAGGTAACCCAGTACGGCGTAGGGATGATCACCTCGTCGCCTTCATCCACAAGGGCGAGGATGATATTGGCCAGACTTTGTTTCGCGCCGGTGCTGACAACAATGTTTTCCGGCTTGTATTCTAAGTTGTTATCTCTTTTGAACTTGGTGCACACCGCCTCCCTGAGATCAGCATAACCCGCAACGGGGGTATAGTGGCTCCAGTTGTCATCGATCGCCTTCTTCGCGGCAGCCTTGATATGATCGGGAGTATCGAAGTCGGGTTCGCCAAGGCTCAGGTCAATGACATCGATGCCTTTTGCTCTCAATTCTCGGCCAAGCTTGGCCATTTTCAAGGTTTCCGGCTCTGCAAAGCGGGAAAGAAGGGATGATAACTGCATAGTATTCTAAAAAATGATCTATTTGGGCGGCAAAGGTAGGAAAAAACCTATATTTGCCGTTCTAAAAAAACAAACGAAACTTCCAATGAGAGCACTGGTAAGTATTTTTGCTGCTTTATTGATTATCATTTCCGTCTACCAGCTTTCCTTCACTTATTTCGTGAATAAGCACGAATCGGCGATCGAAGCAAAGGCAAAAGCGCAGGTGTCGAGACTGTATCCACAGTCGGCTGCTCAAAAATATCCCGGCAACAAAGAGGCGCAGGCTCTGTACCAGGATAGCATCGACATTGCGTTTAACGCCCGGAAGAAGAAATTGTTGGATAGCTCCAAAGATACGAAGATCACCCCCTGGGGCACTACCTATCAAAAATCAAAAGAGAACGAACTGCTGCTTGGTCTCGACCTGCAGGGCGGTATCAGCGTGACCATGGATGTGGCGCTGGACGGTCTCATCAAGGGTCTGTCCAATAACGCCCACGACCCGGCGATGCTCAAGGCGATCAACACCGCAATCGTAAAGCGGCAGTCCCAGAGCGGGAATATCATCGATCTGTTCGCCGAATCCTACAAGGAGCAGAACCCCAACGGCAAGCTGGCGCCCCTGTTCTCGAACAGCAACCGCAACAAGATCGGCTATGACGCTTCCGACGCCACCGTTGTTGCCTACCTGCATGACCAGGCCAGCGCGGCGATGAAACAGACTTACCAGATCCTCGACAATCGTATCAACCAGTTCGGTGTCGCCCAGCCCAGCATCAACCTGGACGAAGCGCACGGCATCATCTCCGTCGAGCTGGCCGGCGCCTCCGATCCGGACCGCGTCCGCAAATATCTCACATCCACCGCCAACCTCCAGTTCTGGGAGGTGTACAATATCGGCGAGCTGCAGACCTCGCTGATCAATGCCGACAAGGCGTTGCAAAACTATCTGAATGGAGTCGCCAATTCTGGATCCGACACCACGGCCGCCGGTGATTCGACGAAGCTCGCATCGGACTCCGCAAAGAAGGATACGAGCGCTCTCGCCGCCAACAAGAACCCGCTCCTGGGCTCGCGGCATATCCAGTTCATTCCGCCTCAACAGGATCCCAAAACGGGTCAGCAGCGCTTTTCCTCTCAGCTGGCGGTCGCTCCTCTCACCGATACCGGTCTGATCAACAGCTACCTGAGCATTCCCGTCGTCCGCAACCAATTCCCCCAGGACCTGCGTTTCGTCTGGGGAAAACAACAGGCCGACGAGGATGGAAAGCTCAGCAACACCCTGGATCTTTACGCGATAAAGACCCTTCCGGGCACGGAAAAGGCGAAGATCGAAGGGTCGATCATCGAGAACGCCTCCCAGGACTTCGATCCGATCACCAGCGAGGTCGTCGTCGAAATGAGCATGAACAAACAGGCGGCGAAGGGCTGGGCCGATATGACCACCAAGAATGTGGGCAAGCCCATCGCTATCGTCCTCGATAATATCGTTTACTCGGCGCCGTATGTGAACGAACCCATCACGGGGGGCAGCTCCCGGATCACCATGGGCCGCGGCCGCAATTCCAATCAAAGCATCACCGAAGCCCAGGACCTTGCCAACATCCTGAAGTCCGGTAAAGTAGAGGCTCCTCCGAAGATCGTACAGGAACAGGTCGTGGGACCTACCCTGGGCCGGGAGGCGGTACATGGCGGGATGACGGCCTTCGGCATCTCCTTCCTGGTGATCTTTTTGCTGATGCTCGTTTACTATAACACAGCCGGCTGGGTTGCCAACATCGCTCTGATCCTGAACCTGCTCTTTACCATCGGCGTCCTCAGCGCCATCCATGCCACCCTGACGGCCCCCGGTATCGCCGGCCTCGTCCTCACCGTGGGTATGGCCGTGGACACGAACGTTATCATCTTTGAGCGTATAAAAGAAGAGCTCACCCGCGGCAAGAGCTATCCCCTCGCGGTGAAGGACGGTTACCGGCGATCGCTGGCGCCCGTGCTCGACGCCCACGTCACCACCATGCTGACGGCGCTGATCCTGTTCTATTTCGGCCTCGGCCCGGTACTCGGCTTTGCAACCACGCAGATCCTCGGTATCCTGTTGTCCCTGTTCTGCGGTATCCTCGTCTCCCGCCTGGTAACCGACTTCTACACCAACAAGAACCGGCACTTCCAGTACTTCACCCCCCTCTCCCGCCGCATCTTCAAACATGCAGCCTTCAAATTCATTGAATACCGGAAGGTCGCCTATGGCATCTCCGTCGTCGTACTGATCCTCGGCGTCGGCTCTCTGTTCCATGGCTTCAAAGAAGGCGTGGAATTCCAGGGCGGCCGCAGCTATATCGTCAACTTCCACAAACCGGTACAGCAGGAAGAGGTCAGCGCCGCGCTGCGCAAGGTCCTGACCAATACCACTCCGGAGATCAAGACCTATGGCGGCACCGAACAACTGGAGATCACGACCGACTATATGGTCAAGGAAACCGGCCCCGTAGCGGATTCGACCGTTCTTGCCACCACCTTCGGCGGGCTTAAGCCCTTTCTGCCGGAGGGCGTATCTTATAACGAGTTCAAGACAACAAAATACCTGCAGGGGAATGTAAAGGTGGAACCCAGCATCTCCGAAGAACTGAAATCGGGGGCCATCAAGGCTACCATCTTCGCCCTGATCGTCATCTTCCTTTACATCTTCATCCGCTTCCGCGACTGGCGGTATTCACTCGGTACGATCATCTCCCTGCTGCACGACGTATTCGTTACCCTGGCGGTATTCTCCTTCCTCGGTAAGGGTAGTTTACTTCCCTTCACGCTGGAGATCGACCAGCACTTTATCGCGGCGGTGCTGACCGTCATCGGCTTCTCGATGAACGATACCGTGATCGTCTTTGACCGGATCCGCGAGAACAGCCATTTGATGAAGGGCGCTTCCAACGGCGAGATCATCAACAAATCGGTCAACGACACCCTAAGCCGGACGATCATGACCAGCCTGACGGTGTTCCTGACGATCCTCATCCTCTTCCTGGTTGGCGGCGAGGTCACCCGCGGTTTCGCCTTCGCGATGCTGATCGGCGTGATCACCGGTACCTACTCTTCCATCTTCGTAGCGGCTCCGTTCCTCGTAGACTTTGTCAAGGGTCGTCCCCTGGGCAGCGATTCGAAAGAAACGGTAAAGCCGGCGACGAAGACCACAAAAGCAACTGCATAAAAAGAAGTATAGCTCCAATAAAAAAGCCGCGATCAATTAGATTCGCGGCTTTTTTATTTTGTTTAGCGATGATGTGGCCTCGCATGGTGCACCGTGTGGTGTCGATGATAATGATGCACTACCCTTTTATGATGAACGGGGCGACGATGCGACTGCGCCATTGTAAAACTTGTCATTCCAATAAACAGGGCTGCTGCCAAAAGCAATTTCTTCATGTTCACGATTTTTTGCAAATGTATGGCTTAGTTCGCCTTTTTCGGCGCGGGAGTAGCCGTGGAGGATTTTGCATCCTTGTTGGCCTTGTAACGCATGTCGGGCGTTCCGTCCTTCTTCAGCGGACCCGCCGGCTTGGCTTTCGCCGCGTCTTTGTTCGCTTTGTACCGCATATCGGGCGTACCGTCCTTTTTCGTGGGGCCGGACGCAGTGGCAGCAGCCGGGGTCTTCGCGGTAGTCGTAGTAGCCGCCTTTGTCTTGGCGTCTTTAGTCTTTGCGGGCGTCGTTTGAGCGAAAGTCAGGCCTACGCATGCAAACAACAGATTGACAATCAAAATGATCTTTTTCATAATCGGCATATTTTGAGAGTCAATTTAACGAAAAAGATCAGTTTTTATTGTTATATATTTGGCATTGATGCTTTAACCACTACTTAACCATAATTCGAATGCGCAAAGCCCAAACCTCAGCAATTTTGCATCCATGCGTTCATCAACCTTAAAATGGATCGTTCTTTCCGCCACCCTGCTCGCAGCCATTGTGGTGACCGTCCAGCTCTACTGGTTGAAAAAGGTCTACTCCTTCGAACAGCGGCAGTTCAACATCAACGTCGTCAAGAGCATCCGCGGCCTTTTTGAGGACCTCAAGATGAACGATGCGCCGGGTATCAGCCTCCAGCGGTTGATCGACGCCCCGGACAACAACTATTTCACTTTCAAAGCGGATACCATCCCACCAAAGGATTCGCTGGTGTTTAATATCCAGGTCGAATTTGCCAACTTCGGTGTCCTCACCGACTGCAAGCTGGGCGCCTATAGTTCGACGGAAAAAAAATTCGTCTACGAGGAGTTCATCCCGGCCCCCGCTTCCCGCTACGCCGGCGTCAGGGCCCCGGCACAGGCGCTGCCGGTCTATGACAACACCAAAGGATTTGATCATATCCTGCTATATTTCCCCCATCGCCAGGAATATATCCTCGAACAGATGGACTTCTGGATCGTCAGCACCGTCGTACTCTTTCTGACGCTGATCGGTCTTGCGGCCAGCCTGTTCTATTTTTACCGGCAGAAATTCCTGGCGGAGATCCAGAAAGACTTTGTCAACAATTTCACCCACGAGTTCAAGACCCCGCTGGCAGTGATGAAGATCGCCGCCGACGTCCTTTCGCAGGAGTCGATCGTCCACCAGCCCGACCGGCTCGAACGCTATTCCACCATCATCCGGAACCAGACGGAACACCTGCAAAGCCAGGTCGAACGGCTCCTCCGCGCGGCTTCCATCGAGTCCAAGGACCTGCCGATCCGCAAGGAGGACGTCGACCCGCAGCTGTTGATCGAACAAGCCCTGGGGAAAGTCCAGCCGCTGATCGACCAGAAACGGGCCAGGGTGGAAGTGAAGATCGAAGATCGGGCTGGCAACGAACGGGTACATGCGGACCGGGCCCATCTCGAGCTGGCCGTCGTCAACCTGCTGGAGAACGCCCTGAAATACTCCCACGACCCCCATATCGTGGTCGAGACGGGACGCATGGAGGACGATTTTTTCATATCCGTCAAAGACAATGGGGTCGGTATCGAAAAGCAGTACCTGAAGAATATCTTCAAGAAATTCTACCGGGTGCCCACCGGGGATATCCATGACGTAAAAGGTTTTGGCCTCGGCCTCAACTTCGTCAAAAGGATCATCGATGCACACAAAGGCAAGATCAGGGTCCATAGCCTTCCGGGCATCGGCACCGAATTCCGATTATTTATTCCCCTTAACTAAGATTATCTATGCAACAAGCGTCAAAAGTAAAAGTGTTATTGGCAGAAGACGATCTTTCTCTCGGATATGTCATCAAGGATAATTTGATCGACGCCGGCTACGAAGTAGTACTGTGTCCCGATGGCCAGGCCGCCATCGAAAAGTTCGATAAGGACGAATTCGGCATCTGTCTGCTCGACGTCATGATGCCCAATAAGGATGGATTTGCGGTGGCCAAAAAGATCCGCCAGCAAAGCGATATGGTGCCCATCCTGTTCCTGACGGCCCGGTCGATGGAGGAGGACAAGATCAAGGGGTTCCAAAGCGGCGCCGACGACTATATCACAAAGCCCTTCAGTATCCAGGAGCTGCTGATGCGCATGGAGGTCTTTCTCCGGCGGACCCGGAAAATGCATTCGGAGCGGTCGGTGAACTTTACCATCGGCCAGCTCAATTTCTCCTATACCGACCTGAAGCTGGCCATCGGCAAAGAGACCTTCAACCTTACTCAGAAGGAGGCCGATCTCCTCAAATTCCTATGCGAACATTCCAACCGCATCCTGAAAAGAGAAGAAGTGCTTCTCAATGTCTGGGGCAAGGACGATTATTTCCTCGGCCGGAGCATGGACGTTTTCATCACCAAGTTGCGGAAGTATTTCAAGGCCGACCCGCAGGTGAACCTCGAGACCATCCATGGAGTGGGATTCCGCTTTAATACTCCGCAGGGCTGAGCCGCATCCTTCAACTTTTTTTGCCATATGTTCGCACCCAGGGGTCGGTTAACCCCTGATTAACATATTAATAAAATACTTTTGCACACTAAAAAAACGTTCGCTGAACCTATGCATAAAAAGTGGCTCACTCTCTTTTTCGGGCTTTGTCTCTTCGGCGGCGCCGCGACGGCGCAACCCCGGCAGGACACCCTGCATCTGCCCTTGGCCGCAGCCGAGAAAATGTTCCTCGACAGCAATCTTCAGCTCCTCGCATCGCGGTATAACATCAGCGCCAACCAGGCGCTGGTGATCCAGGCCCGGCTCTGGCCCAACCCGAATATCCAGATCAACCAGGGATTGTATTCCGGGCAGTTGAAACAATGGCTTCCCAATCAAACCTCCGTGGGATTGTCCCAGTTGATCCTGCTGGCCGGCAAACGGAACAAACAGGTCATGCTGGCTCAGGAGAACGCCCATTTGTCGGAATACCAGTTCTTCGATCTGATGCGTACGTTGAAGTATACTCTTCGCACCGACTTCTTCCAGATCTATTATTTGCAGGAATCCGCCCGGGTCTATGACGAAGAGATAAAAGCCCTAAGCCAGGTCGTGAATGCCTTCTCGCAACAACAGGGCAAGGGATATATCTCCGAGAAGGAGGTCGTTCGGATCAAGGCGCAACTGTACAGCTTTCAAAGCGAATACAGCCAGCTGATCAACCAGATCAACACCACCCAAAGCGAGCTGCGGCTGGTGTTGCAGGCCAAGCCCAATTTCTATATCGACCCCCAGGTCGATTCCATGGCCCTGACCCGGCTCGACCCCGCGCAATATTCGCTGACACAGCTGATCGACTCCGCCTATCACAATCGTAGTGATCTGCAGATCGCCCGGACCAATAACCGGATCAACCAGTTGAACTATAACTACCAGAAGTCATTGGCGGTACCGGATCTGACCCTGAACCTCGGTTATGACCACGCGGGCAGCTTCCTGACCGATTATTACGGCATCGGCGCCTCGATCGATCTGCCCTTCTTCAACCGCAACCAGGGCAATATCAAGAGCGCCAGGCTGCAGATCGCAAACTCGGAAGCCGCTCAACGCAGTACCCAGGCGACAGTGGACGAGAACGTCACCAACTCCCTGCAGCGGGCCTTTGCGCAGCAAAAGCTCTTCGGCACGGTCGATCCCAAATTCTTCAACGATTTCCAGCGGCTGATGCATGAGATGCTCGTCAACTATCAGAAGCGGAACATCAGCATCCTGGAATTCCTCGATTTCTACGATTCGTACAAACAGAACACGCTGCAGTTGAACACCATCGGGTTCAACCGGGTCAGCGCTTTCGAAGACATCAATTTTTACACCGGAACGAATTTCTTCAACTAACACCAATATGCAAAAGAGCTTTATCAACGGTCATCTCTTCCTTTCCTCCCTTTTGGCGACAGGGGTCACGCTGTTCAGTTCCTGCGGCTCACAGGACCCGAAGCCCGCGGCAGAAAAAGAAAAATACGTGCTCCCGGATACCATTGCCAGAAACCTGAAGATCGACACGGTGACCATCTCGCAACTGGTGAATTCCATCACCCTGACGGGGAAAGTAGGCTCGGACGAAGATCATGTGGTGCCCGTCAATTCCATGGTCAGCGGGATCATCTCCGATGTAAAGGTCATGTTGGGGGATTATGTGAAGGCGGGCCAGACCCTCGCGGTCGTAAGAAGCTCCGAGATCGCCGGCTACAGCAACGATCTCGTCAACGCAGAGACCAACCTCCGGCTGACCCAGACCAATCTCCAGAAGACCAAGGACCTCTATAAATCCGGTCTCGCCTCGATGACCGATTCGCTCAATGCGGAGATATCCGTCCAGCAGGCCCAGTCCGAGCTTAACCGGGTCCATGCCGTGTTGAAGATCAACGGCGCCGGTAGCCAGGGCGACTTTGTCGTAAAGGCCCCGATCGGCGGGTTCATCGTTCAGAAGTCCGCGATCAACAATATGGCGATGCGTGCCGACAACAGCGCCAGCCTGTTCACCATCTCCGATCTCAAGACGGTCTGGATCCAGGCCAATGTCTACGAGTCCAATATCAGCCTGATCCACCAGGGTGAGAATGTCGACGTCACTACCCTCGCCTACCCCGGCCGTGTGTTCAGGGGCCGCATCGACAAGGTCATGAACGTGCTCGATCCTTCCAGCAAGGTCATGAAGGTACGGGTGGTGCTGCCCAATCCGGGCTATGTGCTGAAGCCGGAAATGTATGCCAGCATCACCGTCGCCGACAAAGAGAACGCCAAATGTCTCAGCGTTCCGTCACAGGCTTTGATCTTCGATCACAGCCAGTATTATGTCTTAGTCTTCAACTCCAAAACTGATATCAAAATTACTCCTGTACAAGTCCTCAATACGGTCGGTGACCGGACTTATATCGCATCGGGCGTCAATGACGGCGACAAGGTCGTCGGCTCCCAGGCGATATTGATCTATAATGCCCTGAACAGCTAGCAGGGTAAGCCATCCATATTAAAATTATTTAGAAGATGAATAAGCTTCTCAGGAGTGTTATTGCCTTTTCTTTAAAGAACCGTTACTTCATTTTCTTCTGTACGGCCCTTTTATTGGTATCGGGGATCATCACGTTCCGGAACATGCCCATCGAGGCCTTCCCGGATGTGACCAATACGGAGATCAGCATCATCACCCAATGGCCGGGACGCAGCGCGGAGGAAGTGGAGAAGTTCATCACCATCCCGATCGAGATCGCGATGAACCCGGTGCAACAGAAGATCAGCCTTCGGAGCACGAGCATCTTCGGACTTTCCTATGTGAAGCTGATCTTCGAAGACGGCGTAATGGACAGGGACGCCCGCAACCAGGTGAATTCGTTGCTGGCCAACGTCACTTTGCCGGAAAGCATTCAGCCGCAGGTGCAACCGCCAACGGGTCCCACGGGGGAGATCTTCCGTTATACACTAAAGAGCAGCATCCGCGATGACCGGGAGCTGAAGACCATGCAGGACTGGGTCATCGACCGCCAGCTGCGCGCCGTGCCCGGGGTCGCCGATATCGTCAGCTTTGGCGGCCGCGTCAAGACCTATGAGATCCAGGTGGACCCGGGAAAGCTGACCAATCTGGGGATCACCCCGCTGGACGTCTATTCGGCCGTCCAGAAGAGCAACATCAATATCGGCGGCGACTTCATCGTCCGGAATAACCAGGCCTATGTGGTGCGGGGGATCGGGTTGCTGAACGATATCAACGAGATCAGGAATATCATCGTCACCAACACGAATGACATCCCGGTGCTGGTGAAGGATGTGGCGGAAGTAAAGCTATCCAACCTGCCGCGGCTCGGGCATGTTGGGCGTGCCGATCATCTCATTGATTCCTCGGGGCGCGTGACGACTGAAGACCAGGACGATGTCGTTGAGGCCATCATCATCATGCGCAAGGGTGAGAACCCCACACAGGTAGTACAGGCGGTGAAGAAAAAGATCGACAAATTGAACGACGCCGTCCTGCCGAAGGACACACATATCGTACCCTATTACGACCGGGAAAACCTCATCCACTACGCGACGCATACCGTCCTGCACAACCTCGTGGAAGGTATCCTGTTGGTCACCCTGCTCGTATCCATCTTTATGTTCAACTGGCGGACGACGGTGATCGTCTCGATCATCATCCCGCTGTCGCTGCTCTTCGCCTTTATCTGTCTCCATCTCATGGGCATGAGCGCCAACCTGCTTTCGCTGGGGGCCGTGGACTTTGGGATCATCATCGACGGTGCAGTGGTCATGGTCGAGGGGATGTTCGTGATCCTGGACCATCAGGCGCGCGAGGCCGGCATGGAGCGGTTCAACAAGATGGCAAAAATGGGGCTGATCAAAAAGAACGGCGCCCAGCTCGGCAAAGCCATCTTCTTTGCCAAACTGATCATCATCACCGGTCTGATGCCCATCTTCGCCTTCCAGAAGGTAGAAGGAAAGCTGTTCTCACCGCTGGCCTATACCCTTGGGTTCGCGCTCCTGGGGGCGCTGATTACGACCCTGACGCTGGTGCCGGTGCTGATCAATGTCCTGTTACGAAAGAATGTACATGAAAAACATAATCCCGTCGTCCACTTTTTGACGGGGCTGATGGTCCGTGGGTTCGTCTTTCACTGGAAGCACAAGAAGGCGACGATCGCCGTCGCCTTCTTAATCATCGTCGCCGGGTTCTATGCCTTTTCCCTGCTCGGCACCGAGTTCCTTCCCGAGCTGGACGAAGGCGCCATCTGGCTCCGCGCCCAGCTGCCCTACAGTGCTTCGCTCGACCAGTCCGTGGAAGTCGCCCGCCAGGTACGGAAGATCGTCATGGAGTTCCCGCAGGTGAAGACCATTGCTTCGCAAACGGGCCGGCCCGACGACGGCACCGATGTGACGGGATTTTACAACAACGAATTCGATATCATCCTCTATCCCGAAGAGGATTGGAAGCCCCATATCACAAAAGACGACCTCATCGACTCGATGAACAAACGGCTTTCCGTCATCCCCGGTGTCGATCTCAACTTCTCTCAGCCCATCAGCGATAACATCGAAGAGGCGGTATCGGGCGTAAAAGGTTCCATCTGCGTCAAGGTCTTTGGCGACTCGCTCAACTATATGGAGTCGAAGGTGCAGCAGGTGTATGATATCCTGAAGACCGTCCGGGGCATTGAAGACCTGGGTGTCATCCGCAATATCGGTCAGCCCGAGCTGGATATCGATCTCGATCAGCAGCGGATGGCCCTCTATGGCGTCGCCACCGCCGACGCCAACGCGGTCATCGAGATGGCCATCGGCGGCAAGGCCGCCAGTACCCTGCATGAAGATATCAAGCTCTTCGATATCCGGGTCCGCTATCCCGAAGCCTTCCGCATGACGGTGGACGATATCGGCAACCTTCTCGTGCCCTCGCAGAATGGGTCCAAGGTGGCCCTCCGGGAGATCGCGACCATCACGCCGAAGACGGGTCCCTGTCTCATCTTCCGGGATGACAACGAGCGGTATTCGGCGCTCAAGTTCTCGGTCCGCGGCCGCGACATGGGGAGCACCATCGCCGAAGCGCAGGAGAAAGTAAACAAGGACGTGACGGTGAAAAAAGGCTATAACATGGTCTGGCAGGGGGACTTCGAGAATCAGCAACGGGCGACCAAACGTCTCGAACAGGTAGTGCCCATCAGCCTGCTGCTAATCTTTATCCTGCTGTTCGTCATGTTCGGCAACCTGAAGGACGCGGGGCTGGTCTTCCTCAACGTGCCGTTCGCCATCGTGGGCGGGGTCATCGCCCTGCATGTGACAGCAACGAATTTCAGTATATCCGCAGGCATCGGCTTCATCGCGCTGTTCGGAATCTGTATACAGGACGGGGTGCTGCTGATCACCGTCTTTAAACACAACCTCGAGCATATGCGAAACGAAAGCAACACGTTGTACACGGCCATCAAGCTCGGGGTGAGCTCCCGGATCCGGCCGGTGATGATGACCGCCCTGATGGCCGGCATCGGCCTCTTTCCCGCGGCGGTCTCCCATGGCATCGGCTCGGAGAGCTGCCGGCCCCTGGCCCGTGTGGTCATCGGAGGGATCTTATGCGCAATGATCTTCTCGCTGCTCGTGTTCCCGCTGATCTTTGCCTGGGCTTACCGGCATGTCTACAATAAAAAAGGGGGCGATTAGCCCCCTTTTTTGTTATTTTACCGTATGCAATTGAAAAAATATTGCCTGTCGGTTGTCCTCCTCTCCTTGCTTTTGTCCTCCGCCCGGGCGCAGGACTTCTTCAAACGCTCCCCTACCTATAATCCCGGCCGTGTCAACGGCACCATCATCGTGGAATCCGCGATCGGCGTGGCCGTGACCATCGGGCTCAACTATCTCTGGTATAAGAAATTTCCCCATGGCAAATTCCACACCTTCAATGACAACCAGGAATGGCTGCAGGTCGATAAGGTCGGTCACGCCGCCACCGCCTATAACATCGCCGCCATCCAAACCGATCTCCTCCGCTGGGGCGGCGTCCGTCCCGGCACGGCCGCGCTTATCGGTACGGCCACCGCGCTGAGCTTCATGTCCATGATCGAGATCATGGACGGTCACTCCGCCCACTGGGGGTTCTCCAAGGGAGACATGTTCGCCAATATGGCGGGCTGTCTGCTCTTCGAAGGGCAGCACCTGATGTGGGGAGAGCAGCGCATCAGCCTGAAATTCTCCTATCATGGTACGATCTTCCCCAAATACTATCCGGCCGAACTGGGCGCCAACCTTCCGCAACGGATGCTAAAGGACTACAACGGCCAATCGTACTGGCTCTCCTTCAACATCGCCTCCTTTCTCCCCGCCTCCAGCAATTTCCCGCGATGGCTCAACGTCTCGGCCGGCTATGGCGCGGAGGGGATGATCGGTGCCTTTAAGAATCCTGCAGAAGTCAACGGCCGGCCCATCCCGGAATTCCGGCGATACCGGCAATGGTATCTTTCCTTCGACACGGACCTCTATCGCATCGACGGGCTCTCACCGTTGGCTGCTACCCTGCTGGAAGTGAACAGGACCTTCAAAACACCCGCCCCGGCCCTGGAATGGAATGCCGTAAAAGGTCTCCAATTCCATCCCTTTTACTATTGATTTGTTAATGGCCCGAAATTCCACTGGTGCGACTTAACCAGCGCTTAACTTTTCATTAACTTGCCGCAGTTAAATTTACCGGATGAACAAGGTCTTCAAAGGCATCTTAGCTTTCTCTTTAAAGAACAAATATTTCGTCTTCTTCGCTACCCTCCTGCTGGTCATCTACGGAGTCATCACGTTCAAGAACATGCCGATCGAGGCATTTCCGGATGTCACTAATACGGAGATCACGATCATCACGCAGTGGCCGGGCCGCAGCGCGGAGGAGGTGGAGAAATTCGTGACGATCCCGATCGAATTGTCGATGAACCCCGTGCAACGAAAGACCAGCCTGCGGAGCACGACGATATTCGGTCTTTCGGTCGTGAAGCTGATCTTCGATGACGACGTACAGGACTCTTACGCGCGTCAGCAGGTCAACAGCCTGCTTCATAATGCCGATCTTCCCGAGAACGTGGACCCGGACGTACAGCCGCCGACCGGCCCTACGGGTGAGGTATTCCGTTATACGCTCGAAAGCAATTTCCGGGACTCGCGGGAGCTGAAGACCCTTCAGAACTGGGTGGTGGACCGCGAGCTTCGCTCCGTACCCGGCGTGGCGGATATCGTCAGCTTCGGCGGCAAGGTAAAGACCTACGAGATCCAGGTGAACCCGCTGGTGTTGAATAACCTTGGCATCACCCCCCTGGATGTATACAATGCCGTCAGCAAGAGTAATATCAATATCGGCGGCGATGTCATCAAAAAGAACTCCCAGGCCTATGTCGTCCGCGGCATCGGACTGTTGAACGATATCAACGAGATCAGGAACATCATCGTCGAGAACAACAACGGTATCCCTGTGCTGGTAAAGGATGTCGCCGACGTCCAGATCTCCAATCTTCCCCGGCTCGGTGAAGTCGGCCGCACCGATGGGATCGACAGCGCGGGACAGCCCCGAAAATACCGGAACAATCCCGATGCGGTGGAAAGCATCGTGCTGATGCGCAAGGGAGAGAATCCCGATCATGTCATCGCGGGGATCAAAACGGCCGTTAACCGGCTCAATACGCAGGTACTGCCGGCCGACACCCGGATGAACTCCTTCTACAACCGGGAAGACCTCATCAAATATGCCACTCACACCGTACTGCACAATCTCGTGGAAGGGATAATACTGGTCACGCTGATCGTGTCGCTGTTCATGTTCAACTGGCGGACGACACTGATCGTCTCGATCATCATCCCCCTTTCGCTGCTCTTTTCCTTTATCTGTCTCAATTATATGGGGATGTCGGCCAACCTCCTTTCACTCGGCGCCATCGACTTCGGGATCATCATCGACGGGGCCGTGATCATGGTGGAGGGCCTGTTCGTCGTGCTCGACAAGCGGGCGCACGAGGTGGGGATGGAAAGGTTCAACCACCTGTCCAAGCTGGGGATGATCCGCCGGCGCGGCGGAGAGCTGGCCAAGGCGATCTTCTTTACCAAGATCATCATCATCACCGCGCTGCTGCCCATCTTCTCCTTCCAGAAGGTGGAAGGGAAGCTCTTCTCTCCCCTGGCCTATACTCTCGGCTTCGCGCTGCTGGGCGCACTGATCTTTACGCTGACCCTGGTGCCCGTGCTGGTCAATGTGCTGCTACGCAAGAACGTGAAGGAAAAGCACAATCCCATCGTGCACTTCCTCACCGCCATTGTCATGGGCATCTTCAAATTCAATTTCAAAAATAAGCGGCTCTGCCTGATCGTCACGACGATCGTCATCGCCATCGGGTTGTATGCGTTCAAATTCCTGGGCACCGAATTCCTGCCCGAGCTGAATGAGGGCTCTATCTGGGTCCGGGCGACACTGCCCTACAGCATCTCGCTCGACACCTCGATGGCCAAGGCTGAACAGATGCGGGCGATCATGATCAAGTTCCCGCAGGTGCGGCGCATCATGTCGCAGACCGGCCGGCCCGATGACGGAACCGATGTAGCGGGCTTTTACAACAACGAATTCGGCGTATCGCTCTATCCGCAGGAAGAGTGGAACCCCAAAATAAGCAAGGAAGAGCTGATCGATACGATGAGCAAGGCCCTTTCGGTGATCCCCGGCGCCGATCTTAACTTCTCCCAGCCCATCATGGACAACGTGGAGGAAGCGGTCTCCGGCGTAAAAGGCTCCATCTGTGTAAAGGTCTACGGCGACTCGCTGGACTATATGGAAGAGCAGTCGACCAAAGTATATAACGTGCTCAAGAAGATCGAAGGGATCGATGATCTCGGGGTGATCCGGAATATCGGCCAGCCCGAGCTGGACATCGATCTGGATCAAAGCAGAATGGCCTTGTATGGCGTCTCCACGGCCGATGCCAACGCCGTTATCGAAATGGCGATCGGCGGCAAGGCGGTGACGCAACTGTACGAGGGGATCCGCAAGTTCGATATCCGCATCCGGTTCCCGGAGCAGTTCCGGATGACCCAGGACGACATCGGCAACCTGCTGGTGCCAACGCTTAGCGGCGCAAAGGTCCCCGTGCACGAGATCGCGACGATAACTCAAAAGACCGGTCCCTGTCTTATCTTCCGCGACGATAACCGCCGCTATTCGGCCGTCAAGTTCTCGGTCCGGGGCCGCGATATGGGCAGCGCCATCGCCGAAGCCCAGCAGAAAGTGGACCAGGTGATCCAGCTGAAGCGGGGCTATTCGATGGTCTGGCAGGGGGATTTCGAGAACCAGCAACGGGCCTCCAAACGGCTGGCGCAGGTGGTGCCCATCAGCCTCTTGCTGATCTTTTTACTGCTGTTCGTCATGTTCGGCAACCTCAAGGACGCCGGACTGGTCTTCCTCAACGTCCCCACGGCCGTCGTCGGGGGGATCCTGGCCCTGCTGATCACGGGCACCAATTTCAGCATCTCCGCGGGTATCGGCTTTATCGCCCTTTTCGGCATCTGTATCCTCACCGGGGTACTGCTGATCACGGCCTTTAAACGGAACCTCGAAATGATCAAACAAAGTGAAAGTCCTCTCTATACCTCCATCAAGCTGGGCGTGAACGAGCTGATCCGGCCGGTCATGATGACCGCCCTGATGGCGACCATTGGTCTGCTGCCGGCGGCGATCTCCACGGGGATCGGCTCCGAAAGCAGCCGCCCCCTGGCCCGCGTGGTCATCGGCGGATTGATCTGTGCGACGGTGTTCTCGCTGCTCGTCTTCCCGCTGGTGTTCTTCTGGTCGTACCGGAAGGTGGACACGGTGCATACAAAAGAGGGATAATATAATAAACGCGGCTCCGGCCGCGTTTACTTATTTTTACGGTTATGGACTCCACCCTGCTTATCATCGCTATTGCCTTTGCCGCCCTTGTTGCGGGCGTTCTCGTCTTCCTGTTCCTAAAACAACGCCGCGAGCTGAAAGCCGCCCAGGCCGCGACGCCCACTACCGGTGACGCGGGTACCCGGCAGCTGCAGCTCCAGGCCTATGAACGGCTGATCCTGCTCACCGACCGCATTGCCCTGCCCAATCTCATCCAGCGGCTCAACCAGCCGGGGCTCGAGTCGCGGGATATGCAATCCCTGCTGACCCAGGCCATCCGCCAGGAATTCGAGCACAATATCACCCAACAGATGTATGTCAGTGCCGAGGCCTGGGATGCCGTCCGCAACTATAAAGAGCAAAACCTACTGATCATAAACCAGGTAGCCTCCTTCCTGCCGCCCGAAGCGACGGGCGTGGACCTCAACAAGCACCTGCTGGATCTCCTCGTGCAAAATCCGAAGGCGTCCCTCCAGAACGTAGTGTCGGAGGTCCTCAGCTTCGAAGCCAAAAAGTTGATGTAGGATCGCGGTACGACGGTCAACGGCGGGATTAGCCGGAAAGCCAAGACGAGGCGTTCGGCGCGTCTTTCCATAAAACAAAAATTGGCCGGTCCCGCCTGTGGAATCCACAGCGGTGGATGTCTCATTAGAAATACACTTTTATGGACATCCAGCAAATACAACGGGCCGATCTTCTCGACATCCTGTTCGATGGCCGCAATAAAGACTATGGCGCATACGATCTTCGCAAATCCTACAACGGCAGGCTCCGCCGTTCGATAGCGGGCATGCTTGCGCTCTGCATCTTATTGTTCATCGGATTTACCGTCGCCGGAAAGCCGGACCGTACTCGATTACCCATGCCCGTAATCGATGTACCGATCACACCAATCGAACCCGTGGCAATCAAAAAAGACCCGTTACCCCCCATCCCCAAACCCATGCATGTCGCGGCCCCCGCCCCGACGATCCGCATGGTCACCACCCGTATCGTGCCCGATGACCAGGTGCGGCCCGACGATAAGCCCCAGCCCGCCGTCGTGCCGGATAATTTCAAGATCGATGTCACCACCGATCTTTCGGCTCACGGGGAGGATGTGGTTCGGCCGTTGACAAACGGCAATGGCCCGGGGAGCAACCTGATCGATGCGCCGACGAAGACCGACGATGCCGATGATAATATCATATTCAGAAAAGTGGAGATCGAGTCCGAATTCGAGGGAGGGTCCGGCGCCTGGCAGCGCTTCGTGTCGAAGAATTTCCGGGTGCCTGACGCCCCGGAAGGCGATAGCAGCACCTTTACGGTCAGGGTCCAGTTCATCGTCGATAAGGAGGGAATGGTCAGCGATGTCAAAGCGCTTGACGGACCCGCGCCCCTGCAAAAAGAAGCCATCAGAGTTATCCGCCTTAGCAAAAAATGGAAACCCGCCATTCAGAACGGGCGGGTGGTCAATTCCTATAAAATTCAACCCATCACGATCCGGTGGGAGAATTAAGCGGCTCATCCGCCGCCGGCTGATCCGCCCCGGAGGGGCCACCTTCCGGCTGATCCGCGTCCGGGTGCCCCGCCGGCTTCATCGACCGGTCCAGCTCCTCATAGATGGTCAGCAGCTGCTGGCTGCTCGTCTGGAGCTTGGCGACGAGATCTTCGATCTTGCGGCGTTCGGATACCAGCTGACCTTCCAATTGATCGATATAGGCTTGTTTTTCTTCTAAGAGATGCCGGGTGCGGAACAATCCTTCTTCCAGTTCCAGCATCCGGCTCCTATTTTCCCGGCCGTCGATCTCGGCCTGGTGATAAGTTTTTATCCGCTGGTCCAGCTGTTGCTGGAGAAAAGCGATCTGCCGGTTTTTTTCCTCAAGAAGATCGGGGTAGGAAGCCTTTTCTACATCGGATTCGCCCTCCACCTGGATTCCGCGCGACGAATTGTCAGGTTCCGGAACCGCGTTACGGCTCGCCGCTTCCAGCAGCTCCTGGTACTTCTTTTCGGTCCGGGTAAGCTGCTCCTTCAGCTGCTCGTAACGACGGTCGGCCATATCCCGGTACTGCTCGTATTTCTGCTTCATCCAGAGGATGCCCTTGTAGACCTTTTCCTGCTGTTCAGGGTCCAGGGCCGGCTCTTCGGCACTCTCTCCCAATGGATCACGGCCGTTCCCGCCTATCCCGGCCGACTGCAGGACGGATGGAGCTACTACCGGACCGGCCTCCTCGCGGCCCATCTCTCTTCCTTTCGCCCCGGAAAGGGAAAGGAGCAGCTCTTCCGGTACCTGCCGCTTACGGCGATAATGCAGCCAGGTGGTGACCAGCATGGACAAGATCACTAACGGCACGGAGATCCATAAAAGAATGCGCAGGAATTGCCCGAACTCATACAGGTTGATAAGTAGTCGATACATGAGCAAAAGGTTTAAGTAGAGTTGCTCTCAATAATGATATACAGATGATTGCATAAAAAAGAAAAGAATGGGTCGGGCTCTTCGGCCAGGGCGGGCGGGAAGTAAAAAAGAGCAATATTCACGCCAAAAAAGCAGTCATTGACCGACACGCAAAACCGCCGATTGCCGCCTATCTAAAAGCTATGAACGCCAGGCGTTTTTAGCACAAATTTGGTGTTTCACCCATTTATCATTAAAACTATTTCACTCATGAACTGGAGCAAAAAAATGATCGCTTGCGCTACCCTGATCATAGCGCTTTTCACCGTCAAGTCTACCTATGCCCAGGGTGGACGGATGATGGATACGGCCGCTATGCGCCAACGGCAAGAAGCGATGTTAGCTAAAATGAAAACCGATCTGAATCTCACTCAAACGCAGGCAGATTCCGTCAAAGCCATATCCACGGAGTTTAACGCCAAACGACGTGAGATTTTCATGGACCCGGCCAACCAGGGTCTGAGCCGGGAAGATCGAATGGCCAAGATGCAACCGATTACCGACGCGATGAACGCCCGGCTGCAGGCTGCCCTTGGCGCCGATCTTTTCAAGAAGTACCAGGATTGGATGCAAGCCAATCGACCGCAGCGCGGCGGTGGTGGCAGATAAAAAGAAGACCGGCTGACGCCGGTCTTCTTTTTATGCTTTCTTTTTTTCTTTCTCCCAGGTGTCCCGCAGGGTCGTCGTCCGGTTGAAGACGATCTTTTCCTCCGAACTGTCCTTATCAAGATAGAAATATCCCTTGCGAAGGAATTGATAGTGTTCGTCGAATTTCGCTTTGCGCAGCGCCGGCTCGGCAAAGGCTCCTGCCAGCACCTGTAGCGAATCGGGGTTGATATATTCCTTGAAATCCCCCTCCTCATTGGCGGGGTCCTCCACGCGGAAGAGCCGGTCGTAGAGCCGCACCTCGGCGGTGATCGCATGCGGGATACTGACCCAATGGATCGTCGCCTGAACCTTTATATTGGACTGCGCGCCGCCGCTCTTACTCTCCGGCAGATGGGAACAACGCAGCTCGGTGACGTTGCCCGATGCATCCTTCACCATCTCATCGCATTGGATGACATAAGCGCTTTTCAGTCGCACCTTCTGACCCGGCGACAGCCGGAAGAATTTCTTGGGCGGGTTTTCCATGAAGTCTTCCCGCTCGATATACAACTCCCGGCTAAAAGGAATATCCCGGGTCCCCGTTTCGGGGTCTTCGGGATTATTTTCGCTCGGCAGCCATTCCTCGTCGCCCGCATAGCTGGTGATCACCACCTTTATTGGATCGAAAACGACCATCCGGCGCAGCGCGATCTTATTGAGATGTTCGCGGACACAGAACTCCAGCAGCGAAACATCGATCAGGTTCTCCCGTTTCTGCACGCCGACCTTGTCGGCAAAAAGCCGAATGCTCTCAGGCGTATAGCCACGGCGGCGTAAACCCGAGATCGTGGGCATCCGGGGATCATCCCAGCCTGCCACAAAACGTTCGTTCACCAGCTGCAACAACCTCCGTTTGCTCATCACGGTATAGGTCATATTCAACCGGGAGAATTCATATTGATGAGAGGGGAACAGCTCCAACTTTTCGATGAACCAGTCATACAGCGGGCGGTGAGAAACATATTCCAGCGAACAGCAGGAATGGGTGATCTGCTCGATGGCGTCGCTCTGGCCATGGGCAAAGTCATAAAGCGGATAGATGCACCAGGCGTCGCCCGTGCGATGGTGACTGGCATACTTGATCCGGTACATGAGCGGATCACGGAGCCACATATTGGACGAGGCCATGTCCACCTTCGCGCGCAGCACCTTCTCCCCTTCCTTGTATTTCCGGGCCCGCATCTCCCGAAAAAGCTGGAGATTCTCCTCCACTGTCCGGTTCCGGTATGGACTGTCCGTACCCGGCTCCGTCGGCGTACCCTTCATCTTCGCGATCTCTTCGGCCGAACTGTCATCGACATAGGCCAGCCCCTTGCGGATCAGGTCTTCCGCAAACAGGTATAATTGCTCGAAATAATCGGATGCGTAAAATTCGTTCGCCCATTCGAAACCGAGCCAGCGGATATCTTCCTTGATACCTTCAACATATTCCGTATCCTCGGTGACGGGGTTGGTATCATCAAAGCGCAGATTAGTAGAGCCCCCATATTTTTGGGCAAGACTGAAATTGACGATTATAGCTTTGGAGTGACCGATATGGAGATAGCCATTCGGCTCCGGCGGGAACCGGGTACGAACGGTTTTCACCTTTCCGGTTGCCAGGTCCTCTTCGACGATCTCCTCCAGGAAATTCAGTGACTTTTCTTCTTCTTTCTTTAGTTCTTCTGACATGCGGCGAATTTACACCTTCCCCCTGAGCCTGCCAAAGGGCTAGCCCCGTTTTCCAAACAGCAAACTACCGATCCGGACCATCGTACTGCCTTCTTTTACAGCCAATTGATAATCCCCACTCATGCCCATCGAAAGGATGCCGTCCGAAGGGAACCACTGATCGAGAAGCGCTTTCAACCCGCGAAATTCAGAAGTGACGATTTCGGGGTCCTCCGTATTGGAGGCCATCCCCATCAACCCGCGGATCCGGACATTCGCCCATCCGCCGGGAGACTGTTTCACCATGAACAGCATCTTTCGCAGTTCGCCGGCGTCAAACCCGAATTTTGTTTCCTCCCGCCCTATATGCACTTGCAACAACACGTCTACGACCCGCCCGGCCTGTTCCGCGCGCCGGTTGATATCCTGCAACAGCTTGAGACTGTCTACTCCATGGATCAAGTAGACAAAAGAAATAATGTGTTTTACCTTGTTGGATTGCAGATGCCCGATGAAGTGCCACCGGATATCTTCCGGCAGTTGCGCGTGCTTGTCGATCAGCTCCTGCACATAGTTCTCCCCAAAATCGCGCTGGCCCAGCTCGTACAGTGCTAAAATATCTTCCACCGTTTTAGTTTTTGAAACAGCGACCAGGGTAATTTTCTCTCCTAACTTTTTTTTTAGTTCGCTGTAGGCTTCGCCGTTCATCGACATTTTAATCAGGCTTTAATGCGAAGATACCTAAATTCGCATCGTCATGGTCACAATGAAACACTACCGCTTTCCCGCCTGGAAAGTGTATGCTTACACAGTACTGTCCTTTCTACCCTTTTTCAGCGTCGCCCAGACCCGTCCCCAATCGGCAGGAGCCCAATTGACCGGCAGGGTGATCGACGGCCAGACCAAACAACCCATCCATGCGGCCACCATTGCGCTGCTGCGCAAGGACTCTTCCGTTGCAGCGGAGGTCATCAGTAAAACCGATGGGGCGTTTGCGCTAAAAGGCCTGTCCGAGTCTTCCGCCATTTTGCAGATCAGCGTCATCGGCTACCAGACTATCACACGGGTCATCCCCGCCGGTCATCGCACGCCCGGAGTCCCCGTTGTCATCGGAACCATCCGGTTGACGCCCGCCGCCACGCAGATGCAAGCCGTCGCCGTAGTGGCGCGCCGGCCGGTATTCCGCACGGAGGTGGACAAGAAAGTGTTCGATGTGAATCAAAGCCTCGCCAGCAAGGGCGGCACCGCGCAGGACGCGCTTCGCCAGGTACCCACGCTGAATGTCGACGCCACCGGCAATGTTACCCTTCGCAACGGATCTCCGACCATTCTCCTCGACGGCAAACAAACCCAGCTGACGCTGGACCAGATCCCGGCCGACCAGATCCAGAGCATCGAGGTTATGCCCAATCCCTCCGCCAAATATGACGCCCAGGGCAATCATGGGATCATCAATATCGTCCTGAAACGCAACCGCAAGCCGGGCATGAACGGTTCTTTCACCGGCGTGGGAAGCACGCTTGGCGAGACCTATGGGTTCGCCAACCTGAATGTCTACAAACACAAATGGAATTTTACGTTCAATGCGATGGCGCATGGCCACCGGTCGGTGTCCAATACGACGACGACGCTGACCGATCTGGCCTCGAACACCACCTCGGTGCAGCATGGCCACTCGGTGACGATCGGCCCCTTCCAGAGCTACCGCCTCGGCGCCGACTATAACATGGATGTACATAACACCTTTAGTCTTTCCGGCAGCGCCGGGTTCGGCTACCATCCCAGCGGCGGCTCGCAGCACACCGATTATTTAAGCAAAGGCGGCGTGGACTCGACGGCCGCGCGGAATACCTATGATGCCAACCATTTCGTCTTCACGCATTCCAACTTCGACTGGGCGCATACCTTCGCCAAGCCCAGCGAGAAATGGACGGCCAGCGCCGCACTGGAGACCTATCATGGAACGGGTCATGGCAACTACTCCAATCAACGCTTCGCCAAAGACGCGATCACCCCACTGGAAGACGCCGCACTGCAACGCTACCGGGGGCTCGGCAATGCACATAACCTGACCCTGCAGACGGACTATAGCGATCCGCTGCTGGACGGCAAGGCCAAGTTCGAAGCCGGTCTCAAAACGATCCGGCACGGGAGCCGCAGCTATCAGGATTTCGGGAACGACCTCGCACAGGGATATGTAAAGGATTCGGGCGCCAGCTACAATTACAGCTACAACGATAATACGTATGCAGCCTATTCCAGCTTCAACCAGCAACTCGGCAAGTTCAGCTACCAGGCAGGACTTCGCCTCGAACGCTATACCTACACCGGCCACCTGCTGGATGAGAACAGCAGCTTCGGTTATCATCAGACGGGACTTTATCCCAGTGTCTATCTTACGGAAAAGTTCAACGAGGACAACGATCTGCATTTGAATTTCTCGCGCCGGATCAATCGCCC
>Ga0105239_10000798_pt1 | contig 44685 bp, 39 predicted proteins | sample KBSC44metaG_FD_92761 | JGI IMG/M metagenome (GOLD analysis project Ga0105239, IMG submission 92761) | Corn rhizosphere microbial communities from Kellogg Biological Station, Michigan, USA - KBS C4-4 metaG | ecosystem: Host-associated > Plants > Roots > Rhizosphere > Soil | place: Michigan, USA...
GCGTCCCACCAGGGAGGCTCCATCGTCATCGAGGTGCGCGACGACGGCCGCGGCCTGTCGCGCGAGAAGCTGCTGAAGAAGGCGCGCGAAAAGGGCATCGACGCGCCCGATTCGATGAGCGACTCGGACGTCTGGAACCTGATCTTCGCGCCGGGCTTCTCGACGGCCGAGGAGGTCACCGACGTCTCCGGCCGCGGCGTCGGCATGGACGTGGTGAAGAAGAACATCACCGCGCTCGGCGGCACGGTCGAGATCGATTCGGCCGAAGGCTACGGCATGAAGGTCTCGGTGCGCCTGCCGCTGACCCTCGCGATCATGGACGGCATGTCGATCGGCGTCGGCGACGAGTGCTACATCGTGCCGCTGGCCTCGGTGGTCGAATCGTTCCAGATCCAGCCGGGCATGATCAAGACCATCGGCGGCTCGGGCCGCGTGGTCGAGGTGCGCAAGGAATACATGCCGGTGATCGACCTGGAGCAGGTCTTCCACGTGCCGCGTTTCGACTTCGAGCATCACGGCGGCATCATGGTCGTTGTCGAGGCCGAAGGCGGCCGCGTGGCCCTGCTGGTGGACGAGCTGCTCGGCCAGCAGCAGGTGGTCGTGAAGAACCTCGAGGCCAACTACCGGCGCGTCGAAGACATCTCGGGCGCCACCATCATGGGCGACGGCCGGGTTGCGCTGATCCTCGATGTCGGCAGTCTGGTGCGCCACTCGCGGCACTGAAATCCGATACCCGCAAGATGTACAAGCTGCTGCGGAACCGCTCGATCCGGCAGCGTTTCATCCTGCTGACCGTGGCAATGGGCGTGCTGGTGCTGGTGCTGATCGGCGGTTCGCGCTGGACGCGTGACGATGCCGACCGCGAGTTCGACAAGGCGCTGACCGCGCAGATCGCCGCCACCGCTCAGGTCAACGTGCTGGGCCGCGGGCTGGAGCGCATGCGCCGGCTCGAACTGAGCATGATGGGCAACGCCAGCAACGCGCTCGAAGTCGATCGGCTGAAGGGCGAATGGCTGAGCGACCTGGCCAAGCTGCAACAGGGCTTCAAGGCGCTCGGCAGCGGCGAAGCGGCCGGTTCGCCGCGCGCCCTGCAATCGGCCCGCCTGCTCGACGCGCTCGCCGCTTACCGCAAGATCATCAAGCCGATCGGCCAGCAGCTCGCCGCCGCGACGATGGAAGCCAACGCCGCCTTTGCCTATGCGGCCGCTGCGGCGCCGCAGACGACGGCGATGCAATCCGCCCTCGAAGAATTGCTGAAACAGGCGCAAGCCTCGCTGGAGGAGACACGCAGCGCAGCGAAGGCGCGCGAGGCCACCGTGGGGCTGTTGAGTACGGCCTGCGGCCTCGTGATGCTGCTCGTGCTCGGCGGCGGCATGTGGCTCACCTATCGCTCGATCATCGCGCCGCTGAACCAGGCCAAACGGCTGGCGCAGCGCGTGGCCGGCGGCGACCTGTCAAGCGACCCGGTGGTCAAGGGCCGCGACGAGATGAGCGAGCTGACGCACGCGTTGATCGCGATGCAGGCCGGCCTGCGCACCATCGTCACCGAAGTTCGTTCGTCGACCGAGCGCATCGCCACCGCGAGCAGCGAGATCGCCAGCGGCAACCAGGATCTGAGCCTGCGCACCGAACAGACCGCCAGCAACCTGCAGCAGACAGCTTCGTCGATGGAGCATCTGACGCGCACCGTCACGCACAGCGCCGACGCCGCGCACAACGCCAACCAGCTCGTCGGCAGTGCCAGCGCGGTGGCCGCACGCGGCGGCGCGGTGGTCTCCCAGGTGGTTGCAACGATGAGCGAGATCGATGACCGCTCGAAGAAGATCGCTGACATCATCGCCACGATCGACGGCATCGCCTTCCAGACCAACATCCTGGCGCTGAATGCCGCCGTGGAAGCGGCCCGCGCCGGCGAAGAGGGCCGCGGCTTCGCGGTGGTGGCGGGCGAAGTGCGCGGCCTCGCGCAGCGCAGCGCCGCGGCGGCCAAGGAAATCAAGAGCCTGATCGGCGCCTCGGTCGAGAAGGTCGCGACCGGGACCCAGCTGGTGCACGACGCCGGCGCGACGATGGCCGAGATCGTCGAATCGGTGCGGCGCGTCACGGCCGTCGTCGGAGAGATCACCTCGACCTCGTCGGAGCAGAGCGCGGGCATCGGCGAAATCAACGCCTCGGTGACCCAACTCGACGCGATGACGCAGCAGAACTCGGCGCTGGTCGAACAGAGCGCCGCCGCCGCAGAAAGCCTGAAGGCCCAGGCGGCTCGCCTGGCCGGACTGGTCGCCACCTTTCGCCTCGATGCCCGCACCGAGCCGGCCGCGCTGACAGCGCCGGCCTGATCCGGCGTGCGCAGCGATGGCGCCCCCCGCCGGGGATCCCAAGCAGTACAGGAAAGCTGCCATGCAACTGAACCGACTCAGACTCGGCCCGCGCCTCACGATCGGCTTCGGCGCCGTGCTTGCCCTCACGCTCGCGATGATGGCGATGGCCTATCGAACGCAGATGGAGTCGAAGCAGCGCTTCGAAGCGGTCGCTGAGCTGCAGCGCCGCGCGGCGCTCGCCGACGACTGGATGGGCTTGACCTTGCTCAACATCAGCCGCGGCGTGGCGATCCTCAAGTCGGCGCCGAACACCGATGTCTCGGACTACTTCGATCCGAAGGTCAAGGCCACCAGCGCCGAGATCACCGCGATCCAGAAATCGCTGACCGACGTGGTCAGGAACGAAGAGGCGATCGCGCAGATGGCGCAGATCGCCAAGCTGCGCAAGACCTACGTGGCGACGCGAGAAGAGGCCTTCGCGATGATCAAGCAGCGCAACTACTCCGATCTGCCGCCGCTGATCGACAGCAAGCTGTTGCCGCAGGCGGATGCCTACGTGGCCTCGATCGGCAAGTTTCGCGACGTCGAGAAGAAGCTCGCTGCCGAGACATTGGCTTCGGCCGAAAACGCGGTCGATCACGGCTTGATCGTGCTCGGTGCACTGTGCGCCGTCTGCACCGGCATCGCGATCCTGCTGGCCTGGGCGATCACGCGCTCGGTGACGCGGCCGCTCAGCCGCGCGGTGCTGGCGACGGCCGCGATCGCGCAGGGCGACTTGTCGCGGCCGGTGGTCAGCGAGGGCCGCGACGAGGTGACCGAGTTGCTCGGCAGCGTGGCCTCGATGCAGGACTCGTTGCGCAGCCTGGTGGGCAACGTGCGCAGCTCGACCGACTCGATCGCCACCGCGAGCGGCGAGATCGCGACCGGCAGCAGCGACCTCGCCAACCGCACCGAACAGACGGCGAGCAATCTGCAGCAGACCGCTTCCTCGATGGAGCAGCTGACCAGCACCGTCAGGCAGAGCGCCGATTCGGCGCAGACCGCGAACCAGCTGGCCTCGTCCGCCGCGGCGGTCGCGGCCAAGGGCGGCGCGGTGGTCTCGCAAGTCGTCTCGACGATGGACGAGATCAACGCCAGCTCGAAGAAGATCGCCGACATCATCGGCACGATCGACGGCATCGCCTTCCAGACCAACATCCTCGCGCTCAACGCCGCGGTCGAAGCCGCGCGTGCCGGCGAACAGGGCCGGGGCTTCGCGGTCGTCGCGGGCGAAGTGCGCGGCCTCGCGCAGCGCAGCGCCGAAGCCGCGAAGGAGATCAAGAGCCTGATCGGCATCTCGGTCTCGAAAGTCGAATCGGGAACGCAGCTGGTGCAGAACGCCGGCACGACGATGACCGAAATCGTCAGCTCGGTACAGCGCGTGACGGACATCATCGCCGAGATCACCGCGGCCTCGGGCGAGCAGAGCGAAGGCATCGGCCAGGTCAACAGCTCGGTCAGCCAGCTCGACCAGATGACGCAACAGAACGCGGCGCTGGTCGAGCAAAGCGCCGCCGCGGCGGAAAGCCTGAAGGAGCAGGCCGGCCGGCTGGCCGAGTTGGTCTCGACCTTCAAGCTGCAGCCGGGCGACGTGCCCTCGCCGGCGCATGCCTGAAAGCGCAACCCGCTCCGAGAAGCCCGGCACACACCCGTCAATTGCCACGATCGGGCGGCCGGGGCGCTCGGGAAAATGCGCTCTCCGCTACAGATCGGCCGATAGCTGCCGATAGTTCATTTCACACCCGTGACCCGGTCGCTGCCGGTACCGCCCTCGGCGCCGCACGACGCTTCACCAACGATTCGCTAGGAGCGCACATGAAACTTCGCGCAAGACTGATGTTGGCCCCGAGCCTCTGCGCCGCACTGTCGCTGCTGAGCCTGGGCCTGTCCGCAACCTCGGCCGAAGGCGGCAAGGCGGCGGGCTCGATGAGCTCCGGCCAGTTGACGCTCGCCGCCGTGGTCGTGCTCGGCTGCGTGGCCACGCTGATCTACAGCTGGATGACCCAGCGCAGCATCAGCGAGGCGATCGACGCCGGCGTGAGCGCAGCGACCGAGGCGGCCGAAGGCCGTCTCGACCATCAGTCCACCAGCGATCGCAGCGACGAGATCGGCGACCTGCTGCGCGCCCTCGGCAAGATGTCCGACGGCCTGCGCGGCTCGCTGCAGACGGTGCGCGCCGCCACCGACTCGATCGGCACCGCGAGCTCCGAGATCGCCACCGGCAACGCCGACCTGAGCAAGCGCACCGAGCAGACCGCGAGCAACCTGCAGCAGACCGCCTCGTCGATGGAACAGCTGACCGGCACCGTGCGCCAGAGCGCGGATGCGGCGCGCACCGCGAACCAGCTCGCCTCCTCGGCCGCCGCTGTGGCTGCCAAGGGCGGCGCGGTGGTCTCGCAGGTCGTCTCGACGATGGGCGAGATCAATGCCAGCTCGAAGAAGATCGCCGACATCATCGGCGTGATCGACGGCATCGCCTTCCAGACCAACATCCTCGCGCTGAACGCCGCGGTGGAAGCCGCCCGTGCCGGCGAACAGGGCCGCGGCTTCGCGGTCGTCGCCGGCGAAGTGCGCAGCCTGGCGCAGCGCAGCGCCGAGGCCGCGAAGGAGATCAAGAGCCTGATCGGCACCTCGGTCGACAAGGTCGAGTCCGGAACCAAGCTGGTGCAGGACGCCGGCTCGACGATGAACGAGATCGTCGATTCGGTGCAGCGCGTGACCGACATCATCGGCGAGATCACCGCCGCCTCGACCGAGCAGAGCGAAGGCATCGGCCAGGTCAACGTGGCGATCGGCCAGCTCGACCAGATGACGCAGCAGAACGCGGCCCTCGTCGAACAGAGCACCGCGGCCGGCGAAAGCCTGAAGCAGCAGGCGGCGCGGCTGGCCCAGGTGATCTCGCAGTTCAAGCTGGGCGGCACCCAAGGCGCTTCGGCAACGCACTTCACGGCGTCGCCGGCACCTGCCGCCGCGGCAGCGGCCAAGCCGGACCCGGTTCGCAGCGCCACCCAGGCCGTCATCGAACGTGCCAAGCACCCATCGCCGCCGCTGCTCACGCAGGCCGTCGCGGCGAAGCCGAGCACCAAGCCGGCAGCCGCCGACACCGAGGGCACGGCGGCGACCGCCGTGCCAAAAGCGCCGAGCGGCCCGGCACCGGCCCCCGCCCCGATCGTTGCCGAGAGCGCCGCGACGGCCTCCAACGACGATTGGGAAACCTTCTGACGCTTCCCAGTCCCCGCCCGCGACTTCTCTCCGCCGACTTGCCAAAGGATTTTTCATGGACATGATCACCGAGGCCTCGCACGTGGCCAAACACGAATCAGCCCGCGCCGCCAAGATCGCGGCCAGCGCCGGCGAATACCTGACCTTCCGACTCGGCGCCGAGGAGTACGGCATCGACATCCTGAAGGTGCAGGAAATCCGCTCCTACGAATCGCCGACGCGCATCGCCAATGCGCCGCACTTCATGAAGGGCGTGGTCAACCTGCGCGGCGTGATCGTGCCGATCGTCGACCTGCGCCTGAAGCTCGGCTGCGAGACCGCGGAGTACAACAGCTTCACCGTGGTGATCGTGCTGAACGTGCGCGGCCGCGTGGTCGGCGCAGTGGTCGACTCGGTCTCCGACGTGCTCGAACTGAGCCACGAAACGATCAAGCCGGCGCCCGAGCTGAACTCCTCGGTCGACACCAACTTCATCACCGGCATCGGCAGCGTCAGCGACCGCATGCTGATCCTGATGGACATCGAGGCGCTGATGAGCAGCGCCGAGATGGGCCTGATCGACCAGACGACGCACTGATTGGACGCGTGCCGCCGATCGGCGGCGCCCGCGTCTCGAACTCGCGAGCCGTCCTCGGGTCGGCCCGCCGCATACACTGGCAGTCCTCGCTGAACGGCGTCTCACCCGATCAACGTCATTGCCATGCGCGCGCCCCCACTGTCGGCGATCGAAGCCTTGATGGCGGCGGTCGAGACGGGCAATTTTCGCAAAGCCGCCGAGCAGCTCGCGCTTAGCCCCTCTGCGCTGTCGCGGCGCATCCAGGCGCTCGAAGCCGCGCTCGGCGAGCAACTCTTCGATCGCAGCGGCCACGCGGTGCAGCTGACCGATGCAGGCCGCCGCTATGTCGATGCGGTCGAAGGACCGATGCGGGCGATTGCCACCGCGAGCGGCGCGCTGCACGGCAGCCGCCAGGCGCCGCTGCTGCGCGTCATGGCCTCCCATTCGCTTGCCACGGCCTGGCTGACGCCGCGCCTCGGCGAGCTGGCGGCGGAAGTGAGCGACTACGAGGTCGAAGTCGTGATCGGACGAACGCCGTCGGACTTCCGCAAACACGGCGCCGACCTGGCGATCCTGGCCGGCCCGGGCGACACCGCCGAACTCGATACCCGCCCGCTCGTCGACCTGGTGGCAGTGCCGGTCGCGGCGCCCACCTTGGCCAACGGTGAAGCCGCGCCGCGGACTCTGCAGCAGATCGTCGCCGCGCGGCGCCTGGCCGTCAGCGAACCCAGGGGGCTGTGGGAACACTGGGCTCGGGCCGCAGGTTTCAACGGGCCGGTCGCTCCGTCGGCACGTTCCTACGAGACCTTGATGATGCTGTACGAAGCAAGCGCCGCCGGCCTGGGCGTGAGCCTGGGTGTCGCGCTGCACACCGACCGGCATCTGCGCGAAGGCCGGCTGCAGCGCCTGCTGGACCTTCGCGTACCGATGGAGCGCAGCTACCTGCTGGCGGTCAGCCCGTGGCTGCCCTCGGGCCGCAGGACGCATATGCAGCGACTGTGCGATTGGCTGCAAATGCAGGCGGAGCAGAGCGCGGCGGCGTTCGCGGCGCACTGAGCGTTTGCCAGCCGCGCTCAGCGGCCTTCTGCGGCGTGGTTCGGGCGCGCGATCAGCATCGCCGAGGCCGGCAGCTCGCCGCGGCGCAGCGCGTGATAGCCCTCGAGCAGCGCATCCGCGCCATCGGCGTGCCGTGACTCGAAGCTGCCACCGCACGCGGCGACGAAGCCGGCAAGCTCTCCGCGCAGCCGGCGATCGAATTCCGCCGCGCCCCACTCCCGCGCTCGCCGCTCGATGTTCAGCGGCCCTGAAAACGCCTCCACGCGGTCATCGGCCGCATCGGCTTCGAGCCTGCCGCCGTGCGTGCTGCCGACCTTGACCAGCCTGACGCAGCGCGCGCCCAGGGCCCGCTGCAGCCGATCGAGCAGCGATGCATCACCCGAAAAATCGACCACCAGACAGCGTGCGCCGTAGGCCATCTCTTCCGCTTCTTCATAGCGTGAGACTTGTCCATACAAGCCGATGCGCTGCAGCCAGTCGAGGTTGCGGGACGATGTTAGTCCGAGCGCCGGCAAGCGGCCGCGCTGCAGAAAGGCAAAGCCGAGCGCGGTCTTGCTCGACGCGCTGACGACGATCACCTGGTCGGCGCCGTAGCAGTCCTGCTCCTCCAGGTGGAGATCGAGCACGAAGGACGTGATGAACAGCGGATGGAAGGCCGCCTTCGATTCGAGCGCCGCCTCGTCGTCTTCGGCTTCGAGGGCGTACTGGTTGTAGACCGGATTCACCGCGGCGCGGTGCGCACTCGTCTCGCGCACGCCCAGCCTGGAAGGCCGAACCGTCAAGATCGCATGCGACGACATCGGCAGCAGGCCGAACAGCAGCGCGCCTTCGGCCACGCCATCGGCTCGCGATTCGATGACCCGTGCATGCCCCCACGCCGGAATGCGCCCCCAGCCCGGCTGCGCCGGAAACAGCGGCCAGAGCGCCAGCTGATCGCCCATCGCCGCATAGGTCATCGTGTTCGCAGTGAAGGCGAGGCGCTCGATGTGCAGCCGCACCTGCCCGTCGGCCAAGGGCGGCACGGCGCCGCGCCGCAGCGCGGCCTGGCTGAAGTCAGTGCGCAGAACCTCCAGTCGCCATGGATCGTGTTGCGTTTGCATCGTTGCCGACCTCCTGCCAGTCACGATAGGCAGCAGCGCCCATCAACGCCAACGCAAACTCGGCAACGATCGTTGCGGCCGACGCACCGACATCACTGCGCCGCGGCGCGCAAGGTCTCGACCACCGGCCGCCGCAGCACCTCGCGCAGCCCCCACCACCCTGCCCCGAGCGCCAGCAGCGCACCTGCGGCGGCGCCGGCCAGCGGCACCCACGGCGACGCGTTCCAGCTGAACTCGAAGGCAAACCGCGCCAGCGCCCAGCCGACCGCGATCGCCGCGATCGACGCGAGAAAACCCGCCAGCGCGCCGACGCCCAGCAGCTCGGCCCGCTGCACCTTCGCCAGCAGGCTGCTGCTCGCACCCATCGCGCGCATGATCGCGAACTCGCGCGCCCGCGCCTCGCGTGTCGCGGTGATCGCGGCGAACAGCACCACGAGGCCGGCGGCCAGCGTGAAGCCGAAGAGGAACTGCACCGCGCGGATCACCTGGTCGAGCACCCGCTGCACTTGCGCGATCGAGGCCGAGACGTCGATGTTGGTGATGTTCGGAAATTCGCGGCTCAAGCCGTTGTCGAAGCCCGGTGTCGCCGGTGCGCGGAAGGCGGCGATGTAGCTCGTCGGCAGGTCGGGCATCTCCCCCTTCGGGAACATCACGAAGAAGTTCGCGCGCATCGAGCCCCAGTCGACCTTGCGCAGGCTGGTGATGCGGCCCTCGGCCGGCATGCCGGCGACGTCGAAGTGCAGCACGTCGCCGAGCTTCAGGCCCAGCGTTTCCGCAATGCCCTGTTCGACGCTGACCGCATTCGCCTCGTCGTCGGTCCATTTGCCGCCGACCAGCTCGTTGTGCTTGGGCATCTGCGCCGCGTTGCTGAGGTTGAACTCGCGGTCGACCAAGCGCTTCGCGCGGTCTTCGCTGTAGCTCGTCGGCGAGACCGGCTTGTCGTTGATCGCGACCAGCCGGCCGCGGATCATCGGGTACCAGTCGTAGTTCTTCACGCCGGCGGCTTCGAGCTGGTGGCGGAAGGCCTCGCCCTGCTCCGGCTGCAGGTTGATGACGAAGCGGTTCGGCGCATCCGGCGGCGTCGCGGCGCGCCAGCTCGAGATCAGGTCGGTGCGCAGCAGCACCAGCAGCACCAGCGCCAGCAGGCCGACGCTCAGCGCGGAAACTTGCAGCACCGCGAAGGCCGGGCGCGCCGCGATCTGGCGCGTCGCGAGCACCAGCCAGCGCGGCGCGCGCGATTCGGGCACCGCCCGGCGCAGCACCTGCACCGCGAGCCACGAGAGGCCCGCGAACATCGCCACCGCGGCGGCAAAACCGCCGACCGCGATCATGCCGAGCTTGATGTCGGACGAAGCTGCGAGCAGCAGCGCGACGAAGCCCGCTGCGCCGGCCGCGAGCACCGCGATCGAGGCCGGCTGCAAGGCGCCGACATCGCGCCGGATCACGCGCAGCGGCGGCACGCGCGCCAGCTGCAGCACCGGCGGCAGGCCGAAGGCGAGCAGCAAGGTCAGGCCCACGCCGAGGCCAAACAGCGCCGGCCAGACGCCCGGCGCCGGCAGGCCGGACTGCACCAGCCCGGCGAGCAGCAGCACGAAGGCGTAGTGCACGCTGAAGCCGAGCAGCACGCCGGCCGCACTGGCGAGCAGGCCGACGAGCCCGAACTCGATCAGGAAGGACAGCGCGATCGCGCGCTGCGGCTGGCCGAGCACGCGCAGCATCGCGCAGTCATCGAGGTGGCGATTCGCGAAGTCGCGCGAGGCGATGCCGACCGCCACCGCGGCGAGCAAGGCGGCGAGCAAGGCGACCAGGTTCAGGAACTTGCCGGCACGGTCCAGCGTCTGGCGCATCTCGGGGCGGCCGGTCTCGATCGAATCGACGCTGACGCCGCGCAGCCTGCCGGCCTCGACGTCGGCGTGCACCTTGTCGACGAAGTCGCGCACCGCCTTGTCGCCGGCGGCGCCGCGGGCATCGGGCGCGGCGACCGCGAGCCGGTAGGTGACGCGGCTGGTGGGCTGCACCAGGCCGGTCGACGGCAGGTCCGCGATGTTCAGCATCACGCGCGGCGAGAAGCTGGAAAAGCCCGCCCCCCGATCCGGCTCGATCACGATCAGCTGCGCCACGCGCAGGCTGGCATCGCCGAGCAGCAGCGCATCGCCGACCTTCAGCCCGAGCGCATCGAGCAGCGAGGCATCGACCCACACGCTGCCCGGCGGCGGCGCGCTGCGCACCGCCACGTCGGGCGCACCGGGAGCCGGCGCGAGGCGCAGCTCGCCGCGCAGCGGATAGTCCGCGCTCACCGCCTTGACCGAGACCAGGCGCGAGGCGCCGCCCTGCGCATCGCCGGCGCGGCCCATGCTCGGAAAGTTGACCGAGAGCGCCTGGCGCAGGCCGAGGCGCTGCACCAGCGCGATGACTTCGTCGGGCATCGGCCGGTCGCTGGAGACGATCGCATCGCCGCCGAGCAGCTGGCGGGCATCGCGCGCCAGACCGCGGTTCAGGCGATCGGCGAAGAAGCCGACCGCCGTCAGGGCCGCGACCGCGAGCATCACCGCCACCACCAGCAGGCGCAACTCGCCGGCGCGGAAGTCGCGCGCCATCTGGCGCAAGGCCAGGTGCCAGACGCGCGGTTGGCGCGAAGAGAGGGTCTGATTCATCGGATCGGCGGGCGCAGGCGTTGGGCCCGCGCCGTGCGGCGCACCTTAACTCAGCGATTCGCCGCGTTCGCGCCGCAGGGCTTTCGGCGGGCGGCATCATCCGCGGCATGCACACCAGCGATCCTTTGCCACGCGAGTGCGGCAGCATCGTGCTGCGCCGCCTGAACGCCGCAGACCTCGGCGCATTCCAGGCCTATCGGCACGACGCGCTGCTCGGCCTGTACCAGGGCTGGAGCGCGATGTCCGATGCCGACGCGAGCGCCTTCCTCGCCGAGATGGGCGGCGCGCGGCTGTTCGAGCCCGGCACCTGGTGCCAGATCGGCATCGCCGAAAGCGGCTCGGACGAGCTGATCGGCGACATCGGCATCTGTCTCGATGCGGAGGGCATCGAGGCCGAGATCGGCTTCACCTTGCGGCGGCCATCGCAGGGGCGCGGGCTGGCCGGCGTGGCCGTCGGCGAAGCCATCCGGCTGATCTTCGAGCGCACGGCTGCACGGCGCGTGCTCGGCATCAGCGATGCACGCAACGCCGCCTCGCTGCGCTTGATGGAACGCATCGGCATGCGCTGCATCGAGTCGCGCCGCACGGTGTTCCGGGGAGAGGCCTGTGTAGAACGGGTGTTCGAGTTGCTGCGCGGCTGAGCGGATCAATCCACTGAAAGCTGCGTGCAATCGCGCAGAACCTCTTGCGCCGCCGGATGCCGTGCAATAGCGGCATGGACACCCGCACACTGCCTTCGATCTTCCTCTCCCACGGCTCGCCGATGATTGCGCTCGAACCGGGCGAGGCCGGCGCTTTCATGAGCCGGCTCGGCCCGGCGATCGACAAGACCTTCGGCCGGCCGCGCGCCATCCTGGCGCTGTCGGCCCACACCGCAGCGCGCACGCCGGTGATCCTGGCGGCGCCGACCCATCAGACGGTGCACGACTTCGGCGGCTTTCCCGATGCGCTGTTCAAGCTGCGCTACGACGCCCCGGGCGACCCGGCTCTTGCGGACCGTGCGCTGGCCTTGCTGAACGATGCCGGCATCGCGGCCCAGCGTGTGCCGGAAGGCGGCCTGGACCATGGCATCTGGACCGCGCTGCGCCACGTCTATCCGCAAGCCGACGTGCCGATCGTGCCGCTGGCCTGGGTGCCGAGCCAATCGCCGGCCCAGCAGTTCGCGCTCGGCGAGGCCCTGGCGCCCTTGGCCGACGAAGGCGTGCTGGTGCTCGGCACCGGCAGCATCACGCACAACCTGCGCCTGCTGAACCGCGGCTGGCAAGCCGGCAGCGGCCAGGGCAGCGAGATGGCGGAGAGCCGTGCCTTCCGCGACTGGATCTTCGATCGCGCCACGGCACGCGACTGGGAAGCCCTCTTCGACTATCGGCGCAGCGCCCCGCACGCCGTGCTGATGCACCCGACCGACGAACATCTGCTGCCCTTGTTCTCCGCCGCAGGCGCGGGCGGGCGCGAGACGACGCCTCTGCGTTTGCACGACAGCGTCACCCTCGGCGCGCTCGGCATGGACGCCTACGCTTTCGGCGCGAACGCCCCCGCCCTGCGCGACGCGTTGGCGACGGCCGCCTGAGGCGCTCTCAGAGCAACCAGTCTTCCTCGGCCTGGCTGACTGCCTCGCCTAACGAGGCCAAGTCGCGATCGCCGTGGCTCTGGCGCAGGAAGACGGCCAGATCGGCGACCCGTTGCGCATGTTCCGGCACGCGGCACAGCGGGTAGGCGCCGAGCGCGCGGCCGACGTGCGACAGCACCGCTTCGGCGGCTGCCTCGACCACCAGCCTGACCTGCTGGGCCTCGCGCTGGCCGACCTGGGCCGGCCGATCGTCGATCTCCCGCGCCGCGGCCTGCAGGCAGCGCCGCGCGCCGAGCAAGGCGGTATCGACGGCGCCGAGATGCATCAACGCGATCGAATCGGGTACGGCCATCGCGGCGACGCGCTGCTTCAACGGCAAAGCCACCGCACGAGCCGCGCCGTACCAGCAGGCCGCAATGCCGACGGCGCCGTGCCAGAAACCTGGCCGCGCAAGATAGGCGCCGGGCGCGCCGACCGGCAGCGCCGGCGCATCGGAAAACACCACGTCGACGCTGCGCGTCTCGCGCATGCCGACGGCCGCCCAGCCTTCGCCGGTCACCTCGACACCCGGCGCATCGAGGCGCACCGCGACCAGCCGCGACTGCCCGGCCTCGTCCCAGACGCTGACCAGCGCCTGCGTCAGCGCTTCGGCCCCGGAGCACCAGCTCTTTCTGCCATTCAGGCGCAACTCGCCCGGTTCGCGGCCACGGCGGCATTCGACCCGGCTGCCCGCCGGCCCTTCCGCCGCCCACACGCCCCACAGGCTGCCGGGTGCCTGTGCGAGATGCCCCAGGCCGAGCTCGTCCAGGATGGCCAGCGCATCGCAGTGCGATTCGAACAGTTTGCCGATGCTGAGCGGCTGCTCGCCGCAGGCGCGCGCCAGCCATTGCAAGCGCACCAAGGTATTGCCCCGCGCCGGCAAGGGCACCGGCTGCGGCGCGCGCGCGAGCCAGGCGCGCAGCTGGCGAGCGGTCGAGTCCGGCGCCATGCCCGGCTCCATGTTCAGGCCGCGGCCGGCATCGCGGCCAGCGAGCTCAGGGAGGCAGCGAGATCGATCAACGGCGGGAAGCCGCCGGCGCGGATGCAGGCCGGCACGGTCTCGACCCGATGCGCCGCGGCCTGCGCGACGTTGGCCAGAGAGACGCCGAGATCGCGCTCCGCGTCGTTCGCCGGCGCGAGGCGGCCGATCATGCGGCGGCCTGCCAGATGTCGATGCGGAAGTTGTCGTCGCAGTAGCGGCCCATCGGGGCCAGCTGCAAGGCGGCGGCGGCACGCTCGTGCAGTTCGTCGCCGCCGAGCCACGCATCGTCGATCGGGCGGCGCCAATGGCACATCAGCACCTGGCCGTCGGGCGCGAGGCTCGCGAGGCAGCGCTCCCACAGCCGCTCCAGGCGCAGCGGCGACAGGTAGTAGGCGAACTCGGCGAGGACGATCAGGTCGAGCGGCTCGTCCGGCCATTGCTCCGGCACGTCCCAGCGTTCGAGCTGCACATGCTCTTCGCCGGCGACGCGCTCGCGCGCATGCTGCAGCGCGGCCGGGCTGAAATCCGCCGCGATCAATCGCGTGCAGCGCGGCGCCAGGGCCGCTGTGTTCTCGCCGATCGAGCACCCGGGCTCGAAGACGAGGCGATAGCGCTCCTGCGGCAACATCGCCATCAGCAGGCCACGCTTGTGGCGTTCATACCAGTCGGTACGAACATTCCAGGGATCGGCTGCCGATTGATGCAGTGCATCGAAATGGGCCAGGTCCGCCTTGCTGGCGGTCGGCATCGGACGCGCCAGCGCGACCGCTTCTTCCTGTGAACAAATCATGCAAGCACCACTTCGTAAGGATGACGCCAGCAGGCGAGCGCCGCCGGCGTGAGCACGGCCGTGCGGCCGGTGGTTGGATCGGGGTGGGTCTGGCTGTCGAACGCCTCGATCGCATGGATCTTGCGCTGCCACGAGGAGGCGTCGAGCGCCAGCCGTCGCACCACGCGGCCGGCCAAAGTGACATGGGCCGGATGGTCTTCGACCATGCCCCAGACGACGTACTCATAACATGGCACGCCGCAGGCGCTGGCCGCGGCGATGGCGGCGCGGCCGCAGGCTTCATGATCCGGATGACCGTCATGGCACCAGGTGCAGAACACCGCGGCGGCTGAGGCAAGCAAGGGCTCGAGCACGTGCATCAGCGGGGTTTCATAGCGCTCGACGCACCCGTCCTCGATCTCCAGCCGCAGCAGTTGCGCACCGGCATTCAGCCGCGCCAGCGCCTCGATCGATTCCAGCGGCCGCGTCCAGCGCAAGCGCTCTTCGCTCCACAGGCTCGAGCCCGGATGGCTGGCCGCGCCATCGGTCACCGCCACCACCAGCACTTCGCGGCCGCTGGCTTCGAGCGCGGCGAGGCTGCCGCCGATGCCGAGCACCTCGTCGTCCGGATGCGGCGCGATCACGACCACCCGTCCTGGGCGAGTCAGCAGAGAGTGGATGTCAAAAACAGACGCGCCGCTGGCATCAGGGAGCAGCGGCGCGATCGGTCGCGAAAAGCTGTGCGTGGCAAGCATGGCGCCCACTCTAGGCGGCTGTCGCGCCGCGCGCTGTAGGCGATGGTTGACAGCGCATGTCAGGCGAAGCCGAATCCGCCGACGGTGCGTCCGGCCCCAGCCCGCGCCGCGGAGGGCGCGGGCCTTCGGCGACAGTGCGTCCGGCTCAGCCTGCGCCGCAGAGGGCGCAGGCCTTCGGCAGGCACGGACAGTCCGCAGGGACTGTCCGTGTCCGGCCTCAGACCAGTTGGTCGAGCGCGATTTCGAAGGCGGTGCTGGCGAGCCGCGTGCGGCTCTTCGAGCGTGCATGGCAGCGCTCCAGCGCCGTCGCGATCGTCGCCGAGACATCGCCGAAGATCGCCGCGTCGCTCAGCTCGATGCCGTTCTGCATCAGGAAGGCGAAAGCGCGCGCCATGCCGCAGTTGGCGATGAAATCCGGAATCACCGCGACACGCGCGTCGGCGTGTTCGTAGGTCGGACCGTAGAAGATCGCGCTGTCGGCGAAGGGCACGTTGGCGCCGCTGGCGATGACCTCGAGGCCGCCGGCGATCAGCTGGTCGACCTGCTCGTGCGTCACCAGCCGGGAAGCGGCGCAGGGCAGGAAGATCTCCGCATCGGCGCGCCAGATCGACTGGTTGATCTGGTCGAACGGGATCGTGCCTTCGGCCGCCAGCGCGTTGCCGCGCTTGGAGAGCATCAGCTCGCGCACCTGCATGAACGTGAAGCCGCTGGTGTTCAGCAGCCCGCCGTCGCGGTCGATGATGCCGACGATGCGTGCACCCGCTTGAGCCAGGTAATAGGCCGCCGCGGCGCCGACATTGCCCCAGCCCTGCACCACCACGCGCTTGCCCTGCACCGCACCGCCGTAGAGACGGTAGAAGTGGCAGACCGATTCGGCCACGCCCCAGCCGGTGATCAGGTCGGCGACGAGGTATTTGCGCGTCGCGTCGGGCGTGTAGTGCCGGTCTTCCACCAGCTTGGCCACGCCCTGGCGCAGTTGCCCGACCTTGCGGATGCGCTCGCTGTCGCTCGGCTCGTAGTGGCCGTTGACCACCCCCTCCTGCGGATGCCACAGGCCGAAGCTCTCGGTGATCGGGATCACCTCGTGCACCTCGTCGATGTTCAGGTCGCCGCCGGTGCCGTAGTAGCTCTTCAGCAGCGGCGCGACGGCCTTGTACCAGCGGCGCAGCACTTCGTCCTTGCGCGGGTCCGCCGGGTCGAAATCGATGCCGGACTTGGCACCGCCGATCGCCGGGCCGGAAACCGAGAACTTGACTTCCATGGTCTTTGCCAGCGATTCGACTTCGCGCCGGTCGAGGCCGCGGCGCATGCGCGTGCCGCCGCCGGCCGCACCGCCACGCAGCGAGTTGATGACGACCCAGCCCTTGGCCGGGGTGTGCGCGTCGTGCCACTCGAAGACGATCTCCGGCGGCTTGGTCTCGAAACGGGTCAGCAGGTCTTTCATCTTGCGGGTCATTCCTTGAGTGGGTCGTCAGGCCAGCAGCAGCTTGTCGTTGTCGAGCGTCTCGCCGCGCGTGGTTTCGAAGAGGCGCAGCAGGTCGGCGACCTGCATGCCGGCGCGCTGCGGGCCGGCGACATCGACGATCACGCGGCCCTCGTGCAGCATCACGGTGCGGCTGCCGTAGTCCAGCGCCTGGCGCATGCTGTGCGTGACCATCATCGCGGTCAGCTTCTCGGACTCGACGATCTTCGCAGTCAGCTCGAGCACGAAGGCGGCCGTCTTCGGATCGAGCGCGGCGGTGTGTTCGTCGAGCAGCAGGATGCGCGAGGGCTTCAGCGCCGCCATCAGCAGGCTCACCGCCTGGCGCTGGCCGCCGGAGAGCAGGCCCATGCGGTCGGCGAGGCGGTTCTCGAGCCCGAGGCCGAGGATGCTCAGCTTCTCGCGGAACTGCTCGCGCAGGGCGCGGTTCAGGGTCAGCCCGAGGCCGCGGCGCTCGCCGCGTTTCCAGGCCAGCGCCATGTTCTCCTCGATCGTCAGGCCTTCGCAGGTGCCGGCCATCGGATCCTGGAACACGCGGGCCACCAGCTCGCTGCGCTGCCAGGCGGTGCGGCGTGTCACGTCGACACCGTCGATGTGGATGCTGCCGCGGTCGACCAGCAGGTCGCCGCTGATCGCGTTCAGGAAGGTCGACTTGCCGGCGCCGTTGGAGCCGATCACGGTGACGAACTGGCCCTGCGGGATGTGCAGGTCGATGCCGCGCAGCGCGCGGTTCTCGATCGGCGTGCCGGGGTTGAAGGTGATGTGGAGTTGGCGGGCGATCAGCATCAGCGGGCCTCTTTCGGGCTGTGGGCGGCGGTGGTGCTGCGCCGGGCAGAGAACATCCCGGCGAGCTTGCGGCGATAGGACGGCACCAGCAGAGCGAACGCGACCAGCACCGCGGTGACGAGGTTCAGGTCCTGCGCCTGCAGGCCGATGAAGTCGCTGTTGAGGGCGAGCGCGATGAAGAAGCGGTAGATCACCGCGCCGAGCACGCAGGCCAGCGTCGCGAGCGCCAGGCTGCGCGCCGGCAGCAAGGTCTCGCCGATGATCACCGCGGCCAGGCCGATGACGATCGTGCCGATGCCCATCGAGATGTCGGCACCGCCCTGCGTCTGCACGAAGAGCGCGCCGGCGAAGGCGACCAGCGCGTTCGACAGCGCCAGGCCGGCGAGCGTCTGGCGATCGGTCGAGATGCCCTGCGCACGCGCCATGCGCGGGTTGCCGCCGGTGGCGCGCATCGCGAGGCCGGTCTCGGACGCGAAGAACAGGTCGAGCAGCAGCTTGACCACGCCGACGATCACCAGCAGCAGCAGCGGCTTGAACCAGGCCTCGGGGATGCCGCCGAAGCTCGCCAGGCTGAACACCGTCGGCTCGCTGATCAGCGCGACGTTGGGCTTGCCCATCACGCGCAGGTTGACCGAGTACAGCGCGATCATCACCAGGATGCTGGCGAGCAGCTGCATGATCTTCAGCTTGACGTTGAGCCAGGCAGTCAGCAGCCCGGCCAGCGCGCCGGCGACGATCGCCAGCGCGGTCGCGGCGAACGGGTTCCAGCCGGCGACGATCAGCGCCGCGGCGACCGCGCCGCCGAGCGGGAAGCTGCCGTCGACCGTCAGATCGGGGAAGTTGACGATGCGAAACGAGAGGTGGACGCCGAGCGCGACCAGTCCGAAGATCAGACCGATCTCGATGGCGCCCAGCGAGGCGATGAGCGACATGAGGAGCTTTCGGGCGAAGGGTTACTGGAGCACGGTCTTGGCGGACTTCAGCAGCTCGGGCGACAAGGTCACGCCCTGCTTCTGCGCCGCGCCGGCGTTCAGCACCAGTTCGAGCTTGTCGCTGGTCTGCGACGCGATCGTGCCGGGTGCCTCGCCCTTCAGGATGCGCACCACCAGCTTGCCGGTCTGGCGGCCGAGGTCGTAGTAGTTGGTGCCGATCGCCGCGACGGCGCCGCGCTTGACCGCATCGGTATCGGCGGCGATCACCGGCAGCTTGGCCTGCTGCGCGACCTTGACGATGCCCTCGAAGGCCGACATCACGTTGTTGTCGGTCGGCGCATAGATCGCGTCGACGCGGCCGACCAGCGACTGCGTCGCGCTCGGCACGTCGATCGTGCGCGCCGCGGCGCCTTCGACGATCGTCAGGCCGGCGGCCGGCGCGGCCTGCTTCAGCGCCTCGACGATCGCGACCGAGTTCGCTTCGCCGGGGCTGTAGACCACGCCCAGGCGCTTCGCGCCGGGGACGACCTGCTTGATCAGCGCAAGGTGGCGCTCCAGCGGCGAGGCATCGGAGACGCCGGTGACGTTGCTGCCGGAGGCGCTCCAGCTCTTCACGAGCTTGGCCGCGACCGGATCGGTGACTGCGCCGTAAACCACCGGGATCTCGCGCGTGCCGGCGACGACCGCCTGCGCCGACGGCGTGGCCAGCGCGACGATCACGTCGGGCCGCTCGCCGATGTACTTGCGCGCGATCTGCGCGGCGGTGCCGCTGTTGCCCTGCGCGCTCTGGTAGTCCAGCTTCAGGTTCTTGCCGGGCTCGTAGCCGGCGGCCTTGAGTTCGTCCTTCACGCCGTCACGCGCGGCGTCGAGTGCCGGGTGCTCGACGATCGCGGTGATCGCGACCGACTTGGGCGCCGCCACGGCGGCGGTGCCGGCGCAGAGGCTCAGCGCAAGGGCGGCCAGGCCGGCCGGGAATGTAGAACGCAAGAAAGAAAATTGCAAAGTTCGTCTCCTTGGTAAGAATTCGCTCCGAAGCGCCAGCGCTCGCGGCCGCGGGTGGCGGTGCTGCCCGGCGGCGGCCCGATGGGGTCGCTTTCAGAGGGAGGAACTGTACGGGGGACAGGACACAATCTGTTTTCATCCGACGCTGGGGAGAACCCCGGTTCACGAAATAAGATTGCGCGAATTCAATCCAGAGAGGAACGCGCGTGGAGACGATCGAATTCGACCGCATCGACCGGAAGATCCTGGCCCACCTGCAGGAGCACGGCCGGGCGACCAACCTGGAACTGGCGGCGGCGGTCAGCCTTTCGCCGGCGCAATGCCACCGGCGCCACAAGCGGCTGGAGGAGTTGGGCGTGATCGCCCGCTACGAAACCCGGCTCAGCGCGCAGCATCTGGGCCTGGGGGTGGTCGCCTTCATCCACGTCGCGATGGAAAAAGGCCATCTGCGCGAACTGCCGCAGTTCAAGGACCTGATTTTCGACCTGCCGCAGGTGATCGAGTGCTACTCGGTGACCGGGGACTTCGACTACGTGATCAAGGTGATCGCACGCGACCTGAAGTCGCTGTCGCAATTCCTGATGGATACCCTGATGAGCCTGCCGGGCGTCAACGGCGTGCGCTCGAGCGTGTGCCTGGATGAGATCAAGTGCACCAGCGCGCTGCCGATCTAGGACGCCTTCGGCATCGCCGCTAGTTCGACTCGGCGGCCGGCAGCTTGCGTCTCGACAGGATCACCACCCGCTTGGGCTCGGCCGGCGCCGCCGGCGCAGGCGTCACGACCGGTGTCTCAGTGCGCGCAACCGGCGCGACCGCGGCGCCCGTTGGCGGCATCACCGCGATGCGCCGCCTCGGCTTGACGATCACCGTCGGCGCGACCGTCGGACCGGCACTCGGTTTCGGCGGCTTGGGCAGACCGCCGCTTTTCTTCAACGCCAGTTCCACGCGCGATTTGTTCAGCGGCTGAGTCACATCGCCATTGACCTGAAGGTATTCGCCGTCGGGGTTGACCGCCAGCGCTCCGATCTGCAGCCCGCGTTGCACGGTGCCCATGATCGACAAGCCTTCGCGTTCCGCTGCAAAACGTTGCGGACCAAGGCGGATATGAAGTTTCATCGAGTACTGAGGATCTCAATCGCGTAAAGCAACATTCTGGCCTACGCCGACGTGAATCGTCACCCTATCCGGCAACGATGTCACGTATGGAAACACTCGATTTACTGCAAGGTTTGCACCGCTTTGGGACAGGGGTGCCATGCCACAAGGCTCACCGAATCGACGATCACGCCGATGGTGCACCTCTGCAAATCGAGGAAGATCGACACCGTGAACGCGTGGAAGCGCACCTCGGCGGCTTGCCTCGTTGTCGGCCGATCAGCCGCAGGCTGAAGCGGCGTTCGCCGAACGACGCGTCAGCGCCGCGATTCGAAGACCCGCTGCAGCAGGCAGAAGACGAACAGCAGCACGCCGATGACGATGCGCGTCCACCAGGAGCTGAGCGTGCCGTCGAAGTTGATCAGCGTCTGCACGGTACCGAGCATCAGCACGCCGAACAGCGTGCCGACGACATAACCGACGCCGCCGCTCAGCAGGGTGCCGCCGATCACCACCGCGGCGATCGCATCCAGCTCGAGGCCGACCGCATGCAGACCGTAGCCCGACAGCATGTAGAACGTGAACACCACGCCGGCGAGCGCCGAGCAGAAGCCGCTCAGCGTGTAGACGCCGACCAGGGTCGAGCGCACCGGCAGGCCCATCAGCACCGCCGAGTGCTCGTTGCCGCCGATCGCATAGACGGTGCGGCCGAATTGAGTGCAATGCGCGACGTAGATCGCCGCCGCCAGCAGCCCGAGCGCGATCAGCGCGCTGACGGTGATCGACGCATCAGCCCAGACCGGCACGCGCAGCTGCGAGATGCCGGTGTAGACCGGATTCGTGATGCTGATCGAATCGATGCTGATGACATAGCAGAGCCCGCGCGCGAGGAACATGCCGGCCAGGGTGACGATGAAGGGCTGCAGCCGGAAACGCTGGATCAGCACGCCCATCAAGGCGCCGAACGCCGTCCCCATCACCAGCACCAGCGGGATCACCGCGACCGGGCTCCAGCCGTGCTTCTCGACCAGCGAGGCCGAGACCATCGTGGTCAGCGCGATCACGGAGCCGACCGACAGATCGATGCCGCCCGAGAGGATCACGAAGGTCATGCCGACCGCGACGATCAGCAGGAAGGCGTTGTCGATCAGCAGGTTCAGGAAGACCTGCAGCGAGAAGAAGCCGGTGTAGAAGACCGAACCGAGGATCGCCATCAGCGCGAAGAGCGAGATGGTCGCGGTCAACGGCAGGTATTTGGCGTCGAGCCGCAGGCGCGGCGGCTTGGGCTTGGCAGGCGCAGTCATCAGGCTCAGGTCGGCGCTCATGTCTGGACTCCACCGGCCGGCACGCGCTGCACCAGCTGCAGCACGCTGCGCCGGAACTCCGGCGACTGCAGCAGCATCACCGCGAAGACGACCACCGCCTTGACGACGAGGTTGACCTCCGGCGGCACGCCGAGCGAATAGATCGCGTAGGTCAGGGTCTGGATGATCAGCGCGCCGATCACGCTGCCGGCGAGGCTGAAGCGCCCGCCGGTCAAGGCGGTGCCGCCGAGCGTGACGGCGAGGATCGCGTCCAGCTCCATCAGCTGGCCGGCGTTGTTGCCGTCGGCGCTCTTCACGTTCGAGCTGACGATCAGCCCGGCGACGCCGGCGCACAGGCCGCAGAAGGCGTAGACCCACAAGGTGATGCTGCGTGCCGGCACGCCGGCAACGCGCGCCGCCGACGGGTTGATGCCGACCGACTGGATGAAGAGCCCGAGCGCGGTGCGCTTGGTCAACGACAGCAGCGCGATGAACACCGCCGCGGCGATGAAGAGCGAAAACGGCAGCCCGAGCAGGTAGCCGCTGCCGATGAAGAAATACGGCCCGTAGTAGATCGTGATGATCTGGCCGCCGGTGATCAGCTGCGCGATGCCGCGGCCGGCGACCATCAGGATCAGCGTCGCGATGATCGGCTGCATGCCGACCTTGGCGACCAGGAAACCGTTCCACAGCCCGCACACCGCCGCCACCGCCAAGGCCGCGAGCAAGGCGACCGGCATCGGGAAGCGGCTCAGGTGCACCGCGACGCCGTCCTTCACCACCAGCGATCCGCCGATCATCCAGGCCGCTATGGCCGCGGCGATCGCCACCACCGCGCCGACCGAGATGTCGATGCCGCGCGTCGCGATCACGAGGGTCATGCCGAGCGAGACCAGGATCAGCGGCGCGGCGCGGTTCAGGATGTCGATCAGGCTCCCGTAGAGATGACCGTCGCGCCATTCGAGGTGCAGGAAGCTGGTGTTGAAGACGGCGTTCAGCGCCAGCATCAGCAGCAGGGTGACGCCCGGCCACAACAGGCCGTGTTGGCGCCAGGAGACGGCAGGAGGTCGGGCCATGGTTTCAGGTTTCGGCTGCGATCAGGTGGTAGACGGCGTGCTCGTCGCTGCCGCCGGGGAGTTCGCCGACCTTGCGCCGGTCGCGCAGCACCGCGATGCGGTTCGAGACACGCACCACCTCGTTCATTTCCGACGAGATGAAGAGCACCGCCATGCCCTCGCCGGCGAGCCGCAGGATCTCGTCCATGATCTCCTGCTTCGCGGCGACGTCGATGCCGCGGGTCGGCTCGTCGAGGATCAGCAGCCGTGGCGCGGTCGCGAGCCAGCGCGCGAGCAACGCCTTCTGCTGGTTGCCGCCGGAAAGCTGGCCGATCGGCGTGTCGACATGCGGCGTCTTGATGCCGAGCGCGGCGACGAAGCGCTCCGCCATCTGCATCTGCTCGGCCACCGGCAGGAACTTGAACAGGCCCTGGCGCGCCTGCAGCGCGAGCGCGATGTTCTCGCGCACCGAGAGCTCGGCGACGATGCCGTCGGTCTTGCGGTCCTCCGGGCACAGACCGATGCCGAGCGCGACCGCATCGGCCGGGCTGTTCAGCTTGACCGCGCGCCCGTCGACCTGCAGCTCGCCCTGGTCGGCCGCGGCGAGGCCGAACAGCAGGCGCGCGAGCTCGGTGCGGCCGGAGCCGAGCAGGCCGCCGAGGCCGACGACTTCGCCGGCGCGCAGGGCGAGGTCGATCGGCTGCAGCTGGCCGCGCTGGCCGAGGCCCTTGGCTTCGATCAGTGGCGCGGCGCTGCGCAGCGCTTCGACCGGCTCGGTGGCCGCGGCCTGCGCCGCAAGCTCGCGCCCGACCATCGCCGCGATCAAGGCCGGCGCAGGCAGGTCGCGCGCCAGGTATTCGCCGACGAACTGGCCGTTGCGCAGCACGGTGATGCGGTCCGAGACCGCATAGACCTGCTCGAGGAAATGCGTGACGAAGAGGATCGCCATGCCCTCGCCGCGCAGCTGGCGCAGCACCGCGAACAGGCGCTGCACCTCGTCGTCATCGAGGCTGGAGGTCGGCTCGTCGAGGATTAGCACCTGAGCAGAAACGCTCAGCGCCCGCGCGATCGCGACCATCTGCTGCACCGCGACCGGAAAGCTCGACAGCACGCGGGTCACGTCGATGTCGAGGTTGAGCCGCGCCAGCAGCTCGCGCGACTGCGCGGCCATGCGCGCCCAGTCGATGCGCCAGGCACCCAGCGCGCCATGGCGCGGGTAGCGGCCGGCGAAGATGTTCTCCGCAACCGACAGGTTCGGGCAGAGATTGACCTCCTGGTAGACGGTGCTGATGCCCAGCCGCTGCGCTTCGAGCGGCGAGCCGGGTTGGATCGCCTGACCGGCCAGCCTCATCTCGCCGGCATCGGCGCCATACACGCCCGTCAGCACCTTGATCAAGGTCGACTTGCCGGCCCCGTTCTGCCCCATCAGCGCATGCACTTCGCCGGCGAAGAGGCGCAGGCTGACGCCGCGCAGCGCATGCACGCCGACGAACTGCTTGTCGATGCCCGACAGCTGCAGGACCGGGTCCATCGGCCTATTTATTCTTGTTGTAGACATCGACGAACACCGCCGCCAGCAGCACCAGCCCCTTGATCACCTGCTGGTAATCGATGCCGATGCCGAGGATCGACATGCCGTTGTTCATCACGCCCATGATGAAGGCGCCGATCACCGCGCCCATCACCTTGCCGACGCCGCCCGAGGCCGAGGCGCCGCCGATGAAGCAGGCCGCGATCACGTCGAGCTCGAAGCCCAGGCCCGCCTTCGGCGTCGCGGTGTTCAGCCGCGCCGCGAACACCAGGCCGGCGAGCGCCGCCAGCACGCCCATGTTGATGAAGGTGTAGAACGACAGCCGGTCGGTCTTGATGCCCGAGAGCCGGGCTGCCTTCTCATTGCCGCCGAGCGCGTAGATGCGCCGGCCGACGGTGGTGCGGTTGGTGATGAAGTCGTACACCAGGATCAGCACCGCCATGATGATCAGCACGTTCGGCAGGCCCTTGTAGGTCGACAGCAGGTAGCTGAAGAACAGGATGATCAGCGCGAACGCCACGTTCTTCAGGATGAAGAACAGGTACGGCTCCTGCTCCATGCCGTGGCTGGTGAGGTTGGCGCGGCCGCGCATCTTCGCGATCACCAGCGCCACCGCGGCGATCGCACCGAGCACCAGCGAGGCGATGCGCAGCTCGCCGCCGCCGAAGGGATCGGGAATGAAACCCGAGCTGAGCCGCTGGAACTCGACCGGGAACGGCCCGACCGATTGCCCCTGCAGCAGCGCCAGCGACAGGCCCTTGAACACCAGCATGCCTGCCAGGGTGACGATGAACGACGGGATCTTGTAGAACGCGATGAACCAGCCCTGCGCGCCGCCGATCAGGCCGCCGACGATCAGGCAGACGATGCCCGTCGGCACGAAGTGCCAGTGGTACTCCACCATCAGCACCGCGGCCAGCGCGCCGACGAAGCCGACGACCGAGCCGACCGACAGGTCGATGTGCCCGGCCACGATCACCAGCAGCATGCCCAGCGCCATGATCACGATGTAGCTGTTCTGCAGCACCAGGTTCGTCAGGTTCAGCGGGCGCAGCAGCGTGCCGTCGGTGACGTACTGGAAGAAGCCCATGATCGCGACGAGCGAGATCAACATGCCGTACTCGCGCATGTTGCTCTTCAGGAAGCCGCCGTAATCCTTCGCGGGGGGCGCGGTGGCCTGGCCCGCGGCGATGTCATTCGCCATTTTTCTCGTCTCCTGAATTCATGATCGCCCGCATGATCTTTTCCTGCGAGGCGTCCTTCGCCGGCATCTCGGCGACGAAGCGGCCTTCATTCATCACGTAGATGCGGTCGCACATGCCGAGCAGCTCGGGCATCTCCGACGAGATCATCAGGATCGCCTTGCCCTCGCTGGCCAGCTTGTCGATGATGGTGTAGATCTCGAACTTCGCGCCGACGTCGATGCCGCGCGTCGGCTCGTCGAGGATCAGCAGCTCGGGCTTCGAGAACAGCCACTTGCTCAGCACCACCTTCTGCTGGTTGCCGCCGGAGAGGTTGACCACCTTCTGGAAGATGTCGGAGCAGCGGATGTTCAGCGCCCGGCGGTATTCGTTCGCGACCTTGTACTCGCGCCCGTTGTCGATGACCATCGCCTGGGCCACCGCGTCGAGGTTCGCGAGGCTGATGTTCTTCTTGATGTCCTCTTCCAGCACCAGGCCGTAGCCCTTGCGGTCCTCGGTGACGTAGGCGATGCCATGGCCGATGGCCTTCTGGATCGTGCTCACGTCGACCTGCTTGCCGTGCATGAAGGCCCGGCCGCTGATGCCCTGCCCGTACGAGCGGCCGAACACGCTCATCGCCAGCTCGGTGCGGCCCGAGCCCATCAGGCCGGCGATGCCGACGATCTCGCCCTTCCTGACATTCAGGCTCACGCCCTTGATGATCTCGCGATCGGCATGCAGCGCGTGGTGCACGCGCCAGTCCTTGATCTCGAACAAGGTCTCGCCGATCACCGGGGTGCGCTGCGGGTAGCGGTGCGCCATGTCGCGCCCGACCATGCCCTTGATGATGCGGTCTTCGCTGATCGCCTCGGCGTGGCAGTCGAGCGTCTCGACGGTCGAGCCGTCGCGCAGCACGGTGATCGAATCGGCGACCTTGGAGATCTCGTTGAGCTTGTGCGAGATCAGGATCGACGAGATGCCCTGGGCCTTCAGCCCGAGCAGCAATTGCAGCAGCGCGTCGCTGTCGCTTTCGTTCAGGCTCGCTGTCGGCTCGTCCAGGATCAGCAGCTTGACTTCCTTCGACAGCGCCTTCGCGATCTCGATCAATTGCTGCTTGCCGACGCCGAGATTGGTGATCAGGGCGGTCGGAGATTCCTTCAGTCCGACCTTGGCAAGCAGGTCCCGAGTCTTCTTGTAGGCCTCGAACCAGTCGATCACGCCGTTCTTCGCGGTCTCGTTGCCGAGGAAGATGTTCTCGGCGATCGACAGCAGCGGCACCAGCGCGAGCTCCTGGTGGATGATGATGATGCCGAGCTTCTCGCTGTCGGCAATGCTCTTGAAGCGGCGCACTTCGCCCTGGTAGTGGATCTCGCCGCTGTAGGTGTCGCAGGGGTAGACACCGCTCAATACCTTCATCAAGGTCGACTTGCCGGCGCCGTTCTCGCCGACCACCGCATGGATCTCGCCTTCGCGTACGACGAGGTTGACGTTGTCCAGCGCATTCACGCCGGGGAACGTCTTCGTGATGCCTCGCATCTCCAGAATCGCTGCCACTGCACTCCTCTCAAACGCCATTCGTCCTGGGCCCTCGCAGGCCCAGGACGACCGGACTTCCATGCCTTACTTGATCTGGCTCTCTTTGTAGTAGCCGCTGTCGATCAGGATGGCGTGCCAGTTCGAGGCATCCACCGCGACCGGCTTCAGCAGATACGACGGCACGATCTTCACGCCATTGTTGTAGGTCTTGGTGTCGTTGATCTCCGGCTTCTTGCCGGCCATCATCGCGTCGACCATGCCGACCGTGACCTTCGCGAGTTCACGCGTATCCTTGAAGATCGTCGAATACTGTTCCTTCGCGAGGATCGACTTGACCGAGGGCACTTCCGCGTCCTGGCCCGAGACCACCGGCATCGGCTGCTTCGGCGTGCCGTAGCCCACGCCCTTCAGCGACGACAGGATGCCGATGCTCAGGCCGTCATACGGCGACAGCACCGCGTCGACACGGTCCTTCGTGTAGTAGGCCGACAGCAGGTTGTCCATGCGCGCCTGCGCCACCGCGCCGTCCCAGCGCAAGGTGCCGACCTTGTCCATGCCCATCTGCTTGCTGCGCACGACCAGCTTGCCGCTGTCGATGTAGGGCTTGAACACCGACATCGCGCCATCGTAGAAGAAGAAGGCGTTGTTGTCGTCCGGCGAGCCGCCGAAGAGTTCGATGTTGAACGGGCCCTTGCCCTGCTTCAGACCGAGCTTGTCGACGATCGAGCCGGCCTGCAGCACACCGACCTGGAAGTTGTCGAAGGTGGCGTAGTAGTCGACGTTCTTCGAGTTCTTGATCAGCCGGTCGTAGGCGATGACCTTGACACCCTTGTCGGCCGCTTTCTGCAGCACGTCCGACAAGGTGGTGCCATCGATCGCCGCGATCACCAGCACTTTCGAGCCCTTGGTGACCATGTTCTCGATCTGCGCGAGCTGGTTCGGAATATCGTCTTCCGCGTACTGCAGGTCGGTCTTGTAGCCCTTCTCCTGGAAGTACTTGACCATGTTCGAACCGTCCGCGATCCAGCGCGCCGACGACTTGGTCGGCATCGAGATCGCGATCAGCCCTTTGTCTTGGGCTTGGGCCTGCGGCGCGAGGGCCGTGAGGCTCAGGGCCATCGTGGCCAGTAGAGTCTTGATGAATTTCACTGCGTGTCTCCGGTTGTCGTGATCTGGGGTTCGAGGCCTCGGCCGTCAGCCAGAGGCTGCCGGCCTTCGGCAGGCGTGGTCCCTGCGCAGGCGAGGACCCCGTCCGGCCTCAGCCGTCAGCCAGAGGCTGCCGGCCTTCGGCAGGCGTGGTCCCTGCGCAGGCAGGGCCCACGTCCGGCCTCAGTACTTGCGGTTCGGGAATTCCTTGGCTGCCACCTCCATCGGGAAGATGCTTTCGACGGTGACGATGCGCTTCGGCAAGGTCTTGCCCGCCACCAGATCCTTCGTCGCCTGCATCAGCTGCGGGCCGAGCAAGGGGCTGCATTCGACCGAAACGTTCAGCTTGCCGGCCATCATCGCTTCGAAGGCGCCCTTCACCGCGTCGATCGAGATGATGGTGATGTCCTTCGCCGGCTTCAGCCCCGCCTCTTCGATCGCCTGGATCGCGCCGATCGCCATGTCGTCGTTGTGCGCGAAGAGCACGTTGATCTTCTTGCCCTCGGCCTTCAGGAAGGCTTCCATCACTTCCTTGCCCTTGGCGCGGGTGAAGTCACCGGTCTGCGAGCGGATGATCTTGAAGCGCGGGTCGGCCTTGATGATCTCCTCGAAGCCCTTCTTGCGGTCGATCGCCGGCGCCGAGCCCACCGTGCCTTGCAGCTCGACGATGTTCACGTCGCCGCTCGTGCCCTTCTTGTTCTCCAGCAGCCAGCGGCCGGCCTTGCGCCCTTCTTCGACGAAGTCCGAGCCCATGAAGCTGACCCACAGCGAGTCGTCCTTCACGTTGACCGCGCGATCGGACAGGATCACCGGGATCTTCGCCTCCTTGGCTTCGAGCAGCACGGTGTCGAAGCCGGACTCGACCACCGGCGAGAACGCGATCACGTCGACCTTCTGCGCGATGAAGGAGCGGATCGCCTTGATCTGGTTCTCCTGCTTCTGCTGCGCATCGGAGAACTTGAGCTCGATGCCGGCCTCCTTCGCGGCCGACTTGATCGACTCGGTATTGGCAGTCCGCCATTCGCTCTCGGCACCCACCTGGGCGAATCCGAGCACGATCTTCTTCTGCGCGAACACGCTCAGCGGGAACGTGCCCGCCAGTGATGCTGCGGCCATTGCGGCGAACAGGGTGCGTCTTTGGAAGTCCAAGGCTTTCTCCTCGTTGTAGTGGGGCGGATGATGCGGCCGGAACCGCGGCTGGAAATCGGGTGTGTCCCTGTCAACTCGTTGGGTCAGGCTTGCGTGTACGCCGTCTTGACGGTGGTGTAGAACTCGGCCGCATAGCGCCCTTGCTCGCGCGCGCCGTGGCTCGATGCCTTGCGCCCGCCGAAGGGCACGTGATAGTCGACACCCGCGGTCGGCAGGTTGACCATCACCATGCCCGCCTGCGCGTGGCGCTTGAAGTGGGTCGCGTATTTCAATGACGTGGTGCAGATGCCGGCGCACAGGCCGTAGGCGGTGTCGTTGGCCAGCGCCAGCGCGTGCTCGTAGCCGTCGGCGCGCAGCACGCAGGCGATCGGGCCGAAGATCTCCTCGCGCGCGATGCGGTGCTCCGGCCGCGCGAGGAAGAGCGCTGGGCTCATGTAGTGGCCCTCGGTCGCGCGCTTCAGGAGCTCGCCGCCGATCAGGTGTTCGGCGCCTTCCTGGCGGCCGATCTCGAGATAGCTCTGGTTCTGCTCCAGCTGCGCGCGGCTCGCGACCGGGCCGATGTCGATGCCGCGCTCCAGCGCGTGGCCGACCTTCAGCGCCTGCATGCGCTGCTTGAGCTTCGCGACGAAGGCGTCATACACCGCGCCGTCGACGATCAGCCGGCTCGATGCGGTGCAGCGCTGCCCGGTCGAGAAAAAGGCGCCCTGCACCGCGCACTCGACGGCCTGTTCGAGATCGGCATCGGCGAGCACGACCAGCGGGTTCTTGCCGCCCATCTCCAGCTGCACCTTGGCGCGGCGCGCGGCGGTGGCGCGCAGGATCTGCGCGCCGGTGGCTTCCGAGCCGGTGAAGCTGATCGCATCGACCAGCGGGTTGTCGACCAATGTCTGGCCGACCTGCCGGCCGCTGCCGTTGACGAGGTTGAAGGCGCCTGCCGGCAGGCCGGCGCGGCTGATGATCTCGGCCAGCGCCGCGCCGCAGGCGGCGACCAGCTCGGCCGGCTTGAAGACGACGGTGTTGCCGTAGCAGAGGGCCGGTGCGATCTTCCACGCTGGGATCGCCAGCGGGAAGTTCCAGGGCGCGATGATGCCGACCACGCCCACCGGCTCGCGGCTGATCTCGACATCGACCCCGAGCCGCACCGAAGGCAGGCGCTCGCCGCCGCCGCGCAAGGCCTCGCCGGCGAAGAACTTGAAGATGTTGCCGGCGCGCGTGGCCTCGCCGATCGATTCGGGCAGGGTCTTGCCCTCCTCGCGCGCCAGCAGCTGGCCGAGCTCTTCCTTGCGGGCAAGGATTTCGCCGCCGATCTGGTCCAGCGCGTCGGCACGGCGCTGCGGCGTGCTCGCGGCCCAGCCGGCGCTCGCGTCCGCCGCGCCGTGGATCGCGGCATCGGTCTGGCTGCCATCGGCGCGGGCATAGTCGGCGACCCGATCGCTCAGGTCCGACGGGTTCTGGCTCATGCCCGTCGTGACGCCGGTTTCCCAGCGGCCGTTGATGTAGTTCTTGTAGGTCTGAGCCATCGTCGTGGAGCGAAAGTTGGGCGCATCCTACGAAGGCCTTGGGTATCTTGCTAATAGATATTTTTGGGAGAGAGATATACGATCTCGAATCAATGTAAACCCTAGATCACCAAAAACGGCATGACGAACTACACCCACTGGTTCATCCGCGCACGGCTGAAAACCCGGCAGCTGCTGCTGCTGGTGGCCCTCGCCGAAGAGGGCAACATCCACCGCGCGGCCCAGGTGCTGAACATGACCCAGCCGGCTGCCTCGAAGCTGCTGAAGGACCTGGAGGACGTGCTCGAGGTGAGCCTGTTCGATCGCCTGCCGCGCGGCATGCGGCCCACCTGGTACGGGGAAACGATGATCCGCCACGCGCGCGTCGCGCTCGCCAGCCTGAACCAGGCGCACGACGAACTGGAGGCGCTGAAGGCCGGGCGTTTCGGCCAGGTCAGCGTCGGCGCGATCACCGCGCCCGGGCTCGTGTTGCTGCCTGCGGCGGTGGCGCTGGTGAAGCAGGAGCAGCCAAGCCTGCGCGTGGCGGTGCAGATCGAGACCAGCGACGTGCTGATGGAGCGCATGGCCCAGGGCAAGCTCGACATGCTGGTGGCGCGCCTCTTCGCGCAGCACGACAAGACCGCGCTGCGCTACGAGGCGTTGACCGAGGAACCGATCTCGGCCATCGTGCGGCCGGGCCATCCGCTGCTCGGCGTCGCCCGGCTGAGCCTGCGCGACGTGGCCAGCGCCGGCTGGATCGTGCCGCCCGAAGGCAGCGTGCTGCGCCATCGCTTCGACCTGATGTTCCGCGAGGAGGGCCTGGCGACGCCGGTCAACCTGATCGACAGCACCGCGCTGCTCTTCATCACGAAGATGCTGGAGCAGAGCGACATGATCGGCATCGTCGCGACCGACGTGGCACGCTACTACGCGGCGCACGGTATCGTCGCTATCCTGCCTGTCGCGATCGACTGTCACATGGATGCCTTCGGCGTGATCACCCGCACCGACCGGCCGGTTTCTCCCGCCGCGAAGGTGATGCTGCGGGCGCTGCAGACGGTTGCGTCCTCGCTGTACGGCAGCAGCGTGGACCTGGTGCCGGCCTAGCGCAACCTGGCCACATTGCAATCCAGGTATCTGAGCGAGCGATTTAATTATTTTTCTGTTATCGACCTAGGCTTGTACGATGCGCCGCGCGCACGCTCAGGACAACACGGAGACACAGGACCGATGGATGACTCGACCAAGAAGCCGCCGTTTCGGCGCAGCCATGCCTGGTTCGGCAAGCAGGATCGCGATGGCTTCGTGCACCGCAGCTGGCTGAAGAACCAGGGATACCCCCACGACGAACTCGATGGCCGCCCGGTCATCGGCATCTGCAACACCTGGAGCGAGCTGACGCCGTGCAACGGCCACTTCCGCGAGCTGGCGGAGTTCGTCAAGCGCGGCGTCTACGAGGCCGGCGGCTTCCCGCTGGAGTTCCCGGTGATGTCGCTCGGCGAGACGCAGCTGCGGCCGACCGCGATGCTGTTCCGCAACCTCGCCAGCATGGACGTCGAGGAATCGATCCGCGGCAACCCGATCGACGGCGTCGTGCTGCTGATGGGCTGCGACAAGACTACGCCGTCGCTGATGATGGGTGCGGCGAGCTGCGATCTGCCGACGATCGGCCTTTCCGGCGGCCCGATGCTGAACGGCAAGTTCCGCGGCAAGGACATCGGCTCGGGCACCGGCGTCTGGCAGATGAGCGAGATGGTGCGCGCCGGCGAGATGACGCAGGAAGACTTCACCGCCGCCGAGTCCTGCATGCACCGCAGCAAGGGCAACTGCATGACGATGGGCACGGCGTCGACGATGGCCAGCATGGTCGAGGCGCTCGGCATGTCGCTGCCGGAGAACGCCGCGATCCCGGCCGCCGATACGCGCCGCAACCGCCTCGCGCAGCTGACCGGCCGCCGCATCGTCGAGATGGTCAAACAGGACTTGCGCATGTCGAAGATCCTGACGCGCGAGGCCTTCGAAAACGCGATCCGCACGAACGCCGCGATCGGCGGCTCGACGAATGCGGTGATCCATCTGCTGGCGATCGCCGGGCGCATCGGCGTGGAGCTGAAGCTGGAAGACTGGGACAAGCTCGGCGCCGAGATGCCATGCATCCTCGATCTGCAGCCCTCCGGCAAGTACCTGATGGAGGACTTCTATTACGCCGGCGGCCTGCCCGCGGTGCTGCGCGAGATCCTGCCGAAGCTGCACACCGGCGCGCTGACGGTGAACGGCAAGACCATCGGCGAGAACGTCGCCGAGGCGCCTTGCTACAACCGCGAGGTGATCAGGACGCCGGCCGAGCCGTTCATGAAGGACGCCGGCATTGCAGTGCTGCGCGGCAACCTGGCGCCCAACGGCGCGGTGATCAAGCCTTCCGCCGCGTCGGCGCATCTGCTGAAGCATCGCGGCCGCGCGGTGGTGTTCGAATCGATCGAGGACTTCCATGCACGCATCGACGACGACTCTCTCGACGTCGACGAAAACTGCGTGATGGTGCTGAAGAACTGCGGCCCGAAGGGCTATCCCGGCATGGCCGAGGTCGGCAACATGCCGCTGCCGCCGAAGGTGCTGAAGAAGGGCATCACCGACATGGTCCGCATCTCCGATGCGCGCATGAGCGGCACCGCCTATGGCACCGTGGTGCTGCACACCTCACCCGAAGCCGCGGCCGGCGGTCCGCTGGCGCTGGTGCAGAACGGCGACATGATCGAGATGGACGTGGAGGCGCGCAGGCTGCACCTCGAAGTCAGCGACGAAGAGCTGGCGCGCCGCAAACTCTCGTGGAAGCCGCCGCAGCCGCCCGAGCGCGGCTGGTACAAGCTCTACGTCGACCATGTGCAGCAGGCCCATCTCGGCGCCGATCTCGACTTCCTGGTCGGCAGCAGCGGCGCCGGCGTGCCGCGCGATTCGCACTGATGGCCATCCCTGCTGCTCCCCACGTGATCGGCGAGCCGCGCGTCGTCTGGGCCGCGCAGGCGACGCTCGGCGAAGGCACGGCCTGGTCGGTGCGCCACCAGGCGCTGTACTGGGTCGATCTGCTCGGCCATCGGCTGCACCGCTACCACCCGGCGAGCGAAGCGAAGAAGAGCTGGGCCTTCGACGAAGAGATCACCGCGGTGGCCGAACGCGCCAGCGAACCGGGGCTGCTGGTCACCCTGAAGCGCGGCTTCGCCTTCTTCGACCCGGACCGCGGCAGCCTGCAGCGACTGGCCGAGCCTGAGCCCGAGCGCGAGAACAACCGCTTCAACGACGGCAAGTGCGATGCGCAAGGCCGCTTCTGGGCGGGCACGATGGACTTCAACGCCAGCGCCCCGACCGGTGCGATGTACCGCTTCGACCCGAATGGCCGCTGGACGCGGCTCGACGACGGTTATGCGGTCAGCAACGGCCCGACCTGGTCGGCCGACGGCCGCACGATGTACTACAACGACACCGTGCCCGGGCGTGTCTTCGCGTTCGATGTCGAACCCGCCGACGGCTCGCTCAGCAACAAGCGCCTGTGGCTGCAGTTCGCCCAGGGCGACGGCCATCCGGACGGCATGACCACCGATGCCGATGGCCGCCTCTGGATCGCTCACTGGGGCGCTGCCTGCGTGACCTGTCACGACCCGCTGACGGCGCGCGAGCTGGCCCGCATCAAACTGCCGACCGACCACATCACCAACTGCGCCTTCGGCGGCGCCGACCTGCGCACCCTCTTCATCACCAGCGCCCGCCACGGCCTGACGCCGCAGCAGCTCGCCGACCAGGCCTGGGCCGGCGCGCTGTTCGCGGTCGAGATCGGCAGCCCGGGCCGCCCCGCCACGAGCTTCGCCGGATGACAACGACCCCGATCGACTCGCCCATCGTCTGGCTGCATCACGCAGGCCAGCGCCTCGGCCTCGTGCCCTCGCTCGGCGGCGGCATCGCGGCCTGGCAGGTCGAGCGCGAAGACGCGCCGTTCGACCTGTTCCGACCCTGGGATCGGCTGACCGAAGACCGCTACAAGCTGGCCTCGTTCGCGATGCTGCCGTGGTCGAACCGCATCAGCGGCGGCGGCTTCGAGCACGACGGGCGCTTCCATCCGATCGAGCCGAACCGCATCGACGAGCCCTATCCGATCCACGGCGACGGCTGGCTGCAGCCCTGGGAATGCAACCAGCCTGCGCCCGACACGCTGGAGTTGAGGCTCGAATCGCACCGCTTTGCCGGCAACCCCTACGACTACAGCGCGCTGCAGCGATTCGTGCTGGTCGAAGGCGGCCTCGACCAGGAGGTGGCGATCACCCATCTCGGCGACGACCCCCTGCCCTATGGCCTGGGCCTGCATCCGTGGTTCCCGCGCAGCGATCGCACCCGCCTGACCGCACCGGTGCGCGGCGTCTGGCTCAGCGGCGACGATCCGCTGCCGACGCGCCACACCAGAGAATTCCCGCCGACCTGGAACCTGACGGAAGGCATCGCGACGCTCGGATCCTTCATCGACAACGCCTACACCGGCTGGTCCGGCGAGGCTTTCATCGACTGGCCCGAGGCGGGCCTTCGCCTGAACATGAGCGTGCCGGCGATGCGGCCCGCCCCCGGCGCCGAACCCGACGCGCTCTGCCTGCTGTATCGCCCGCCGGAGGGCGAGACCTTCTGCTTCGAGCCGGTGACCCAGCCGATCGACGCCTTCCATCTGCCGGGACGGCCGGGGCTGAAGGTGCTGAAACGCGGCGAAGCGATGAGCCTGGCCGTGCAATGGCGCTGGCAGGATCTGCCCGGATAACCGGCCTCAAGCCGCCGGCCGGTCGCGCGGCATCAGGCCCAGGTACTCCGCCAGCGTGTTGCCTTCGAGCGGCTTGGCCATCACGCGAACGGTGTTGACCAGCCGCCCCATCGGCATTCCTTCGCGCAGCTTCAAGTCGACGAAGCCCTGCCGCAGCCAGAAGCGCTCGGCGCGCGCATTGCCCTGCACGACGCCGAGCCGCAGCCAGCGCGCACCGCCTCGCAGCGCCCACGCCTCGAGGCCGCGCATCAGCGTCTGTGCATCGCCGCTGCCATGCCGATCGGTCGCGACAAGGAAGAGGCCGATGTGCCAGACGCCGGCGGCCATCAGATCGGAGATCACGCCCGCGATGCCGACCAGCGCATTCGCCGCATCGACGAACCCGACCACCCATTGTTTGGTGAACGACATGCCGGCAGGCAACTCGCTGTAGAACTCCTCGTGCGCTTCCTCGGGCCGCGGCGGCTCGCCATTGACCGCGATGAAATACGCCGGATTGGCCTCGAAGAAAACCTGCAGCTCCGGAATGTCCTCCGGCTGCAGCTCGACGCAGCGAAAGCCCTGGGCTTCGAAGACCGAAGACGTGGCGCTCGGCATCGCCGGCACCCTACCGCAGGATCATCCCGCGTGACTGGCCCGGCTCGATCACGGTCGCGGCGCGCTCGCGCAGTGCCATCGGCTGGTCGCGCGACGAAGCCGCCGGACAGCCCTTGTCGTCGACATAGCTCAGCGCCGCCGCGGTCAGCCGCTCGGCGGGATCGCCGAGCGCATGATCGACGTCGTCCGCGACGGCGCAGGTGGGCGCGATGCCGTCGTAATAGCTGCCGACGCCGCTCGCGTTCTGCGACTGGAAGTTGACCGCGCTGTAGGTCGTGCCCTCGTGGTCCACCGGATTGAAGCCCACCGGCTTGCCGCAGGTGGTATCGCCGATCTGCACCACGGTGACAAACGGCTTCAGCCCGTTGATCACCAGTTCGCTGGCCGAGCAGGTGCGCGAGCCGGTGAGCACGTAGACCTTGCCCAGGCCGAGCGCCGCGGCCTTGCTGCCGAAGCGGAAGACAGTGTTCGAGGCCTGCTTCTTGTCGCTGTAAGTCAGCGACGCAAAAGGCTGGTTCACCGCGCCGGCGCCGATCATGTAACTCGCCACGTCGTCGGCCACCGAGACCAGGCCGCCGCCGTTGTAGCGCATGTCCAGCACCACCGCGTCGACGCCCGCCATCTGGAATCCGGCGAATGCGGTGTCGAACGGCGTCAGCGCCTGCGTGATGAAGTCGTGCAACACCACGTAGCCTACCGGCGTACCGTCCGGCGTGCTGAGAATGGTCGCGACCGAGACCGGCGTCAGGTTGTAGACCGCCGCCGCGATCGTCACCTGGCGCGTGCCGCTCGTGCCCTGCACGCTCAAGGTCAGCGTGTCGCCGACGTTGACGGCCGAGAGCACGGAGAAGTCGCCGCTGCTGATGTAGCTCGATGCCGGCTTGCCGTTGATCGTCAGCAAGGTCTCGCCGCGCTGCAGCTTGCCGAAAGCCGGCGACGCGGGCTCGATGTAGCGCACGCGCAGGGGCTGGTTCGGCTGGCCCGCGACCTCGACACCGGCGACCGCGACCCCGTAGCCCATCGTCTGGCCGGCGCTGAAGAACTGCTGATGGCTTGCCGTCGCCTCGGTGTAGCTCCAACGGTCCTTCGGCACGCCGGCGGTCGAGCCGGTCGACAGCGACGCATGGAAGAAGGCATCCACGCTGCTGTAGTTCGCCGGATCCGGATTCGGCTTGGAGGCATACCAGAGGTACGCATCGTTCAGGTAGCTCGCGACCCAGCTCTTCTGCTCGGCGAGCGGGTCGCCGATGCTCGAATGGCCGCCGTCGCCACCCCCGCCGCCGCAGGCGGCCAGGCCGAGCGGGAGGGCAATCAACGCGGCATGGCGCGCGCGGCGAAGGGAGGCGGCGAGTCTCATGCGCGAAAGTTACCACGCCCTACAATTCCGGCCTCCCACTACAGCCCCAGAGCCGTCGCTTCGCGTCGCAGCAGCGCCTGCAGCCAGCGCCGGTTGCCGCCATGACCGACACGCCGAAGTCTTTCGAACCCGCCGCCATCGAAGCCCGCTGGGCCCCGTTGTGGGAGCGCAGCGGCGTCTACGAGCCGACGCTCGATCCGGCGAAGCCCTCGTTCTCGATCCAGCTGCCGCCGCCGAACGTCACCGGCACCTTGCACATGGGCCATGCTTTCAACCAGACCATCATGGACTCGTTGACGCGCTACCACCGCATGAAGGGCTTCAACACGCTGTGGCTGCCCGGCACAGACCATGCCGGCATCGCGACGCAGATCGTCGTCGAACGCCAGCTGGAAGCCGAGGGCAAGACGCGGCACGATCTCGGCCGCCAGGCCTTCGTCGCCCGCGCCTGGGAATGGAAGCAGCAGAGCGGCTCGACGATCACGAACCAGATGCGCCGCCTCGGCGACAGCGTCGCCTGGGGCCACGAGTACTTCACGATGGACGAGAAGCTGTCGAAGGTCGTCACCGACACCTTCGTGCAGCTCTACGAACAAGGCCTGATCTACCGCGGCAAGCGCCTGGTCAACTGGGATCCGGTGCTGAAGTCCGCGGTCTCGGAGCTCGAGGTCACGAGCGAGGAAGAAGACGGCTTCCTGTGGCTGATCCGCTATCCGCTGGTCGACGGCAACGGCTCGCTGACGGTGGCCACGACGCGGCCGGAAACGATGCTCGGCGACGTGGCGCTGATGGTGCACCCGCAGGACGAGCGCTATGCCGCGCTGATCGGCAAGGAGGTGCGGCTGCCGCTGTGCGACCGCAACATCCCTATCATCGCGGACGAGTACGTGGACCGCGAGTTCGGCACCGGCGTCGTCAAGGTCACGCCGGCGCACGACGCGAACGACTATGCCGTCGGCCAGCGCCACAAGCTGCCGCTGATCGGCGTGCTGACGCTCGACGCGAAGATCAACGACAACGCGCCGGCGGCCTATCGCGGCATGGATCGTTTTGTCGCGCGCAAGCAGGTCGTCGCCGATCTCGAGGCGCAAGGGCTGCTGGTCGAAGTCAAGAAGCACCGGCTGATGGTGCCGCGCTGCGAACGCACCGGCGCGATCATCGAGCCGATGTTCACCGACCAGTGGTTCATGGCGATGACCAAGCCCGACGCCAGCGGCAAGAGCATCGCGCAGAAGGCGATCGACGTGGTCGAGGACGGCTCGGTGAAGTTCGTGCCCGAGCAGTGGGTGAACACCTACAACCAGTGGATGAAGAACATCCAGGACTGGTGCATCTCGCGCCAGCTGTGGTGGGGCCATCAGATCCCGGCCTGGTACGGCGACAACGGAGAGATCTTCGTCGCGCACGACGAGATCGCGGCGCGCGCCAAGGCCGATGCGGCAGGCTACGCCGGCACCCTGGTGCGCGAGGAGGACGTGCTCGACACCTGGTTCTCGTCGGCGATGCTGCCGTTCTCGACGCTCGGCTGGCCGGAGCAGACGCAGGAGATGGACCTGTTCCTGCCCTCTTCGGTGCTCGTCACCGGCTTCGACATCATCTTCTTCTGGGTTGCCCGGATGATCATGATGACGACGCACTTCACCGGCAAGGTGCCGTTCCGCCATGTCTACATCCACGGCCTGGTGCGCGATGCCCACGGCAAGAAGATGAGCAAGAGCGAAGGCAACGTGCTCGATCCGGTCGACCTGATCGACGGCATCGCGCTCGCGCCGCTGCTGGAGAAGCGCACCACCGGCCTGCGCCGGCCCGAGACCGCGCCGCAGGTGCGCAAGGCGACCGAGCGCGAGTTCCCGGACGGCATCCCCGGCCTCGGCGCAGACGCCTTGCGCTTCACCTTCGCGTCGCTCGCGAGCCTCGGCCGCAGCATCAACTTCGACAGCAAGCGCTGCGAGGGCTATCGCAACTTCTGCAACAAGCTCTGGAACGCGACCCGCTTCGTGCTGATGAACTGCGAAGGACAGGACTGCGGACTGCAAGAGCACACCAAGGCCGAATGCGCGCCGGGCATGCCGATGCACGGCTACCTGAAGTTCAGCGCGGCCGACAAGTGGATCAGCAGCGAGCTGCAGCGGGTCGAGGCGGCGGTCGAACAAGGCTTTGCCGACTACCGCCTCGACAACGTCGCGAACGCGATCTACTCCTTCGTCTGGGACGAATACTGCGACTGGTACCTCGAGATCGCCAAGGTGCAGATCGCGAGCGGCACCGATCCTCAGCAACGGGCCACGCGCCGCACCTTGCTGCGCACGCTGGAAACGATCCTTCGTCTGCTGCACCCGATCACGCCGTTCATCACCGCCGAGCTGTGGGAACGCGTGGCGCCGGCCGCCGGCCGCAAGACCGTCGATTCCATCGTCACGGCCGCCTATCCGAAGGCGCAGCTCGACCGGATCGATGCGCTCTCGGACGCCTGGGTCGCGCAGCTGAAGGCCATCGTCGGCGCCTGCCGCAACCTGCGCTCGGAGATGAATCTGTCACCGGCCGACCGCGTGCCGCTGCTGGCGCATGGCGACGCGGCTTTCATCGAACAGGCGGCACCGGTACTGAAGGCGCTCGCCAAGCTGAGCGAGGTCAGGCACATCGGCGACGAGGCCGAGTTCGTGCGCGCCACGGAGGCCGCGCCGGTCGCCGTGCAGGGCACCACGCGGCTGGCGTTGCATGTCGAGATCGATGTCGAGGCGGAGTACGCGCGCCTCAGCAAGGAGAAGCTGCGCATTGAAGGCGAACGCGACAAGGCGCGAGCTCAGCTGGCCAACGAGAGCTTCGTGGCGCGCGCGCCGGCAGCGGTCGTGGCGCAGATGCGGCAACGCCTCGCCGATTTCGACGGCACCCTCGATCGCCTCGGCGACCAGGTCGCGCGTCTGAAGGCTAAGCGCTGAAGTCGGCCGGGCTCGTGCCGCGGAACCAGCGCGGCGGCGCGGCCTGCAGCATTTCGTCGATGCGCTGCGCGACTGCCCAGGCATTGCGGTTCAGCGACTCCTGCGTCGTGCTCGCGATGCGCGGCGTGACGCGCAGGTTCGCCAAGCCGTGCAGCGGCCGGCCCGAATCGAGCATGCCGGCCTCGACGCTGTCGAACCAGACGCCCGCCATGCGGCGCGTGCGCAATGCCTGCGCCAGCACCGCCTCGTCGAACAGGCCCGATGGCGACACGCTGACCATCACCTGGTGCTGCTTGCAGTACGGCAGGACACGTTCGCCGATCAGCCCGCGATAGCGGCTGTAGTAGCCCAGTTGCACGCACACCGCATCGCACTGCTCGAACAATTGCCGCAGACTCATCGGCTCGACACGCCAGCGTTCCCACGACGGATTGCTCGAATGCAAGGCCGGGTCATAGCCGACGACGCGCGAGCCGAAGCTCGCGAGCAACTGCGCCACCGAGCGCGCCGCCGGCGCCATGCCGACCAGGCCCACGGTGGCGGTTCCCAATTCCCGGCCGGCCAGCATGCCCTCCGAGTTCTCGATCGGCGTCTGACGCAGCATCTGAAGCAACGCGCCGATCATGAACTCGGCTTCGGCGACGGCCGTCGCGGTCGGGTTGCGCACCACTTCGACCTCGGCCTGGGCGCAGCCGGCGGCATCGATGTTGTCCATGCTGCCGCTGACGCGGCCGACGATGCGCAGCTCCGGCGCGAAGTGCAGCATCGTCTTGTCGAGCGGGACCGAGGACGGAAGGATCAGCGCACGCGCGTCATACAAGGCTTCGCGCAGCTGATGCGGATCGCTGGCCAGTTCGGGCGCGAAGCGCACACGATGGCGCTCGGAGAGCCAGCGCATGATTTCCGGATCGATCAGCTCGAGGATCAGCAGGTCCATGCGGCGGAAAACGTGTTGTTGCTCGACTGCAAAACCCGCGTGCCACAATTCGGTGCGATACCTAGCGGAGAGAAGAACATGTTGGTGAACAAGGCGATTTTTCCGGTGGCGGGGCTCGGTACACGTTTCCTGCCGGCCACGAAGGCGCAGCCCAAAGAGATGCTGCCGGTGGTCGACAAGCCGTTGATTCAATACGCTGTGGAAGAGGCCTACGCTGCTGGCGTGAGGGAAATGATCTTCGTCACTGGCCGTCACAAACGCCCCATCGAAGATCACTTTGACATGACGTTCGAGCTCGAGGTAGCCCTTGAACAAGCGGGAAAACAGGAGCTGCTGGACGTCGTGCGCACTGTGAAGCCGAACGACATGGAATGTGTCTACGTGCGCCAGGCGCAGGCCCTCGGCTTGGGCCATGCCGTGTTGTGCGGACAGCGGCTGATCGGTAACGAACCCTTTGCGGTGTTGCTGGCCGACGACTTGATGGTCGGCTCGCCGCCGGTCTTGCGCCAGATGGTCGAGCAGTTCGAGGAATGGCGTGCATCGATCCTCGCGGTGCAGGAAGTCCCCGCTGAGCAGACACGGCGCTACGGCATCGTCGACGGCACCGAGGTGAACGACAGGATGATGGACATCAGCCGCATCGTCGAGAAGCCGGCGCCGGAAGACGCGCCTTCGCGCCTCGGCGTGGCCGGCCGCTACATCCTGACGCCGGGCGTCTTCCACGAGATCGCGTCCCAGCAACGCGGCGTCGGCGGCGAGATTCAACTCACGGACGGCATCGCCGCGTTGCTGCGGCGGGAGAAGGTCTTCGCGTACCGCTACGAAGGCAAGCGCTACGACTGCGGCAGCAAGGAAGGTTTCCTGGAGGCCAACGTCGAACTCGCGCTGCAGCATCCGCAGCTGGGTGAGGGCTTCCGCAAATACCTGTCGACGCTGCAGTTCTGAAGCGGGTTCAGCGCCTGCGCAGCAGGTGCACGAACTCGTCGTTCGAAGCCGTCTGCTCGACGAGTTCGTTCCCGGTCTGGCGTGCGAAGGCCTGGAAGTCGCGCACCGATCCGGGATCGGTCGCGACGACCTTCAACACGTCGCCGCTCTTCATGTCGGCCAGGGCTTTCTTGGCCTTCAGGATCGGCAACGGGCAGTTGAGGCCGCGGGCGTCGAGTTCTTTGTTGAAGTCCATGGCATCGATTTTAAGAGCGGCTGGGCAACTCGCGCCAATGGATGGCGTGGCCCCTGCCACGCAACCAATCCGCCAGCGCATAGCCGGTCCCGGCGCGCCAGCACTGCACTTCGTCGGGCGAGAAGAGGCGGTACTCGGCGAGTTCGGGTGACAGCGCGATCTCGCCGCTCGCCTCGGCGTGGTAGGCGATGATGATCTGGTTCATGCGCTGGAAGTCGTAAACGCCGACGAGCGCGAGCTTGGCAACGGCGAGCGATGTCTCCTCCTTCACCTCGCGCGCGATGCCTTCTTCCGGCGTCTCGCCGGCTTCCATGAAGCCGGTGATCAGGCCGAACATCTTGCCCGGCCATGCAGCATTGCGCGCCAGCAGCAGGCGGCCGTCACGATCCACACATTCGACGATCGCGGCGAGCACCGGCGTCGGGTTGTTCCAGTGGGTGTAGCCGCAGTTCGGGCAGCGCAGGCGCGACTTCGGGCCGCCGTCTTCTTCGGCCGTGATGTGGCTCAGTTCGGTCGCGCAGTTCGGGCAGAAGCGGAAGTCGTAGTGCATCGCGCTCAGGCCGGGAAGACGCCGGTCGACAGGTAGCGGTCGCCCCGATCGCAGACGACGAAGACGATCGTCGCGTTCTCGACCGTCCTGGCGACCTGCAACGCGGCCCAGCACGCACCGGCCGCCGAGATGCCGGCGAACAAGCCTTCCTCGCGCGCCAGTTGCCGCGCCATGTCCTCGGCATCGGACTGGCTCACCGAGACGGTTTCGTCGACCGCACTCGGGTCGTAGATCTTCGGCAGATATTCCTGCGGCCATTTGCGGATGCCGGGAATGCGCGAGCCTTCGCTCGGCTGCGCACCGATGATCCTCACCGCCGCGTTCTGCTCCTTCAGGAAACGCGAAACGCCGGTGATCGTGCCGGTGGTGCCCATCGCGCTGACGAAATGGGTGATGCGCCCGCCGGTATCGGCCCAGATCTCGGGCCCGGTGGTCTCGAAGTGGATGCGCGGATTGTCGGCATTGGCGAACTGGTCGAGCACCACGCCCTTGCCGTCGCGCTGCATCTGCTCGGCCAGGTCGCGGGCGTATTCCATGCCGCCTGAGCGCGGCGTCAGCACGAGCTCAGCACCGAAGGCGCGCATCGTCTGCGCACGTTCGACCGACAAGTCCTCCGGCATGATCAGCAGCATGCGATAGCCGCGGATCGCCGCCGCCATCGCCAGCGCGATGCCGGTATTGCCCGAGGTGGCTTCGATCAGGGTGTCGCCCGGCTTGATCTGGCCGCGCTCCTCGGCACGGCGGATCATGCTGATGGCCGGCCTGTCCTTCACCGAACCGGCCGGGTTGTTGCCTTCGAGCTTGCCGAGGATGACGTTGTTGCGTCGCTCGTTGTCGAGGCCGGGCAGGCGCACCAGGCGCACCAGCGGCGTATTGCCAATCACGTCTTCAACGGTCTTGTAGCGCGGCATGCACAGGCTCCTTGGACGGGATTGTCGCAGGGGCCCGGAAGACCTGCATGCCATAATCCCGTGCTGCACTGACCGCATGCAAACCTGCCCGGGTGGCGAAATCGGTAGACGCAGGGGACTCAAAATCCCCCGCCGCAAGGTGTGCCGGTTCGAGTCCGGCCCCGGGCACCACAGGGAATGTATGAGGGTCGACAGTAGCGCCCGCTAACATAGAGAGAAGTGTTCCGCATCTGTTCCGCGCGGTGTTCCGCATTTGCACTTTGCCCGTCGTCCCGCGAGCAGCCTCCGCCGGGCAGCCCGGACCAATGCTGATTGAAGCTTGACGGGTCGCCGGCGATTCTGGCTCCCGCCCGGCCCACGTAAAGGGAGAAGCTAGCGATCGAATGGCGAAGTCGCCTTCCAAGCTGCGCATCTGTGAGAAGCGCTGGATCGCAAACGACTGGCATGCGCGCGCCGGCGGAGACAGGCACCTGCAACTTGTGGATGGACCCGGCTCGGTGAACGCAGGACTGTTACTCTGTAGGTTCCTGGTTCGAGCCCAGGTCGGGGAGCCAAGAAACACAAGAGTCAGCAGGTTAGCGCCTGCTGACTTTTTTGTCTTCTGAGAGCGGCCGGTGCCAGTCTGGTGCCAGTTTGGTACGTTGAAGGCAGTCCCACCCGTTCGCA
>Ga0105239_10000801_pt1 | contig 44468 bp, 41 predicted proteins | sample KBSC44metaG_FD_92761 | JGI IMG/M metagenome (GOLD analysis project Ga0105239, IMG submission 92761) | Corn rhizosphere microbial communities from Kellogg Biological Station, Michigan, USA - KBS C4-4 metaG | ecosystem: Host-associated > Plants > Roots > Rhizosphere > Soil | place: Michigan, USA...
GAGTCGAACCGCCGACACCGTGATTTTCAGTCACGTGCTCTACCAACTGAGCTACCCGGGCATTCGCGTCTGAAGCGAAGCGAGCGGCGCCTATAGAGGCAGGCCGCGCCGCCTGTCCAGCCCCTATTCCTGCTCGTCCGTTTCCACCGTTGCGCCGGGCACGCGATAGCCTTCGCCCAGCCATTGCAGCAGGTCGCGATCGCGACAGCCCTGGCTGCAGAAGGGGGTGTGGGCGGCCGCGACGGGCTTGCCGCAGATCGGGCAGCGCTCGGCCTTGCGGATGGGATTCGGGCGGATGGGATCAGGGCTCGACATGCCCGGCCGATATGGCGAGGGCGGCGTCCGCCCGCAAGGCGATGGTGCCGCCAGCGCGGCGCGCGAGCTGGCCGAGCCAATCGGGATGCAGGCGATCGATCACGGACGGCGCGGCGACGAGGGTGCGGGGCCCATGGCCGCGCGCGGCGCGACGCAGCAGTGCCAGGGCAGCGGCGAGCGCGGGATCGGCGCGGACCAGTTCGGGGATCGAGGCGCGCGGGCGCGGGCGGACGATCTGGACGAATCCGAAGCCGTTGACCGCCGTGCGCTCGAAGGGCTGCGGCAGCGCCTCGTCGATCGCCAGCGCGGCGGCGGCGCGTTCGGCCTTCGAGCCGAGCGTCGGCAGGTCGATGCCGATCGAGCCGCCGATCGCGAGCCGCCGCACCGCCTGCGCGGCCGCCCGCGCGCCGAGGATGGCGAGCTCCGCCGCGGGCAACGCGCCGTCCACGTCGAACAGCGCCATGGCGGGGGTGGGGGAGAGGCGCAGCGCGCCGCCGGGAAAGGCGATCTCGCCGGTCTCGGCCTGCTCGATCAGTTCGGACCAGCCGGCCTGTTCCAGCACGTCGGGTTCGTGCGCGGACGGGCGGCGGGCATCGGGACACCGTTCGGCCAAAGTCGGCGCGGCCCGCTCCTCCATGGCCTCGCTGGCGCGGGCACGGGCCGGCTTGAGGCGGCCGGGCTCGGGGATCGCCTCGCGGATGATCTCGACCAGCAGCGAGCGCCCCTGCGACAGCCCGCGCGGCACCGATTCGAGCACGGCGTCGCCCTGCGGCGTGGACAGCCATGCGCCCGCGCCGATGCGCTCACCGAGCTTCGCCGGCACCACCGCGCCGATGCGCAGCCGATCGCCCAGCCTGTCGATCGCCGCTTCGAGGATCGTGTCACCGTCGATCAGGGCGGCGCGATGCTCGCCGATTCCCTCGTCGAGGACCCATTCAGCCAAGCCGGACTCCGGCGGCGATCAGCAAGGCGCGGGTTTCGTACAGCGGCAGGCCCATCACGCCGGAATGGCTGCCGGCGAGACTCTTCACGAAGCTCTCCGCAAAGCCCTGGATGGCGTAGCCGCCCGCCTTGCCGTGCCATTCGCCACCGGCGAGATAGGCGTCGAGCTCCTGTGGGGAAAGGCGCTTGAAGGCGAGCACGCTGGTCGATTCGCGGTGGCGGGCGCGGCCCTCGGCGTCGATCAGCGTGACCGTGGAATGGACGCGGTGACGGCGGCCGGAGAGCAGGGTGAGGCACTGGCGCGCGGTGCGCTCGTCCTCGGCCTTGGGCAGGATGCGGCGCCCGCAGGCGACCACCGTATCGGAGGCGAGCACCAGCGCGCCGGCGTGGCGCGCGGCCACCACCGCGGCTTTCTCCGCCGCCAGCCGGCGGGCATGGGGCAGCGGCAGTTCGAGCCGGCGCGGGCTCTCGTCGACATCGGCGGGATCGATGGCGTCCGGAACGACGCCGAGGCGCGCCAGAAGCTCCAGCCGGCGCGGGCTGGCGGAGGCCAGGACGAAGGTCACGGCGCCCCCGCTCGCGAGATCAGGAGGGGCCGGGGCCGCCGCGCCCGGGCATGAAGCGGTAGGTGATGCGCCCCTTGGTGAGATCGTAGGGCGTCAATTCGACGAGCACCTCGTCGCCGACCAGCACGCGGATGCGGTTCTTGCGCATCTTGCCGGCGGTATGCCCCAGAATCTCGTGATCGTTTTCGAGGCGGACGCGGAACATGGCGTTGGGCAGAAGCTCCACCACCTGGCCGCGCATCTCGAGAAGTTCTTCTTTCGCCATCAATCCTCGTGTGTCGTCATACGTATAACCGAAACTGCGGCGCCCATAGCCGCTGGCGCGCGATAAGGAAAGCGCCGCGCGGCCGAGGCGTTCCGCCGCGTCAAGACAAAATCAACGTTTCGACGAACTGCTTCATTGCCCAGCAAGCTGCTGGGGAATAAGGCGGTCCCGTCATGCTCGCCCAGAAAACCCGCTATGCGCTGCGTGCGCTGCTCTATCTCGCCGAGGCCGAGACAGGCCGATCGGTGCAGGTCGCCGATATCGCCGCCACCCAGCAGGTGCCGCGCAAATATCTGGAACTGATCCTGCTCGATCTCAAGAAGGGCGGCATGGTGGCGAGCCGGCGAGGCCCCGGCGGCGGCTATGTGCTGGCGCGGCGGCCGGAGGAGATCAGCTTCGCCGAGGTGATCCGGCTGATGGACGGGCCGCTCGCCCTGGTGCCCTGCGCCAGCCTCAATTTCTACGCGCGCTGCGGCGATTGCCACGACGAGGCGACCTGCGCGATCCGCAAGGTGATGGCGCAGGTGCGGACGGAGGCGGATCGCATCCTGTCGGGCACCACGCTGGCCGACGCGGCGGCCAGCGAGACGCTGGCGGCCTAGGCAAGCTTTTCAATCCGTTCGCCCTGAGCGTGTCATCTTGGGTGGTCCGTCATCCTGACGCAGGTCAGGATCCATTGGGTGCAAGGATGATGGCTTGGCGCCGCGCGGAGGCCAGCCGCATCGCGATGCGGCGGATGCTGCGCGAATGGATCCCGGCCTCCGCCGGGATGACGGCGGGGAATATATTCGGTTTGCCGCGTTCACACGAACAAGACTTCGACACGCTCAACCCGAAGCGTATCATGATCCGGGACGCACCCCGCTCGAAAGCGCTTCTTTCGATCGGTGAAGTTTTCTCCCATTTTCGAGTAGGGGAATAGGAAATAGCGTTCCACCCATCCACAGGGAGGGAATAGTCATGCATCGTCGTCTGATTCTCGCCGGCCTCGCCGCGTCGCTGGCCGCCGGGCCGATCACGCTCAGCGCCGCGCACGCCGCGCCCGCGCCGGTCGAGCTGCTCAACGTCAGCTACGATCCGACCCGCGAGCTGTACGAGGACATCAACACCGCCTTCGCCAAGGACTGGAAGGCGAAGACGGGGCAGGACGTCACCATCCGCCAGAGCCATGGCGGCTCGGGCGCGCAGGCGCGCTCGGTGATCGAGGGTTCGCCCGCCGACGTGGTGACGCTGGCGCTCGCCTACGACATCGATTCGATCGCGCAGAAGGCGCAGCTCCTGCCGGCCAACTGGCAGACCCGCCTGCCCGATCGCTCGACCCCCTATTTCTCGACGATCGTGTTCCTCGTCCGCAAGGGCAATCCCAAGGGCATCAAGGATTGGGGCGATCTGATCAAGCCTGGCGTGCAGGTGATCACGCCCAACCCGAAGACCTCGGGCGGCGCGCGCTGGAACTATCTGGCGGCGTGGGGCTATGCGACCAAGACCTATCATGGCGATCAGGCCAAGGTCCGCGATTACATGACCAAGCTGATCAAGAACGTGCCAGTGCTCGATTCGGGCGCGCGCGGCGCCACCACCACCTTCGTCGAGCGTGGCCAGGGCGACGTGCTGCTCGCCTGGGAGAATGAGGCGTTCCTGGCGGTGAACCAGCTCGGCCAGGGTAAGTTCGACATCGTCGTGCCTTCGGTCTCGGTGCGGGCCGAGCCGCCGGTCTCGCTGGTCGACAAGAATGTCGATCGCAAGGGCACCCGCACGGTGGCCACCGCCTATCTGAACTATCTCTACACGCGGCCCGCGCAGCAGATCATCGCCAAGGATTATTACCGCCCGATCGATCCGGTGGTGGCGAAGCAATATGCGACCAAGTTCCCGCGCCTGCAGCTCTTCACGATCAACAATTTCGGGGGCTGGGCCAAGGCGCAGGCCGCGCATTTCGCCGACGGCGGATCGTTCGACCAGATCTTCGCCGCCGCGAAGCATTGAGCAAGGGACTGAAACCATAAGCGAACCCGTGGAGCCGGAAGCGCGGCCCACGGGATTCGCCCGATAACAAAGGGGCTTACACCATGCGAATCCTCCTGCTCGGCGGGGCGTCCTTCCTGGCGCTCGCCGCAACGCCCGCGCTTGCCGCGAAACCGGTCTCCAATGCCGCCATCCTCGCGCGGCTCAACGCGCTCGAGGCCAAGGTCGATGCGCTGCAGGCGGAGAATGCCGATCTCCACCACCAGATCGACCAGCAGCAGGCCACCGTCGCCACCATCCCGACGCAGGTGACCACCGCCGTCGCGGCCGCCGCGCCGCCTCCGCCGCCCCCGGCGCCCGCGCCCAAGCCGCAGACCCAGGTGGCGTGGAACGGCGTCGTGCCGCAATTCACCTCGCCCGACGGCAATTTCAGCTTCAAGCCGCGCGGCATGCTGGAAATCGACTATGCCGGCTTCAACGAGCGCAAGGGCGGCTACGACTATAACAACGGCACCTCGATCCGGCGCGGCCGCTTCGGTTTCGACGGCACCGCCTTCAAGCAATTCGCCTGGCGCATCGAGGGCGAGTGGGTCGACAACAAGGCCAATCTGCTCGACGCCTATGTCGCCTACACCGGCGTCAAGAATTTCACCTTCACGCTCGGCCAGCTCAAGGTGCCGGCGGGTCTGGAGGCGGACAGCTCGGATGCGTTCAACGAATTCCTGGAACGCGGCATGGCCAACACCGCCTTCGGCCAGGTGGGTGGCGAGCGGCGCGTCGGCGCGACCTTCGCATATGCCAATCCCTGGCTGACCGCGACCGCCGGCCTCTACGGCGCGGGCGAGGCGGTGGATCGCGACGCCGCGTCGCCGGACGAGGTGTGGGGCTATAACGGCCGCGTCACCGTCGAGCCGATCAACGATCCGCGCCACCTGATCCACCTCGGCGCGTCGGCCTATCACGTGAAGGATCTCGACCAGGGCAAGGTGACCCTGCAGGATCGCCCGAACGTGCGCGTCGACGGCGGCAACCTCGTCTCGACCGGCGCCATCGCCAACATCAAGAGCGCCACCTTCTACGGGCTGGAAGCCGCCGCGGTGTACGGGCCTTTCTCGGTGCAGGGTGAATATAGCCACATGCATCTCGACCGGCTCACCGGATCGCCGGATCTCGATTTCGACGGCTATTACGCCTTCGGCAGCGTCTTCCTCACCGGCGAATCGCGCCAGTTCAAGGGCGGCCTGATCGATCGGGTCAAGCCCATCCGTCCCTTGGACCCCTTCAAGGGAAACTGGGGTGCCATCGAACTGGCGGTGCGCTACGACCGGCTCAACCTGACCGAGCACAAGCTGTCGCCGCTCGATCGCGACGGCCATGCCTGGACGGGTGCGGTCAACTGGTATCTGACGGGGAACGTGAAGCTGATGTTCAACTATATCCGCTTCGAGGGGCAGAATTCGCCGCTCGTCGTGGCGCCCGTCGCGATCAACGGCACCACCGCGAAGGGCGATGCCTTCGCGACGAGGCTGCATCTCGACTTCTGATGACCAGTGCGCCGTCTCTCCTCGCGCCCGTGCGGGCGGGCCGGCGCAAGCAAGCGCGCTCGGCCATGCCGGGCCTCGGCCTGACGCTCGGCATGACCCTGCTGTGGCTGGGGCTGCTCGTGCTGCTGCCGATGGCGGCGGTGATCATCCGCTCGATGAGCCTCGGCCCCGTCCATTTCGCCGAGGTGGCGTTCAGCCCGCGCGCGCTCGCCGCCTATCGCCTGAGCTTCGGCGCGGCGCTGGGCGCGGCGGCGGTCAACGCCGTGTTCGGCACGCTGATCGCCTGGGTGCTGGTGCGCTACAAATTTCCCGGCAAGCGGCTGGCGAGCGCGCTGGTCGATCTGCCCTTCGCGTTGCCGACGGCGGTGGCGGGCATCGCGCTGACCGCCATCTACGCCAATACCGGCTTCGTCGGCGCGGCGCTGGCGACGATCGGCATCAAGGTCGCCTACACGCCCGTCGGCGTGGTGGTGGCGATGATCTTCATCGGCCTGCCCTTCGTGGTGCGCACGATCGAGCCGGTGCTGGCCGATCTCGGCAAGGATATCGAGGAAGCGGCGGCGACCCTGGGCGCGGGGCGTCTCACCATCTTCCGCCGCGTGCTGCTGCCGGAGATCATGCCGGCGTTGCTCACCGGCTTCGCGCTCGCCTTCGCGCGCGGCGTGGGCGAATATGGCTCGGTGATCTTCATCGCCGGCAACATGCCCTTCCAGTCCGAGATCGCGCCCTTGCTGATCGTCACCCAGCTCGAGCAGTTCGATTATGAGGGCGCCACCGCCATCGCGGCGGTGATGCTGGTCGTCTCCTTCCTGATGCTGGCCGCGATCAACGCCATCCAGGCGCGCGAACGCAAATGGCGGAGCACCGGCCAATGAGGATCGAGCGATGAGGAAGGCGACCACCGAACCGGCGCCGATCCGCGCGCTGCTGATCGGCATCGCCTTCCTGTGGCTGGCGCTGATCATCTTCCTGCCGCTGATCGCCGTCTTCACCCAGGCCTTCGCCAAGGGCTGGGGCTATTTCGTCGCCGCGCTGGCCGAGCCGGACGCCTGGGCCTCGATCAAGCTCACCCTGCTGACCGCCGCGATCGTCGTGCCGTTCAACAGCGTGTTCGGCATGGCCGCCGCCTGGGCGATCTCCAAGCACGATTTCCGGGGGCGCCAGCTCCTGATCAACCTGATCGACCTGCCCTTCTCGGTCTCGCCGGTGGTGGCGGGGCTGATGTTCGTCCTGCTGTTCGGCGCCAATGGCTGGTTCGGACCGTTCCTGATGGAGCGCGGCATCCGCATCATGTTCGCGGTGCCGGCGATCGTGATCGCGACGAGCTTCGTGACCTTTCCCTTCGTCGCGCGCGAGCTGATCCCGCTGATGACCGCGCAGGGCCGCGCCGAGGAGGAGGCCGCGCTGACGCTGGGCGCGGGCGGCTTCCAGACCTTCTGGCACGTCACCCTGCCCAACATCCGCTGGGGCCTGCTGTACGGCGTGCTGCTGACCAATGCGCGCGCGATGGGCGAGTTCGGCGCGGTGTCGGTGGTGTCGGGCCATATCCGGGGCCTCACCAACACCATGCCGCTGCACGTCGAAGTGCTCTACAACGAGTATAATTTCACCGCCGCCTTCGCGGTCGCCTCCCTCCTCGCCGGGCTCGCGCTGGTGACGCTGGGCGTGAAGGCGCTGCTCGAATGGCGCTACGCCGACCAGCTCTCGGCGACGGGGCATTGAGCGATCGCTTGGCGATCGCGACCAACAGAGACTCGATATGACGATCACCATCGACGCGATCACCAAGACCTTCGAAACCAGCTCGGCGCTGAACGGCGTGAGCCTGGCGATCGACGACGGCAGCTTCGTCGCTTTGCTGGGGCCTTCGGGGTCGGGCAAGACGACCCTGTTGCGCATCATCGCCGGGCTGGAGACCGCCGATTCGGGCCATATCCTGTTCGGCGGCGAGGACGTGACCGACCGATCGGTGCAGGATCGCCGGATCGGCTTCGTCTTCCAGCATTATGCGCTGTTCCGCCATATGACCGTGGCCGAGAACATCGCCTTCGGGCTCACCGTGATGAAGGGGCGCGCGCGGCCGAAGAAGGCGGCGATCCAGGCGCGGGTGCAGAAATTGCTCGATCTCGTGCAGTTGCCCGATCTCGGCAAGCGCTTCCCCTCGCAGCTGTCGGGCGGCCAGCGGCAGCGCGTGGCATTGGCCCGCGCCCTGGCGCGCGACCCCGCGATCCTGCTGCTCGACGAGCCGTTCGGCGCGCTGGATACCAAGGTGCGCCGCGAGTTGCGGGTGGCGCTGCGCGAGATTCACGACCGGGTGGGCCTGACCTCGATCTTCGTCACCCATGACCGCGAGGAGGCCTTCGCGCTGGCCGACAAGGTGGCGATCCTTTCGAACGGGCGGATCGAGCAGTACGACACGCCCCAGCAGGTCGAGCAGAATCCGGCGACCCCCTTCGTGCACGACTTCGTGATCTAGCCTCGCCCCTCCCCGGAAGGGGAGGGGACTGCGTCATGCACCCTTGCGCGCCTCGCCGAACCGGAAGCCCACCCACAAGGTCCGGGGTGTCGCCCGCTCGATGATGTCGTTGCCCGAGATGCCGGCTTCGACCCGCGTGTTGGTGACATTCTCGCCGCGCACTTCCACCGCGAAATTGCGGGTGATCGGCACCAGCGCGCTCGCGTCGAGCGTCACCGCGCCCTTCAGCGTCTCGCTATTCTGGTCGTCCTCATATTGCGGGCCGATATAGCGGAGCGTCGCGGCGAGATCGGCGAAGCGCGGCGCCCAGCCCAGCGTCGCCGAGGCGGCATTCTTCGCGGTCTGCGCGGGTCTCAGGCCGTCGATCGGAGTGTCCGATCGGACATGCGCGTCGGTATAGGCGTAGGAGGCCGAGAGCCGCCAGACGCCCAGCGCGAGCCGGGCATCGAGTTCGACACCCTTGGAGCTGACCGCCTTGAGATTCTGCCGCTGGATGCAGTGGCCGGTGGCGGCGAGGCCGGGGCAGAAACTGGCGATCAGCTTCGGATCGGTGAAGGTGACGTTGCCGATCGCATCCGCCAGCCGATTCACGAAGGCCGTGGCGGCGAGGTGGAGCGTGGGCAGGGGATCGTAATCCACCCCGGCGTCGACGCCCTTCATCCGTTCGGGCTTGAGCGCGGCATTGGCGACCGTGGAATCCTGTCCCACCCGGAACGGCCGGTAGAGTTCGTTGAGCGTCGGCAGGCGCCAGCCGAGATAGGCCGCGCCGCGCAGCGTGACCGTGCCGTCGCCCGGCTTCCAGGCGATGCCGCCGCGCCCCGTCGGGCGCCAGCCGGAGCGATCGGGATAAGCGCGGCTGCTCGCCAGCGGGCCGGTCGCGAAGCTCGACTGGTGGAGGAAGCCGTCCATGATCCGCCACCGGTCGATCCGGCCGCCGGCGGTGAGGGTGACGCCGGACAGCGGCTCGGCACTGGCCTCCGCGAAGCCGCCGACGGTCAGCTCGCGCCCGCCCGCCTCGCGGTGGTTGGCGGGGGCACCGGCGACATATTGGTAGAGCTCGTCCGTCTCGCCGGTGACGTAGCGCGTGTCCGCGCCGAGGCGGAGCTGGACATGCTCGCCGGTCGGCGGGCGGATCTCGAAGCGGCCGCCGAGCCCGGTCGACGGCACGCTATATTGGTCCAAGGTCTGGGTGGCGGTCGTGCGCGTCGCGTTGATCGAGGCGAATCCGGCCGAGAAGCCGCGCATCTGCATGTAGGCCAGCGCCTCATAGCCCCAATCGCCATGGCCGACGAGGCGCAGGCTGGCATCCGCGCCCTTGGTGTCGTTGGGCTGGAAGGGCGTGCCGCGCGTGCGGTGATCGGTGAACAGCAGGCCGGATGCCTGGAGCTCGCTATTGTCCCACACCGGGAAGACGGCGCGGCCCGAAAGGCTGAACTGGCGGTAGGGCGCACGCTCGTCGACGGGGCCGCGATCCTCCTTGACGATGGGGATGAAGCCGTCGCCTCGGCCGTAGCTGGCCGAGAGGAAGCCGTAGCCGCCGCCCATCGTGCTGGAGACGCCGGCATGGGCATCGACCGCGTTGCGGCTGCCATATGCGGCGTCCGCCCAGACGGGCGCGAGCTGCTGCGGCCCGGCGCTGCTGAGCTCGATCGTGCCGGCGAGCGCGCCCGGCCCGAACGCGCCCGATCCGCCGCCGCGGGTGACGCGCACCTGGCCGAGCCGCTCGGGATCGATCGCGTCGTAGCTGAGCCAGCCGCCGAACGGATCGGTGAAGGGCACCCCATCCAGCGTCACCAGCGCGCGCGACGAGGCGTTGCCGCCGAGGCCGCGCAGCGTCGCGCCCTGGCTGGTCGGCTGGGCCGATCGCGAATCGGAGCGGCGGAACTGGGCGAAGCCGGCGACGTCGCGCAGCACGTCCTCCAGCCGGCCCGAGGCGACATCCTGCAGGCGGTCGCGATCGATCGTGGCGACGTCGTAGGCGGCATCGCCCGGTGGGCGCGGCAGGCTGGCGCCGGTGACGACGATCTCCGCCGGCAGCGACTGGGCGAAGACGGGGGCCGAGACGGCGACGGCGAGAAACGGGGCGAGGCGGCGCATGGGCATCGCGATGGCATAGCGCGGCGATCTTGTCCCCCGTCATTGTTCTTTGGGCCAAGAGCGTGGCATCGGGGGCGAATGTCTTTCCGTCTCTTCGCCGCCGGCGCGCTGCTGTTCCTGCTCGGGTTGCTGTTGTGGGCTGCGCCCCCGCTCGATCGGGCGATCCATCATGCGGCGCTGCTGGATCGGTATGGTGGTGCGGTGCGCCCGGCCCTGTGGTTCACGTCGCTCGGCGGATTGACGGTGATGGGGCCGGTGGCGCTGGCCGCCGCGGGGTGGCTGTTCTGGCGGCGGCACGGGCGGGAGGCGCTGTGGCTGGTCCTCACCGTGGCGAGCGGGCGGCTGGTGGTGGAAGGCGTCAAGCTGCTCGTCCAGCGCCCGCGCCCGCCGATCGCGGACCGGCTGCAATGGGTGACGTCGTGGAGCTTCCCGAGCTCGCACAGTGCAGGGACGATGCTGACCTGCGCGGCGCTGGCGCTGCTGTGGGGCAGGCCCGCCGGCTGGATCGCGGCCTCGCTCGTCGCCGCCGCGGTCGGCGCAAGCCGCGTGGTGCTTGGCGTGCACTGGCCGAGCGACGTGCTGGCGGGCTGGGGATTCGGGTTGCTCTGGGTAGGCGTGGCGGCGCGGTGGGTGCCCTCAACAAAAAGCCCTCTCCCGCCTTCGCGGGAGAGGGTTGGGTGAGGGTCTTCTGCTTTTGATCCAGAGGGGGGAGGAAAAAGAAGGCCCTCATCCTCCCCACGTTGTGCGCGGGGCCCTTCCTTCTCCCGCGAAGGCGGAAGAAGGCTGGAAGTTTACCCCCCGTGGCCGGCCAGCGCCGCGAGCAGCAGCAGGGCGACGATGTTGGTGATCTTGATCATCGGGTTCACCGCCGGGCCGGCGGTGTCCTTGTAGGGATCGCCCACCGTGTCGCCGGTAACGGCGGCCTTGTGGGCCTCGGAGCCCTTGCCGCCGTAATTGCCGTCCTCGATGAACTTCTTGGCATTGTCCCAGGCGCCGCCGCCCGACGTCATCGAGAGCGCCACGAACAGGCCCGAGACGATCACGCCGAGCAACAAGGCGCCCAACGCCGCGAAGCCGTTCTCCGGCCCCGCCACCGCGCGGATGAGGAAGAACACCACGATCGGCGCCAGCACCGGCAGCAGCGAGGGGATGATCATCTCGCGGATCGCGGCGCGGGTCACGAGATCGACGGTGCGGGCGTAATTGGGCCGCGCCGTGCCCTCCATGATGCCGGGATTGTCGCGGAACTGGGCGCGGACCTCTTCCACCACCGCGCCGGCCGCGCGGCCGACGGCGGTCATGCCGAAGGCGCCGAACAGATAGGGCAGCAGCGCGCCGAGCAGCAGGCCGACGATCACGTAGGGATTGCCCAGCGAGAAATCGACGGTGAGGCTAGGGAAGAACGTCTTGAGGTCGGTGGTGTAGGCGCCGAACAGCACCAAAGCGGCGAGGCCGGCCGAACCGATCGCATAGCCCTTGGTCACCGCCTTGGTGGTGTTGCCCACCGCATCGAGCGCGTCGGTGCGGGTGCGGACCTCGTCCTCCAGATGCGCCATCTCGGCGATGCCGCCGGCATTGTCGGTGACGGGGCCGTAGGCATCCAGCGCCACCACCATGCCGGCGAGCGCCAGCATCGCGGTCGCCGCGAAGGCGATGCCGAGCAGGCCGGCGAGCTGGTAGGCGACCACCACCGCGACGACGATCACGAGGGTGGGCAGAGCGGTCGCCTCGAGACTGATCGCGAGGCCCTGGATGACGTTGGTGCCATGCCCCGTCTGCGAGGCGAAGGCGATTGACTTGACCGGGCGATAATTGGTGCCGGTGTAATATTCGGTGATCCAGACGAGCGCGCCGGTGACGGCGAGGCCGACCAGCATCGACCAGAACAGGCTCATGCCGGTGATGGTCGCGCCCGCGGCGGTGGTGCCGACCGAGGTGTGGAGATCGCCCAGCGCCCATTGCGTGGCGAAGTAAATGGCCGGCACCGCGAGCAGCGCCGAGGTCCAGAAGCCCTTGTACAGCGCGCCCATGATCGAGCCCTTGCCGAGCTTGACCATGAAGGTACCGATGATCGAGGTGACGATGCACACGCCGCCGACGAGCAGCGGCAGCGCCATCAGGCGCAGGGTCGCGGCGGGATCGCCGCCGGCCGCCGCCAGCGCGATCGTCACCATGGTGACGCCCAGCGTGACGACGTAGGTTTCGAACAGGTCGGCCGCCATGCCCGCGCAGTCGCCGACATTGTCGCCGACATTGTCCGCGATCACGGCCGGGTTGCGGGGGTCGTCCTCCGGAATGCCGGCCTCGACCTTGCCGACGAGATCGGCGCCGACGTCCGCCGCCTTGGTGAAGATGCCGCCGCCGAGGCGCGCGAAGATCGAGATCAGCGAGGCGCCGAACGAGAGTGCGACGAGCGCGTCGATGATGGTGCGGTCATGCGGGTCGCCCGGCACATGGCCGGCGGGGCCGACGAGATACCAGAAGAAGCCCGAGATCGCGAGCAGGCCGAGGCCCGCCACGAGCATGCCGGTGATCGCGCCCGACTGGAAGGCGGCGGTGAGGCCCCCCTGCAGCGATCCGCGCGCGGCCTCCGCCGTGCGGACGTTGGCGCGCACCGAGATGTTCATCCCGATGAAGCCGGTGACGCCCGACAGCACCGCGCCGGCGACGAAGCCGATCGCGGAGATGGCGCCCAGCGCCACGAAGATGATGATCGCCATCACCACGCCGACGATGGCGATGGTGGTATATTGGCGCGCGAGATAGGCCTTGGCACCTTCCTGGATGGCGCCGGCGATCTCGACCATGCGGGGATTGCCCGCGGGAAGCCGCAACAATATCTGGCTGGTGACGAGGCCGTAGAGCACGGCCAACACCCCGCAGGCGATAGCCACATAGACGACGATCATAGGCAAGTCCTCCTAGACAGGCCTTCGTCTCTGTTGTCGCCGCTGCCCCGTTTGCCGGGGTCGGCCGGCGCAAAGGCCTTCCGCATCGTAGTAGACCGGCAATATCGCGGCTTGGCAAGCGCCGTTTGGCCGGCCTCGATTGCGTTTGTTGAACCGTTCGCTTCGAGCGGAGGGTCGAGCGAAGTCGAAACCCGTAGTCGGGAAGTCGTGCCGGACAGTTCTCGACGGGCGCATCTCGACTGCGCTCGATGCTGCTCGAACCGAACGGAGTCTAGGGACAGGCGTGCTCGTATCCCAGCCGTTCGGGCACCGGGACCTGCCCATCGCGATCGTGCAGCGCAAGCCCCGATCCGGCCTCGAACCGCCCGATGCGAACGGCCCCCGTTGCCGCGACGGCCGCTGCCGCACCGGCGGGCGCCGCGCAGAGCAGCGCATAATCGTCCCCGGCCGTGACGGCGGCGAGCCGCGCGGCACGGCCGTCGCCCGCGAAGGCGGTGAGCGCGGCGGAGCGCGGGACGGCGTCGAGGTCGATCGCGATCGCGAGGCCAGAGGCGGCGGCGATGCGCGCGGCGTCGATCAGCAGCCCGTCCGACACGTCCGCCATGGCATGGGCGTGAGGCGCGAGCAGGCGGCCCTCGGCCAGCAGCGGCACCGGCCGGCGATAGGCGGCGAGCAGTGCGGCGGGGCCGTCCGCCCCCCGCGCGATGGCAAGGCCGGCGCCCGCCTCGCCGATCGCGCCCATCAGCCAGAGATCGTCGCCGGCCCGGGCGCCGCGTCGATCCGGCGCATGGGGCGAGCGGCCGAGGGCGGTGAGGCCGATCATGCGCGGTGCGCCCATCGGCGCGGAGACGGTGTCGCCGCCGAGCAGAGGCGTGCCGAAATGCCGCAGCGCCTCGGCCAGCCCGTCGGCGAAGGCCGCGTCCCAATCCGCCGCGCCCAGCGGATAGCCGAGCAGCACGCCCTGGGGCTCCGCGCCCTTGGCGGCGAGATCGGAGAGATTCACCGCCAGCAGCTTCCACGCGACGTCGGCGGGCGGGTCGGTCGCGAGATAATGGACACCCTCGACGATCATGTCGTGAGTGAGCACGAGGTCGCCCAGCACGGCGGCATCGTCCATCAGCCCGCGCGCGGCGGGATGGGTGGCGATGGCGCGCAGTCGTTCGATGAAGTCGGCTTCGGCCAAGGCAGTCTCCGTTGTGACTGCCTAAGCGGGCACGACAGGAACGGCTAGAGTGATACCTATATTATCTCCGTTCGCCCCGAGCGAAGTCGAGGGACGCGCAGCAAAGGGGGGGCCTGAGGCACGCACCTCGACTTCGCTCGGCACGAACGGTGAATTGGGTCCACCTGGACGTCTGGGCTCGCCGCGCTTGAACCCGGCCGCTCCCTATGCTTCCCCCGGCGCATGACCACGCGCACCCTCTTCGCCACCCGCTTCTACGAAGGCGATCTCGCCGACGATGCCCTGCTCGACGAACTGGCGGAGGCGGCGCTCGATCTGTCGCGGGAGGACAAGGCCGGGCGTGTCTGGTGCCGGGAGCATGCCTATCCGGGCTATACGAGCTACGCATCGCTGAACGACCTGCCGCTTCGCAACCCGGCGTTCGACGATCTGCGCCGCGCGCTGGACAAGCATGTCCGCCGCTTCGCCGACGAGGCGTATCTCGACCTCGGACGCGCCAAGCCCAAGCTCGACAGCCTGTGGGTCAACGTGATGAAGGGGACGGGCGGCTTTCACAGCGGCCATATCCATCCGCACAGCATCGTTTCCGGCACCCTCTACGTCCGCGTGCCGGAGGGCGCGGCGGGGCTCAAGCTGGAGGACCCCCGGCTGGGGCTGATGATGGCCGCCCCCCTGCGCCGCGACGACGCGCCGGAGGATGCGCGGAGTTTCGTCTATGCGGCGCCGAAGGAGGGCACGATCTTCCTCTGGGAAAGCTGGCTGCGCCATGAGGTGCCGGCCGGCCGTGCCAAGGGCGACCGGATCAGCATCAGCTTCAACTATCGCTGATCCCGATCCGGCTCCACGCCGTTACCAGCAGTGCCGCCAGCGGCGATGATGGTGCCAGCGCCAGGTGCAGCGCCCGTAGCCGTAGCCGGCATATCCATGGTGCCGGTAGCCCCCGTGCCAGCCACCGCCGTGATATCCAGCACCGTGCCAGCCACCATGATATCCGCCGCCGTGGAATCCACCGCCATGATATCCGCCGCCGCCATGGAAGCCGCCCCCGCCGCCGTGGAATCCTCCACCGCCGCCATGGAAGCCGCCACCATGACCGCCACCGCCACCGTGGAAGCCGCCCCCACCGCCGTGACCGCCACCGCCGTGATGCTGCGCATCCGCTGCCGAAGGCAAAGCCAGCGCGGCGATCGCAAGGCCGCATGCCGCCACCCTATGCCTGACTGTCATCCGCACCCCTTTCGTCATCCGTCGATCGGACGGAGCAGGTACGAAGCGGGGTTGCCGGTGGTTCCCTCGCGCTTCAGCCGCGGACGCTTTTCGCCACCGCGTCCAGCAGGCCGTTGACGAAGCCCTTCTCGCGCTTGTCGTAGAAGGCGTCGGCCACGTCGACATATTCGGAGATGGCGGTCGCCACCGGCACGTCCGGCCGCGCGACCAGTTCGTAGGCGCCGCAGCGCAGGATCTGGCGCATCGGCTTGTCGAGCCGGTCCATCGTCCAGCCGGCCGACAGGCGCTCGGTGATCAGCCCGTCCAGCTCGGCGCGACGCGCGTCGACGCCCTGCACGATGTCGTCGAAGAAGGTGATCTCCGCCTCGGCATATTGCACGTCGTCGATCGTCGCGCCGAGCCGGTGGTTGTGGAATTCGGTGAGCAGCAGGGGCAGCGGCGTGCCCTCCATCTCCTGCTGGTAGAGCGCCTGCACGGCGGCGAGGCGCGCGGTGGAGCGCGCTTTGGAGCGCCCCTGATTCTTGGGCTGGGTCTTCTGATTCATAATCCGGTCTCTCTACGCCGTTCGGCTTGAGCTTGTCGAAGGCCTGTCCTTTCTTTTTCGGCGCTCGAAGAAGAAGGGCAGGGCTTCGACAGGCTCAGCCCGAACGGAAGTTCAGGTTTCGAGCCTGACGGTCAGGGTTCGAGTCTCAATGCCACCGAGCGGCCATGGGCGGGCAGCCCCTCGGCCTCCGCCAGCGCGACGGCGGCTGGGCCAATCCGGCGGATCGAGGCCGCGTCGCAGGCGAGGAAGCTGGTGCGCTTCATGAAGTCCAGCACCGACAGGCCCGAGGCGAAGCGCGCCCGGCGGCCGGTGGGGAGAACGTGGTTGGGGCCGCCTACATAATCGCCGACGGCTTCGGGCGTATGGCGGCCGAGGAAGACCGAACCGGCATGGCGGACGCGCGCGAACAGCGGCTCCGGATCGGCGACGGCGAGCTCCAGATGCTCGGGCGCGAGGCGATCGCACAGCGGAATGGCCTGCATGAGGTCACGCACCAGCACGATCGCGCCATTGTCCCGCCAGCTCTGCGCGGCGACGGCACCGGTGGCGAGCGTGCCGAGCTGGCGCGTCACCGCCTCCGCCACCGCATCGGCGAAGGTCGCGTCGTCGGTGAACAGGATCGACTGGCTGGTGGGGTCGTGCTCGGCCTGGCTGAGCAGGTCGGCGGCGATCCATTCGGGATCGTTGTCCCCGTCGGCGACCACCACGATCTCGCTCGGGCCGGCGACCATGTCGATGCCGACGCGGCCGTAGAGCTGGCGCTTGGCCTCCGCCACCCAGGCATTGCCGGGGCCGACCACCACGTCCACCGGGGTGATGCGCCGCGTGCCGTAGGCGAGCGCCGCCACCGCCTGCGCGCCGCCGATGCGCCACACCTCGTCCACGCCGGCGATCTCCGCCGCCGCGAGGACCAGCGGGTTGGTCTCGCCCTTCGGGGTCGGCACCACCATGGCGATCCGCTCCACGCCGGCCACCTTGGCGGGGAGCGCGTTCATCAGCACCGAGGAGGGATAGGCCGCCCGGCCGCCCGGCACGTAGAGGCCGGCCGAATCCACCGCCCGCCAGCGCGCGCCTAGGCGGACGCCCGCCGCATCGACATGCTCGCGATCCTCGGGGCGCTGGGTCTCGTGATAGGTGCGGATGCGATCCGCAGCGAGTTCGATGGCATCGCGCAATTTCGGATTGAGGCCTTCGAGCGCGGCCTTGCGGGCGGCGCGATCGATCTCCCAGCCGGTCTTTTCGAGATCGTGGCCGTCGAACGCCAGCGTGCGCTCGGCCACCGCCGCGTCGCCTCGCTGGCGGACATCGGCGAGGATCTCGCGCACGACGGCGGAGACGTCCTCGTCCGCCTCGCGCCGGGCATCGACGAGGGTGGCGAAATCGGATTCGAAATCGATCGCGCTCGCATCCAAACGTAACGGGCCATCACCCCCGTTCGCACTGAGCGAAGTCGAAGTGCGTGCTCCGGGCGCGCCGCCTGCGGCACGTCCTTCGACTTCGCTCAGGACGAACGGATCGTTTGGGGCGGGCACGGTGGTCGAGGAATCAGGCCGCATCGCGCAATGCCTCCGCCGCCGCCCGGAACGCCGCGACCAGCGGGCCGAGCGTGTCGGCGCGAGTCTTGAAGGCGGCGCGGTTGACGATCAGGCGCGCGGAGATCTCGGCGATCACCTCCACCTCGACCAAGCCGTTCTCCTTGAGCGTCTTGCCCGAGGAGACGAGATCGACGATCCGCCCGGCGAGGCCCAGCACCGGGGCGATCTCCATCGCGCCGTTGAGCTTCACGCATTCCGCCTGCACCCCGCGCGCCTCGAAATGGCGGGCGGTGATGTGCGGATATTTGGTCGCGACGCGGACGTGGCTCCACTCGCGCGGGTCGTCGCCGGCCGCCATGTCCTTCGGTTCGGCGACCGAGATGCGGCAATGGCCGATGCCGAGATCGACGGGCGCGTAGAGTTCGGAATAATCGAACTCCATCAGCACGTCCGATCCGACGATGCCGAGCTGGGCGGCGCCGTGCGCCACGAAGGTGGCGACGTCGAAGGCGCGCACCCGGATCAGCTCGATGTCGGGCCGGTCGGTCTTGAACTGGAGGGCGCGCGAGCTTTCGTCGAAGAAGGCGGCTTCCGGGCGGATGCCGGCGCGCTCCAGCAGCGGCTGCACCTCTTCGAGGATGCGCCCCTTGGGCACGGCGAGGATGACGGGATCGGCCATGGCGCGGGCGGGATAGCGGCGCGGGCCGATTCCGGCAAGGAAGCCTTGATAGGGCGGCTGCAACCGACCTTATGCGTCATCCCGGCGAAAGCGGGGATCTCCCGGAGCGATCGATGCGCCCCGCCTCCCGAGATCCCGGCTTTCGCCGGGATGACGGTGGAAGGGGCGAGAGGGTCAGGCGCCATCGAGTTCCGGATAGTGGCGGAAGACGCCTTCGGTGCTGAACGCCTGGCGCCGGTCCGAGGCGAGATAGGCCTTCAGTTCGGGCAAGGCGGCCACGCGGTCGCGCAATCCGGTCAGCTTCGGCCAGTCGTCTTCCAGCGCTGCCATCCGCTTCGGAAAGGCGTAGCGCAGTCCTTCGATCAGCTGGAACAGCGAGAGATCGGCGTAGGACCAGCGATCACCCGTCAGCCAGTCGCCGGAGGAACGCTCCAGCGCGCGCTCGAACCAGCCGCAATATTTCGGGATGCGATTCGCCCGGAAATCGGCGGCGCGCCGCTTCGCCTCGGGCTTCTGCTCCTTGTAATAGGACATCAGCTCGACCGGATGGTGGGTGTCGTGCGCCTCGGCCACCATGTCGGTGATGGTGAGCTCCACTTGATGCGCGAAATGGCGGCCGGCCTTGTCCTTCGGCGCGAGGCCATGCTCGTCGCCGAGGAACAGCAGGATGTTCGCCACCTGCGCGATCACCAGATCGCCCGCCACCAGATAGGGCGGGGCGAAAGGCTCGGGAACGCGCCCCGCGATGTCATCGCCGGGCGAATCGGGATTTTCGAAGGCCTGGTCGATATAATCGATGCCGCCAGCCTCCAGCGAGAGCCGGACGAATTCCCCGCGCCCCGGAATGCCGGGCCAGTACCAGAGCTGATAGGTCATGAGGGGCGTAACGCTTCACCACTCCCTTCGTCGCCCCTGCGCAGGCAGGGGCCTATCTCCTCATCGCGCCGCGTACACGACAGGTCCGGCACGACAGGTCCGGAGATGGGCTCCTGCCTGCACAGGAGCGCCGGAGATTATTCGCCTGGCGCCCGCGCCTTGATCGCCAGCGCGTGAACGCGCTCGGCCAGCAGTTCGGCCAGCGCCTGATTGACGAGCCGTTGTCGCGCGACGCGATTCAAACCCGAGAAAGCGGCACTTTCCACCTCCACCGTGAAATGGCTTTCCCCCCGCGCATCGTGGCCGGCATGGCCCCGATGTTTCTCGCTGTCGTCCATGACGACGAGCCGTGTCGGAGACAGGGCGGTTTCGAGGAGTCGCGTGATTTCGGCGGCGACGGGGCCGGTGGTCGTGCTGGTCATCGCTACTATATAGGGGGCTTTGCGTATCCACGGGGAGTATCTTGGCGGACGGTGAGGCAAGAAAAGCGGGGCCGCGTTTCCACGGCCGCGTCGAGACGGGACGGGCGTGCGAGCATCCGGGCTGCGATCAGCCGGGCGAGTTCCGCGCGCCCCTGCGGCGCGGCCGCCGATCGGACGAGCCGCCGGCGTGGCGCTGGCTGTGCCTCGATCACGTCCGCGAATTCAACACCGGCTACAATTTCTTCCAGGGCATGGACCCGGACGAGATCGCCGAGGCGCAGCGCCCGTATGCCGGCTGGGACCGCGAGACCCGCGCTTTCTCGAATGTCGGCGCCGACCGCCCGCCGAAATGGGCCGACTTCGCCGATCCGCTCGATGCCATCGGCGCGCGCTTCCGGCAGAGGATGGAGGAAGCCCGCGCCGGGCAGCAGGCGCGCGCCGACGGCCGCGCGCTCGGGCGCGAGGATCGCCAGTCGCTCAAGGTGCTCGGCCTCGGCATCGATGCGGATCGCCGGGCGCTGCGGGCGCGCTACGCCGAACTCGTCCGAAAATATCATCCCGACCGCAATGGCGGCGACCGAACGCATGAGAAGGCTTTGCAGGACGTGATCGCGGCTTATACGCAGCTCAAGTCCGCACCCGCCTTTGCCTGAGTCACGAGAAAGAGACGCGATGACCGACATCCCCAACGTCCAGCCCGACGCGCGCAACGACACGTTGCTCTCCGCGCCCGACAAGGTGGTGAAGGCCCGCGACGTCTTCGGGCTCGACATCGACATGGAGGTGCCGGCTTTCTCGGAAGCCGACGAGCGCGTGCCCGATCTCGATCCGGCCTATGTCTTCGATCCGGAGACGACCACCGCGATCCTCGCCGGCTTCGCCTACAATCGCCGCGTGATGGTGCAGGGCTATCACGGCACCGGCAAATCCTCGCATATCGAGCAGGTGGCGGCGCGGCTGAACTGGCCGTGCATCCGCATCAACCTCGACGCGCACGTCAGCCGAATCGACCTGATCGGCCGCGACGCGATCGTGCTGCGCGACGGCCAGCAGGTGACGGAATTCCGCGAGGGCCTGCTGCCGTGGGCGCTGCAGACGCCGACCGCCCTGGTGTTCGACGAATATGACGCCGGCCGCCCCGACGTGATGTTCGTGATCCAGCGCGTGCTGGAGGCGGAGGGCAAGCTCACCCTGCTCGACCAGAATCGGGTGATCCGCGCCAATCCGTGGTTCCGCCTGTTCGCCACCGCCAACACGGTGGGCCTGGGCGATACGACCGGCCTCTATCACGGCACCCAGCAGATCAACCAGGGCCAGATGGACCGCTGGAACATCGTGGTGACGCTGAACTACCTGCCCGCCGCCACCGAGGCGAAGATCGTGCTCGCCAAGTCGGGCGAATATGACAAGGCCGGCGGCAAGGAGACGGTGGACCGCATGGTGAAGGTCGCCGATCTCACCCGGCAGGGCTTCATGGCCGGCGACATCTCGACGGTGATGAGCCCGCGCACGGTGATTTCGTGGGCGCAGAACGCGCTGATCTTCGGCGATGTCGGCACCGCCTTCCGCATGAGCTTCCTCAACAAGTGCGACGAGGCGGAGCGCTCGCTGGTGGCGGAATATTACCAGCGGGTGTTCGGCAAGGACCTGCCCGAGAGCGTGGTGAAGAAGGGATGAGGTTCAATCCTTCCCTGCAAGGGGAGGGGAATCAGCCGCAGGCTGGTGGAGAGGTGTCGACGCTTGAGGAGCGCGTGATGCCCGCCACAGGCGGTGACACCCCCTCATCACCGATGTCGCCGGTGAACCCTCTCTTCTTGCAGGGGAGGATCTAGCATGCCCGAAAACAATCCCCTCGAAGCCTTCCGCCTCGCGCTGGCCGGGGCCACCCGGGCGATCGCGCACGAACCGGAGGTCGAGCTCGGCTATTCGGCCGACGCCGCGATCCAGAGCGGCAAGACGGTCAAGGTGCCGATGCCGGGCCGCACCCTGCCGGCCGATCAGGTGGCCGAGGCGCGCGGCGCGGCGGATGCCTTCGCGCTCAGGCTGAGGCTGCACGACGCCGCGCTCCACAATCGCACCGCGCCGTCCGAGCCGGTGGCCCGCGCGGTGTTCGACGCGGTCGAGCAGGCGCGGGTCGAGGCGCTGGGTGCGAAGGGCATGGAGGGCATCACCGCCAACCTCGCCACCGCGCTGGAAGCCCGGATGCGCGCCGATCCGATCGCGCGCGCCCGCACCCGTGATGAGGTGCCGCTCTCCACCGCCATCGGCCTGATGGTCCGCGAGCGGCTGACCGGGCAGAAGGCGCCGGCACGCGCACAGGCCGGGCTGGAGATGGTCCGCGAATGGGTGGAGGAGAAAGCCGGCCCCGATCTCGACGGGCTCAACCTCGCGCTCGACGACCAGAAGGCTTTCGCCCAGCTCGCCACCAAGATGCTGCAGGACCTGCAGTTGATGTCCGCCGACGTGCCGCCCGAATATGAGCCCGAGGAGGGCGACGAGGAGGATGAGGGCGAGGACCAGAACGAAGGCGAAACCGACGACGAGCGCGAAGGCGAGGGGGCCGGCGCGGAGGACCGGATGGAGGTCCGCGCCGAGGCCGACGAGGGCGAATCGGACGAACAGGACGAGGGCGAGGCCGAGCGCGATTCGATGGCCGAGGAGGAGGGCGGCCTCGGCGACGACGCCGAGGAGGGCGCCGCCCCGGCGCGGCCCAACCGGCCTTTCTCCGATCTTTCCCCGCATTTCGACTATCAGGCTTACTCCACCAAGTTCGACGAAGTGGTGGACGCCGCCGATCTCTGCGACGAGGAGGAACTGACGCGGCTGCGCGCCTATCTCGACCAGCAGCTCACCCATTTGCAGGGTGCCGTCACCAAACTCGCCAACCGGTTGCAGCGCCGGCTGATGGCGCAGCAGTCGCGCTCCTGGGATTTCGACCAGGAGGAGGGGCTGCTCGATGCCGCGCGCCTCGCCCGCGTGGTGGTCAATCCGACGCTCTCGCTCTCCTACAAGGTGGAGCGTGACATCGAGTTCCGCGACACGGTGGTGACGCTGCTGATCGACAATTCGGGCTCGATGCGCGGGCGGCCGATCTCGATCGCGGCGATCAGCGCCGACATCATGGCGCGCACGCTGGAACGCTGCGGGGTCAAGACCGAGATCCTCGGCTTCACCACGCGCGCCTGGAAGGGTGGGCAGAGCCGCGAGGCGTGGCTGCAGGCCGGGCGCCCGCCGATGCCGGGCCGGCTCAACGACCTGCGCCACATCGTCTACAAGCAGGCCGACGATCCGTGGCGCCGCGCGCGCAAGAATCTTGGGCTGATGATGCGCGAGGGGCTGCTCAAGGAGAATATCGACGGCGAGGCGCTGCTCTGGGCGCACAGTCGGCTGATCGCGCGCAGCGAGGAGCGGCGCATCCTGATGGTGATCTCCGACGGCGCGCCGGTCGACGATTCGACGCTCAGCGTGAATTCGGGCTCCTATCTGGAAAAGCATCTGCGCCAGGTGATCCACTGGATCGAGACGCGCTCGCCGGTGCAGCTCGTCGCGATCGGCATCGGCCACGACGTGACGCGTTACTATCAGCGCGCGGTGACGATCATGGATGCCGAGCAGCTGGGCGGCACGATGGTGGGGCAGCTGGCCGATCTGTTCGAAGAGGCGGCGTAAGCCAAAGCTTCAAGCCAGGCTCACGCCCCTCCGTTCGTCCCGAGCGAAGTCGAAGGACGTGCTGCAGGCGTTGCGCGTGGGGCACGCACTTCGACTTCGCTCCGTGCGAACGGGTCAGAGGGGACGGATCGCTCCAGGCGGGATCCCCCAAAACGGCTCGGGGCCGGAGATCCATCGGATCCCGGCCCCGTTCCTCGATACGCTACGAGAGGATTCCCCGATACGCGACTGGGGTATGACAGCGCTGGTAGTGCCGCGAAGCTGAACCTCACCGTAACGAGATTGTAAAAAGAACCCTTACCAGCTGAAGCCGATCGTGCCCTGCACGGTGCGGCGGTTGCCGTACCAGCACCAGCCGTAATTGGCGAAGCAGCTGGTCAGGTACGTCTTGTCGAACAGGTTGGTGGCGTTGACCCCGATCTGCACGTTGGCGAGGCGCGGGCTGACCTTGCCGAGGTCGTAGCGGATCAGCGCGTCGAACAGCGTGTAGGACGGCGTGTTGAGCGCCCGGCTCGTGCCGGTGAACGGGTCCGTGTAGAAATCGGCATAGACCCGATCGACATGGCGCACGGCGCCGCCGATCGCGAAGCCCGCGGCCGGGCCGGACTTGGGCGCCCATTCGAGGTTGGCGCTGATCCCGCCACGGCCCACCGTGGCGAGCGGGAGGCCGATATTGCTTTCCACCACGTCCTTGAGCTTCTTCACCCGCTGACGGCTGAAAGCGAGCTTCACGTTGAAGTCGTAGGGCAGCGAGGCACTGGCCTCCACCTCGACGCCCTGCGAGCGGACCTTGCCGACCTGATCGGACGTGAAATCGGGGTAGGAGACGACGACATTGGTCTGGTCGATACGGAACCAGGCGCCCGTGATCAGGATATCCGTGCCCGGCACCTGATATTTCAGCCCCGCCTCGATCTGCTTGCCGATCGACGGCTTGGCCGGTTCGCCGCTCCGCAGCTGCGCGATCTGCGGCTCGAACGAGGTGGAGTAGCTGGCATAGGGCGCGAGCCCGAACGGCGTGAGATAGAGCGCGCCGGCGCGCCAGGTGAATTTCTTGTCCTTCTGCGGATCGCCGCCGAGCGTGACCTGGCGCGCCCAATCCTGGCGCCCGCTGAGTGTCACGCGCAGGCCGCCGGCCGAAATCTGGTCCTGCGCGTAGACGCCCTGCTGGCGGAGGCGGACATGGGTGTTGCCGATGCCGAAATTGTCCGGCACCTCATGAGGGGTCTGCGGAGTCGGCATCGTGCCGTAGACGGGATCGAACGGGTCGATCGGCGTGCCCCCGCCGAAGGCGTAGAGCTCGGCGGAATGCGCCACCTGCCGGTCCACGCCGAACAGCAGGCTGTGCTTGAGCGGGCCGGTCTCCACCGTGCCGGTCAGCTGGTTGTCGAAGGTCCAGTTGTTGAGCTGCTCGTGCGTGTTGTAGGACGAGCGGGCGTAGGTGCTCGGATCGGCGGCATCGATCAGCGAGCCGCTGGTATAGACGATGCCCAGGTCGCTCTTCACATATTGGTAGCGGCCTGCCGATCGGAACGCCCAGCCGCCGCCGAAATCGTGGCGGAAGATGTAAGTCAGGCCGAATTGCTCGCGGCTGAAATAGTCGCCCGGCTCGCCGCCATAGAAGCGGGTCGGGATCTTCTGCCCGGTCGGGCTGGGGAGGAGCGTGCCGAGCGCCGGGTAGACGCCGTAATTGCCGTTGAACGGGTCGTGCGAATAAGCGGCGAGCACCGTGAAGCTGGTCGACGTGCCGGCCCCGGCGGTGACGGCGCCGGATACGGTCTCGCGGCGGCGCTTGCCGTAGGTCTGCTGGTCGTGCGCGCCGTTGACGCTGCCATAGAGGCGCCACAGCGCGCCGTCGCCGATCTTGCCGCCGACATCGGCATCGACCCGGTAGAGATCGTCATTGCCGTAGGTGCCCGAGACGGCGCCGTAGAAGGCGCGATCGAGTGGCAGCTTGGACGATTCGGCGACGAGGCCGCCGGGGCTCGACTGGCCGTAGAGCACCGAGGCCGGGCCCTTCACGATCTCGATCCGGTCCAGCCGCGAGACGTCGACCTGGGCATTGGCGTAGCCCGAGCCGCTGCCGAACTGCTTGAGGCCATCGAGATAGACCGGCGCATCGAAGCCGCGCAGCTTGAACTGGTCGTACACCTCGGCCGAGGCGCCGCGCGTTTCCGGCGTCACGCCGGCCACGAAGCGCAGCGCCTGGTTGAGGTTCTGGAGGCCGAGCCGGGCGAGCTCCTCGCTGCCGATCACGCTGATCGATTGCGGCGTCTCCAGGATCGGCGTGGCGGATTTGGTGCCCGACGAGGCCTGGTTGGCCGGTTGCGCGCCGCTCACCACGATCTCGCCGCCATCCGTTGCCGAAACGGCGTCGGCAGCCGGGGCCGAGGCGCCGTCCATCCTTTCGGCCGCCGCCGAAGCGGGGGGCGCCAGCGGCACGATGGCGGTTGCGCTCGCCAGCAGGCAGACGCGCGTGATCGAACGAAGCATTCTTGATTCCCCTTGCTCTTTCCGGTCTTTAGAGGCGCCATATCGAGAATGAGAATAGCTCTCAATAGCAATGCACGATATTTTGACGTCGGGCCGCCGCGTTCGGCGGGAGCGGCCGGCTCTTGTCGCCCTGCAACAGGCCATCGGAGTGGTGGGGGCGCCGAACCGCGCAAACAGGGCCTTAGCCGAAACGTAACTTCGTGATAAACATAGGGTGCGGTGCACAATCACCGCGACTCACAGGGAGTAAACATGATGAAGACCAAGTTGGCGGCCGTGGCTGCCATCGCGGCGCTCGTCGCTCCGTCTGCCATGGCAGCGGTTCGTCCGGGCGTGGCGCAAAACTTGTCGCTTGTCCCGGTTCAGGCCGGCGCGCGTATCGGGGCGCCGTCCACCAAGAAGCACCAGGATATCACCGGCGGTGAGACCGCCCTTGTGGTCGCTGGTGTGGCTGCTGCTGGTGTCGGCGTTGCGGCGGCTGCCGGCGCGTTCGACAACGGGCATTCTTCCAGCCCGTAACAGTAAAGTCCCACCCGCTGGACTGTGCCAGCGGGTGGGATTGTTTCCCGACGGTCGAGGCGCCCGATCGCGATCGGAGCGCCGACGGCAGGCCCCCATCGCGGGCCGTCGCGATGCGATCGCCGTCCCCGCGCAGCGTTCCGAGTCTCCGCGATCTTAGCGAGTCATTAAGAATCCACGCCGATGCTGTGCCGCCGGGGAATAAGGCGGCAGTGCTTGGGTGCGCTGCCTGTTCGAAAGCAGACAGGGTCCATGGCTATTCAACGATCTCGTCCTTCCGGTGTCCCGTCCAAGCGGCGAGGCACGGGCATGATCGCGCTCGCGGCGGTGTTCGGCGTGGTGGCCGCGCCCGCGATCGCCCAATCCACCGCCGTGACGGTGCAGCCGGCGCCCGCAAGGCCTGTCCACAGGCCGCCACCGCCGGCGCCTTATCCCTATCCCGTCTATCCGACGCCGGCCTGGGTGCATCCCAACGCGATACGCTGCGAGCAGGACCGCCTGCTGACCGACACGACGCCGTGCGGGGCGGGAACCGGCCAGCCCGAGGTGGTCGGGCGGACCGCGGACGGCGCCCTGGTGTCCGTGCCGGATCGCCCCAGGCGGTGCGAGCAGGACAAATTGCTGACCGACGGCACGCCCTGCACCCGCTGACGCGGGTGGCCGGCGACACCATGGCATGAGCGGGGCGTGACGGTGATCCGCCCGGCTGATAGGCTCCTTTTTTCTCGGGGGGCCGTGATGCGCTGGACCATCTTTCTGCTTTCGCTGCTGGCATTTGCGGGTGCGCCCGCGCGCGCGGCCGGCCCGTCGCCGGTCATCGCCGATCCCGCGCCCGATGCCATTTATCCGGCGGGACAGGATGCCTTCGTCCTGCCGGTGCGGGACGGTGCGATGAACGCGCTGATCTATCTCGCATCCGGCAGGGGACCGCATCCCACCCTGCTGCTGCTGCATGGCTTTCCCGGGAACGAGCAGAATCTGGACCTCGCGCAGGCGGCGCGGCGCGACGGGTGGAACGTGCTCACCCTGCATTATCGCGGCTCCTGGGGGAGCCCCGGCGCCTTCTCGTTCGGTGGCGCGGCGGCGGACGCCCACGCCGCGCTGGCCTATCTTCGGGAGCCCGCGATCGCCGCGCGCTACCGGATCGATCCCGCGCGCATCGCGGTGGCGGGGCACAGCATGGGCGGGTTCATGGCGGCCGATGCGGCGGCCGACGACAAGCGGATCATCGGCCTGTTCCTGATCGACGCCTGGGATATCGGCCGCGCCGCCGCCGATCTGCATACCGCGAAAGGGCGCCAGACGTGGCACGAGGAGGCGGCCGGCGACCTGCCGCCGCTTTCCGGCACCAGCGAGGACGCATTGGCGCAGGAGATGACCGGCGGCGCGGCGCGTTTCTCCCTCGATGCCCGCATCGCCGCTTATGGCGATCGTCCCCTGGCCGTCTACGGTGCGTCGCGCGGCAACGGCCAGGGCAACCTCGTCCACATGGACGCCGCGCGAAAGGCGGGGAACCGGCACGTCACCGGCGCGATCTGGGCGACCGACCATCCCTTCTCGGACAAGCGCATCGCCCTGTCCCGCGCATTGGTCGCCTGGCTCGACACGATCGCGCCCCGCCACCGCTGAGGCGGCGCCGGGCGCCGTGAAGGGCGCGGCGCCTTGCCGTGCTTTACAATTGTAAGACACCGGATAGTCTGCACCCGAAACCGAAGGGGTGCGGGCATGCTGACGATCGACAATCTGAGCCACGTCTACGGCAATGGCACGCGGGCGCTGGATGGCGTGACCCTCGCCATCCCGGCGGGCATGTTCGGCCTGCTCGGCCCCAATGGCGCCGGCAAGTCGACGCTGATGCGCACGGTCGCCACGCTCCAGTCGCCGACCGCCGGCAGCATCGTCTTCGACGGGATCGACGTGCTGAAGGAGCCCGAGGCGCTGCGCCGCACGCTTGGCTACCTGCCGCAGGATTTCGGCGTCTATCCGCGCGTCTCCGCCTATGACATGCTCGATCACATGGCGGTGCTGAAAGGCATCGGCAACGGTGGCGAGCGCAAGGCGACGGTCGAGGCGCTGCTCCACAAGGTCAATCTGTGGGACGTGCGCAAGAAGGCGCTGGCCGGTTTCTCGGGCGGCATGCGCCAGCGCTTCGGCATCGCCCAGGCGCTGATCGGCAACCCCCGGCTGATCATCGTCGACGAGCCCACCGCCGGCCTCGATCCGGAGGAGCGCAACCGCTTCCTCAACCTGCTGGCCGAGATAGGCGACAATGTCGTCGTCATCCTCTCCACCCACATCGTCGAGGATGTGGCGGATCTCTGCCCGCGCATGGCGGTGCTGGCGGGCGGGCGCATCCTGCTCGAAGGCGCCCCGCTCGACCTGATCGCGCAGACCGAGGGGCGCATTTGGCAAAAGACCATCGATCGCGCCGAGCTCGACGGGCATATGGCCGAATACCGGGTGATCTCGACCCGGCTGTTCGCCGGCCGCACGATCATCCATGTCGCGTCGGACGGTGCGCCAGGCGCGGGCTTCGTGCCGGTGACGGGCAATCTCGAGGACGTCTATTTCTCGACGCTCGACGCCTCGCGCCGTCCCGCCGTCGCCGCCTGAGGGGAGCACGCCGATGTTCCTCAAGATCGCGGGCTTCGAGCTTCGCTACCAGATGCGCAACCCGGTCTTCTGGGTGGCGGCCATCCTGCTGGGGCTGTTCGCCTTCGGCGCCACCACGTCGGACCAGATCCAGATCGGATCGGGCGGCAACGTCCACAAGAACGCGCCCTATGCGATCGCGCAGATCTACCTGATCTTCTCGCTCTTCTACATGTTCGTCTCGACCGCTTTCGTGGCCAACGTGATCGTGCGCGACGACGAGACCGGCTTCGGCCCGATCGTGCGCGCCACCCGCGTCACCAAGACGGGCTATCTGTTCGGCCGTTACCTCGGCGCCTATCTCGCCGCGGCGCTGGGTTTCCTGTTCATCCCGCTCGCCATCTGGATCGGCACGCTGATGCCGTGGATGGATCCCGAGCAGCTCGGGCCGAACAGCCTGTCCTTCTATCTCGCGCCCTATCTCTGGATCGCGCTGCCCAACCTGTTCCTCACCTCGGCGCTGTTCTTCTCGCTGGCGACGGTCACGCGCTCGATGATGGCGACCTATGTCGGCGTGATCGCCTTCCTGGTGCTGTGGACGATCGTCAACGTCGTCTTCTCGCGCGATCACACCTATGACGTGCAGCTCGGCTATGGCGAACCGCTGGGCTTCGGCGCCTTCTCCTACGCGACCAAATACTGGACCGCGACCGAGCGTAACGCGCTGATCCCGCCGGTCGACGGCATGCTGCTGTGGAACCGGGCGATCTGGATCGTGGTCGGCGCGGCGTTCCTCGCGCTGGCCTATGCGCTGTTTCGCTTCGGCACCCGTCCGTCGCGCGCCGCGCGCCGTCGCGATGCCATCGCCGCGCAGGCCGCGAAGACGGTCGAGACGCTGCCGCCCGCCGGGCCGCTGCCCGATCCGCGCTTCGATCGCGCGACGGCCTGGGCGCAGCTGCGCGCCCGCACGCGGCTCGAGATGGTGCAGGTGTTCCGCAGCCCGGCCTATATCGTGCTGCTGGCGCTCGGCCTGTTCAACGCCATCGGCGCGCTGACCGACCTTGGCGAAATCTTCGGCACCCCGGTGCTGCCGGTGACGCGCGTGGTCATCAATCTGCTCAATGGCAGCTTCACGATCATCCCGTTGATCATCGCCATTTATTATGGCGGCGAACTGGTCTGGCGCGAGCGTGACCGCAAGACCCACGAGATCATCGACGCGAGCGCGGTGCCGGACTGGGCCTTCGCCGTGCCCAAGGCGCTGGCGGTGGCGCTGGTGCTGATCTCGACCTTGCTGGTCAGCGTGGCCGGCGCGATGGTGGTGCAGCTCATCCATGGCTACAGCCATTTCGAGATCGGCAAATATCTCCTCTGGTACGTGCTGCCCAATGCGGTGGATTTCCTGCTGATCGCGATCCTCTCCGTGTTCGTGCAGGCGATCAGCCCGCACAAGTTCGTCGGCTGGGCGATCATGCTGGTCTTCGAGGTCTCGCAGATCGTGTTCGGGCGGCTCGGCCTCGGCGACGACCTCTACAATTATGCGCAGGCGCCGAACGTCCCGCTGTCCGACATGAACGGGCAGGGGCAATTCTGGATCGGCGCCTGGTCCTTCCGCGCATATTGGGGCGCCTTCGCGCTGCTTCTGCTCGTGCTGAGCCATGCGCTCTGGCGGCGCGGCACCGAGACGCGGCTGATGCCGCGGCTCAAGCGGCTGCCCCGCCGGCTCGGCGGCGCGCCGGGCGTGATCGCGGCGGCGGCGGCGATCGCCTTCGTCGGGATCGGGGCCTGGTGCTTCACCAACACCCATGTCTGGAACGACTATCGCACGCCGCTCGACGACGAACGGTATCAGGCCGATTACGAGAAGCAGCTGCTGCCCTACGAAAAGGTGCTCCAGCCGGCCGTCACCATGGCGCATGTGAAGGTCGATCTCTGGCCGCACGATCGCAAGCTGGTGACCACCGGCATCCTCGATCTCGTCAACCGGCAGGCGGTGCCGCTCTCCGAAATCCATGTCCGGATGGGCACGCGCGATACCAAATGGACGACGCTCGCCGTCTCCGGGGCGACGCTGGCGAAGGATTATCCGCGCTTCCAGTATCGCATCTACCGCTTCGCTACGCCGCTGGCGCCCGGCGCGGTGGCGCATATCGCCTTCACCACCGTCCGCCACCAGATCGGCTTCCGCAACAATGGCGACGACCAGCGCGTCGTCGACAACGGCACGTTCGTGGACAATAGCGAGATCGTGCCGATCATCGGCATGGCGCGCGACGGGCTGCTGCAGGACCGGGTGAAGCGCCGGAAATACGGCCTGCCCGCCGAGCTGCGCCCGGCCAAGCTGGAGGAGCTGTCGGCCACGACGTTCAACCAGCTTCGCGCCGACTGGATCAACACCGACATCACCGTCACCACCGATGCCGACCAGACACCGATCGCGCCGGGCTACAAGCGGACGGACGCGACCGCGAACGGCCGGCGCACCGCGCGCTTCGTCACCGATGCGCCGATCCAGAACTTCTTCTCGATCCAGTCGGCCCATTATCTGGAAAGGCACGTCCGGCACGACGGCATCGATCTCGCGGTCTATTACGACGCGCAACACCCGCAGAATGTCGACCGGATGCTGGCCGCCTTCGGGCATGGGCTCGACTATTACCAGCCGGCTTTCGGCCCGTACCAGTTCCGCCAGGCGCGGATCATCGAATTCCCCGATTACGCCCAGTTCGCCCAGGCCTTCGCGGGGACCATGCCCTATTCGGAAGGCATCGGCTTCATCGCCGACCTCTCGGACAAGACCAAGATCGATTACGTCACCTACGTCGCCGCGCACGAGCTGGGGCACCAATGGTGGGCGCACCAGGCGGTCGGCGCCGACATGCAGGGCGCGACCATGCTCACCGAGAGCCTGGCCCAATATTCCGCGCTGATGGTGATGGAGAGGCTCTACGGGCGCGATCAGATCCGCCGCTTCCTCCAGTTCGAACTGGACCGCTACCTGCGCTCGCGCGGCGGCGAGGTGATCGAGGAACTGCCGCTCGATCGCGTCGAGGACCAGCAATATATCCATTACCGCAAGGGTTCGCTGGTCATGTACCGGCTGAAGGACGAGCTCGGCGCGGAGCGGGTCAATGCCGCGCTGCACCGCTATCTGGAGCGCTTCAAGTTCAAGCCCGCGCCCTATCCGCGCTCGCTCGACCTGATCGCCGAATTCCGAAAGGGCGCGACGCCGGCCGAAAACCAGCTGATCACCGACCTGTTCGACCGGATCACGCTCTACGACATCAAGACCAGGGCGGCGAGCGTCCGCAAGCTGCCCGACGGTCGCTACGAGACGACGCTGACCGTCGAGGCGCACAAATATTATGCCGATGGCAAGGGCGTGGAGAAGGAGGCGCCGCTCGCCGAGCGGATCGACTATGGCGTGTTCACGGCGATGCCGGGGCGCGGGCTGTTCGCCGCGAAGAACGTGCTCGCGCTGCAGCGCATGCCCGTCCATGGCGGGGTGCAGCAGATCAAATTGGTGACCGCCGCCAAGCCCAGCTATGCGGGCGCCGATCCCTACAACATCCTGATCGACCGCAATTCGGACGACAATGTCGTCGCGACGGTGGGGTGAATGGACGCATCATGCGGCCAGTCGGAATCATGTCCCGTTCGTCCTGAGCCTGTCGAAGGACGTGCTGTGGGCGCATCGCCCGGGGCACGCACTTCGACTTCGCTCAGTGCGAACGGAAGATGGAATGACCCTGATCCGACACGCGGCACCCCCGGCGATCGCCGGAGAAGCGCCATGAGAGGATCGCCCCTCCCCCTGAGGGGGAGGGGCGATACCGAACGGGCCGGTCGGATCAGCGGAACGAGCCGCTGAACGTCACGCCGAACACGCGCGGATCGTTGTAGATGCCCGCGCGGTAGTTGTTGGTATCGATGACGTCGATCAGGTTCTTCTGGTTGGTGAGGTTGCGCGCGAACAGCGCCACCTCGTAGGTCTTGAAGGCGTAACCGATCTTCGCGCCCAGCTCGTAATTGCCGTCGGCGCGATATTCGACCGTCGCATACGGCACGAAGTTGGTCTTGCCCTGCATGTTGAAGTCGCCGGCCACGAACAGGCGGCTCGTGTCGCTGATCGGGACATCGTAGCGCGCGCTGACGTTCAGATTGTAGTCCGGCGCATTGGGGAAGGGATTGCCGTCGATCTGGGCGAAGAAGAGATTGCCCCGCTGGACGACCGGATTGAGCACCGTCTGGGACAGGGTGGGCTTGCCGTTGATCACGGCGGAGCCGACCTGCGTATAGACGCTCTTGTCGTCGATCTCGGTGTGCAGCAGGCTCAGGCCGACATTGAGGTGGAGGTTGCTGGTCGGCCGCGCCTCCAGCTCGGCCTCCATGCCGTAGCCCTTGCCCTTCTTGGCATTGAAGAGCACGCCGTTGCCGTTGCTGTCGTTGCCGTTGAACTGCATGTTGTCGACGACATAATAGAAGCCGGTGACGTTGAAGTGGACTTTGTTGTCCAGAAACGCCGTCTTCACGCCAGCTTCGTAGCTGGTGTTGGTCTCGGACTTTGCGGTGGAATAAGCGGTCGTGAACACCGCCGAGCGGCCCTGGATGGTCGGGCCGCGGAAACCGCGGGCGACGCGGGCATAGAGGCTCATCTCGTCATTTGCGCGATAGAGCAGGCTCGCGTCCCAGCTCGGCTTGGTGTCGGACAGACGGCAGTGGAACGACGTGCCGCAGAGATAGGAAGAAGCGGGCGCGGTCGCGGCGATAGGCAGGAAGGCAGTGAAGCCCGGGTGCTGGAGGAGGTCGGTGGTCTTGGTGTCCCGCGTGACGCGCACGCCGCCGGTCGCCGTCAGCCGGTCGGTCAGCGCGTAGCTAGCCTGGCCGAACACCGCCCACGACTTGTTGACGTCGTGGAGCAGTACCCAGTTGTTGGGATTGGGAACCGTGCCGAGCACGCCGGGCGTGCCTTTGGGATTGCTGGGCGAGACGGGCGCGCCGCTGGTCAGGAAGAAGCCGCGCTGGTCGAATTCGGTGTGATCACGCGAATCGAAGTAGATGCCGCCGACCTGCCACTTGAAGCGGCCGGTGTCGGCGCTGGCGAGGCGGACTTCCTCGCTCCACTGGTCGAGACCACGCAGGTGACCCTGCGATTCGCCGAAGCCGAACGGCGCGCCGTTGAGCGGGAAGTTGACGCCCGCGCCGCCGTCCGTATCGCCGAGGCTCTTGCCGGCGGCATGCTCCCAGGCGGTGATCGAGGTCAGCGTGACGCCGCCGAAATCGTAAGCCGCCTTCGCCGAGACGCCGTGGGTCTTGTAGGATTGCGGGTTGTTGCGGCCTTCGTCATTGGCGACGACCGAGCGATCGAACGACGCCGGCACGGAATCGGTGCCAACCTTGATCGAGCCGCGATAGAAAGGCGTCGCGGTGCCGTCATAGTCGCGATAATGGCCCGACAGGCGCAAGCTGAACGAGTCGGTCGGCTTGAACAGCAGCTGCAGGCGCACGTCGCGCTCGTCATAGCCGCCCATCACGTCCTTGCCGGGCTTGGTGCCGTCGTCGGTCGGGCCGGTATAGACGTTGCTGATCCAGTCGTCGCGATGCTGGTAGAGGCCGGACAGGCGGAAGCTGACCCGGCCATCCTGCGTGAGCGGGCCGCCCACGCCGGCATCGACGTTCACGCTGTTGAAGCGGCCGTAGCTGAGCGAGCCCTGGCCCTGCCACGTCTCGCTGGGCTGGGCGCTGTCGAACTTGATGATGCCGGCCGTGGTGTTGCGGCCGAACAGCGAACCCTGCGGGCCTTTCAGCACCTCGACCTGGCCGACGTCGAACGCGGGGTTCGACTTCAGCACCACATGCTCTTCCACCACGTCATCCTGGATGATCGAGACGGGCTGCGAGGCGCCGAGATAGAAATCGATGTTGCCGAGGCCGCGGATGTAGAAGCGCGGGAAGATGCGGCCCGTTGTGTCGTCCACATACAGGCTGGGCACGCGGCCGGACAGCGAGAGCAGGGTGTCGGCACCGGCGGCCTGATAGTCGTGCAGGGCTTCCGGCCGGATCACCGAGACCGCCACCGGCACCGTCATCGCATTTTCCGTGCGACGCTGCGCGGTGACGATGATGGCATTGTTGTCGCTCGCGGTTTCGGCGTTGGTCGGCGTGTCGCCCGCCTGCGCGAATGCGGCCGAGGGAAGGAGCGCGAGCGCCGCGATTCCCGTGAAAAGCCATGCTGTCGACTTCGAAAGCGTCATGTTTGTGATACCCCAATGTGTGTGCGCCGTGATTGTTTCTCCGGCGCGTGGCAGCTTCCTGCCCGTTGCCGATGAACGGTTTGTTGCAGCGCGAAATATTTCTGGGGATCGTTCGGGCGGACGCGACCGTGGACCCGGATCGACCCTGCTCGCTATGTCTGGGAAATGGTGCGCTACTCCGCAGCTGGCGCGTGTCGGATGTTCCCCCACGGCGCGCGCCGGCATCCAAGAGAGCTTCAGTGCCGCCCCCTGAACGCTTGCTCGCGCCAGTCTCCGTCCATCGGCTGCTCGAAGCTGAGACCAACCATGTCACCCGATGCCCAGGCGACCACGGTAGGCACCTTGATCCCGTTGCGCACGAGGAAAGCGAAAGACCCAGCCGGCGGACGCTCTGCCACGATGATTGTCGCCCGATCGTCGCCGAGCGTCGTGATCTCCACCGCCAGCTTGCCGCAGCTCGAATAGAGGTTGGCCGGCAGCATGACGGCCGGCATCGGTTCAGCACATTCGATTGCGAGCATGATCACTCCCTGGTGGAGCAATCTATCGATCGACATGGTTAACGGATCGTCACCAGAATCGCGTGGCCTGACTCCTACGTCATCGTTCGCGCCACGGACCGCTGGGATTGATCGCCGGGATCAAGAGGATGATCGGCACCTGATGGTGAATAGCGTTCGTAGCCCTACCTCGGAATAATCCGAGAAAGCTCTTCGTCGAACCGATCTGCCAATGCCTACAGAGCGGCCATATTTAGGAAGCTAACATCGGCTCCTGAGCAGGTCAGCTCCAGCGTATCGTGCTCGGGGTGACGCAGTGTTACAGTTTGGATTATCGGACGGGTTGCGCCGATTGTGACGGTCATCACGCCTTTCGGGTCGATCGCGATCTGAAAGCTGATCGGGGTGTCGAACGGAGCGGCTCCTTGGAGCGGGACCTCCTTGTCATTCGCCGTCGTGTAGAATTCGATGTGATCAGGGTTCTTGAAGGCATAGACGGCGATCCCGTTGCAGCCGCAATCCCCGTCGGCATAGTTCGCGCCGCGCTGGTGCGCGAGGATCTTTACCAACGAGGCCCATTCCGTGCCGACGTCTGCCGAATGCACGGAAATCTTGCCGGAGATGGCCGTGCCGACTTTAGGGAAGGGAAAAACAGTGCCGTTGCTCTGTCCACCCGGGGCAATGCACCTGTAGCTTTCCGAATCCCTCACGTCGGCGGATGCGGAGGGGGCCGCCATCAGGACGCCGCCGATTATGGACAAGCAGGCCAGGTAAGGAGAATTCCGCACCGATCTCGTCATGGCTCGTTCTCCGACCCGCAATTGCGACCGGTCCCGCCTATCGTAAATCTCCCTAAAAGATTCTCAATAGGATGCATTGCCTGCCAAACGGAATAAGCCCGTTGGCGCGATCGAGACCATCAGCTCTGCTGGGAGAGCGCCTCTGCGATCGTACCAGCTTTGAATAGCGCCGCTGCTCTCGTGCGGCATAGCAGACAACCTTCCTACATTCGCCACACTGTAATCTTGGAACATATCGGGGGCCAGAATGCGTAACAACGGACCATTTGGCAGCAAACGTCGGCTTTCGGGTAAGCCGCGCTAAAGCCGTAGCGTCTACAACTGGTCGGTATCTGCCATTGCGTCGTCCTTGCCTGGACCTCCCCGCCATTCTTCTGGAAAGGCGGCTCAGGTGATGGGCTCTCGCGCGGCTAGCGTCGGACAGCGGCCTTGGCGGCGCCCACCTTGATGAAGTCGGCATGGGGCAGCCGATCGAGGCCGAAGCGCGTCCAGAAGGGGTGGCGGACCATGGCGGCGCACAGCGATGCCCAGAAATACTCTTCCCCGCCCAATGGCCGGGCACCACTGTCCCAGTCGCGCGGCCACGTGCGATGGAGCAGTATGCGGGCCTGTTCGGCATGGCCGGACAGGATGAGCTCCGCAAGCGCCTGGACGGCGACGGGTGTGCCCGATGACGCTTCCGGCGGATAGAGTTTGGGCGTGGGGAAATTGTCCTCCGCCCATTGATGCAGTTCGCTCCCCACGGCCAGTACGCGAAAATCCATTTCCCGGGGGGTGAGCCGGTCGCGGGTCAGAGCCGCGAGGTCGAGGGAGAAATCGCCGCCCGACCATCGTACCGGAAGTGGAACGATTGTAACCCCCGCATGGGGGGCGCCATTGAAAAACTCGATATCAAAAGGAAGATCGAGCCGGAGACGGCCCGATCCCGGATGCGCGGTCACGTCATCCAGGCGTTCGCCGTGCAACCGGCGCACGACGAGGTTTGGTGCGAAGGTCACGGCAAACAGGTCGGCCAGGCCGCCAGAGCCTCCGCTGTCGCCCCGCACGAGGACGTCCGGTCCGGCCGGGCCTGACCCTCGATGCCAAAGGACCGAGACGGCCGCATAGCCGCTGCCCAGCAGGCGGGAATGGCTGCCTCGCCGCATGGCAATCGCCCGGCACGTCTCGTCGGTATCGCCGCCCGGCGGGCATGGCACCGCGAGGATCGCGTCGCGGCCGCTGGCCCAGATCAGGCCTGGCGGCTGTGGGAACGCCCCGGCAGGCGCGCTCACCAGCAGGAGGCCCAGCATCATCGATTTCATGAAGACGCCCCTTCCACGTGCGGACGCCAGATTTGCTCCGATCCGGCCCACCAGCATCGCATACTACCATCTCCCGCCCCTTGGAGAAGATGCAGCGCAATCGGTCGGACTGAATGGCGCCAACGGCGGTCATCCAGCGGTGCCGGTCACGATCCCGGAAGCCGCCGTTCATCCAGATAACCGAGTGGGGCATTCTTCACAGTGGTGAAGAATGCGTCGGCTATGTTCCTGTCACCTGATTTGTATTGTGCGAGGCGGCAGTCGCAGTCCCACGGCGGTGAGCCATTCCGCGCATGCCTTCACCCCTTCCACAATTCTCCCATCAAGATCGGGCGGAAATGTGTGAGATGCGCGTTGTGCATCGGCGAGCCACTTGATCAGGAGCAGTTCGTCCGAGCCGACATAAGGCGCGCGCGGCTTGAGCACGGTGAAGGACTGGCGCTCCGCATCGCGCGCCAGCCCCTCGAACAATTCCATCTCGGCGCGCAGCAGCAGGCGGACCCGCCGGTCGCCGACCTTGGAGAGCGCTTCGCCGTCTCCGCGCAGCAGCGCGATCACGTGCCGCTCGACATGGGGCCGACGGCGAACGAGGAGCGGGGAGGGCGCCGGCACGGGAACGCCTCCCGTCAGCTCGTCACCTCAGCAATCACGGCGCGCGCCTTGTCGATCGCGGCCTTGGTCTTGAGTTCGCCAGCCTGGATGTCGTCCGCAAAGCCCATCAGGCGCTCGCCGGAAGCCGAGCCCGTTTCCGCCACCTCCGCGACATGCACGCCCTGCTTCGCCGCGATGGCGGCATCCCACAGCTGGCGCACCGCTGCCCAGTAATCCTTCGTCGCCGTCCAATAAGCGTCGGCGGCTGCGACATCGTAATCGTCGCCGCGCTTGTAGGTGTTGAGCACCGATTCCTGGACGAAGGGGACGAGCTTGCCGTCCGCCTTGCCCATCTTGATATTGTCCTGCCAGTGGATCCAGCCGTCGGGCGTCGGCGAGTGGCGATTGATGCCGAGATAGCGATCGTAGGGCGGGTGGCGCACCGCGTCGCGACGCGCGAGCGGGTGCCACGTCCAGTTGCTGCGCCAGCGGCGCACACCGCCTTCCTCGGTCCACTGGCCCCAGCCGCCATAGCGCGGCGAATCGTCGGTCTGCCAGACGGTCTGCGACCACCGGCCGGGGCGCATCGCCGCCGGCACGGCCTCGCGTTTCCACTGGCCTTCGCCCGCGTAGACCAGCACGCTTTCCGGCTCATAGGTCCAATCCTGCCGCCAATGCTTGACGACATGGGTCTTGCCGTCCTCGGTCTTCACCACGAGCAGGTGCTGGAGGATGATGTGCCGGCCCGTATCCTCGATGGCGCGCACGCTTTCCTCGCCGCCCATCACCTTGGCCGGGATCGGCGCGTAGCCGGCGCGCCACGGCGTCGTCTCGCGCATGTTGAAGGTGACGTGGAAATGGCCCGCCATCGCGAGGATCGACTCGCGATCCGCCTCGAAGGCGGCTTTGGCATCGGTCGCGGATTGCGCGACGGGGCCGTCGGCGAATGCGGGCGCGAGCGGGGCGGAGACGGCCACGGACGAGGCGAGCAGGAGGGCGAGCAGGGTCTTCATGGGATATCTCCGGATCAGAAGCGGGCGGTGAGCGAGGCGCTCACGTTGCGGCCGGGCTGGGTGTAGGCGTCGGCTGTCGCGGCGGCCGACGCATCGAGGCCGCGTACGTCGCTCCACCAGATGTATTTCCGGTTGGTCAGGTTGAAGACGCCGACGCGGACGGTGAAGGCCTCCGCCACGCGCACGAAGGCGGTCGCATCGAGGATCGTGAAGCCGCCCGGCACGAAGCAACTGGTCGTGCAGCCGCCGGTGGTGCGGCCCTCCGGCTTGCCCTGCGAGTGCGTCATCGTGAGGTTGCCGCCGAAGCGGTCGGACGGTGCGCGATAGCCCACGCCCATCACCAGCTTGAGCGGATCGACGCTGAGCAGCGGGGTCTTCGCGCCGGTCGCGTCGATCGTGTCGCCCCTGGTGTAGGAGATGGCGAGGTTGCCGGTCAGCCCGAGCGGACTGCGGCCTTCGAGCTTGCCCTCGACGCCGCGGATGCGGGCGCGCGCGAGGTTGATGAACTGGAAGACGATCGGATCGGCGACTGTCCCCATGCCGCCGGTGATCTCCTGGTCGATGAAGTTGCGGTAGCGGCCCGAATAGCCGGTGACGCTCATGTCGACGGCGTCGCTGTGGAGGCGCAGGCCGCCCTCGATCGTGCGGCTCGTCTCGGGCTTGAGATCGGGATTCGGCAGCGTCTTGTAGGCGAAGAAAGGCGAGGTGAGGTTCTCGAAATACTGGTTCACCTGGCTCGGTGCCGGCGCCTTGAACCCTTGCGCGTAATTGGCGAACAGGCTGACTGGGCCGGCCACCTTCAGCACCGCGCCGATCTTGGGCGAGAGCTTCGATCCGTGCTGGCTGGCGGTCACGAAGGTGGCGGGCAGCAGCGCGTCGCGCCTGGGGCTGAGATCGTAATAATCGAAGCGCACGGTCGGGAAGATGGTGAGCCGGTCGCCGCCGACCCCGATCTCGTCGGCGACATAGCCGCCGGCCAGCCAGTAATCGGTGATCGGGAAGGCGCGCGTCGGGAAGACGTCGGGCGCGGTCGGCACGGTGCCGCTGCGGATTCCGTCCTGCCGGGTGACGCTGGCGTCGCCGCCATAGACGAGCTTGTGGGTGAGGGGGCCGGTGGCGAAGTCGGAACGCAACTCCACGCTCGCGCCGATGACCCGGTTGTCGAAGGTGTTCAGCCGGGTGCGATCGGCGACGGTGTTGCGATCCTCCGCCGTGAACTCGCGGGTCCGCGATTTCTGATACCAGAAGGCCGCCTGCGCCTGGGTGAGCCAGCCGGTGCCGCCGTCGTAGCGCCAGTCGAGGCTGGCGCGATTGCGGTTGGTGCGATCGCGCGCGGTCAGGCCGATCACGCTGGTGGCGGAGGATGCGGCCGGCGCGATGCCGCTCAGCACCTCGGTCGCGACATGATCGTCAAGATGGTCGAGGGTCAGGCGCACCTTGTTGTTGGCATCCGGCGCCCAGACGAGCTTGGCGAGGACGGCGTTGGACCGCGTGTCCTGCGGATTGGGCGTGGTGCGGGAGGAATTGGGCGCATCGTCGTCGCCCTTGTTCTTCAGCTCGTGCCCGTCGCGCCGCGTATAGGCGATCATCGCGGACCAGTCGCCCGATCGGCCCGCGAGGATGCCCGTCTCGGAGAATTGCCGGTCCGAACTGTCGTAGCCCGCGCGGATCTGGCCGGCATAGGATCGGTTCTTGCCCAGGATATCCTCGGGATCGCCGTGCGAGCTCCCGGTCGAGAATGACGGTCTCGCCCGGCTTCCAGCGATCCAGCGTGGCGACGACCTCGTCGAGCGGGCGCGAGATGAAGACGAGTTGCCCCTCGCGCCAGGCGAGCGTCGCCGGATCGGCCGGCTGGGGGGGTGTGATCGCAGAGCCGGCGTAACAGCAGGTCTGCCCGGCCTCCAGGCGGCGGACCTTCCCCGATGCCGCGACATCGACGGCATGTTCGGTGACGGTGACACGGCCACCGCCATCCGTGCGCGCGACCGCGAAGGCGGTGCCGAGCGCCGTCGTCGTGCCGCCGGCGGCCTCGACGGTGAAGGGGCGGCCTCTTTGATCGCGCGCGACCTGGAACCAGGCCTCGCCGTCGAGGAGCCGGATATGCCGTCTCCGTTCGTCGAAATCGATCGCGAGTGCCGTCCGGGTCGACATCTCGATCCGCGAGCCGTCGCTGAGCGCCACGGAGCGGCGTTCGCCCGTGCCGGTGGCATAGTCGGCCAGCGGGTGCGGACCCAGCAGGATCCGGCCCGTTGCGAACAAAACCGCGCCGGCGACGGTCGCAGCGGATGCCGAGCGGATCAACGCCCTGCGGCCGATGGCCTTCCCGCGTGCCTGCAGGCTCGGAAGATGGCCGGACGCACCCCAGAGGCGCTGAAGGCGGACATAGGCGGCGGCATGCGCCGGCTCGGCGTCCCGCCAGCGCTCGAATTCGGCGAGCCGCCCCGTGTCGCCGGGTTCCTCGTGCAGCGCGACGAACCATCGGGTCGCGGCAGCGGCGACGGGATCGAGCTGGTCGAGAGGATCCACGGGGGGCTTCGAGATCATGTGCGCAGTCGTCCATGCCCGGCGCTCGTCGCGAGGCTCATTGCATAAGACGGTTATGGACGCCGTTTGTCAGTCTCGCGGTTCGAAATCGGCGTCGGCGGCCAGCTGGATGGCGAGCAGCGCCCGGGTCATGCTGTCGTGGACCGTCTGCCGGGACACGCCGGTCCTGCGCCCGATCTCGGCGAAGGACAGGCCCTCGAGGCGGGACAGGCAGAAGACCTGCCGCGCCCGGGCCGGCATGGCGGCGACGATCGCATCCATACGCCGGAGTTCGTCGCGCGTGACGAGCTGCGCCTCGGCATTGGGTCGCGGATCGGCGATCGCCGCGACCAGCTCGGGCGGCGCGGCATCCTCGAGCCGTATCTTTTCGCGGCGGTGATGGTCGGTGATGAGATTGCGCGTGATCCGGAACAGGTAGGAGCGCATGTTGCTGATCGCGCCGCCCCTGTGGATCGCCGCCGTCGCGCGTGCCCAGCTTTCCTGCGCTATATCCTCGGCCTCGGCGTGCCCGCGCATGGCCCTGCGCACGCGCTTCGTCAGTTCTTCGTGAAGCTCGCGCGCTGTGGCGTCCAGACTGGCAAGCTTGGCGTCGCGCATCGACGAATTCCGTGGCGCGGCCAGGCCGCAGTGACGGAGCCGGCTCTATCGATGTTGAGAACGTCTCGCAAGATCGATCGTCGACGGGGCGGCGTAGCGCTCCGCCATGTAGCGGCCGGGGGACACGCCCAGCATCTTGCGGAACATCGTGACGAAGCTCGGCACGCTCTCATAGCCGAGATCAGCCGCGACCTGCTGGATCGACATGCCGTCCGCCAGCCACTGCACGGCCAGGACCAGGCCTAGCTGCTGGCGCCAGCGCCCGAAGCTCATGCCCGTTTCTCGAACGATGAGGCGGCCCAACGACCTCGAACTCATGCCCGCGCAGCCCGCCCATGCGGCAAGCGATCCGCGATCGGACGGGGAGGCCATCATGATGTCGGCGATCCGTCGCAGGCGAGGATCGGACGGCATGGGCAGATGCAGGTTTTCGATTTTTGCAGACACCAGTTCGTCGAGCAATACGGTCAGCATCCGCGAGTTCGTGCCGCCTTCTTCATAAAGGAGCGGCAGCGTCGCAGCCCGGATCAGAAGTTCCCGCAACAGCGGGGTCACCGCGATCGCGCAGCACGCTGCAGGCAGTCGTGGATCGGCATCTCTCGCTACGAAGCCCCCATAACCCTCGATCGCGCCTGCCAGCCTGATCGAATGCTGGCTGCCGCCGGGAATCCACAAGGCGCTGCGTGGCGGTACCACCCACAGCCCACCGGCCACCTCACAGGCGAGCGCGCCGCGCTGGACCAGCAGGATCTGGCTCTTCCGATGACTGTGAGGCGCCAGTTCGAAGTCGCCGAACGTGTCGGACGCGAAGCCATAGGTGACCACCATTCGCGGCACGTCGTCCGGCTCGACCCAATCGTCTTCGGCGGAAAGGTCGGTCAGCAACGGCATGACGGGTACATATCACGATTGGCGAGAATGAATAATATTATGTCCGGACTTCGGAATGACGCCATCGGCCGGGCCGATTATTGCCTTCGCCAGACAGCCGGCCCGATGGCCTTCGGCAGGAGGAAAAGCCCATGAATACCTTACGTAGCGAGCGCGTCGCGATGCTCCTGGACAGACTGCACAGGGATGCGGAGCTGGCGGACGGCGGCCTGATGGAAGAGATCGTCGCCGGCATGGAGGCGTCCGGCCGGACGATCGAGCAACTCGCGGCGCAAATGATCGCCGACGAGCAGGCCGATACGCGGGCAGTGTATCGGAGCCATGCCGATCATTTCCTGTCGGTATCGCCCGGTTATGGCCGCTTTCTGTATGCGATGGCGCGGGCGTGCCGGGCGACGCGGATCGTCGAATTCGGGACCTCGATGGGCATCTCCGCCATCTATCTCGCGGCAGCGCTGCGCGACAACGGCGGCGGTCTGCTGATCGGCACCGAGCTGGAAGCGACGAAGGTGGCTCGCGCCCGCGCCCATATCGATGCGGCTGGCCTCGCCGATCTGGTCGAAATTCGAGAAGGCGACGCCCGGCAAACGCTCGATCACATCGACGGACCCGTCGATATGCTCCACATCGATGGCGCCTGGTCGCTCTATCTTCCGATCCTGAAACTCGTCGAGCCCCGATTGCGCGGCGGCTCCGTCGTCCTCGCAGAAAATGCCTTCGCCGAGGATTATTTGAACTACATCCGCGATGCCGAGCACGGATATCTTTCGCAGCCCCTCCCGCTGGATGAGGGGCGTGGCAACGACTTCGCCGTCAAGATCAACTGACTGCTCCGCGACCATGCTGTCGCGAGCTGCCGGGCTTTTCAGCGCCCATTGTGCCCGTTCACAGCAGGAACCGGAGATCCTAAAAGCTGCGGCCCGTTCATGTCGGCCACCGAGCCGGGTTTGGCACAAAACGCCTAGGCAGCTTTCGGACACGATCGAGGGCAACCGCCAGACGGGTCGGGCCATCCCTTTGGTCGCGTGCGCCAAAAGGTGTGTAGGGCGGTGACAAACCAGGCCACAGGAGCGCCAGCGCAATGCTGAGCGCGGCGGAGTAAAATCCGGCCAGTGGTAGAGCTGCCCTTTTGCGGGGCGGCCGGGATGTTCGTCGTGGA
>Ga0105239_10000803_pt1 | contig 44420 bp, 42 predicted proteins | sample KBSC44metaG_FD_92761 | JGI IMG/M metagenome (GOLD analysis project Ga0105239, IMG submission 92761) | Corn rhizosphere microbial communities from Kellogg Biological Station, Michigan, USA - KBS C4-4 metaG | ecosystem: Host-associated > Plants > Roots > Rhizosphere > Soil | place: Michigan, USA...
ATCATCGCAGGCGGCACGCCTTCCAGCAGCATCTCGTACCCTTCGAAGAGGAAGAGCATCACGCAACGGTTGGCGTAGAAGCCACGCGAGTCATTGACGACGATCGGTGTCTTCTTGATCTGGCGTACGTAGTCGAGTGCAGTAGCCAACGCGACGTCTCCGGTCTTCTTGCCAACGATGATCTCCGACAGCATCATCTTTTCGACCGGAGAGAAAAAGTGAATCCCGATGAACTTCGACGGATCCTTGAACTCCTCGGCCAGCGAATTGATGGGCAGCGTCGAGGTGTTGGTCGCGAAGATCGCGCCTTTCTTCAAGAACGGCTGCGCCTTTGCGTAGGTCTCCGCCTTGATCTTACGGTCCTCGAACACCGCCTCGATCACGAGGTCGCAATCGCTGATCGCATTGTAATCCGTTGTGGCGGTAATCCGCGAGAGGATCGCGTCACCTTCGGCTTGGGTCATGCGGCCCTTGGAGACCGCGGCGTGGACGTTAGCTTTGGAGTGACCTTTACCCTTGTCCGCAGCATCCTGGTCGCGATCGATCAGCACCACATCGATGCCGGCTTGCGCCGACACGAAGCCGACGCTCGCGCCCATGAAGCCCGCTCCAATGATGGCCATTTTCCTGATATTGGCAGGCGGCACATTCGCCGGACGGCGCGCGCCCTTGTTCAGGTCCTGCATCGAGATGAAGAGAGAGCGGATCATCGCCGCCGCTTCCTTCGAACGCAGAATCTTGGAGAAGTACCGCGACTCGACGCGAAGCGCCGTATCTATCGGCAATTGCAGGCCTTCGTAGACGCACTGTAGGATCGCCCGTGCGCCCGGATAATTGTCGTAAGTCTCCCGACGCAGCATCGCGGTCGCCGGCTGGAAGAGCTGCAAGCCCGCTTTTGAATAGACCGCGCCACCAGGCAGCTTGAAATCCTTCTGGTCCCAGGGCACGACGGCCTTGCCGCCAGCTTTGATCCAGTCCTTGGCCTTCAGAATCAGATCCCCGACAGGCACCACCTCTCCGATGAGGCCGCGGGCTTGAGCCGTCTTGACATCGATCGCCTCACCCTTGAACAGCATCTGCACGGCGTCCATAGTCGGCATCAGGCGCGGCAGCCGCTGCGTGCCGCCGGCGCCGGGGAAAATTCCGATCTTGACCTCGGGCAGCCCGACACGGGTTTTCGCGTTGTCGGACGCAATGCGGTGGTGGCAGGCAAGCGCCAGCTCGAAGCCGCCGCCGAGCGCCGTCCCATTGATCGCGGCAACCCAAGGCTTGCCACCGACCTCGATATTTCGGAACGATTGCGATAGCTTACGGGCCTCATTGAACAAGTATTTGTTCGCCGCTTCCTCGCCCTGCGAATTGAGCATCTGCGCGTGAGTGCGGTTCATAGCCTCGAGCATCGTCAGGTCCGCACCGGCGCAGAACGAGTCCTTGCCAGAAGTAATGACGACGCCCTTGACTGCAACATCCGACGTCAATCGCTCGATGATCAAGCCAAGTTCGGCTCCCGACGTCTCATCGATGACGTTCATCGATTTCCCGGGGATATCCCAAGTTACCAGCGCAATGCCGTCGACGTCGGTCTCGATCCTGAAATTCTTGTAGGCCATTTTCCATTCCTTGTCGTCGTCCAGAGTTCGCCTAGCTGGTCGCGAGGCTCCCGAGGATGTCATGATTGAGCTTCTCGATTGGATCGCTCCCTCGCGGGGACGAACGTTCAAACCCGCTCGATGATGGTCGCGGTCCCCATGCCGCCGCCGATGCACAGAGTCACGAGCGCGGTGGATTTGTCGGTACGCTCGAGTTCGTCGAGGACCGTGCCGAGGATCATCGCACCGGTGGCGCCGAGCGGGTGACCCATCGCAATCGCGCCGCCGTTGACGTTGATCCTGTCCCTGTCGATTTCGAACGCCTGCATCAATCGCAGGACCACGGAGGCAAACGCCTCGTTCAATTCAATCAGATCGATGTCGGACAATTTCATGCCGGAGCGATCGAGCACCTTCCTGGTCACGTCGACCGGACCGGTCAGCATCATCGCAGGCTCGGAGCCGACATTCACGAAAGCGCGAATCCTCGCACGTGGCTTGAGGTCATGCTTCTTTCCGGCATCCCTGCTGCCGAGAAGAACGGCTCCCGCGCCGTCGACAATGCCCGACGAGTTACCTGCATGGTGCACGTAATTGATCGCTTCGATTTCCGGATGCGACTGCACTGCGACGGCGTCGAAACCGCCCACCGCACCCATCGTCGCGAATGACGGCTGCAGCTGGGCGAGCGATTGCATCGTCGTGCCAGGCCGGATGTGCTCGTCCTTGGCAAGAATGGTAATGCCGTTGACGTCCTTCACCGGCACGACCGAGTTCTTGAACCGACCTTCGTCCCAGGCCCGGGCGGCGCGCTCCTGGCTCTGAACAGCATAGGTGTCGACATCGTCGCGCGAGAAACCGTATTTGGTGGCAATTAAATCCGCAGCAACGCCCTGAGGCATGAAATAGCTCGGTACCGCCATTGAAGGGTCCGTTGGCCACGCCGAACCGGAGGACATGATCCCGATCCGGCTCATGGACTCCGCACCGCCGCCGATGGTCAATTCGTGCTGTCCCGACATGATCTGCGCCGCAGCAATATTAACGGCGTCCAGGCCTGACGCGCAGAAGCGGTTGACCTGAATACCCGGTACTGACTTGTCGAAGCCGGCCTTGAGTGCCGCAAATCGCGCGATGTCGCCCCCCGCCTCGCCAATCGGATCAACAACGCCGAGCACGACGTCATCAACGCTGTCGGGCGCCAGATTGTTGCGCTCCTTAAGCGCCTGTAACGGCACTGCGGCCAACGCGAGGGCCGTCACTTCATGAAGCGAGCCGTCGGACTTTCCCTTGCCGCGCGGCGTGCGAACGTGATCGTAGATATATGCCTCAGGCATCTCTTGCCTCTCCTATCTTGCTCGCCCCCTGGTTTGGGAGGCATGGCTCCGTCGACATCAAGCAACCTCGAGTTTCACGCGCGAGCGACCGAACCAGGCCTTGTCCGTCCGGCTCGAAGCGGATGGCTCAAAAGTTACATTGCTTGTGTTTCTTTATTGACTTGTATTTTACAAGTCACTTGTCATGATTGAACCCCATCTTCTGCTTTCGATGCGGAAGCTTTTATGTGCGGCGGTGTTCTGCGGTACGCGACGGCTCTGCGCCGGCGGGTTACAGCTGTCCCAGGACTAGCCATCGTTTGGACGGCAAAGCCTGCACTTTGTCCTCCTCATTCCGACGAAGCGTCAAGCACTTCCCCGAAAAGCTCCCACGCGGTGCCGCTCCAGCGTTGCAGCCTCATTTGGGTGTAGTTCATGTTGATCTTGTCGTTTGTGTTGACGCTGACGCCGGGCAACAATGTCGGTAGCACCACGTTCTTCAGGCTCTTCGCCTGCCTGATGATGTTTTCGCGGGAAAGGTCGCTCCCGCACTGCTCGATCAGATGTTCGAGCAGCATGCCCTGCGTGTAGCCATATAAGATGTTGAAATCGGCAATGTCGACGCCGGGCATGTATTTGTCGATGAAGGTCAGATAACTCTTCATTCCCTCCGTGTGAGCCCACTGCGGATCGCTGGGATCCTTCATGTTTGTTCCGACCATCACCCCGATCGCCTTGTCGAGGCCTGCCGGCTTCAGAGTCGCGCCAACCGAACTGGAGGGGTAGTTCAGCAGGATCGCCGGCTTCCAGCCAATCTCGGCAGCCTTGCGGATGGCTTGAGCGGCAAATTTTGGCGTTGCTGCGAGCAGCAACGCATCGGCCCCTGAGTTCTTCAAGTTGACGATGTGAGACTCCACCGTCGGATCACTCAGTTCGTAGGGGATAGCGGTGACCTTCTTGTCAAAGCGGCCGCCTAGGATCGCCTTGAAGGCGTTAAGGTAATCCTTTCCTAGATCATCGTTCTGGTAGAGAATGGCATACTTGCCATCCGGCAAAGTCTTGGTCAGGAACTTGGCATAGATCTTTCCTTCGGTATCGAAACTGACGATGCCGGTTGTCGTCAGCGGAAAATCGGCCACATTCGTAAACTTGTTCGACCCAGAGGCGATTGAAATAGACGGCACGGCCTTCGATATCAGATACTTCGCCACCGCCGTGTTGCCTGGTGTGCCGAGCTGGCCAAACAAGAATGAAACCTCGTCGCTTTCGACGAGCTTGCGCACCTGCTCCACCGCTTTAGGCGGACTGTAAGCATCGTCATAGGCAATATAGTTGATTTTCCGTCCGTTTATGCCGCCACGATCGTTGATCGACTGGACATAGGATTGAATACTTCGGCCGATGATGCCAAGCGACGAGGCGGGTCCGCTGAACGGAAAGACCCCTCCAACCTTGATCTCGGTCGCCGTCACCCCCGGAGTATCAGCGGCATCTGCGGTTGCCCCCAACGCCAACAACATCAATGCAAAGGCAAACCAGACGAATTTAAACATGGCATTCCTCCCAAGTGAAACCGACCTGGTTGTTTGGAATCTGAAGCGAATGAATGTGGTCCCACAAGGTTGACTACGAAGCGCGACGTGCCTGCCTCGACATTTCTATCCGCTCGCGGACCATCTCCCGAACCAAGTCCTTGCGTACTTTGCCGAAGCTGTTGCGCGGTAGCGTCTCCAGGCAGACGACTTCACGCGGCCGCTTGTAGCTTGCCAGCGAGGAGCAGCTCTTTACGATTTGATCAAGGTCAACGACGGCATCCTTGGCCGAGACGATCGCGGCGACGACGATCTCGCCCCATTTTTCATCGGGAACTCCGACGACCGCGACTTCCCGGATCGAGGGATGGTCAATCAATAACAATTCCACCTCAGCGCAATAAATATTCTCGCCGCCGGAGATTATCATGTCCTTCTTGCGGTCCTTGATCGCAAGGTAGCCGTCAGCATCGATAACGCCAACGTCACCGCTTCGATACCACGCAGTTCCGTTCAAATTGACGATCGCTTCGCGCGTCGCCTGCTGGTCATTCAAATAATGAGAGAATCCTGTCGGTCCGCTGATAAGAATCTCCCCTATTTCGCCATTCGGAAGAATGCCGCGCTTTTCGTCATGAATGACTACTTGAGTACACGGCGCCGGCAGCCCAGCAGTCTCGGGCTTCTTGGTCAGCATGTCTGGCGGGCATCTTGAGACGAACAACATCTCGGTGATGCCGTAAGCGTTTGTTACTCCATTTGGCAGCTTGAATCTCTCCTGGATCCGTTCAGCAAGCACCGGGGGCAGCGGCGCCGAAGCAGAGATCCAGTGCGTGAGGTGCGGCAAGGTCCTGTTCTCTGCGGATGGCTCCTGAACAAGCTGCCAGGCCATCGTTGGAACGATGAAAGCAAGCTGGATCCTGTACTTCTCCAGGTTTTCCAGAGTTTGAGCCGCGTCGAACCTTTTGCCCAGAAAATTTGTTCCCCCGCACAGGATGACCGGCAATACGAAGTTTTCCGTTGCTCCGCGATGAAAGAGAGGAGCGACCGCCAGCGATCTGACTTCTTCCGGGAAGCCGAGCGCTATAGCGCTGAGAGTCGCGGCGGCAACCGCCGATCGATGCTTTACCACTGCCCCCTTTGGCCGGCCGGTCGTGCCCGAGGTGAACCAGATGCCGCTATCGGCGTCGGCGCTGACGGTTGGAAATTGTGGGATATCATCAGCAACGCTACGCGAAAGGTCGGCGAAAGCAAGCTGGCCAGGGCGAGCATCTGCTCCGGCCGCGATCTGGAGGATCGATAGTTTGGAAATCGAAATCGCCTTTGATGCAAGTTCCGCGAGATCCCGGTCCACGATGATCGCTTTGCACTCCGCCGCAACGAGCTGATACGACAACTCCTCGGGAGTCAGACGGAAGTTTAGAGAGACGGTCAGCGCACCAAGCCGCGCGATTGCGAAATAGGACACGAGGAGCTCGCGCTGATTCCAGAGCAGATAAGCCACTCTGTCGCCTGCTGCGATTCCGTGTCTCTGAAGTCCGGCCGCAAGTCGATCCACCGTCGCGTCGAATTCGAAATAGCTCAGCGAGCCGATCTCGTCGATAATAGCGGTCTTTTGCGGCACAGCACGTGACGTCGTCCGAAGAATATCGGACACTGAAATAGCTCGATCGAGCACGATGATCCTCCCTTTGTTGCTCTGGCAGCTTGTGCCGCTCTTGGAGCTCTTCTTACCTCGCTTAACGTATTGGCTCCGGCTGCCACTTCACCCAATGGAAGAACGACCTGCATTGCCGGCATCGAAACAAGACCTCGGAGACGCTCCCACCGAAGGGCGATTCTATGTCGACGGCATCGCTCTCACAGTGCGGACAAACGACCTTGCTGGTATCCACCGGCAAGCCGAATGTTGGCACTCTTTGGGTCACGGCATCGCCAGTTCGCGATTCTTGAAGCGGATATTCTGAAACAGATTCTCCGGGATTCCCGGAGCGCCATTGCGGCGGATGGACCGCTGCCAGGACCTTACATGGCCGGCAATTCCGTCCGGGACGTCGAAGGTCTCGCCGACCGCTTTGAGGAAGCGCTCGCGCAGGTCCGAATCCGGCGCATCCCGATAGCCGCTCGAGAAAACGATGTCCGGCTGGTCCGGCTCGCCCCACCAATCCAACGCTTCGACCAGGCGGCGACGGGCATCTTCGTCGACTGTCGACGCCGGATCTTTGCGTAGCGCCTTGATCCAACCTACGGAATAGCTGAGATGAAAGCGCGATTCCTTTAGGATCTTGTCAGCGAGGCGTGCCAAGGTCCTGTCGGCCAAGCTCGTTCTGTAGCCGCTCAGTTGCGTGGAGATGGCCTGCTCGGCCATGAATATCGTGGCGACAAAATCAGACCACGATTGCGGCGGCCGATCGAGCAACTTCGGCGAGCGAATTTCCTTCGCGCCACGCGTCCACTCCACCTCATCGAGAGTGACGCCGAAACGACCAAGATGCTGATAAAGGGCGCGCGCATGCCCATATTGTCCCTGCATCATCGCGCAGATTGACGTAAAGTCCGCGATGGATCGCCCATTCTGCAACACCATCATATACCAGCCAGCGAGCACCAGCTTGGCGTCCGCGATGCAATACAATTCGTCCCGCAAGAACTGATCGGCTTCCGAGAGACGTTCGGTTGAATTGATGACGGACATCACACCACCTTCACTTTCGAGTTGCTGCCGCGTTCGGTAATCGTCACGATCGCCGACAGCGGGACGATGCACATCTCCCGCCAGGTATGATGGTCGTAGACAAACCATGCGCGCGCCTCCGCCAACTCCGGGTTGGGGGCCTCAACCGAACCGATATGGGTGAGCGGTTCCGCGGAATCCCGGCGTGCAAATACCTCGTAGAATTCGGGCTTGTCGCCACCCAACTCCAATTGTCTGTCGATAATTTTCTTCATCGTTGCGACCCCTAGACTTGTATTCCAAAGCGGCGCATCAGCTGTCGGGCATCGGGCTCAATGGATTGAGTGGTCCAATCATGATGCCAGCCCTCGAGGACGTTGACCTTGCTGACGCCATCAAGCCCGCCCACTGCGTCCCTGACCGATTGTTTCAACATCGAGACGCCAGGGCAGGCCAGACACGGAATGGCGAGCTCGACATCGACCACGCCGTTTTCTGATATCGTGACGGCCCGCAACATACCCATGCTCTCGATGCTGACCGGTATGTGCGGGTCATTCACCGCGAGGAGCGCCTCTCGGACGGCCTGCTCGGTCACCACAGGTCCTGCCCCCAAAGCTCCGTCTGCATCCGGGTCAGGCCCGGCAGCTTCAACGGGCCGCCTCTCTTCCACTGCGCCAGCTTCTCGGGCCACGTGACCGTACGAAAATCCCACTTCATGGTTTCGAGGTTCAGCAGGATCGGCATTTGGTAATCGAGGACGTAAATGCCTTTTTCGGTGTCGAAGTGAGCCGGGACCTTCAAGCCGACCTGCTCGCAGAAAGGAACGAGGCGCTGCAACCAGATCTGCCTGAGCTGATCGTTGCTGCTGCCGCGGATGTTGTAGTGGAGCTGGTCGGTCCTCGACTTGACGTCGTCCGTCGCACCGAACCACTCGGCACCCAGCGGAAACCAGAAATCCATCCGCTCCTGGACACGCTTCCGCATCTCAGGCCCCTGCTGCATATAGTGGCGGATCATGTATTCGCCGCGCTTGACGTGGAAGTTCTCTTCGAAGTTCACCTTCCGCAGCGATCGGCTATACGGCCCGAATGAACAATTCTCCTCGAGATCGCGCGTCGTGATGTATCCCGCCTGATCGCCGACAAGGTGGCCCAACCCCACGTCGATCGGACTCAAATTCCCAAACTCGAGCAGAAAGAACGTCTTGAAGTTCTTGGGATCACGCTCGAACACCTGGTGATAGGAGTCGAAGCCGAAATCCTCGAGCATGCGGAACATGACCTGGGCATCTCGTCTTGCAGTGCAGACGCGACGGCAATGCGATCGTTGATGCTCGGCGCAAACGTGATAGCATCGAAGTCAAGAGGCAACGTCATGATTTCGAGATCGGCGGCGATCGCCATCGTCGCCACCAGCACGTCACGATAGCGGGGCGTCATCTCGCTGATATCTTCCAGCGTTGCACCAGCCTTAATTCGGGTCTGCAGGGCGACCTCATTTGCCTCTTCGATGTTTTCACGCGCTAGTGCCGCTTGAGCCATGATCGAACCTTCCGCCGTTACAATTCGCTGACTTTAAGAGTGGTCCTGAAGGTTGCCCCGCAAGACATCGATAACGGAGGGCCCATCATCGGCCTCGATGTCGCTCGGCATCTCCGACGCGATTTGAAGACCGGTAAGCACGACAGCCTTCAGCGCGCGAACCAGACGGTGAACGTCGATGCGGAGATTCTGACGGAGGCACTCGAGCATGATGCCATCGCCGGTCGAGATCAGGAGCCGAGCCATATCGTTGCTGCTCAGATCGGAGCGAAACACTCCGGACGCCTGCCCCAGCTCCAGGACATTTCGTACTTCTCGTGCGATCCGATTGTAGCCAGCCTTTACTCTACGCGCCGCCTCGGATTCAGTCCCGGCCATCTCTATGGAGACGACGATCGGCAGCAACATCGAGCCTGGATGGTCAAGGGCGACCTCGCCGGCCCTCTCTAGATATTTCGTCATGCGCTCGACGGGCGAAAGACGTTCATCTTGCAGTATCTGGAGATATGGCTCCATGACGTTGGCCTGCACGCGATTAAGCAGCTCAAGGAGTACACCTTCCTTGTTGCCGTAATAAAAATAGACGCTGCCCTTGGTCAGATCTGCAAGCTGCCCGATCTGCTCCGTCGTCGTACCATTGTAGCCCTGGGTCACGAAGAGAAACTCGGCGGCAGCCAATACTGCCGACATGCTCAACTCGCGATGTTCGGAATTTGTCAGTCGTTTCTTGCGCTTTTTCATGCGTTCGAACGTATTATCACTGGACTCGCCAGGTAAAGGCTCGCGCAAGCCTAATGCACCGCTAGACGCACGCTCGCTCCTTTCACCGGAGCCATGCCTGGCGTCGAGTAGCTCTGACAGTGCAGCGGAAATACACATGCTCATGGCCCAGCGAAGTCTTCTTCGAAGCGGCTACCAGTTGACATTGATAGTCATCTACATTTAACTTACTTACTAGTCAATAACTATATGTAAATGCCGGAGCAAGCGTATTTTTATCTTAGAATCCAGTGAGATACACGAAAACGGCAATTCGGCTCGGCAGCTACTCAGCACCAAATCGAGCCAACGCGAGCGACCAACAAGGGAGAAAGGACCAGGGATGACCAAACAGATTGAGTTCTATTTCGACTTCGGTAGCCCCTACAGCTATCTCGCACAGACTCAGCTCAAGAAGCTGGCGGCAGACGCGCAGACCACCATCGTCTACATGCCCATCAACGTGCTGGATTTGATGAAAGCAACCGGCAACACTCCGACAACGATCGAGTGCAAGGCAAAGAGGAAATACGCGAAGAGCGATCTGCAACGCTGGGTCAAAAAGTACGGCGTTGACTGGGAGCCCAACCAGAACTTCCGCCACATCGACCTCAACTTCCTGCTTCGCGGGGCCATCGCTGCGATCAAGCTGGGGGTGGGTGCCGAGTTCGTCTCAAAAGTATTCACCGGCCTCTACGCTCAGGCGCTCGACCTGGGCAACGTCGAAATCCTCAGGGATTTTCTGAAGAAGAACGAGTTGCCTGCAGATCGCATCCTTGAGCTGATGGCTCAGGAGGAGATCTCCGAGGAACTGAAAGCCCGCAACAAAGCAGCCGAAGAAGCTGGTCTATTTGGTACGCCAACGTTTCGTATCGGAGAGGAAATCTACTTCGGAAACGATCGGCTCCCATTCGTCGAAGCAGCAGCGAAAGCGCAGGCATGATCATGACAAAGCCAGTTTGTGTTATTACCGGCGTTGGTCCCGGCACAGGCAGTGCACTCGCACGCCGCTTCTCTCGCGACTATCATGTCGCTCTCCTGGCGCGCTCCGAGAAGCGCATTCCGAAGCTGCAAGCTGAGCTGCCGGACGCCTCCGCCCACATCTGCGATGTCACGCAAGAGGACCAAGTCAGCGAAACCGTCGCCAAAATCACGCGCGACCACGGCGCGCCCGCAATCGCCATCCATAATGCCGTAGGCGGAACGTTCGGAAATTTCCTGGAAGTGGATCCCGCGGCTCTTGAGACGAACTTCAGAGTCAACACCATGGGACTGCTTTATCTTGCCAGAGCGGTCGCTCCTGCGATGATCAAGGCGCAAAGCGGCGCCATCATCGCGACCGGCAACACCTCAGCCTATCGCGGAGTCGAGAGTTACGCCGGCTTTGCGCCGTCGAAGGCAGCAGAACGCATCCTTGCCGAATCGATGGCGCGGCATCTGGGCCCGAAGGGAGTCCACGTCGCCTTTCTGATGATCGACGCAGTCATCAACGTGCCCTGGGCGCGCAAGATGTTCCAGGACAAGCCGGAAGAGTTCTTCGCCCAGCCGATAACGATCGCGGATGAGATCTGGCACATTTGCCATCAGCCTCGCTCGGCATGGTCGTTCAACTACGAACTCCGCCCCTACGGCGAGAAGTGGTGATCCGCTTCGGTCATATCTCAATCTATCGTCGATCTAGAAGAGCCGGACCTCGCCGTTATTGATCGTGTCGTCCGGCTCTTGGAGCGTCCATTGCCACATTCTTCATACCGCTAGGAGAAGCCTGGCCTGGAGCACCTACTTTCGCGGACCTCGGTGACCACCGCGAGCGGCCAATTTCAGATCCTACGCATTGGCCCGATCTGAGTGGTCTCGATCCACGACAATCATAGTTGGATTCGCGCGGCATCGAACGGTCCTAAAAAAGGTCCAAGATCGAAGATCCCGGACCAGTCTGGGAGACTCGCGCGCACTTTACAGCGCAATCCAAAGAACAAGCTGCACGATGGCGGCGAAAGGCAATCCGACCGCCAGCGCGAGAAGCTGGCCTTCTCTGATTTCATCGACGCTCGCATCGGGAAAGAATTCGATCGCGAATAGACCACACTCCATGAGCCGCCCCGATTCTTCCTGAACAGCAATTTTGCCTGCGTTCGTCCTTTCTCAGCCCTCGACTTTGAAGGTCAGTCCGGCATTTCGAACCAACCGGGGTATCAGCTTGTCGCCCATCGCCGCGCCAGGCGTCCAAACGCCCGCAGCAACGTCGCTCGCGTCCTCCAGGAGGCAGATCGCGCATTCGGTGATCATTTTTGATGTTGATCCGTAGCCTGGATCCCTGTCACCTCGAACCGCGACCGAGATCTTGCCGCGATCCTTGCTGCTCCCGATGAACAGAATGTCGTAACAACCCGCCTCACGCTCCGCCTTCGATGGGCCCTCACCCGGCTTCGGACTGCCTTCGCCGCCGAACGACCTGTTGTCCTCCGCAATCTTGGCGGCCGCAGCCTCTCCCTGCTTGCCCGTGCCCGCCACGATCATCTCATCGTAAACAAAGCCCGTCCCGTAGGCATGCCCCATGAGCGCGTTGGATCGATGGACGTTCCGCGTGTTGATCGGCGACATGATGAACGGGGCCACCCAAGCGCCGAGGTCTTCGTCGAGCTCGACCTTCATTCCGTGCGGCTGCTTTGGACCGACGAAGCCGGGTGTCAGAAGGAACGGGTCCTTAAGCTGATCGAGCACCTTTGGATTACTCATCGCTGCGGCCATCGTCGCGCGTGAGCTGGCCGCAGTTCCTCCCGAGAAGGTCCCCTTCATCACTCGGACCCGGCCTTTGACGCGTTCGGCCGGTTCTCCCCACGCCTTTCTGGCTGCGCTCTGCAGGAAGAACACGCCGAGTTCAAACGGAACGGAATCGAAGCCGCACGAGAAGATGATGCGTGCCCCGCTCGATCTGGCATCGTTGTCATGAGCGTCGATCATGCTCCTCATCCAGACGGTCTCGCCGCTCAAATCGAGATAGTCCGTGCCCGCGCGAGCGCATGCCGCCACCAATTTCGATCCGAAAAGCTGGAAGGGGCCGACCGTGGAGATCACGATGCGGGTCGACCGAGCCAGGGCCTGCAGCGACGACTCATCGTTCGAGTCAGCCTTGACCAGCAATGTATCCTCGGGCGCGCCGATTTCAGCGCGGACAGCGGCGAGTTTTTCAAGGTCGCGGCCCGCCATCCCCCATTGGATCTTCTTTCCGTATCTCGTCGCGAGGTATTCGGCCACGAGTCGACCGGTGAAGCCACTGGCGCCAAACACAATCAGATCGCAGGCGCTGTCGCGTACCATGTTTTCTTACTCCATCAGTCCGACGGGCTGCACTACCCGCCGTCACGAATTCTCGGATTTTACGTGGCGCTCTAAGGGGCCGCGCCGTTGTTTTACATCGCTTTTTCGTCCTCGAGAAGAACATTCTGACTATACAGTATGTTTCTTGAGTGTAAAGTGGGGTCGCGCGCGACTGCCCTTAGGCTGAATCCGGGCGCTCCCCTTCCAACAAAACATCAGGTCTTCAAAATGGTCAGCTTGAAAAGCTTGTTCGATCTTTCTGGAAAGAAAGCCCTCGTGACCGGAGGCTCACGGGGGCTTGGGCTTCAAATCGCCGAAGCGCTGGGCGAACAGGGAGCGGAGCTCGTACTGTCGTCGCGGAAGGTTTCGGATCTTGAAAAGGCGCAGGCGCATCTCGCCGGTCGCGGAATCTCTGCACAATGGATCGCAGCGGACAACTCCAGGGACGAGGACATCTCACGCCTCGCCGACGATGCCCTCGGCAAGCTCGGCCGAATTGACATTCTCGTCAACAACGCGGGAGCGACATGGGGAGCTCCGACCGAGGATCACCCGATCGAGGCGTGGGACAAGGTCATGAACCTCAACATCCGCTCCCTATTCCTCCTTAGCCAGCAGATCGGAAAACGCTCGATGATTCCGAACCGATATGGCCGGATCATCAATCTGGCGTCGATCGCCGGCCTCCTCGGCAGCACGAGCACGACCCAAACGATCGCCTACAACACGAGCAAGGGCGCCGTCGTCAACTTTACCAGAGCACTCGCCGGCGGCTGGGGGCGCTACGGCATTACGGTAAACGCGTTGGCGCCGGGCATGTTTCCTTCGAAAATGACGAAGGGCACCATTGAGCAGGTCGGCATGGAGAAGCTGACGGCAGGCGTACCTCTTCAGCGCATCGGTGACGAAGACGATCTGAAAGGCGCGGCCGTTTTGTTCGCCAGCGAAGCCGGCAAACATATCACCGGTCAGATCCTATGCGTGGATGGCGGACTGACAGCCGTACTGTCCTCATCTTAGTGACCCCTATCGGTCCTGAGTTAGCAAGCTACTTCATCGAGCACGCAGCCTCCGCCACTGCTCCTGTGCGATCGATGAGATCTCTACGAACTATTGGCTCGAGCTCTTTCTCGGGCCTGCCGGCGCCGCTCGCGACGTTCACGGCGATGCTTCGCCCTTTGAGCAAGCTGGGGAAGAGGCGGAACCGGCCCCCCGGTATTTTCGACAACTCTAACCTCTTGCACCGGATCTGATTCAGGTCGGGCCTCCATCAACGCCAAGAACGAGCGGCCCCGCTCCGTGATTTTCCAACCGCCGTTTTCCCGCGTCACCAGCCGTTGCGAGAAGATATCGAGCTCCGGCACGCGCGCGGCGAGCCGCTTTGTGCGCTCTGCCCAATCCGCGCCGCTGGTTGCAAGAATCGCCATATCTCGCTTCAGGTCGGCCATCGTGGCAAACCCATCCCGGTAGCTCACCAGTATCTTCAGGACCGTGACTTGAAAGTTCACCCTCGCCTGCCTGCCGCTCGTGCCACATCATCGGGGCTTAGAGGACCTATCAGCCGGCCTGGATTAGTGCCTCGATAGATGTCTCGCCGTCGCCGGCCGCCTCCATGATCCTACAAGTCACGTGCGCGCGAGCACCTGTTTTGCCTTCTGAAAGATCTCAGAGAAACTCCCAGAACTTCACGAAATCATGCGGTGACTTGGACATCGTAGATCCGGCCCACAAAGATTACGGTACTACCTTTTCCCAGAATTGGCTCTCATCCATATTATTCAGGAATTGAGAGACTCTATTCATTCAATGCATGGAGCCAGACCGAGGTATTTGGACGAAGTGAAAGCCCCCTCCATCAGGTGGTCCCTGAACTTCCAGCACGATCGCCAGGTGGCTCTTCTTCCGCTCGAAATCCAAACCCGAGTGGAGGCTGACAGTTCGCCTCTCTCGCAGCCAGGTAGGCCGGTCTAGCCGCCATCCTCTCCAGATACTGAAGACATATGTCGGGAAGCCCAAGCCCGTACTCGATCGCCCAGACCAAACAGGTTGTCAGCAGGATATCAGCAGTTGTGAATTGAGTCCCTAACAGGTATTTCCGCTCGTCCGAGAGTACGACTTGTGCGAATTTCAGCTGGTCGTTGAAGTATTCTTTTGCCCTCGCAACGACGAGGGGCGCTTCACCGTAGATATGCGCGAGTCCGCTTCCCGCGCTGTGCCGTCGCATGACGTACAGGCTGGTCGCATCCAGCTCGCTGACGATGAAGAAGCACCATTCAAGCCATTTCGCATATTGAACCTCGTCCTCGGGCAGAGGTGCCAAGAACCCGCTACGGTACTTGCGCGCCAGATAGGCTGTGATCGCAGCGCTCTCGCCGATCGTAAACAATCCGTCCTGCAGAAGCGGTATCTTCTGCCTCGGGTTTAGCGAAGTGTACTCAGGGACCTTCGTCTCGCCGGACCGCGCCAGAATAGGCTTACAGACATATTCCAGCTCGAGTTCGCGCAAGGCCCAATGGGCTCGGATCGTCCGGCCGGTCCCCACCCCCCACAATATCAAATCTGAAGCCATCACCAGCCCTCTGTGAAAGGCCTTAGATCAAGTTCGTGCGTCCAGGCATCACGCGGTTGCTGATGGAGGCACCAGTATGCCTCGGCGACCGATGCCGGTTTGATCAGGGAATCGGATGGCATCCCGGCTACATCCACTCCTCGCTCTCTCAGGCGCCGATGTATTTCCGGGCTGTCCAGACCGCCATCGATGATAAGGTGGGCGACATGAATGTTTTGGGGGCCCAACTCTCGCGCGGCCGACTGGGCAACTGCACGAAGAGCGAATTTGGCGGACGAAAACGCCGCGAAGTTCTTTCCGCCTCTGAGGCTTGCAGTCGCACCCGTGAACAAGATGGTACCTTTCGCCCGGGGCAGCATGTATTTGGCGGCTTCGCGACCTACAAGAAAGCCACCATAGCAGGCCAGCTCCCAAGCCTTGAAAAACAATCGCTCCGACGTTTCCAGGATAGGCTTGCTTACGTTGGCTCCGGCGTTGAACAAACACAGCTCAATGGGTCCCATCTCGTGCTCGACGGCTGCAAACAGCGCCTGGACATCCGTCTCCTTCCGCACGTCCATACTTTTCGCTTGCACGTGGCGGCCCGCCTTGGCGAGTTCGTCTATTAAGGCCGCCGATTTCGATGCATCACGGCGGGCGATGCATACCTCGTAGTCAGCCGCGGCAAAGCGGCGCGCAACTGCGGCTCCGATTGCGTCGCCGGCTCCCACCAGCAACGCCACGCCAGGCTCCTGCTTCATGAGCGCTCTCCGGCTTTAGCTTGACGACATTGCACGGACGGCCTTGCGCTCGATCAGCGCATCGATTGCCGCATCGTCGTAACCGATGTCACGCAGGATTTCGCGCGAGTGTTCACCAACGCGCGGCGCAGGGCCTCCGATCTTTGATCGGTTGATCTGGAACTTCGCCGCCGGTTTGGGTTGCCTTATCTTGCCGACAGTCGGTTGATCCAGTTCTTCGATCAGCTCTCGCGCGACTACCTGCTCGTTGCGGAAGACATCAGCTCGACGCAAAATCGGCGCGCAAGGCACGTCCGCGGCATCCAATCGTTTGAGCCATTCTGCGGTCGTGTACCGGCCGATATAGTCCTGCATTTTATTGATGCGAGCGGTCGCGTTCAGGAAGCGCCCGCTCGGCGTCGAGAACCGTTCGTCCTTTTCGAGTTCGGGATCGCCGGTCGCACGGCAGAATCCTTGCCATTCCGAATCGGAGATCGTCCCGCACGTGATGTATCCGTCCACCGTGTTGAAGACGAGATCCGGGCGGTCGTTCGGGTCAGCGACGGATGCTTCCTTACCGACCACCGTATACTGCATCATCCCTTCCGGCCACAGATAGGCGATCATGGCATCCAGCATCGCGACCTGGATGTAATCGCCTTTCCCGGTCTTCTCCCGGGCATAGAGCGCCGCCGCGACGGCTTGCGCCGTGAATACCGCGGTCGTCTTGTCGGCGACGATCGTACGGATCATCTGCGGCCGGTTCGTAACGGGTTGAGACTGGATATCCGCAAATCCGGACAGGCCCTGAATGATTGGATCGTAGACCCGCTTTTTGACGTAAGGCCCGCTGTCCCCGACGCCGCTAATGGACACATAGATCAAGCGAGGATTGCGTTCGCGCAGTTCCTTCGGCCCTAGTCCCAGGCGCTCCATCGTTCCGGGGCGGAAATTCTGAACGAGGACGTCCGCCTGATCGAGCAATCGCGCTAGGATTTCGCGTCCGCTCGGTTCTTTGATGTCGATGGACAGCGATCGTTTTCCACGATTTGAGGATATGAACAGGGCAGAGAATTCGCCTGCTTTATCGATCGTCGCACGGCTCCTCCTCGTGATGTCGCCGCTGATGGGCTCGATCTTAGTGACATCGGCGCCTTGATCCGCGAGAAACATCGTGGCGAAAGGACCCGAGACGACGCTGGTCAGATCGATAACACGAACTCCGCTCAATGGGCCGGGCATTCTGTTCTCTCCCTTGATGTTAGATAAGCCGGCAAAGCTCGCCAAGGCTTCGATAGTTAATTTCCGAATGACGATCTTTCCATCGACCGCCACATGATCATCTCCCGGACGCTGGTGGCGACGGACGCAGTAATCGTTCCGCGCGCATGCGCAGTTCGTGTTTCAAGACCTTCCCGGTACCGTTTCGCGGGAGGTCATCGACGAGGAAGACGTGCTTGGGCTTCTTGTAGCCGGCAATCCTTTCTTGGGCGGTCGCGATCACATCCTCCACCGTCAACGGACTTTCCGCCGGACTTTCAACGAAAGCAACGACAGCCTCGCCGTATACATCGTCCGGAATACCGACAACGGCGGCGTCAGCGATGCGGGGGTTCTTCAGCAGAGCCTGCTCGACCTCCTTTGTGTAGACATTCAAACCGCCGGTTATGATCATGTCCTTCTTGCGGTCCACGATATAGAGGTATCCAAGCTCGTCGCATCTTGCGATGTCGCCGGTATGCAACCAGCCGTCGCGCAGCGCCGTCGCCGTCTCCTCGGGCCGCTGGTAGTAGCATCGCATGACGGTAAAACGTCCTGGCTCTCCCGATCGAACAAGCAGTTCGCCGGGCTGTCCCGGCACGGTGTCGATCCCGCGATCATCGACGATCCTGATCTCTACACCGGGTGTCGGACGTCCAATCGATTCCGGCCGGAAGAACTGTTCCTCGTGCGTGAGCGACGTTACCGCTCCGGCTTCCGTCATGGCGAAGAAGGAGACCAAGCGGACGTGCGGAAGCAAGTTCATAAATTTTCGCTTCAGCTGCACCGGGAACGCCTCGCCAGTTACTACTATGCATCGTAACGAGGCGCATTTTGAAGGATCGTCTTGGATCGCAGGCAGCATCATGCGACAGACGGTCGGCACCATTCCGACCACCGTGATCTTCTCGTCTTCGATTGCCCGGACAGCCGCGACGGGACCGAACGACTTAAGGATGACTAACGTACCCCCGAGACTCAAAGCGTTCACCAGTCGCGCCAATCCGGCGCGATGCGCTAGAGGCGTCGTAACCAGAAATTTGTCGTCGCTCGAAATCCCCCATTCGACCGCGTGCACGAAATAGTTTTGGACGACGAGATTCGAGTGGGTAATAACTGCTCCCTTGGGAGCGCCGGTGGTCCCTGACGTGTACATCACCAATGCATCGTCGGCAAACGGCAGGGGATGCAGAGGGACCGGATCGTTGGCGCGCAACTCGGCCAGGCCGATCGTGCCTACGATTTTCACCCCGGTAGAGATGAAGATCGCGTCCGGGAGGTCCTTTGCGACTTCAGCGCGCAAAGCGAAGTCCGCCTCCAGAGCGACGGCGAACGGTTTGCTATCCCGGCAGATATACTGCAGCTCGAGAGGCGTGAGCCTTGTCGATACCGGGACCACGATCAGACCGATCGTGAACGCCGCATAGAGAAGCTCGACCAGTTCGATTCCATTCGGCAGATTGATTACCAGACGGTCTCCGGTCTTTGCGCCGAGTTTGAGCAGTCCGGTCGCTAGATTGAGTGTCCGCCGATCGAGTTCGCTGTAGCTGACACGATCGCTTGCACAGACGAGTGCCGTCTTTTCAGGATAGCGGACCGCTTGTGCACGGAAGATCGTATCGAGCCGCATGGGAGGCCTCAAACGATCCGAAACGCCGGATACCGTACGTCATCCGCGAGGCGTTCCCAGCGTACTTCAACGCGCTGGCCGATCGAGACCCTGTCTGGATCTGTGTCGACGATGTTGCCAAGAATCCTGACGCCTTCGTCCAGTTCGACCGTCGCGACGGATAGCGGTAGGCGTCCTTCGAGCCCGAGACCCGGAACGCGGATCACCGTGTAGGCATAGATCACGCCCTTTCCCGAAACCTCGCGCCACTCGAGATTTCGGCTTCCGGTGAAAATGCTGACCGGGCGCGGATAGTGCTGGAATTGATTGGTGTCCTTGCAGAACTGCAACACGAGTTTGCCGTGCTTCGCGGCCTCCCAAAACGGAGCGGTATCGACATAGACCGAGACCTTCGGAACAGGGCGCGCGGCCGCTTGATCAACCATTGCTAGGCCTCCAGGATCAGGGCTGCGCTCGTGCCCCAGTTGCGCGCAAATGGGACGACGCCGATTCCCGTGACCAGGGCGTTCCTGGCATCCTTCACCTGTCGACCGCCTCCTTCTCCGAACATTTGTCGGACAGCCTCGGCCAGATTGAGCCCGCCGCTCGCCAATCCGGGTTGCCCCGCCGAGATCTGACCGCCTCCCGTGTTCAGCGGCAATGTGCCGGTGCGCGAGAGATCCGTACCTAGAGTGAAGTCGCTGCCCTGCCCGCGCTGGCAGAAACCGAAGTCTTCGAACTGCATCATGACGGCGATCGTAAAATCGTCGTAAGGTTGAAACATCCGAATGTCCCGGGCAGACAAGCCGCTCTGTTTGTAGATCAGGGGAGCGATGACAGAGAAGCCCGTCTCCGTAATGTCAGGGCACGAACTGTCACCGTGCAGATTGGTGATCTCGGCGTAAGCCGTGGGGTAGACCATCTTGCTCAAGCCTAGCGTTCGCGCGCGCTTCTCGGACGTCACCAGAAAAGCGTTCGCCCCATCGCAGAACATGACGCAATCCAGCAATCGAAGCGGGTCTGCGATCACACGGGAGTTGAAGTAGTCTTCCATCGTGAGAGGCTTCTTGAACTTCGCGAGTGCATTGTCGTTATGCAGCGCGTGCTCACGCTGTGTGACGGCGATTTTTCCAAGGGCTTCCGGTTTGATCCCATATTGATGATGATACCGGCTCATCAACAAGCCGAAGCTCGCGGGAGGCCCCTGAACACCTACCGGCTCCTGAAACTCCCCTCGATATGCTCCGTAATTCGCTCGCCAGGCCGTGCTCGGGGCATCCGCGCAAAGAACCACGACGGTTTCGCACAGACCGTCCCGGATCGCTGACGCAGCCCTCGCGATGCCGCCCGTGGCGGAGCATCCTCCGGTCCCGCTATAGTTCAACCATTTCGGGGAAAGCCCCAACGCCTCCGCCATGTATACAGGAAAGAACGGATTCGGACTCTCGCTGAGCGGCGCAGCGACCGCCATGCCGTCGATCTGGGATTTTGCGATGCCCGTGGATCGCAGGAGCTTCGCCAGGGCCTCTCCACCAAAATCATAAGCGCTGCGGCCGGATTTGAACTCGACAGGCGTTTCGGAATAGCCCGCAATGACGATGTCACGCTTCTTCGCCAAGCTGATCTCCTCGGAATTGGAGTTGCCGCTGCGCCCGCCCACCGGAACGCGATCTCAAGGTTGTCTCCAGGGTAATCCCTCTGCCTTCCATCCGGCCTTCGTGCCGCGATGTCCTTCTTCGTCGACATCGCCCTCGAAGCCGCCGGCGAGACTGAAACACCGCGCAAACCCTGCCTCGAAGGCGGCTTTTGCGGCAACAAGGCTTCTGCCGCCCGAGCGGCACATGAAAATGACCGAGTGGGCCGGACCGTACGTCGCCTTCAACTTCCCGATAAACTCGGGATTGACGCGCATCTCGGGAAAGACATGCCAGGAGATTTTGGCGACCGCTTTTCCGAGATCTGCAAGATCCGGCACTCCGACATAGGCCCATTCGGGCTCCGTCCGCACGTCGACAAGCCGCGCGTGCTTGTCGGCAGTCAACAAATCCCATGCTTGTCGCGGCGAAAGTTCCGTCGTCATCAGTGTCACAACGGAATCACGATCAAAATGTCGACGTTCCGGGAATCCAGGATCACTACCCGCTTCCGGAAGCGGGGCTGACTATCTTCGATCACGACCTCGTCCAGGTATCTGCCGACCGCGAACAAATCCATGCGACCGGTTTCCATGGTTCGCACGATCTGGAAGTTTGACCGGGCCGAAATCGCCATCTCCGATGTCGGCTCCAGAAACTCCGATCGTCCGATAATGTGGGTGTAGGTATGGGGTTCGAAAATGTTTGCCGAATAGAATGCCTTCACCCGGTCCTGCATCATACCCCTTCCGACACAACGCACGACTCCGATCGGAAGTCCCGCCTCATGGTTCTCCCGGGTCGTCACGTGATACAGCGCGTCCGACGTGAAGAACTGCGGCCAGACATCCAGCCTCATGTCGTCGACTGAATGTGCGTAGGCCGTGATCAAGTCCATAACCTGGTCGCGCGTCGGTGCGGTTACCTGCTTGGAGGGCTTTTCGAGAACATTGTGCATCTCGCCGCTCCTCAGAAGCCCATAATGTTGCGATAGCCGTGCCAGAAGCCGCGAACCGCGGTTTCCGTTGCGCGCGAATTCCGTTCGGAATCGACTTCACGCCCGCCCATTTCGATGAACGACGACTGGTCGGGATCGGCCCGCGTTCCGCGCTGAACGAATTCGTTGATGCAGCCGTCCTCCAGGGAGACGAGACCGGCCGCGCCGGTGAGATTGCTCTGCATCACCCGCATCTGCGACTGCTCTTCGGAATCGCGTTCGTAGCCGAGATAGATCCAGAACAGCTCGGTCTGGTCCACGCCGCGCGGCGCGAAGAATCGGATCGCCAGAGAGTTCAGCGTGAACTGAATGCACATGTTGGGAAAGACCGTCTGAATACTGTGCGTGATTCCGTCGTCGAACTCTTCCCAAGCCTCAAGCAGGCCGGGACCGTCGAGAGCCGACTCGTAGTTGGCGGAATGCACCTTCGCCTCCGCATATTCTGCGGCCTCCTGCATCTTCGCGCGTCGCGCGTAGCTCAGATGGTGCCATTTGCGCTCCGACAAGGTAATCCCACCGTCCATGTCGAGCCGGTTGACCTTGAACGTCGTGTAGAACGTATGCAACAGGGTGGCGTGATAGGAATCTCTTAGGTTCTCCGCGTACAGTTTCCAGTTGTTATGGATCATCTGGCTGTGCGTCCCGAGAACCCGCAAGGGCCGACCGAGGTTGCGCTTGATGAACGATGCCATCTCGGGGCCGAGGTAGGTCTCGACGTCCTCGACCTCATCCGAAAACGTCCCAAAGATCATCCCGCAGAACGACTCCACCCTCACCGGACGGAGCCGGTGTTGCTTAGCGTCGAAATCCTCCGGCATGCCTCCATGACCACGGACGCCGTTACGGAATGCGACGCCCTTGAGTTGACCATCGAGTTCGTAATTCCACGCGTGATAGACGCACGAAAGGCTGGCGACGTTGTCCTTCTTCTTCAGGCACACCAGAGCGCCCTTGTGTGCGCAGCGATTGACCATCGCGTACACCTTGCCCTCGCGATCGCGCGTGACGACCACCGGCGTTTCGCCGACCGTCGTGGTCCGGTAATCGCCGGGATTCTGGATCTCGATGTCCAGACACAGGAAGTTCCACGTCTTTCCCCTGAAAATCCGCTCCTGCTCCAGTCTGTAGATCTCGGGGTCGGTGAACAGACGGTAGGGCGCACGGGTTACACCCTGCGGCGGCCATTTGAATCCGGCTACTTCCGTGCGTTCTACTTGAGCCGTCGGCGACATGAATTACTACTCCCGCTTCGATCCACTTCGAGGGACTTCGCGGGAATACTAGGCGGGCGCTCTCGCCGGCCTCCAATACATTATTTCATTGTATTGATAAGCGCGCTTTATCAACCGATCTGCTTCGAACTGCCATCAGTTCGAGCAGCCAGACGTCCGGCCTGTTTCAGTTCATTGATGAAGGAGAGGATCGCGGCGGCACGCTCGGATTTTCTGTACACCATCGCCAAGTTCGATTCTTGGCTGATGTTCGCCAGAGGCCGGTACACGACGTCGGGTATCTTCAGATTTCGGACCGAGCTCGGCACGAAAGCCAGACCCAGTCCGCCCGCAACCATGCCTGCGAGTGCCGTGAACTGGCCGGCCCGCTGGGTGATCTGAGGGCTCAGGCCAGCCTTGGCGCAGAGGATGGCGACTTGCGCGTTGAATCCGACCCCCTCCTGGATCTGCACTGCGACAAACTGCTCGCGCTTCAACCGATGGACGGGCACCGACTTGAGTTTCGCGAGGGCATGCCGGCCTGGGATCGCGAGAATGATGGGATCCTGGTAGATGGCGCTAATCGCCAGCTCGGCGACCGCCGATTTGGCAGGCAATCTTATGATCCCTACGTCCAATCGGCCGCTTGCGATATCGTTGAGTTGCGGGAGGATTCCTTGTTCGGTCAGGCGGAATTCCACCAGCGGGTTGGCTTCCCGATAGCGGGCTATGGCAGTCGCCAAGACACCAGAGAAGACCGCGGAGCCGACGAACCCGATTTCGATATGACCGAGCTGGCCCCGCCCCGCCTGTTTGGCGACGAGAATGGTACGCTCGGCTTGTTGCAGCGTTCTAACGGCTTCGGACAACATGACTTGCCCCGAAATCGTGAGCTTTACAGATCTCTTGGTCCGCAAAAAGAGCTGCACTCCGATGTCACGTTCCAATGATTGGATTTGTTGCGTCAGCGCCGGCTGAGCAATCCCAAGGCGTTCGGCAGCACGCCCGAAGTGCAGCTCCTCCGCCAATACCGTCATCGATTTAAGCCGTCTCAGATCCATGATCATCGAGAATCCAAATGGAAAAACCGGTGCGCCGAATTCTGCGATAGAAACCGGTGCGCACGTCCGCGCCACGCCTCATCATAATAAGCCGGGCTTATTTATTTGGCACAGCCTCATTATTGGCAGCGTTCGGTACCCGCTGCCTATAATTCCGGTGCGCAGCTTAGCCGTCGGCTTGCGTCCAGCAAAGACAAGACACGCGGCGCCGGAGGGGCACTTGAGGACAATGAGCCGATACAAGATCGGGTTGCTGCTGCTACTGGCGGCTTCTCAAAGCCTGAGCTTCATTGATCGCGTCAATCTTTCCGTCGTCCTACCAGGATTGATCAAGGACGGAACGTATTCCGCCAGTCTTGCCGGTCTATTGATGTCCATTCTGAATTTTTCGTATGTCGCGGCCATTATCGTCGCTGGGCCTCTCACCGACCGCATCGGCGCTCGCATCGTCTTTCCCGCGGCAGTAGGTGCCTGGTCAACCTTTACGGCACTGTGCGCGCTGACCTCGTCGTTCCTTCCGCTGGCGTTCTTGCGCGCACTGGTTGGAATCGGCGAAGCTCCAAACATCCCATCCGGCTCGCAGATCATCAGACAAACCTTCGACAAAGCGGAACGAGGCTTTGCGGTGAGCTGTCAGTTCTCCGGAACGAAGATCGGGTTGGCTGCCGGAATCCCGCTTTCCGCCTACATTTTAAGCGAGTTCGGACGTCCGGCCGTGTTTTACAGCACCGGCCTCCTGGGAGCCATTTGGGTCTTGGCCTGGTTGTTGATCTACAGGAAGCCGCAGGCCGAGCACGCCGCGACCGCGAAACAGGCCTCGCGCGTCCGATGGTCGACGTTGCTCAAGATACCCTCGGTTTGGGGGATGGTGCTTGGGCAAGCCGGATATCTCTATGTCTACTACGTCTTCGCTTCCTGGCTCCCAGGGTATCTGACGCTCCGCTACGACGTTTCCATCTTGAAGACGGGCCTTCTTTCCATGACGCCCTTCATCTTCGGCATCGGATTCACCCTGCTGGGAGGGTGGGCCGCGGATAGATATATCGCCAAGGGTTACTCGGTTTCGATCGTTCGCAAATCGTTCGCGGTGGGTGGCCTGCTGGGCGCCACGATCTTTACGGTCGCGGCAGCGTTCGCTCCGGAAGCATGGATCGCGGTCGTATCCTTTACGCTGGCGTTGTCATCGATAAGTCTAACGACCTCTTCAGCGAATGCTATGCCTATCGACGTTGCACCCCCCCATCTGGTTTCGTCCTGCGTTTCGATCCAAAACTTCGGCGGGAATATCGGTGGTGCTCTTGCGCCGCTCATAACGGGTTCTCTGATTTCGTTGACGGGTAGCTTTGTCGTCCCGCTCCTCTTCGCCGCCCTTGTCGGTCTCGTATTCGGTTGCGGAGGATTTGGACTGATGGTCAAGTCGCTCGACAGGGAACTGGGCGAAGGCTCGCCCGACACTGCACCGTCGGATTCCAAGGGTACGTCGCCCATCGGCTCGAATCCGCGAGCACGCGCTGACGGTCTGGACGCGATCCCTCAAACGGTGACTTAGCTAGATGGCCGGCGGACGCTGCAAGAAGTTGCGCGATGCAGCTGGTGACCGTGCGAACTCTTGAACGAAGGCCCGGTAAAGACATCTTGGAGCTCGATGAAGAAAGCTGGCAGTCATCTGCTGACTGCCGTCCCGGACACCGAGACGCCGCTACTCACAATCGCTGGGATAGCTCCCAAATCCTGTGCGAGGAGATGACATGACTGAGTCCACCCAACCTTCCTTCCAGGAAACGGCCCTCATTGTCGGCGGCGGCCCGGGCATCAGCTCAAGCTGCGCGAGGCTATTTGTGAGGCATGGCATGCGTGTTGCCGTGGCGGCCATGAATCCCGATAAGGCGGTCCTCAAGGCGCTCGAAAAGATGCATGGAGTGGGTCGATACGCTTGCGATGCCAGCGAACCGGCGGCTGTGGACCACTTGTTCAGGAGCTTCGTGCAGGATATCGGGACGCCCAGGCTCATCGTCCACAACATCGATGGAAGAGTCCCAGGCATTTTCCGCAAGAGCGTCATCGAAGCCGACCCGATAATGGCTCTTGAAACGCTTCGCAACGCGGCATTCAGCGCGTTCCTGCTCGGACAGCAGGCAGCCAGACTTATGCTTGAAAACAAACCAGACACCAACGGGAATAGAGGGACGATCATCTTCACGAACGCCAGCGCAGCGCTCAAAGGCTTCCCATCAAGCGGCGCTTTTGCGATGGCATGTCACGCCAAGTCGGGGCTCGCGCAGAGCATGGCAAGAGAACTGATGCCGCAGGGTATCCACGTCGCCAATGTACCTATCGATGCCGCGATTGGTTGGACCCAGGAGGACGGGACGCGCGCCCACCGATTGGCAGGGACAACCGTCGATGACAATATGGCGGACCCGGATCGTATCGCCGAAACCTATCTACACCTACATCGCCAACACCGGTCTACCTGGGCTTTCGAAGTGGTTCTCCGACCCTGAGTCGAAAAGTGGTGACCACGGCGCATCAGTGCACTTGCATCAGTGCACTTGCGCCAGTGTAACCGGACCCGCGACGACCGAACGAATTGTTCCGCCAAGGGCACGCGCTCGAGTGGGCGGACTTGCTGCGCGAGCACCGGCTGCGCGATGCCTGGCGCTGGACTCCAATCGCTGCCAGGACGCAGGAATGCAAGTTCACTTGGACCGAAGCCCATTCTCCTCTGAATAACGCCTGGCCGAATTTAACGGCGGCGCATCGTGATAAGTTTATCGCATTTATTCTCCTGACAGCCTTATTGGAGCCGGAGCACGGCACGTTCTATGATGGCGCTAGATCGAAGGGCAGCAGGACCAGCTGCCGGCGCTTCGTCTCCATGATCGAGAGCCGCTTCAGATCCTCTCAACACAATACGCCGGGAGAAACATCATGCACTCACGTCGGAAACTGATGAAGGCCGGCCTTGCCGCGGCCGCCTTTGCCGCGACCAACGTCAGTGCGCAGGCAGCGGGGGAAACGACGTCGCGGAGCAACGGGAGCGACGAACTGCCTCGCAAGCTTACTGTCTTGTCGATCCGCCAGGAGGACGGGCGCGAAACCATGGGAGTGAAGACGACCGCCGGCGTACTCGACGTGTCCGCCGCAACCAAGCTCCTCGGATTAACGGCACCTCTCACTTTGGAGGCGCTCCTGGTCAACGGCGGCAATGCGGAGCTGAAGACGCTGGTAGAAACTGCTCTCAAGGCGCCCGACGCAAAAGCTGCATTCCTTGATGAATCGAAGATCAAGTTCGGGCGCCTATTCACCAAGCCTGGAAAGATCGTCTGCCTCGGCCTCAATTACCGAGAACACGTCGAGGAAACGGGCCAAAAACTGCCTTCTCTACCTATACTCTTCAACAAGTACAACAACTCGCTTGCGCCGCACCTGGCGACGGTCCAGCTTCCGCCCCGCGACGTCTGCTACAAGTTCGACTATGAGACCGAACTGGTCGTCGTAATGGGCCGCAAGGCGAGCAATGTCCGCGCTGAGGATGCTCTGTCATATGTTGCCGGCTATGCAGTCGGCAACGACTTTACCTCGCGAGACCTGCAGCTCGAGGTCCCCGGCGGCCAGTGGATGGTTGGCAAGACGCTCGATAATTTCGCCCCAATCGGACCATATTTCGTTTCCGCCGATCAGATTGATCCGAACAATCTGGACCTCGAGACCCGCGTGAACGGAGAAGTGCGGCAATCGTCGAACACAACGAAACTAATCTTCAATCCTCAGAAGATCATCGCCTATGCCTCTCGGCTCTTCGCCCTCGAACCAGGGGACATCATCTTCACCGGAACGCCTTCTGGCGTGATCGTAGGATATCCCAAGGAAAAGCAAATTTGGTTGAAAGCTGGCGATAAGATCGAAAGCACGATCCAGGGGCTTGGGACACTCTCCTTCGTACTCGCTTGATGAGTGAGTTTGCGCTTCGGACAAAATAATGTCCGGGGGTTACGAAGTGCGGCTGAGACCGCCTGAGCCTCCAACACTCACTGGTGGAGAAATCAAGATGTTTCGCATTGACCGCGCGACGATCGCGCTTGCACTCGCCTTGCTTTGGCTGCCGCCCTTACAGGCGCAGGAAGGTGGAGGCGCATCGCCGCCCAAGACCGATGAAACCGTTCGTATGGCGGATATTCCCTATACCTCTAAGACGAAAATCACCGTCGAACGCCGAGGACAGATCGTACTCATAGGCATCAACAGGCCATACATCGACAACCGGATCGATCCGGAGGCGATGGAAGGTTTGGCCAAGGCATATTACGACTACGATCGGGACTCTTCGCTTCGTGCCGCTGTCTTGTTCGGCTACGGCGAACGCTTCTCCAGAGGCGTCGATGTCGATGCCACCAAATCATTTGCGCAGTCGGGTCGCAAGCTGATGGATGGGCCCGGCTTCATCGATCCGACGGGTCGGAGCAAACCAAATCTCACAAAGCCGCTGGTGGTCGCAGTCCATGGCGATACCTGGAACCTGGCCCACGAGCTTTTTCTTGTCGCGGACATCCGCGTAGCTTCGGAAGATACGGAATTCGGTCAGGACGAGAACACGCACGGTCGTTTTCCCGGCGGCGGCGCAACGATTCGTTTTCCCAGAGAGGTCGGCTGGGGAAATGCCATGCGATACATCCTAACGGGGGATCATTGGGGAGCGAAAGAAGCTTTCCGGATGGGAACCGTTCAAGAACTGGCTCCAAACCGGGAGGCGGCCCTCGCCAAGGCGGTCGAAATCGCGAATAAGATCGCTGCGAGCGGCCCACTCGGCACGAAGGCTTCTTTAGCCAGCGCCCGCATGGCACTCGAAGAATCGGAGAGTGCGGCTATGGCAAAGCTCGGCGAACAATATCGCGCCCTACTGATGACGAGGGATTTTCAAGAGGGCCGGGATGCCGAAGCGCAGAAGCGTCAACCGGTTTACGAAGGTCGCTGATTGAGCGATTCCGACGCAGTTTTGGGGCAGCTCCTGTCATTCTGCGTCGATTAATCGGACTTGAGAAGATCGATCTTCCAGTGCCCATACATTTGACACCTGACGAGCTTGAGACGTGTGATCTGAGCCTCGGTCTGACCGTTAGACCAGGGATTTCTGCTTGACTCCTTGGGGACGCTGCTGACAGGCCACGCCGATCACCTATGAGGCTGGCGGACCGCTAGTAAATCGTCATGATGCCCGGGGGTCATAATTTCATGGAGACGCCGATCGGCGATGTTTTGGTGGCGTACGCTTTGCCGGCCAAATAGAACTCGATCCAAATTCAGCAGGCGATCGAGTGGCTCTACGGAGAGCGTCTCTCCGGTAGAGGCCCTCCGGCAAGGAGGGCGACAACGGTGCGATGCCAACTCCAACTCAGAACGAGACGGCCTCGATCACCGATCCGGCGCACCTCCGCGATAGGGACCGCCGTGCCCGCCATACTGCCAAGGGCGAGGTGATCAAGCGACCTTTAACCAAATTGTAACAGCGGAGCGGTCGGCTTCTTTACCGTCGTCATGGCAGGGTCACAGGATCATTGGGTCAAAGGATCACATGATTACAGGATCAGAGATCGTGGATCAAAGGATCAAAGGATCAAAGGATTCAAGGATCCAAGGAGCAGCACGCGAGATGGCAAAGCGCAACGAGAACATCCTGGACCTGATGAGCCCAGCGGTGGCGACGAGCAGTTTGGACCGCACAAAGGGTTCGAATGGGGAGACTCATGGCGGCGCGCGCAAGACTGCCGGAGCCCGCACCAAGCTCGACAATGTAGCCGACATCGTTGGGGCGGCCAGCGCCACCACCTTGTTGGGCGACCCCTCCGGTCAGCAAGCGGACGTCGCCCAGGCGACGAAACCTGAAATAAAGAAGAGGAAGAAGGATATGCCCCAACTGAGCGTCTATCTCGAACCCTCCTTGTACAACCGCCTTCGAGAGTGCGCTCATGTGCAAAGGACAAAAATGCATCCCATTGTTGTCGAAGGAATTTTGCTGGCTTTAGCCAAACGCGAAGGGCAACGGGAGTGAGAACCTAACCGCCAAGACTTCCGAAACGGCGTGGATCGCCACGCTTTCGATAGCGGAGATCGCGGTCGCTCGGCTTGTCGCCCGGGAGATTGAAGCGCACTCTTCTGGAATGATGCTGCGGACGTGCCGCAATCGCTTGCGTCCGCCGTCACCGAGCTTACCGTCATTCGTGAACGCAAAGTAACCATATTGCGCAACGGAGGATGGCGGAACTTGCAATTCGGAAATGACCCGCCCCATATTGGGGGTGCCGATCGCAATCCCTGCGAAGGCGGCCGCTGCCGGTGCTTCCAACACACGGCAACGACCTGACCACAACCGACTTTAGAGGAGTCGATAATGGCTAAGTGCCAGTATAGCGGCGATTCGCCGTCCCTGTCCCTGTTCTCCGTGCAGCCCGGCATGTCCGGCAGCCCCGAGATCAACCCCCTCAAGTCCACGTCCGTCCTGGCCATGCCGGCCATGGGAACGTCGTTCGCGCCCTATGTGCTGAACGGGTGCACGTACGCCGGCGAGAGCGTCGACTACGCACGGCGGCTGCGGGATCACCGCGCCCGCACGACGACGTTGGGCACGGACCGGGTCCTTCCCTCCACCACCTTCACCAGCCACTAGCCGAATCGCGAAGCCCGACGTCGGCAACGCGCTAAGCGCCGTACGCACCGGCTCGCCTCGGCTTCCGTTCACTGGCGGGGGCGCGACGCTACAAGCGTAGCCTCCAGCCGAACGGCGGCGCGGAGACAGTCGGCACACCTGCCGCCCTTTCATGGGCGACGGGTGAGCGTGCACGCAGATGTTCGACGGTGCCGGGCTTCTCGATCTCAAATCAACTGACGAGAAAGAGAGAACGAGATGACGCTTTTTTCTTCCGAGAGCTCGGTGCAGGCCGCCTGCACCAACGTCCACCGCCCGATGGGTGGTATCGAGGGCCTGCGTGAGGTGCACGACGATGTCGGCCGCCTCTCGGTGTCGGCCTTCCCGGTCGCGATGATCAAGGACATGTCGATGTCGCGCGCCGCAGTGCCGGCCTGTTACATCCTCGCCGACCATGCCACCGCCTATATCGGGGAGACCGGCAACGTCGGCCGCCGCCTCTCCGATCACTACCGCGACCAGAGCAAAGCCTTCGCCAAGGAGGTCTACGTGGTCTCGGGCTACCAGGGCGGCTGGCTCGACACCACCGCGGCCCTGTACCTTCAGTACCGGTTTACGAAGATCGCCGAGCAGGCCGGCCTCGTCGACATCATGAAGGGCGTCAACCCGCAGGTGCTCGAGCTGCCGTCCCATCGCCGCGCCGCGCTCGACATCTTCGTCGAGCACGGCGAACGGCTCCTGTTTGATGCCGGGTGCCGGGTGCTGCGGTCGAACTTCGCCGGTCAGCGTCGCGCTGCCGCCAAGGCCGAGACGGTCGAGCCGGACGACACCGGCCCGATGCAGATCGGCGTGGTGGCCACGCCGCCCGTCGGCAGCGAGCTTGAGCTCGCCTACGGCGATCTCTGGGCCCGCGGCTTCCCCGCGGTCGAGGGCTTCGTGGTGATGGCGGGCTCGGAAGTCCGCAAGGCCGTCAACCCGAGCGCGCCGCCGATCGTGGCGTCGCGGCGCGATGAGCTGACGGAGGCCGAGGCGCTCGTGCCGATCCCGGGCGTTCAGGACCGCGAGCGGCTGTGCGTCGCGGTCTGCTTCCCGTCCGCGGCCATCGCGGCGAAGGTCGTGACCGGCGCGCACGTCGACTCCAACAAGTGGCAGGCGCCGCGCTACCCCCGGCCGATCCTGATCGCGGGCTAGGGCACTGACGATGACCGAGGAAACGAACGTGCCGGAGCGCAAGCTCCGGCACGACAGCACCCAAGAATTCGACACCGTCATGGAATCCATCGCAGCGAGCCCGCCGATGAACCACCCCGCCTGGCACATCAACAGGCCGCCGGGTTCGCCGTGGCCAATTAAGGCCGAGGACATCTCGCCCGTGGCATGGTGGCGGACCCTACCGTCCGACGCATATCGCGACGCCGAGCAGCTCGTCCTGCGCGCCCTCGTGAAGCACATCGGCGTGCTCCATGGAGGCGATGGCCTCAGGGCCGCGCTCGCAGGCGATGCGGCGGCCGCCATCGACGTCGCCTTCACCCTGATGCCGATCGAGGAGATCACGCTGACAGTCGACATCGCGATGACCGCGCTCTGCCGCTGCGCGCTGGCGCCGAACGCCTCGGCCGCGCTGGTCATGGCCCAAGTCCTCGGCCTGACCGACCTCGATCACGGCCTTGCCACCGAGCTCGCGGCCTCCTGGTACTGCTATGGACTGCGCCACTCCACCGATCAGCGCAAGTTCAGGGAGGCCAAGAGCGTGCTCCTCAAGTCGTTCAAGGACTGGCACTACCGGGGAGAGAGCACATGAACGTTCAAGTTCTTTCGGGTCTGCATCTCGACGTGGCGCCGCCCAAGCAGATCTCCCCCTGGACGCCAACCAGAACCCCGCCTGCGAAGGCTCGTCCGTGGTGCAGGTCGTGATGGCCTCGTCTTGCTGACCGACATGTTTTCCTTTCTCGATCCCGCCCACATCTCGTCCGATCTCGCGAGCCGGCTGCGCGCGCTTGCCGATGACTGCGAGCAGCTGAAGCTCGCCCGAGCCGTACCGCCCATGCTCCTGCGGAGGGCACCCCTCCTGAACAATTGGGTGCCGGCGCTGACGCCGGGAGGCGTACAACTGATCGGGTATATCGTCGAACTCCCATCCACGGTGATCGAATGGTCATGACGACGCCGCTGTGGTGGGCGGATCCTGATGGCACGTGGGCTCGCTCGTTGTCGCGCTTCTATCGGCTCGGACCTACCGCCGGTCCGGACGATGTCCGCCGCATGCTCGAGCTCGCCGGTCTCTGCGGCTCGGAGGACGACGCATGAGTACCGGCGACGACGATTTCGATCTGCCGGCCGTCGAGGGCGACGCCGCATCAACCGGAGCTGCAGCCGATTCGTCCGATTGCGATGAACGGCTTCGGGGCCTGCCACGCATACTACGGTATGCGATACTGGTGAGCGAAAACGCCGGGCACATTGAGGAGCGGCTGGTCGCGGAAATCAACGAACTCTGCCCAAGTCTCGCCCAGAACGCGGTGTGGGCGGTGGCGCCGGATACGACCACCGGACGCGCGCTCGCGGCCGAGCTCGACCGAATGGCGGTCACCCAGGACGCCTCCGCGCTTCGGAGTCTTGCGGACAGCGTTCGACTGGTGTGCTTGCCCGTGCCGTGCGATCTAGCCTCATTCGAGGAATATCGCAGGGTCGGAAAGGCGCTGATCGAGGCCTTCCGAAAGGTCGACCGCGAATTCGCCGACCAGGAGCTCTGCGGCGATATCGAGGAGTTCGTGTACGGATGGGCCGCCTTGCCGGCCTGCACGGACCTGCTCGGGAAGGGCATCACCGCCGCACGGGGTGCAACGGTCCTTGGGGCCAGGATGGCGGAGTACCGCATCGCCGTTGCCAAGGCTGCCCTAAGACGCAGGCTGAAGGAGGAGGAGGAAGAGCGCCGGCAAGACCATGCCGAAGCAAGTGCCGCCAAGCAGCAGGAGCCTATCGCGGAGGTAACGCCGGAACACCACCTTGTCGTAGCTCGTCTCTCAAAAGAGGAGATGAAGAATACCAAACTCAAGGACATCGTGAGGCCGCTAAAGGACGTTATCAACGTCGCCTTGCCGCTCGTGAAGGCACCGCCCCTTCACGAGGTCCGCAATGCGCTTCTCCTCGAGTTCCCCTACGCCGCCGACGTCATCGACTTCGCCCTTGCCGATCTCGTCGGCCGAACCACGGTTCACCTGCGGCCGCTTTTACTGGTCGGCGATCCGGGCGGGGGCAAGACCTTCTTTGGACGGCGGCTCGGCGAAGAGCTCGGTCTGAGCGTGTGGCGCACGGATGCGAGCCGCGCTGACGGTGCCGCGTTCGGTGGCACCGATCGCCGCTGGTATTCGGCCGAACCCTGCCATCCATTTCTTGCGATCGCCCAGGGCAAGATCGCCAACCCGCTGATCCTCGTCGATGAGATTGAGAAGGCCGCGTCCCGGAACGACTACGGCCGGCTGTGGGACTGTCTTCTCGGCTTCCTCGACGTCGAGTCGAGCGCGCGCTACCCTGATCCAGCGCTCCAGGTCAATCTAGACCTGTCCCGAATCTCCTTCCTCGCAACCGCTAACACGCTCGATCCGCTGCCCTCGCCGATCCGCGATAGGTTTCGCGTGGTGAAGTTTCCGAAGCCGACCGCCGACCACCTGAATGCGTTGCTGCCGGCCGTTATCGCCGACCTCGCCAAGGAACGTGGTCTCGATACGAGTTGGGTTCCGCCGCTTAACGGGGCTGAGTACGCCGCTGTTGCGCGCAATTGGCGCGGCGGCTCCGTGCGTCGCCTGCGCCGCATCGTCGAGGCGATCCTGCGCGATCGCGACGCCAACGCGACCCGAAACTGATCGAGCGCAGCGCCATGTTCAAACCAAACGTCCCAATTGGCCTGCCTTGGAGACAACCAGCGAATCCCTTAGCCAAGGTCGCTACCCAATTGCCGAGCCCGCCGGAGATCGTTCTGCCCCACAATACTCAAACGACTGAGGCGATGGCGCGGACACTGGAGGCAACCGGCAACTACAAGATCCTGCGCCGCCTCGTTCCCGGTCTGCCGAGCCCCGTTCCGCAACCGATAGGATCGGGCTGATCATCGACTTGGAAACAACCAGCCTCGACACCACGCGAAACGAGGTCCTGGAAATCGCCGCAGTCAAGCTCGGCTATGTCAATGACCGGATCACTTCCGTCATCGGCACCTTCCAAGATTTCAGCAGCCGTCGGTTCCGATTGAGCCTGCCATCACCGCCTTGACCGGCATCACGGACGCGATGGTCGAGTGCCAACACATCGATAGCACGGCGCTCGAGCAATTTGTCGCAGACGCGCACATCGTGATCGCCCACAACGCCGCGTTCGACCGCAAAGTCGCGGAGCGGCACTGGCCCTTCTTCGCAAACTGCCACTGGGCCTGCTCGGCGACGGGCATCGATTGGAAGGCCCATGGCCTCAGCGGCGCTCGCCTCGCCTATCTACTCTCGGAATTCGGACTGTTCCACGACGCTCACCGTGCCTTGGATGATTGTCACGCCGTGCTTGAGATTTTGGCACGCGATCTTCCCGGCACTGACCAATCCGCGCTTGCAACTCTGCTCGATCGCGCGCGGCAGCATCGCATTTGGGCCGATGGCGCGCCGTTCGCATTGAAAGACATTCTTAAGCAGCGTGGCTATCGCTGGAATGACGGCACCGATCGTCGACCCAAGGCTTGGTATGTAGACGCCGATGCCATCGACGCCGAACTGGACTACCTGCGAAAGGAGATCTACCGGCGCGAACACTTAGACATTGTGTGGCAAACGATCACGTCGCTCGATCGGTTCTCGAGCCGGATTTAGCAACGCTACATCGGCGGATATTGTCGCATGATAGTGAATAAGTTGATCGTCAAACATAAAACTTGAACGGTTGTTTTTCTTCTCTCTTCGCCGACCCCATGGTGAGGACGTCCCCAACCATTCGGGCAAATCGGACGGTGACAGGCAGGCCATCATTGAAGTTGCAAGAATTGTAGTTGATCTTGGTGAGACCCATGATGTCTGCGAGCGCCGTGCGAATATCGGGCCTTGCGTTTTTGCTGCGCATCACAGTGATGTGCAACGGATTGGGCGTTTCCGGCCCGATATAAGTGTCGAGCTGCGGCACATAGCCTGTTGTCCAAAGATAAGCCGTCTGACCATCGAGCAGGAGCGCGGTCCCGCGCAGCACGGGATAGTCGCCGTCACGAAAAAGCTTCGTCTCGCCACCGGTCGAGCGAATACGCACGCCGATGACGTTTGTTTCCTTCGGCGCCGCCTCGACAAAGGCGTTCCACTCCTCGTCGTTGAAATAGGTCTGCCCATGGATGAAGAGCTCCTTCGGCGCGCCACCATGTGTTTCTGCATAGGTCTTCAGCACCAGGGTGAGTAGGTTCTTAGCCGCAGGCGCCTTAAGATGATAATCGTAATCGCCGGTCTTCCACGGTCCATTAGCGCCGCGAAATACGACGCCGTCTCCCTCATTGAGAAACATCTGCGCAGCGCAACAGGCATGGCCATCGGGATCGTTTGGCAGGCTCTTGTAGACCATACCGACATAGCAGACCCCGGGTCGAACGTCCGCCAGTCGCCAGGGAGGCTTCGGCTGCGTCTTGTAGTAGAGCCCGGTCGCAAGATTCCAGGCAACCGTTGCGGCGTCCTGCGTCTTCCGCAGCTGGTATCCGGCTTTGTTGAGGAAGGCGCTTGGCGCGAGCGTCGTCTCGCGGACCAGTTGCGTCGGCGCGATCTTCAGGAACTCGGCCTTGATCCGGCGATGGAAATCCGGAACATCTTCGAAAATCGCCTCGTCGGTCTGATCGACGGCGCCCATCGCGGCGAGCAACGGCAGGCTCTCCTTCACCTTCTGCCGCTTGGCGAAGTCCCCCTTTTCCATGGGCAATCCCGTTCGCTTAGACAGAGGCCTGCATCGCTCGTAAACGATTTCCGGCAGGATTAGCATCCAGACCTCGACCGATCGCTCATCGTTGCGCAAATGCTGCTTGACGCGATCGACGTATAGGCGCGCGACCTTATCGACGGCCTCGTTGAGGTTGATGATGCGTGTTGCGCGATCGATGTCCTTCCACGGAATCGACAAAGCGCTGCATTCGTCTGGCTCGAACGAAATACCGAACGCCTCCTCCAGACCAGGGAAGTTCGCCAGGTGCAGCCGGTCGGCCTTCTCGCCTTTTCCGGGGGGCGGGACAGGCACGACCGATTTGAGCTTTCGTGCCCATGTCCGGAAGTGGCCGATCCCGTCGGTGGTGCCGACGACCCCGACGCGAATCTCGCGACTCTTCTTCGACCTGGCGTGAGGCCCATAAAGGAACAATCCATCCTTGGGGTGCGGACTGCGTTGCGAGAATGCAAACTCGAGCGGCGGTTCCTCGAAATGCTCGACCTGAAGAGATTTCTCCGGAAATCTCATTCCTCGACCTCGTCATCATTGTCCGGCCGACCAAGCGTGCTGCTATCGGTCTCTTCTTCGTCAGCATCGAGAACGTTGGGAAGCGCGGTGCTCATCGGCGAAGTGAACAACATCGGCGCGGCTTCGATCGTGAGCGCGGCGTTCGCCGACAGCGCCAGCCTGATATAGGCAGACTCACCCGAAAGCAGTTCCAGGAATGCGAGCATGCGGCCATGCCACTGCTTGTTTCGCCAACTCTTGCAGATGCTTCGCCGCAGGCGATGCAACTTTCTGGGATCGTCAATGCTGAGACCCGTGGGTGTTTCGTTATCGACCGCAAACAGGACCCTCGCCTTGAGTTTGAGATGCCAGAACGGCCAGAAATAGGGCGTCGCGGTGACGCCGAACTGCCAGATATGTCCCTTCGCAACATTGCGAAGCATCGAGGACCGCCGGGCGCCTTGCTTGCCCCAGGGGATGCGTTGTCCGGTCGCCGCCTGTGCGGCCGAAACGTGGAAGCCGACAGCGCTAGAGTATTGATACTCTATGAAGCCCTTCTGCCTGCAGAACGACAGCCATGCTCTTTTGATCATCGCAATGATAAGGTTGGACGCGACCTGACGCTCGATCCCGAGCGCAGAAAAGCCGTTGTCGACAAATTCCAGCAGCGGGATCTCATGCCTTAGCTTGAACCGACCGGCAGACGCGAACGCGGTTTCGACTTCGGATTGCTCCGCAAAGGTGATGATCCCGGACCCCTGTTTCGCGCACGGATAGGGAAACTCCTCAAGCGCGCGATCGAGCAATCGGCCTTCGATCGCGCCGGTGCTCTCGAAAAATCGGATGACGTCGGGCGCTTCTGCGGCGCGCAGCCAGTTCGACGTCAACCGCTCGGCTTCCTCGACGAGTGGTATCGCGCCGCGCCGCCGGAAAATCTCCCAATTCGGATCTATGACCGCCTGGCCGGCGGGGCGCGGCACTTTCTGGCGCTGCAACACGTCAAGCAGGAGGCCGACGCCTTCTCCCCAGCCACGCACAAAATCGACGGTCACCGCATCCCCAACGCCTTTGACCTTCTTTCCCTGTTCGAGCCGCAGCGGAATGATGAACCGGGAATCGCCCAGCTCCTTCGACAACTCCAGCGCGATGTCGAGATCGTCCTGGACGTGCGGGTTGGAGAGCGTGGCGTCGCGGCAGAGAAGAAGAACTTTCGCCGCCCGGTATTGCAGCGCCTGATTGATCTCACGGCGCCATCTATCGCCGGGCTGGAGCGTCAGGATGTCGGCAAACACGCGGTACCCTTCGGCCTCAAGTTTGGGCGCGAGCCAAAGCGCGAATTCGTCGTCGATCGGCGACGCCTTAATTAAAAAGATGGTATCCCGCGCCGCTGTCTGGACGGCCGTTGCGCTTCCAGTAGCCTCCCTACGGGGTAGGAGATTGGCAAGGACAGGGGGAACCGCTCCCGGCTGTGAAAGGGCTTTTCCGACGGCCTCAGTAATCACCGTTTGAAGGACCGATGTGCTCTGCGCCCAGAGCTTTTGATGGGCCTTCTCGATGTCTGGATATTTGCGCAACAGCGCGTTGAGGTCGCCGGGTCCGAAAATGTCGCCCGGCGTTTGCAGCGATGGGCCAATGATCTCGGCTAACGCGCTCTTGTTCTTTGGCGTGAGTGGCGCAGACGTCACAAGGATGTAGCGCGACGGTGCCAGTCGGTCGATTGATCGCCGCTCCTTCGTCATCTTCGACTTCAACGCCGCGAAACCGGAGCGGTGGTAATGCTTTGCCTGCATCACGATCGAACCATCGGCACGCGCATGGCGGCCGTCCATCCCGTCGTCCGGCCCCTCTGGAAAGACTTCGAAGCGCAGTTCTATCTCGCGTCCGACGAGGTCGCGGGCCAAATCCTCGAACTCGCTGTGGGACAAACCCGCGAAATCATAGCTCATGCATACAGAATGAGAGCCCGCTTCGTAGGCAGTCAAGCAAGCGAAAGCAATATTGCGACGCGGCTAAGCCTTACCAACAATAAGATAAACCCGTGGCGGCATATCCAGCTAGGAAGTCAGCCTGACGTGCCTGGCAGGATGGCCATAGTCGGGCCCCCTGATGGCGTGAGTCGCCCAGTTGGCATCATTTCGTAAAAATCTAAAAGGAAGGGTGCCAAGGCGCTTCGGCTTCCATGATCACAGCCTCTTCGCGGGGACATGCCGGCAAGTTCTCGGTAGATTTCTTTTCCTTAACCGCAGGCCTGCTAAATCCGCGGACCAGATTGCGCACGAGGGGCAGGCGCAGCCGATCAAAACGCAGCATTTTCTTCGGACGTTTCACACCGTGCTGGCGCTTGCCATAATGTTCGCTGGCGGTGCGATCCGACGCATGATTGATGATAACTGCGATTTCCGCGCAGGTGAATTTGCTCGCTTTCATGCACGAGATGGCGAAATGCCGAAACGTGTAGGTACACACTCTTCGAATTTTGCAGCCCTTGCTCGCCGTGGCGAGACGCCCATTGATATTAGCGAGCAATTTCTTTCGTCCACCATAGTACGCTTCCCACTTCCGAGCGTCGCCGATCCAGCGATCAATTTCTGAGACCAGAGAAACGCTTTTGATCATGCGCGCTCTCTCGAAGTAGGCGCTGATGTCGACCTCGCAGTTGTCCGCCAAACCGCGATTATTGGTATGCTTTTCGGCCGCGGCACGGATGAGGTTGCCTTCGCGCTGCAGATTAATGATCTCGCCGGGCCGCCAGCCTAAGCGCGACGCGAAAATGATATATCCCGCGATCCAACGAGAAAATTCGTCCTTCCGAGCGCGAAAATACCGGATGAGTTCACGCAATTCCTTCATCGGCAACGATTTGCGACGCTTCTTCCTTTTTTTTGCCGACGCCTTCTTTTTCTTGGTGGCCACTTTCTTTTGATGGGCGACCGCCTTCTCCTTTTGCGTCTTCTTGGCTTTTTTTACCGGCGCCGGAGGATCGCTTTCCAGACGCTGCAGGAGCTGACCTTCCGGGCTATCGGGGTCGAAGGTGTCGAATTCCAGGAGCGCTTCGATCTCATATTTAAGCGCAATCGCATAGGTCGCGACCGAGCCAACGCGCCATCGGCCGGGGGAGTCGAGGAACCATCGGGCGGCCGCAAGTATTGGCAGTTGCCTCTGATCGGCCTCTGGGTGCTCGCGCTGAAACTGCTCGATGAGCGCGGCGACCTCGCTGCTGTAGCGGTCGGCGATCCCTTCTTTCTCTAGCTGCTTGGCCTTTTTAATTGAAAGGGGCCGGTTGTTTCGCAGGTGCTGCAGGAGCTGACCTTCCGGGCTGTCCGGGTCGAAGGTGTCGTACTCGAGAAGGCTCCTCATCTCCTGCTCAAGCGCCAAACCATAGATTCTAACGGTGCTGCCAGACCATCGGCCGTGAGCGCCGAGGTACCACTCCGCGGTCAGGACGATCGGAAGCCGCCGCGGATTGGCATCAGGATGCTCATTCTGAAACTGCGCGATCAGCCTGATGGATTCACGACTGTAGTGATCGACTGTTTGCGAGCTACGTTGGACGACCGAAAGCATGCCTGGCTATCCTGGTGTTAGTCGATACGTCCACTAACGGTCGCGCCGGCAAGGGACAACCAATGTTTTCGCCCAACAAGCTCTCTTGAATCCATCGCCGAGGGTGAAGACATCTAGGTCACGGGCCATAAGGCCCGCACCACCTAGTGAAAGGAGAAGTAGATGCCCCCCATCATCCAGGGCTATGAGGCCTCGCGCGAGGCCGCGAAGCGCCTGCTTGAGGCCGCAGAAACCGCACTTCCGAGGGATGTTGCCCAGGCCGTTGCCAACGCGCCGTGGGTTAGCTTTTTGCGGGACAAGTACGATGTGAGCGCGCTGATGGAAACGATCGGCGAACTTGCCAGGGAAGCCGACTTCGTTGGCAGGATCCACGCTTCCGCCGACAAGGCGAGGCTCCAGCAGCCCCTGCGCGGCCGGCCCCCCAAGGCCAACAACGGAGCCTCTCCCAACCACGAGAGCGTCGGTGCGAAAGCGATCGCCCCGGTGACCATCTAGCGTAGTTACGTTAGAAGTCCGATCGGCCCTTGTGGCCATTGCTGAGTGGTTCGCGCAGAAGTATCATTGATACATTCCCTCATGCGCAGCAGCGATCAGGCAAGTCGAAGAATTTCAGGGATTTGTCGGGAATGTGGTAGCGGGGGAGGGACTCGAACCCCCGACCCCAGGATTATGATTCCCGTGCTCTAACCAGCTGAGCTACCCCGCCACAGGGTCGCGAACGGCAAAACCGCCGATCTCGCGAACGCGCGGCATATAAGGAAGGGGGCGGGGGTAAGTCAATCCGCCTTTGCTTCCGCTGTCGCGAAAGCTTAGGCGCGACAAGTCCGCATGGGGGACAAATCAGCTTTTTGGGCCGAATCTCCCGCAGATGCCGTCATGGCCGGGCTTGTCCCGGCCATCCACGCCTTTCTTTGTAAGCTTCCAAGAACGGGGATGCCCGGGCCTTCGCCTCGCCGAAGCGGCTTCGGCCGCGCAGGCGGGACAAGCCCGGGTATGACGAGCAGCGGAGGGTCGGAACCGCGCTATTTCGGCTTCACGTTCGGGTCGCCGCCGGGGCTGCCGGGGGGCGGGATCACGGGCATGCTGCCGTCCGTGCTCGGCGCGGGGGCGTGCATTTCGGGGTCGACGCCGGAGGGCGGGCAGAGCACGCCGTCCGATTTGGCGAGCTTGTCGCCGAGCGGTTCCCGAGCCTGACCGGTGGTCTTGCCGTCAGGCGCGGTGGCGCGGTTCGGGCGGTCCTGCGGCGTGCAGTCGACCGTATGCATCGGGGATGGCGGCGCGGTCGCTTGCGGCGGCGTCGCCGGGGCGGGCGGGGCCTGCGCAATCGCGGCGCCGGAGGCTGCGATCACAAGGCCCGCAAGGATGAGGTTTGATGTGCGCATGGGAGGTAAACGCGCGAAGCGCGTGCCCTGTTCCCACATGTGATCATTACGATTTGTGGTAGCGGATCAGCGAAAAATGCCCCATCGGCGGCATCGGCCGGCGCTCGGCGAGCGTGACGCCGCCGTGTTTGGCGGCCCAGCTGACGAGACGGGCCCAAGGAAACTCCGGGCGCCAGCCGAGGCGGCGCGCGAGCGGCGCGAAGGCGAGCTCGGAGAGTTTGCGAAGCCCCTTTTCGGCGCCGATGTGGTTCACCAAAATCAGCTCGCCACCGGGCTTGAGCACGCGCACGAACTCGTCGAGCGTACCTTCGGGATCGGGCACCGCGGTGATGACATATTGCGCGACCACCGCGTCGAACGACGCATCGGGAAAGGCGAGGTTCTTCGCATCCATCACCGAGAGCACTTCGACATTGGAGAGGCGCTGGGCCCGCACGCGTTGTTGCGCCTTGCGCAGCATCGGCTCGGAAATATCGACGCCGCAGATCTTTGTGGTGCGCGAATAATCGGAGAGTGAAAGACCGGTGCCGACGCCGACGTCGAGAATGCGGCCGCCGATACGGTCGGCCTCCGCGATGGTCGATTGCCTGCCGGCATCGAACACCTTGCCGAACACGAGATCATAGACCGGCGCCCAGCGGCCATAGGCCTTCTCGACCCCGGCCCGCGAGATGTCTGCTGCCATGCCCCCTGCCCCGGAATCTCTATTTGTTGCGCATGATCTGATCCGAAAACCGCTTCACACTTTTCCGGATCATGCGTTAGCCGCGCACGGCTTCAACGAGCGGGCGCGTCGCGCTGCTCGCAACTTTTGCCGCGGCGCTCTGGATAAAGCCGCCGCCGAGCACGCGCGCCTGCCCCGCAGGCGCGTCGTAGAACACACAGGCTTGGCCGGGCGAAACGCCCTCTTCGCCGGCAACGAGTTCGACTTCGTAATGGCCATCGGCGCCGCGGAGCCACGCGGACTGCGGCGCGCGGGTCGAGCGCACGCGGACGAACAGCTCTAGGCCCGAACCGATCGCACGGTCGATATCGCCGCCGCCGATCCAATTGACGTCGCGCAGGGCGATGCGGTGCATCTTCAGCGCATCGCGCGGGCCGACGACGACGCGGCGGTTGGCCGCATCCAGCCGCACCACGAACAGCGGCGCACTGGCCGCGATGCCAAGGCCGCGGCGCTGGCCGACGGTGAAATTGGCGATGCCGTGATGCTGGCCGAGCACGCGGCCGTCGAGATCGACGATGTCGCCGGGGTCCATCGCATTCGGACGCAGGCGGGTGATGATGTCGGTGTAGCGGCCCGTCGGCACGAAGCAGATGTCCTGGCTGTCGTGCTTGTCGGCAACGCTAAGACCAAAGCGACGCGCGAGCTCGCGCGTCTCGGGCTTGGTCATGTCGCCGAGCGGGAAGCGCAGGAAATCGAGCTGCTCCTGCGTGGTCGCGAACAGGAAGTAGCTCTGGTCGCGGTCGCTGTCGGCGGCGCAGACCAGCGCGCGCGAGCCGTCGTCGCGGCGACGCGAGGCGACGTAATGGCCGGTGGCGAGCGCCTGCGCGCCGAGCTCACGCGCGGTCTTCAAGAGGTCGCGGAACTTGACGGAGCGATTGCACTCGATGCACGGCACCGGCGTCTCGCCGAGCGCGTAAGAGTCCGCGAAGACGTCGATGACGGACTCGCGGAAGCGATCCTCGTAATCGAGCACGTAATGGGGAATGCCGAGCTTGGCCGCGACGTCGCGCGCGTCGTGGATGTCCTGGCCGGCGCAGCAGGCGCCCTTGCGATGGGTCGCCGCGCCATGGTCGTAGAGCTGCAGCGTGATGCCGACGACGTCGTAGCCTTCCGCCTTCAACAGCGCAGCCGTCGTCGAGGAGTCGACGCCGCCCGACATGGCAACGACGACCCTGGTATCCTCAGGACGGCCTTCGAGATCCAGACTGTTGAGCATGAGTTTTACGAGTTGACGGCGGCGTTCGGCGATCCGCGATTTCTGTGCCTTTGACCGGGACGGTGCTCGTCCCCGGGAACCTAGGTTCCCCCGGGGGCTGGCTTGCCCGGTCGAAAGCGGCTGAGAGCACCCTTTAATATAGGCGGCATTCCGGTGAAGCAATCATGCCCACCACAGGCTTTAGGGCAATTCTTGCCGGGGCGGCAGAAATGACGGGGGTTTGAGGAGGCTGGCTGCGGCCGCGCCGATTCACCAAATAATTGATATCGCTATATAAATCTTCAAAATGGGCGATTGGCCCGCTCCTTGCTGACCTCCTGACCCGAAGATGTTTTCAAGGGGTCGCCTGTGGTCGGTAGTTCGTCAGACGTAGCGGCAAGTGCGCAAGTCTCCAGCGCACAGCAAAAGCCTGCCCGGTCGCAGAGCACCAAGGACACCACGCCGAGCTCGTCCTTCGGCGATCTGGTCGACAGCAACACCCAGGCCATCAGCAACAGCGCCCCCTCCCCGACCCAGGACCCGGCGCCGCGGCGGAGCGATTCGTCGTCCTCGTCCTCATCGTCCTCTTCCTCGTCGGACCGGAGCAACTCCTCTTCGACCGATCAGTCCTCGCAGAGCAAGGCGAGCGACGCCTCGGATTCCTCGACCACCAGTG
>Ga0105239_10000804_pt1 | contig 44416 bp, 31 predicted proteins | sample KBSC44metaG_FD_92761 | JGI IMG/M metagenome (GOLD analysis project Ga0105239, IMG submission 92761) | Corn rhizosphere microbial communities from Kellogg Biological Station, Michigan, USA - KBS C4-4 metaG | ecosystem: Host-associated > Plants > Roots > Rhizosphere > Soil | place: Michigan, USA...
ATAACGCCCGACTATTTCATGAAAGTGTCCGAAGCCGAAATTCGCGGTCAGCTGGTGAAAATGAAAAAGATTTGGGATAAAAAAGGAAGCCATTACAAAAGCTGGCGTGTGCCGTTAAGGCATAATGATAAGGCTTTCGACGAAAGCATATCCGTACGGCAATGGGAAAATACCGTAGGTAACCTGATTTTAGGCCGGGACCCGGAAACCGCTTTATCAATTGAATTATTGCAGGATAATGGCATCGGGATTGTTAAAGATCTGGTGTTCCATTTCAGGGGGTCGCTTTTGGTATCTATGTTTAGATTGACAACCCGTTTGCTGCGGCTGTCCGTAGGCGAGGAGGTGTTCAATATTTATATCGCTGACTTTTTCAGTAGCGCTTTACCCGAGTTGCTGCCGGTTATTTTGGCGGAGCAGTTTACAGGCTATATAAGCTCCCTTCCGTTTGAGATAAATTGCCTGAAAAGGATAATGGCCTACGAGCTGGCCACTATTCACACCGCAATAGACAAACAAACCCGCAATGTTATTTTTGATTTCGACCCTGCGCCTGTTATGGCTTCGCTCCAAAAAGCGCAATTACCCCAGGAGCAGCTAACCGAAAAACGGATTATGGTACAGGTGGTTTATGAAAAGCAACCTGTAATGAGTGAGCTGCCGGAGTTTGTGCCGGTGGTACATAACTAAACCAGGATTCGTAGGATTTTTAGGATTGACGGATTCTGGTTGGTTAAAAAACTTGTCATTGCGAGGGAGATTGCTTGCAATCGACATCGAAGCAATCTCTGCGCAGAACGGTAACGGACCTTCAACAAGCATGGTTTCCGGGATGCCGGCGAACAGGAAACCATGAGCTTTAACGTCCAGATGCAGTATGGCGAAGAGATTGCTTCGTACGCGTCTGCAAGCAGACACGCTCGCAATGAGGTGCATATTTGTTAGTTTACCAGCTTCCCGTCCAAATCAACAATCCTTGCAAAAGGATTTAAAAACTTATTGGCTAGCACGGCAAACTCTAATCTCGAGATAGGCCTGTTAATATCAAATTCCGATTTAAATTTATACTGACTTTTCCAGGCGCGCTGCATGCTTTTGTTGAGTACGGCAGGGTCGGTTAGGGTAATTTCGCTGATGAATGAAAGCGTGTTGCCTACGGTAAATTTCTCGCCGGGCTTCTCTTTGTTGAACCATAGAAAAGCGCGGGTGTAAGTTTCTTTTAGAACAGGTGCTACCTCAGCGGTGTTTACATCAGCATCGGGGTTAAAAAGGAAATTTGCAGATTCGCCCTGTACCTGCCAGCGCCCCCGCAGTAAACCTGTTGCGCCAATCTGCTGAATAGCCCTCCAGGCCGTGTTATCCTGGCGGATATCCATAAAAGGCAAAAGGTAACCTTTAAAGTCTAATATTTCTCCCTGAATGATCCGCGTTTGTAAATGCTGGGTAGTAGTCTTGAAAAATGCGCAGAATGCTGCTGTGGCACCTATCCCCTGCCCGAATTGTAATTGCAGTGGCAAAAGCTTGATATCATTTTCACCCGGCAAAGCTTTTTCCGTAACCAATATATTATCAGCTTCTTTAACCAAAGCCGCCCGAAGGGGTAAGAAAGATGCAGGAAAGGCTGAGTCGTTATTTGCGTAACCATTAGGCATGGCCTCCCAGGTGGCTATCGAAGTGCGGTATAATTTTGTATCTGCCGTTTCTTTACCGCTGTCAAAACTCTCCTGAAATTTCCCGCCAGCCCTGGTCGCCACTGCACCATCATCAGTAGCGTCTATAACCACACGCGCTTTAACGGTGAACTTATTACCGTTTTGCATCAAAGTTACCTCCCAGCGATCGCCATCCTTTTTTATACCCGTGAATTTGCTATCTGCCTGGATGGTTAGATTTTTTACAGTGTCACTAATTTTCTTCAGGACTGAAGTAGCCATTCCCTGCTCAAACTTCAGCGGGGCATTTTGCGTGGTATCATAACCGGCGGTTCCGGCATAAACTTCGCGTACCCGCTTTCTGAACTCGCCCCAAATACCCGAGGGTATATTGCTATTCATTTCCAGCGTTACCATTTGTTCTCCCGCAGTAGCGCCGCTCATTTTGAAGCCATCCGTAGCCAGTACCGTTTTAACTTTGCTCCGTGCACACTGAACCGCGGCAGCAACCCCGCTGGCGCTACCACCAACAACCAATACATCGGTTTTAATTGTTTGTGCATCTGTTATAAAACTATAGGTTATAAGTATGAAGAGCAGTAATCTTTTTATCATCGGGGTGTAAATAACACTTACAAAACGCTAAATTAACCCAAAACCTTGTGGAACCTTAAATTTATTCCGGAATTATTCGCCGGAAATCGATATTTTGCCATACCAATCAATGAAATCACTTTAATCGGTGAGATCAAAAATATAAACTAACATGACAGACGATAAATTAAGATTCCCGGTTGGGAAGTTTGTGCCGCCGGTATCCTATACGCAAGAAGACTTACGCAAATGGACCAAAACCATTAAAGAATTTCCGGGTAAGCTGCGCCATGCTATTATCAATCTTAACGAAAAACAGCTGGATACCCAATACCGTCCCGGAGGTTGGACCATCCGGCAAGTAGTGCACCATTGTGCCGACAGCCACATGAACTGCATGGTGCGTTTCAAGTTGGCGCTAACTGAAGAAAACCCAACCATCAAACCCTACGAGGAAGCTGACTGGGCCTTACTTCCCGATTATCGTATGCCGGTTGAGTCGTCCTTAAAAATCCTTGAAGGCCTGCACCAGCATTGGGGTGTGCTATTGGAAAGTTTCACCGAAAACGAATGGGCGCGCACATTTTTGCACCCGGCATCAGGTGATATTCTGCAATTAAAAAAAGCGCTTGCCCTGTACGCATGGCACAGCAAGCATCATTTGGCACATGTAACCAATGCGGTTAAATCATTAAATCACGTGGGTTAAACTACCTCTCAACCGCCTCGGCAAATAAAATATGCAAGCATAATCCAAACCGGGTTATGCTTTTTTTGGTAGTGTCGTAGTTTGAATTAAACTTATTTTTGACGTATTATAACATTTCAATTTAGTCCGGCATGGATACCGCATTTTATTTATCATTATTTCAGGCGGCTGTTGATAAACTTGACAAAAAACTATTGAATCAAAAGCAGCTTCAAGTGGAAACGGGCGTTTGGTTAGATTCTGTCGTTTTAAGATTACAGAAACAGCATTGGGCAAATAACCCGGAGGCAAGACCGCAAACAGGCCCCGGGATTTTTTTTTCTATATGGATTGGCAATGCAGATATCAAAGCGCAAAAATTATTTTACAACATCCATGCACTAAAGTTAAGAAAGCTTAATGGCTATGCTATAACCAGTAGAAAATTCGCTGACGACTTTAGAGGACAATTTAAAAGCACTGAACACAATTGGCCAAACGTCAGCACGAAATTCGGGCCGCAAACTTTGATGCAGGGATGGAAAATAGTTAATTTAGATTCTCCTATCGAAGATATTTTAGAGATTGCCAACAAGTTCATCGAAATTGATATGTTAATAGAAAACCTGCTCGATAATGGAAAAGCCAAGTCAAATCCAAACTGAGATACTACCCTTTTTTATTATTTACGTGTTGAAAACCCATCCTTGAAAATCCCCTTTATTCTGCCCAACTTCGCATTTTTTGGGATTTCACGGATTATTGAGTGATTTCACCGATTTAAAAAATTGATTGCCGCGATTAAATCGGTAAAATCGCCTAATACAATCGGTGCAATCATTTTCAAATCTGTGAAATCCCCAAAAAATAATCGGTGCAATCATTTTCAAATCTGTGAAATCTCAAAAAAAATAATCGGTGTAATCAAAATTAAAATCTGTGGAATCACACTACAAAAAAATAGCTACCGAGCTTTCAATTAGCCAAAAACAGGTTAGCGCAACTGTCGACTTACTTGATGAAGGGGCAACTGTTCCGTTTATTTCGCGTTACCGTAAGGAAGTGACCGGTACGCTCGACGAAGTACAGGTAGCAGCCGTGCGTGACCGTATACAGCAACTGCGCGATTTGGATAAACGCCGCGAGGCTATCCTGAAATCGCTTACAGAGATGGGCAAGCTTACGCCTGAACTGGAATTGCAAATAAATGAGGCTGAAACAATGGTAGCCTTAGAGGACATCTATCTGCCTTATCGCCCAAAAAGAAAAACACGCGCAACCGCAGCCCGCGAGAAAGACTTACAGCCACTTGCCGATTTGCTGCTGGAGCAAAAGCGCATAGATACCGAAGTTGAGGCGGCCAAATTTATAGATGAAGAGAAAGGCGTAAAAACCTTTGAAGATGCTTTGGCAGGCGCGCGCGATATTATTGCCGAGACTATAAGCGAAAACGCAGAGGTGCGCGCCCGCATGCGAAACCTGTTTATTGAAAAAGGAACATTTCAATCGAAAGTTGCGGAAGGTAAAGAAGAAGCGGGCATAAAGTATAAGGATTATTTCGATTGGACAGAGTCGGTGAAGACTGCGCCATCTCACCGTGTTTTGGCCATGCGCCGCGGCGAGAAAGAAGAAATTTTATGGCTCGATATTAAACCGGAAGAGGATGATGCCATTAACTTGCTGGAGGACGCCTTCATTACCGGCAATAACGCCGCTTCTGACCAGGTTAAGCAAGCCATAACCGATGGCTACAAGCGTTTGCTGAAGCCGTCCATGGAAACTGAAGTCAGGTTGTTTACCAAAAAGGCAGCTGACGATGAGGCTATCCGTGTTTTTGCGGAGAATGCCCGCCAGCTGTTGTTGAGCGCCCCGCTTGGTCAGAAACGCACCATGGCTATTGACCCGGGCTTCCGTACCGGCTGTAAGCTGGTTTGCCTGGATGAGCAAGGAAAGCTGCTGGAATACACCGCTATTTTCCCTCATACCGGGGCTGGCCAGGCTAAAGAAGCAGAGAAGACTGTAGAATTTTTATTTAAGAAATATAATATTGAGGCAATTGCTATAGGTAATGGTACGGCTGGGCGTGAGACCGAGGTGTTTGTACGTAATCTTAATCTACCGGGTGCTGCTATTGTAATGGTTAACGAAAGCGGGGCATCAATTTATTCTGCATCAGAAGTGGCCCGCGAGGAATTCCCGGATAAAGATGTAACTGTTCGTGGCGCTGTATCGATTGGCCGCAGGCTGATGGACCCGCTGGCAGAGCTGGTAAAAATCGACCCGAAATCAATAGGCGTTGGGCAATACCAGCACGACGTGGACCAAACCAAGCTGCAAACATCGCTGGATGATACCGTTATCAGCTGCGTGAACGCCGTAGGCGTTGAATTGAATACGGCATCGAAGCAAATACTGGCGTATGTATCTGGTCTCGGTCCGCAGCTGGCGCAAAACATTGTGACCTACCGCGATACCAACGGCGCCTTTAAAAGCCGCAGTGAATTGAAAAAAGTGCCGCGCCTTGGCGATAAAGCGTTTGAACAAGCGGCAGGTTTCTTACGTATCCACGATGCTAAGCATCCTTTGGACACCAGCGCCGTACATCCTGAAAGATATGAGCTTGTTGAGCAAATGGCCAAAGACTCAAATTGCACGGTGAAGGATTTGATGAAGGATGATAAGCTGCGTAAAAGCGTCCCGCTGCAAAAATATGTTACAAGCGATGCAGGTTTACCAACACTCAACGACATTATGGCTGAATTGGCTAAACCCGGCCGCGATCCGCGTGAGCAGTTCGAAGCGTTCAGCTTTACTGAAGGTGTGAATTCCATTAATGACCTGAAAGCGGGCATGAAGCTGCCGGGAATCGTAACCAATATTACCAACTTCGGCGCCTTTGTAGATATCGGCGTTCACCAGGACGGGCTGGTACATTTAAGCCAGATAACCAACCGCTTTATAAAAGATGCCAATGAGGTGCTAAAGGTTCAGCAAAAAGTGGAAGTAACGGTAACCGAGGTTGACGTAAACCGCAAGCGTATCTCGTTATCGATGAAGGAAAATGAGCCTAAGCCAGTACAACGAGAGCGTCGCGAGCAGGGGAATAATAATAGTAACAACAATCGTAATTTTCAAAAGCCTTTGCCCCAGAAAAGGCAGGAGCCTGAAACGGATATGGCTTTGAAGCTGGCGGCTTTGAAGGATAGGTTTAAATAGGCAAGGATAGGCTGACTTCCAGACTTACGAAGTTTTAAGAACTTCGTAAGTCTATTCCATCCCATATAATAATGTAAAAGTTACTCCAAAGTAATCTGTCTTTTAATGCTCTCTTCCAATGATATAAAGGTTTCCGTGCGCTGAATGCCTTTTACGCTTTGAATTTGTTCGTTCAATATCTCACGCAAATGCGTTGTATCATGACAAACAATTTTCGCAAAAATACTCCATGCGCCGGTGGTGTAATGCAGCTCTACAATCTCCTTTACGGCTTTCAGCTGTTTAACAGCCTCGTTGTATTGTGATCCTTTTTCCAGGAATATACCCAGGAATGCGGTGATATCGTAGCCTAATTTCTGCGGATCGACCTCCAAACTGGCGCCTTTAATCACACCCATTTCTTCCAATTTTTTCATCCTGACATGGATGGTTCCGCCGGAAACTATCAATTCTTTGGCGATTTCGGTGTAGGGAGTGGTCGCATTTTTCATCAATATCGACAAAATCTGGATGTCGAGATTATCAATTTCTAAATTTTGGGGTTTTCTGTGGGACATAAATTTGAAAATCTTTATTATTATACAAGAATAATTTAAATCTGATAAAAATACAAATATTTCATTGAAAAATTTGCAACAAATTGATGTGTCTATTAGATTTGTATTAAGCAAATGACAATTGCTGATTGCTCTTTTAAATAATAAAACATTGTTGGGTGGTGAAATTTTTGGCAGACACACCTCCTTGTCCCGGTGGCGAAGAATATGGGAAACTCTTAGCAATAAGAATAACCACTTCGTGAAGGTTCGACCCCTTCCCCAACAGCACTTAAGTTTTAAGTGAAAAATCTTAAAACCGAGTACAGAATGTAGGATGGTGAAATTTTTGGCAGACACACCTCCTTGTCGCGGTGGCGAAGAATAATGGGAAACTCTTAGCAATAAGAATAACCACTTCGTGAAGGTTCGACTCCTTCTCCTACAGCTCTTCTCATAATTTAGGTTTATAATTGGTTAGCAAAAGCCCCTGCCCATCAGGGGCTTTGCTTTAAGATAAAGAATTTAGTTATAGTTTTTGACAGCAAAAAGACCATCTGAATAAGATGGTCTTTTTGCCTTATACAGATATGTTAGCCGTTGTCTTAAAGGATTTATAAATACAAAGTAGTAATAAATCAAAAAGGTAGCCGGCTCCCCGGCTACCTCAAACCAATCAACTCATTACTCAAAGGTTATTTACCTGTAACTCCATCAGCACAGCACTTACCGGCGATATATCGCCCGCAAAAAATGAATGCAATATTTATATGGACCATAAGGTAATATCGTTCGTCATAGGTATTGAACAAGATGCAGGGTATCGGCAAGCGCATTTAATTATGCGTTTGATTCATATCGGCTACACAAATAAAAAAAGTTGTAAAAACAAAACCTATTCGTAGCCGAAAAATTTAACCAAAATCTACTATTTTAAATTTTAAAATTCTGTTTATTAATAATTTACAAAACAATTGGCCTCTAAAAAATTAATCGTTATTTAACGGAATTTTAGCTTTTATTTTTTCATCACCAGCTTTTTAACCACCTCATCGCCAACTTTTTGCCCGTAGCCGCTGGATACTATGCACGAATTACGGAAATGAATACCCCCATAGAAACGCGACATTGCCGTTTCTTCAGCAGCCTGGTTAAATGATTTAAAGCTCCTGTTTCTTATGCCGAATTCCAGCTCGGAAGTATCGGTATAAGCCACATTATCGCCAAACACGCTGGTCAAAGCCTTTGCCGCCGAGGCAGATATAGTGCAATGGCCGCAGGTATATTCCGGAAAAGGCGGGGTTTGCAAATGCGGTCGCCATGTTGGGTCGACGTATTTATCGATAACCGTTTCGGGCCGAGCGGTATTATAGGTAAATTTGGCTGCCCAGCATTCAATAAATGCATCGAATAAAGCAATTGCTGTTTTTGCGTAGGCGCATACAGTGGTGTTAAAGTCGGCGTTGGTTTGTTTGGCGCCTATACCGGTAATGCTCATCCAATGCCCGGCCGGCGAGAACTTCTTTTTAATGAACATCAGGTGCCCGGCCACACTTAGCTTATTGGGGTTATCATCCCAAAAATCGGCTACGTGTGCCTGCTCATCGGTCAGGCTGTCGCGCCTGTTTTTTATGGCAATAACTTCCTGGTAGTACTTGCTGCTTTTGTCTTTAACATTAAATATTGGCGGCGGCACAACACTGTACTGATTGCCGTCTTTCATTACCATGGTCCGTATCTCGGCCCAATGCGGCTCAACCGCCTCCGCGTACATTGGGGGAGTTGGTACCCAGCGGCCTTCCTCGTCGTTGATGGCGTATTTGGAGGCGCTGCGGGTTTTGGCGTAGTTGTCCTTTTTACTCCAGGCTATAATAGACTTAAAAACAGCATCGGCAAAATCTTCCGAACCTTTCAGCACATCATCGGGCATGCCGCTGTTAAGGGCTTTTGCCTTTAAGTCTGCAACGTATTCTTTCATACTGCCCGCCGGGAAGGTAACGGCCTCCCCTACTTTGCAAAAGGCAAGAATAGAGGCCAGGTGGAAATCAATTTTTGCCCCGGGCGCTGGCTTTGCCACAGTTGTTAAACCGTTAAGCTGGCCGCTAAGCGATCGGTAATGCTGCGAGTCGCCGGCTGCAATAACTTCATAAGCGGCAACATTGGCGTAGGCGTAATTGCGCGACGCAACAACCGGACTAAAATTATTACCCATCACCACGCGGTTCAACTCATGCACTGCATCACTATAAAGCGCGGGGTTACTCATAGCTTTTTCGTAATCCTTTTTTTTACAGGATGACAGTATAATACAAATAGCGGCTGTGAAAAAAATCGATATTCTCATCTTGGACCTTAATTCTTGACTCCTAATTCTTGTCTCTTGATTCCTGGTTCTCTAATTAACCTGTTTAAAAAACCTGATCCCGTTGTTATTAAATGCAACCGCATAGATTAGGCCGTGCGCTGTTTTTATCGTTTTGATATCCCTCACCTCTCCATGCAGTAAAAAACCACCCGAAGCAGAGGCGATACTCTTCAGCGCCCCTTGCTTATCCACTGCTAAAATATCTCCCCAATCGGCATCATAAATTCCTTCGTAGGGTATTACACCGCTAAAATTGCCGCCGGCTAATATTCCTGTACTGTTCGGCTGGCTAAAGGTATCGAACGCGAACAGCGGCGATACCTGGGCGGATGCCGGCAGCGGTTTAAATTCAAATTGCCCGTTGCCTTTATTAAAAAACACACCCGAGGCAAATGAATTAGCTTTCAAATATTTGTCCTTTTTCAGCGAATCGCCAAAAATTTCGGTTACGGGCTTACCGGCAAAGTCGTGGTAATACAGGTATTTCTTTTTGATGATTGGTACTTGTTTTTCAACTTCGCCTTTGCCTAAAAAAGTATAGTCCTGCTGATCGATACTGTGAGTGAGGATTGGGTCGACAGTGCCATTTGCGTCAATATCTGACAGGAAAAGCTTTACCGGGTTTGTTTCCGTTGGCTTTAGTTTGGAGTTTAGTCCATAATTCCCTGCAATGATGTCTGTCTTTCCGTCGCCATCTACATCAGCTAAAACAATTCGCTGCCACCATCCGGACAGTTTTTCCATTCCGGGCTGACGGCTTTCAACCAGCTTCCCTTTTCTATTCATGAAGACCTTCACCGGCATCCATTCTCCGGCAACGACTAAATCCGGCCAGCCGTCGTTATCCAAATCGGCAAAGGCGGCGGAGCGTATCATGCCGGCATGCTTTAACTCTTCGGGGATAGCCGCTTTTTGATAATTTCCTTTGCCATCGTTCATTAACAAATATGATTCGGGTATTCCGCCAAACTTACCGGCCTCGGGTGCGCCGGCAACAAAAAAGTCCGGATAACCATCATGATTAACGTCGGCAACAGCTACAGCGGCTTTATTTACCCGCATATCGGGTATGCCGGCTGACTTCCTGAAATTTCCTTTGCCATCGTTTATATATAGCCTGTCGGCTAATTGGGAGGAGCCGTTCATATCTTCATTACCTCCGCTTACAACATACAGGTCGGGCGCGCCATCGTTATTTACATCGGCGAAGACGGCATCAACATCTTCGCTCAGGCTATCAGCAACAAATGCCGGCTGGGTAGATTGTTTAAATGCCCCTCCCGCTGTTTGGATAAACAATACTCCCGGCTGGTTCTTTGCTCCGCATACATAAAAATCTTCGAGACCGTCATGGTTTACATCGGCAACAGCCATGCGCGGACCTTCTGCTGATAACATGTGGGGGATTAGCGGCTGCTGGTTAAAATCGACAAAATTATCTTCTTTATGCTTCCAGTTCAGGCCGGTCTCGTTAGTTATTTCCCTAAACAAAGCTTTGGGCGATGGGAAGAATACCTGGTATGAAAACTTGCCTTTCGCTTTTGCCTGGTCAATGTTTAGCATACTGTTGCTCTTAACATCCTTTACAACTTCGTAAGTTTGGTTAGGCCAAACTACCAATATGCTGTCGATTTTATTAGCGCTACCCAGGCCGAAATGCAGCCGTGTATCCACAGATGATTGAAAGCCGCGCGTAAGCATCAACTGCTCGTATTGCATTTCTTTACCGCAAAACACATAGGCTTTAGCACCTACGCCAAAATGATTGTCCTGCCTACCGGTAAACGTTAGGGTGGTGTAGTTGCTGTTCTTCGACACATTTTTATAAATACCTGCTTCGTGATTTACATTGTTAACTATTAGGGAAAGATGTCCATCGTTATTTAAATCTGCATACGCGGCACCATTGGCCAGACCAGGCTCGGTAAAGCCCCATTCTTCGCTTTTATCCTCGAACTTTTCGTTTTTGCTACCTTTGTAGATGTAGCTGTGCACGCTGCCCGGCGGCATTTTTTCGAGCACGGCGCTGTCGGCACCATTGCCACTGGTGAGCATGGCTTGCACCTGGTCGTTTGATATGAAGGATACATAATCCATATCCAATGCACGGCGTTTGATGCCGTTGGCTATAAATAGATCTTTAACCCCGTCGTTGTCAAAATCGGCCATTAGCGGGCTCCAGCTCCAATCGGTGGCTGCTATGCCATTCATCAAGCCAACCTCGCTGAATCCCTCACCATTGCCCATGTTTTTTTGCAGGCTATTGCGCGAGTATTGATTTTGAAAACCATTTTTACTGATTTTGAACCGGTATTGGTCGTACGATTCATCGGCGCCATAGCTTTTCAGCGTTTTCTCATCAGCCGGCAACATGTCGACCGTGATGATATCCAGCTGACCATCGTTATTAAAATCGGCCAAATCATTACCCATGCTGAAGCGGCTGTAATGGTTAAAATGTTTTGCACCCGATTCGGTAAAGGTGCCGTTATGGTTGTTGATGTAGTAATAGTCATTTTCATGAAAATCGTTTCCTACATAAATATCCTCCCAGCCATCGTTATTAATATCACCCACGGCCAAACCAAGACCATAACCCAGAGCGCTGCTGTAAATTCCTGAACCGGTAGTTGCATCTGTAAAATGGCCTTTTTGATTAAGGAAAAGCTTACTACCCGCTTGTTTGTTAACTGTTCGCCGCCCGGATGTATCGCCATACATTTCAACCGAGTGATCCGACTGGTTAAGCAGGAAACAATCCAGCAGGCCATCGTGGTTATAGTCAAAAAATGCGGCCTGCGTTGAGAAGCCCGAGAAATCAAGTCCGTATTCAGTTGAGCGCTCGCTAAACGTTCCGTCGCGGTTATTAATGTATAACAGGTTATGGCCTTTTAAGCCGAGCTTACCGGCAACAGCGCACACGTAAATGTCAAGGTAACCGTCGTTATTTACATCGGCCATGGTAACGCCGGTGCTCCAGTCGTTGGTACCGGCAACGCCAGCTTTGGCGGTAATGTCTTCAAATTGATATTTGCCTTTATTCAGGTACAGCTTGTTGCCGCCTTTTTGATTGGCAGTAAAAAAAATATCCGGCAGGCCGTCGTTGTTAATGTCGCCAATGGCTACGCCGCCGCCGTTGTAGTAATACAGGTAATCAAGTATGCCGGGCTTTTCGTTATCGCTAATGCGGTTGATGAAGTGAATATTGGTTTGGGAGGATGGTAGGGATTGGAAAAGAGGCGGAGGCTCGGAGGGCTTACTCTTCTGGCATGATGATGCAGCAACGCCCAAAACAGCAAATACAATCAATAGGCGAAATTTAAAGTATCTTATCATAATCTGTAACTACTCATTACATGTATGGAACTATCAATTGCATATTTACTAAGCTGCTATCACCGGCAGGTAACTTATTATTATCAAAACGCTCAAACGGCTGTATCATGGGGTGGATGTAATTACCCCTCATATACTGCCGCATTGCATTGTATAACTTCTCCTTATTTTTGTAATAATCGTTAAAATAACCAACCAGTATTTTACCTTTTGGCATGGCCATATATTCTATATCGTTAGCGGCTGCTGCTTTTTTATCAACCGGAAAGCCAAGCATTACCTGTACCGAGTCTTTAGTTATTGTAACATATTGCAGCTGTAATGGAGATACAATTTTCAACTTATTTTTTAATAAGTAGCCATTTAACTGGTTTAGCATTTTACCTGTTTGTTGGTAAAGACCGGAGTTTATAAAAGAACCTCTTTTTACGGCGATCAGCTTTTCTGTAGTAAGTTCCTTTCTTATCATAAAACCATAATACAGCCGGGTATCTTCCAAATAGCTTTTTAATCCGGCGATAGGAGGCTGCTTATCATCTTTTATAATAAAACTACTTATATAGCCAAATAAATGTATTTCACTGATAATCGTGGCAAGGGTTTTATTGCTAGTGCTTTCAGGGGTAAGTATGCAGCTGTAATTATAAAGCTTATTGTTTTGGGTTTGCGTAACCACAAAATTGCCCAGCCCCAGGTTTTGTAAATTAACAGCTATCGACGGCGCCGTAATTTGAAAACCGGTTTTGCTGCTGTCGATTTTAATCGTGTTTGATTTTGATATCCACTTTAAGTCGGGTTGCCAGTTCAGCCAGTTTTTTGGTGAAGTAAACTGGTGGTAAACATTGTCGTATGGGGCATTGATTTTAAACCTATCAGACTTTGTTACCGGAATAAAGCCGCTGATAAAAGCAGCCAATAATACTACAATAACAATTGTCCTTGTTTTCATTAAAGAAGGCGGCGTGGTTAATGGGGGTAACAATTAAAAACGCATTGCGAGGCTAAATTTCAAACCTCACAATGCGTAAATGTAAATTTTAATCCTGATTATTTGCTTGGATAGCCAGGGTTTTGAGTCAATTTAGGGTTACTGATCAACTGTGCCTGCGGAACCGGGAAAAGCCGGGCATCTGTAGTTGCATCCACTGATTTGCCGGGTTTGCGTGCAGCCGAATAATAAGGAATACCGTCAGCAACTTCAAACCTTATTAAATCGGTACGACGGTAACCTTCCCAAGCCATTTCGCGACCACGTTCTGCTAACAAATTAGGCAACGTTAAATCACTTGCCGACCAGGCCGGCACGCCGGCACGGGCTCTTAAATCATTTACCAGCGTTAATGCATCGCCCGGAGTACCGGCGCGTATCTCAGCCTCGGCTTTTACCAGGTAAGCCTCCGCCAAACGATAAACAACGCCATCGTTGCTCATCTGGCCTGCAGTGCCTGCCTGTGGATGATATTTGATGCTGCGCGCTCCGGCAAATTTAAAGCTGTCTGCCGGGTTGCTTAGTTCGTTTATATAAGGGCTCAATATAACCTGCAGGTGAGTTGCTACGTCGGTAAGCGGTGCACCGGCCGAACTGTATTGCTGGCCTACGGCCCACATGGCTGTACGTTTATCTGCCGCAGTAAACGTGCGGTAAAATGCTTCCGGCGAAGAAAAACCGTTGTAAGGCTGCGAGGTTAAGTTATAAGTATAAATGTTGTTGTAATTGAGCGTATTCATCTGGAAGCCGTTGCCGCCAATCTGGATATAGTCAAAAGGAACAACAAATATATTTTCAACAGAACCTGAATTTTCCACGGCAAAGTTGTCGAAGAAGTTTGGCTGCAGACTGTAAACACCTGATTTAATTACCATATCGGCAGCATCGGCAGCTTTTTGCCATTGCGCTGTTCCGGTGTAAACCTGGGCATTAAGGTATAAATGTGCCAGCACCATATAGCCACCCCATTTAGTCATGTGTCCATAGTTGGCGGCCGATTTATCAGCCAGCAAAGGCACATTAGCGGTCAGGTCCGACTCAAGGAACGTATAAATGTCTTTTCTTGGTGTCGAGCCCAATTTGGATGGATCCGTGTTATAGTCGGTAACCAGCGGCACACTGCCATATAGGTCCATAAATTTCATGTAATAGAACGCGCGCAAAACCTTTATCTCGGCTATTATCTGGTCAATATTTGCAGGTTTATTTGCTGCAGGTATTGTGGCGACCGAACTCAATACGAAATTACATTTACCAATACCGCTGCTCAGGTCATTCCATGCATTATTGATATCGTCCATATCGTAATTAAAGGTGTGTTTCCACAGATTTTGCCATTTACCGCCATCGTACCAGTCGTTACCACGGGTTGGCACTACCAGCTCATCGCTCGATACTTCATTCAGGTTGAAGCTGGCGCCAAACGGTATATTGGTCATTGGCGTGTAGGCTTGTGCCAGGAAGGCGTTCACCTGGGCCGGCGTTTTAAAAAAGTTATCGGGAGTAACCTGGTTATATACCTTACTGTCAAGTTTGGTACATCCGGGCATAATCATCACCGCTATCAGCAGCAATGACAGTATATATAATAAGTTCTTTTTCATCTTTATCAATATTAATTTTTATTTAAATGTGATATTGGTACCCAATACAAACGATCTGATTGTTGGATAAACGTTTACGTCTATGTAGTGGTTAGAGGGGCTTACTTCAGGATCCAGTCCTTTGTATTTTGTTATCACAAATAAATTGTTGCCTGCTATATATACCCTAAGATTTGAAAAGCCTTTAACATTTTTAAAACTATAGCCTAACGATGCGTTATCAAGGCGAAGGAATGAGGTGCTCTGTAGCCAGTGATCCGATACCTGCAAACCATCTTTTATGCCATTGGTAAGGGCTTCGCGTGTTGTGTTTGCGCTGGGCAGCCTTGTGGCGGTCTCAAAGTCAAGCAAGGCATTGTTAAATGCTTTGCCGCCGGAAACACCCCTAAGGAAGAAGTTCAGACTCCAGTTTTGATAGGAAAAACCGTTGTTGATGCCGTAGCTGAACTTAGGGTTAGGATCGATATAATATTTTTGCGGATTTGGATTCTCAGTTAATGTTTTACCATCAAACTGTTCGTTACCGTTTGCATCGACGCCGGTGAAGTGAGGCAGGTAAAACACATTTAACGGCTGCCCGGGTTTGATGAACGTAATAGGGTATGAACTTAAGCCGCGTCCGTTGGCATAACCGGTAATAATCTGGTCAGATACCACAGGAAAGCCGGCATATGTACCTGAAAGATTGACAACCTTGGTTTTGTTAAAGGTAATTTGCCCGCTTACGTTCCAGTTAATACCAGATCCTCTTATTACCTGCCCTGTCAGCGATAACTCTAAACCTTTATTAGTCATGCTGCCCACGTTGGCAAATATGGTATTAACAAAAAACGGAGGTGTAGGTACACTGTACGAATACAGCATGTGATCGGTCTTATCGCTATAATAATTAATATCGCCTGATAACCTGTTATTGAACAGCGAAAAATCCAGCCCTATGTTTTTGCCTTTACGCTGCTCCCATTGCAAGTCGGGATTCGCGTTCTGGGTGTAAGTGTAGCTTGACGGATAAGTCTGTGTAGCACCATCGTAATACCTGGTTGAAGCACCGTATAATGCGATGTTTTGATAAGGATTCAAGGCGCTTGAGTTACCCACAATACCATAGCCAATACGAAGCTTCATGTCATCAATCCACGCTACATTGTTCAGCAGGTCTTTCTTAAAGCGATAGGCAACGTTCACCGAAGGAAAAGTACCCCATTGGTGCTTGGCGCCGAATTTATCAGAACCGTCGCGGCGGATAGATGCAGTAACGTAGAACCTGTTATCGTAATTATAATTCACCCTGGCCAGGAAAGAGATAATCTTGTACTGATCCTTTCCTGATTCAACATAGTTTTTAGATGGGTCTCCGGATTGAAGAACGTTATCCAGCAAGTCTGGCACAGTAAGGTTATCAGCCCTGGCTTTAAAGTATTCTGTGTTAAATTCGTTGAACTCGTAAACGCCGACGGCAGAAATAGTATGCTTGCCGTACGATTTATCAAAATTGATGTGCGCGTTAGCTTCGTAGGTATTCACGTTATAGCTATCCTGTTCAGCCCTGTTTATGTTACCTTCAAGCGGAAAGTTAGGGGTAAACTGATGTTGTAGTGTATTGTCATGAATATTTATACCCGTTACGCCAACTTTTAAGCTTGGGAAGATACTATAATTAGCTGTCGCATTGGCAAGCGTCTGGTAGCTTGTCGATTTATTGTATATTTCATTCAGGTGCTGCACCGGGTTAGCCAGGTTATAGTCTGTAAACTGGTAATAGGAGCCATCGGGTTTGTAAACCGGGTAAGTAGGCGGCGCATTAAATATAAAATAATTGAACACGTTACCATCAGTCAGCAAATCGTGGTAAACAGTAGTGTTCGATACATTCAGCGTTATATCCAGCTTATCGTCGAGCGCTTTTTGCTCGCCGTTAAATCTTAGGCCGAGTTGCTTTTTCCCGGTATTTAAAACGATACCTTCCTCGTTCTCGTAGTTAACGGAACCACGATAGCTGAAACCCTTTGCGCCGCCCGATATTGCAACGTTATTGCTATGGGTAAGCGCGGTGCGGGTCACGGCCTTTTGCCAGTCAGTGTTTCCGCCCAATTCGTAAGTTGATGGGGTTACGCCTGGAATTGCTTCGATAGCTTTTGAATATTCCGATGCATTAAGCAAATGAAAATACTTTGCCTGTTTCGATTCGCCCACGTAAGCGTTGTAGTCGATCGTGGCCCTGCCTTCGCGGCCCTTTTTAGTGGTCACGATGATTACGCCGTTGGCACCGCGTGAGCCGTAGATAGCTGTCGCCGAGGCATCTTTCAGAACGTCGTATGATTCGATATCGTTTGGTGACAGGTTTTGAAACTGCGATGCTGTTGAAGTTGCCACTCCGTCAATCACGAACAATGGAGATTGGTCGCCGCTGATAGACGTTTGTCCGCGAATGGCAATACGGGCACCTTCCTCGTTAGGGTCGCCGCCCTGTTGGGTAATAGTTAAACCGGCAACCTTGCCCTGTATCTGATCGAGCGGGTTGACAATGGCCCCCTGGTTAAAATCTTTTGAACCGATGCTTTCAACAGCGCCGGTAACATCCTTTTTACGCTGCGTGCCGTAACCTACGCCTACAACCACAACTTCGTTAAGGTTAGTTGCGCTGGTCATCAGCTTAATGTTCAATGGGCTATCGCCCACAGCAATCTCCTGTGTGGTGTAACCTAAGAATGTTGCAACCAGGGTTGCTCCGGAAGATGGTACAGACAGGCTAAACGCGCCGTTCACATCAGTGTTTGTACCCTGCGTGGTGCCTTTAAGGGTAATAGTTACCCCGGGCAAAGGCGAACCGTCTTTCGCGTCGGTAACTTTACCGGTTACAGTTTTGTTCTGGGCCATGGCCGGCAAAACAAAAAAGCAAAAAAGCGCGAAAAAGCTTACTTTAAGTAGATTTTTTAGCTTCATAAATTTAAGGTTAGTTATTGGTTAGTTGGTTGTGTGTGCTGTAGTTGCCAAACGCAAATAGCTGTAGCGATTTGTTCGCCCATCGACGTTATCTGACGAAAAGCAGGTTTTTTACTTAAGGTGGTGAGTAGCAATTTTTCTTCATAGGCGTAGGGAACAAAAAATTAACTTAACAACGCATGAACGCGCTCACACAAAATCGAAATCGATGCGCCGGTCTAAAATAAACCGCTCTGTCTTGTGCAATCCTCAAGAATCAAAACCGTTTACCTGGAAAATTGTTTTTTATTGGTTTATGAGTACTGTAGCGGGAGGGGCACCCCATTTAACCACTACTTAACAAAGTAATAGTATGATTAAGCAAAAACCTATTTATTTACTTATAATTTAAAAAAATTTAAATTATTTTTTTTATAAATTATTGATTTATAGAATATTAAAAATAAAAAATACAGTTTTATCGCTCAAAAATTTAAATGTTTTTTAAGCTTTTAAGAATTAATTATAAGGTAATTTTTGATTTGAATAATGGATTTCTTATGGTTTTCCCGACGCGTCAAACGCTTTCGACGCCATCAGCATCTGGTCAAATTTTTCGGCCGGATAAATTGATTTAGCTCTTATCCTCATCTTGTACACATAGATGGTTTTTGCTGAATATTCCAGGATGCCGGCAATAGTTTCATTGTCACTTATTCCAAGCCGGTTTAACGCGAAGATGCGCAGGTCGGTATTCAATACTTCATTGTCTTTCGGCCAAATCTGGTCGTCTTCTTTAAATAACGCGTTAAAGGTTTTAATAAAATTGGGGAATATTTTCAGGAAGGTGTGGTCGAAGGTATAAAACAGCGCCTCCCGTTCTTTTTTGATATTTATCTCATCAATTGCAACCTGTATATCGTCATACTTCTTAGTAACCAACTTACGGTCGATACTCCTTTTCAGCTTTTCGAGCTTTAAAATATAGCCGGATATTACATTGAAAAAATAACCGATATATTCTTCCTTAATTTTCGTGTCCTCGTTAAGCCTTTCATTAATACTTTCAAGCTGTACATTCTTATCTTCAATTATTTTCTCCTTTGCTTTCAGTCGTTTAAGCTGAATAAATATGATAAAAAACACCAGCAACACCAGCGCCGAAACTGCGGTTATAGACAGCAGGTAAACAGTAACCTTGTTTTTCTCTTTCTCCATTAATATCAGCTTCTGCGCAGCAACAGTGGGCAGCACCGAGCCTATTTTTATTTTGCGAAGCCTTGCGCCATAGTATTCTGCATTATTCATGCCCTCTTGTATAAAAGTGTAGGCATTAGCCAGGTCACCCTTGCTGTATAGCTCCTGACCCAATGAAAATGCTGCTACAGTTTCTTTAATACAGCCTCTTATGTCGTTAATAGCACTGATGGTTAATAGCTGTATCCGTTCATCCCCCTGGGTACCACTATTATAAAACGCACTCAGGGCATTTGCAACCCTGGCCCGCTGATGTGTTGTCAAATTAAAATTATAAAGCAACCTGGTTAGATATTTCGACGGACTTTTTGTATCGCCCTCTTTCATTTGTTTGGTTCCCAGCTGCATCAGCAGTTCAAATGAATCAGGCTTACAAAACATAATTGCAGAATCTAAATACTTAACAGATTCAGCATTCTCATAAGGGGAATAATGCGAGTCGTTGTCGTAATCTGCCAGGTCGAAATACGCTCTTGCTTTTAGCGTATAATATTGAATTTTCATATCGCTGTTTAGCGAGGCGGCATTAATATTATTTAAACAGTCAAAAGTTTGCTTAAACATGCCCGCGGAGCATAAAATAAAGCCCAGCTTAATTTTGCTGTCATACTCTTTCGACTGATCTTTTAAGCGATGGCTAAGGTCGAGCAGCTTGTTAGTGTACATATAAGCGGAGTCAAACTGGTACACTTTATATTCTTCATATAAACCGCTGCATAGCTCATAAACTTTGGTGTAATTTCCCTGCGGAGTGGCTGCAAGCTTGTCTTTAAGCCCTTGTATCCGGGCTTCTTTTTGGCGGTCATAATTCTTTTCATTCGCCATTTCCTTTTTTAATACAGCCAATAGGCTATCGGTTTTAGGCGAAGCGTAAGCACAGCAATTTAAAAATATAAGAAACAACAATACCAGGTAAACTCTCATAGCGTTGGCTTTTAGGGATTAGGGCAGAAATCTCCCACCAGAGATTTAAACTGTTAATAATACGGTTTTCGATTAAATATTGAGTAATCGATTTAGGTTTTTATGTTGGCAGATTAAGGTTAATTGGTATAGCGATTTTTTAAGCGTTTCTACCTAAATAAAAAAGTCAGGCGGGATGCCTGACTTTTACTGAAAACTAATGTAAAATATTTGATATTGTAACCCGACTATTAATGGACTACTTAGCCGCCGGATGATTGCTGCTGAATGAATCGCGGAACATTTTCCAGCCTTTCGCGGTCTTTTTCCACAGCACCAGGAATTTGCCGTCATCGGTTATTTTTCCTTTGTCATCGATAGATTGCCATTGACCCTGTTCGGTAACATACTCAACGCCATCTCCATAAACATCTTCGGTAATAAATTTGCCATTGCGCAGGCCTGCGTCATAACCCAGCTTAAAAAACTCAAGTGCGCCTTTGCGCCCTTTAAAGGATTGCGAGTTTGGTGCCAGGATGATACAATCATCAGCATAACGGTCGGCAAAAATATTGGCGTCGTTTTTTATAAACGACGAGAAATAAATACCGTTGCTGGCTACAATTGCTTTTTGGGCTTCTGCTAAACCGGATTTGGTTTGTGCACTACTTTGGTTGATGTAAAAGGCAGAAATTATGGCTAATACACATACGATAAGGAATTTTTTTGTTTTCATTTTTTGAGTGTTATTTATTTTTTGAACAAAATTATGCTTCATAACGCCTGCTGAATTGTATAAAAACGAACAGGTGGATGTTTTTACGCGAATAACCCGTTGCTGGCTTTTTCATAGCGATGAATTTAAAACCCATCGCTATAGTGAGTGATTGTAAACCCATTCCAGGACAAAAGTGTTCCAAGTGTTCCACCTGTACACACGTGTTCCGTGGAACAGTACAGCGAAACACCGGCCCGGGTGTAAATCTATTCCAGGACAAAAGTGTTCCAACTGTACACAAGTGTTCCGCGGAACAGTACAATATCATTATATTTGAGTGTGAGAGACCAGGTATTTTTTCCATCGGAAAGGCTGAAGCCCTTTGTGCAATGCTACTGGACATGTCGCCATCCCGACGATGTGCTGGAGGTAATGTATCCGAGCGGGTCTATCGAGCTTTGCATTGACATTTCGGATGGCAATACTGTAAGGCACCGGGGTAACCAATCGATGCAGGTGCCCAGGCTGGAATTGTTGGGCCATTGGACAATCCCCACCAAAGCGGCAATCGCAAAAGGTAATACCTGCCTCATTACCCGGTTTCATCCGCACGCGGCATCGCTATTTTTCCCAAACCCGGCTTCTGATTTCACCAATGAATCCGTCGATTTATGTGATATCTTCAACAAGCACTCGCATAACTTTTATGAACGGCTGATGGAACAGGGTTCACTGCCGCAAAAAGTCGCCTTTCTTGAAAAGTTCCTGGTTGAACGATTAGTTATAAACAGGAAAAGCGAGCAACAATTAAATCTAGTGGAGACTTTGTGCAAGCATGTTTATGATAGAAATGACTTTTTTGATATCGGGAATTTGTCTGCCCAATTCGGGTTTTCGGAGCGCTATATTCAGAAACTTTTCAGCCATTGGGTGGGCATAACTCCGCAGAAATATTTTGCCGTACGGCGGTTTAATAAAAGTCTTGAACTGGTACGTTCTTCCGAAGAATCACTCACCTCCATCGCCTTTGAATGCGGTTATTACGACCAGGCGCATTTTATTAAAGAATTTAAATCGTACACAGGTTTAACGCCGGGTGAGGTTAAAATGCTTTAACCTTTTCACAGGTAAAATGCGTTTTACAGCAAAATTTACGAATTTACCCCTGTTATTGTACGACCTACTCCCTCTTTGTTTTTGTAATTTACTGTGAGATTAGCAATCTCGTTGCTCGATTAAAAGGCTGACATGGCCGGTAGGCAATGTTGTTAATTTATTTACATGAGATTTAAGATATCGGCCCTGTCCTGCCTTTTGCTTTCGCTGCTTTTAACCAGCCTGACTTTTGCACAACCAAACAAAAACTACCTGTTCAACGATGGGTGGTTTTTTCACAAAGGGGATGTTACCGGCGGCGAAAACGGCGGCACAACGAGCCAGGGGTGGCGTAGCGTTCAACTGCCGCACGACTGGAGTATAGAAGGTCCTTTTAGCGAAGAGTGGGCAAGCGCTACCGGCTACTTGCCGGGTGGTATCGGCTGGTATAAAAAGACCTTTACAACGCCTGCTAGCTGGCAGAACAAAAAAGTGTTTATTTATTTCGATGGGGTTTACAAAAACAGCGAAGTCTGGATAAGCGGGCATTACCTGGGTAAAAGGCCAAATGGTTTTGTTCCGTTTGAATATGAGCTTACGCCTTATCTTAATTTCAACGGCAAAAAGAACCTCATCACCGTAAAAGCAGACCATTCCGAGTTTGCTGATTCACGCTGGTATACCGGTTCCGGTATTTATCGTGATGTTCGCGTGGTTGTAAAGAACCCGGTTTATGTACAGCCTTTCGATATTGCGTTCTCTACACCAAATGTTTCTGCAAAATCAGCTTCGGTACAGGTAAACGCATCCGTTACTAATAGTACAGCAGCAACTACTTCCCTTTTATTAAAAATGCTTTTGATTGATGCTAAAGGCAAGGTTGCTGTGCGGGATGAACAAAAACTATCGGCAAAACCGGGCGTAAATAGCATTCATTTTCAAAAGTCGATATCCAACCCGTTACTATGGAACTTGGATAACCCGAACCTATATCGGTTAAAATTACAGGTGATACAAAACGGCAAAGTAACTGATGAAGAAAGCTTATCGGTCGGTATCAGGAGCATCCGTTTTGATAAAGACAACGGCTTTTTCCTGAACGGAGAAAACCTGAAAATGAAAGGCGTTTGTATTCATGATGATGCCGGGGCGCTAGGGGTTGCCGTGCCGTCCGAAGTATGGGTAAGACGATTGAAAATCCTGAAAGAAGCTGGTGTAAACGCTTTGCGCTTAAGCCATAATCCGCATGCTGATTATTTGTACGACCTGTGCGACCAGATGGGCTTCCTGGTAATGGATGAGGCTTTTGATGAATGGGAAATCGGCAAAAATAAATGGGTGAAGGGCTGGAATGTTGGAACGCCGTCTAAAAACGGCTACCACGAGTACTTTAAAGAATGGGCACACCGCGATTTAGAGGCGATGATAAAAAGAGACCGCAACCATCCATCGGTTATTCTTTGGAGTATCGGCAATGAGATTGACTATCCTAACGACCCTTACTCGCACCCTGTGCTTGACAGCGGAAAGAATCCGCAGATATATGGACGGGGGTATTCTGCAAAAAATCCGCCTGCGTCCGATTTAACAGTTATTGCAAGAGACCTGGTTAAAACCGTAAAAATGATTGACACCACCAGACCCGTGACTGCTGCATTGGCTGGAGTGGTGATGTCGAACAAGGTTGGCTACCCGGAAGCACTGGATATTGTAGGTTATAATTACGAGGAGTACCGTTATACCGACGATCATAAATTATACCCCAATCGCATAATTTACGGCAGCGAGAACGGTATGGCCCGGCAGGCCTGGGATGCGGTAGACAGCAATAAATATATATCCGGCCAGTATTTGTGGACGGGCATAGATTACCTGGGCGAGGCCGGCAAATGGCCGCAAAGAAGCAACGGTGCAGGACTGATTGATTTGGCGGGATTTAAGAAGCCGGAATATTATTACCGCCAAAGCCTGTGGGCAAGCAAGCCGATGGTTTACCTGGGCGTAAAAGAAATCACCAAAAAAGAAGATGGCGGCATCTGGAGCCATCGCAATGTGCAGTCTCTATGGAGCTGGCCGGATAAAAGCAAGCTACGGGTAGAGTGTTTTACCAACTGTAAAGAGGCCGAGCTTTTTTTGAATCGAAAGTCATTGGGAAAAGTATTGAGAGATACCAGCAAAGGGCAGGTACCAGCATGGACTGTTGATTATCAATCCGGCGAGCTATCAGTAAAAGGCTATAACGATGGGAAACTCGCGGCAACCTATTCTATAAAAACATTTGGAGCGCCTGCGCAGATAAAGGTTGATCCTGACCAAACAATCTTTTCAAAATCTAAAAAAGGCCTCTGCCAGGTGGAACTACAAATTGCCGACAAGGATGGTAACCCGGTATACATTGCTGAAAATGATATCACTGTAAATATATCGGGCGATGCAAACCTGCTGGGCCTGGAGAGCGGCAGTACGGTAAGCCATGAAAACTACCAGGCTAACCACAGGCAGGTGCTTAACGGAAGGCTGATTGCCTATGTCCAACCCGGAAAGACACCAGGGAAAATCACTGTTTTATTTAATTCTCCGGGACTTAAACCAGCGACAATCGTTTTATCAATAAAATAATCGCAATACAAATCCGTAAATATTATATGTACAAAATCAAATATATACTTGTCCCGCTGCTAATACTGGTGGTATTTTCTGTAAACGCTCAAAAAGCAAGACATACATTTAAACTGGCCGATTCCGTTTTCTTGCTTGATGGCAAGCCTCTTCAAATGATTAGCGGGGAAATGCATTATACCCGCATACCGCGCGAGGCCTGGCGGGCACGCATGAAAATGGCCAAAGCGATGGGACTGAACACCATAGGCACTTACGTATTCTGGAATATACAGGAGCCGCAAAAGGGCAAATTTGATTTTTCGGGTAATGCCGATGTGGCCGAGTTTGTAAAGATAGCGCAGGAAGAGGGCTTGTGGGTTATACTCCGCCCGAGCCCGTATGTATGCGCAGAATGGGAGTTTGGCGGTTATCCTTACTGGGTTCAGAATGAAAAAGGGCTTGTAGTCCGGAGCAAGGAATCACATTACTTAAAAGAGTACGAAGCGTACATCAAGGAAATAGGCAAAAGATTAGCGCCATTACAGGTAAACCATGGCGGCAATATTTTGATGGTACAGATTGAGAATGAATACGGCTCATACGGCGCCGACAAAGAATACCTGGCCATCAACCAAAAAATGTTCAAAGAGGCCGGCTTCGATGGCCTGCTTTATACCTGCGATCCTGCACCCGACCTGGCCAATGGCTACCTGCCCGGCCTGCTGCCTGCCGTTAATGGCATTGATAACCCGGCAAAGGTGAAAGACATTATCAGGAAGCATCACGATGGCAAAGGTCCGTTTTACATTGCTGAATGGTACCCGGCCTGGTTTGATTGGTGGGGAACGCAACATCACACCGTTCCGGCAGCGCAATATACCGGGCGCCTGGATTCAGTACTTCACGCCGGGATATCTATCAATATGTATATGTTTCATGGCGGCACCACACGCGGCTTCATGAATGGGGCCAATTATAACGACAAAAATCCTTACGAGCCACAAATCAGCAGCTATGATTATGATGCGCCATTAGATGAAGCCGGCAACGCAACCGCCAAGTTTTTGGCTTTCCGCGATGTTATTAAAAAGAATTTGCCGGCCGGGCAGACATTACCGGCCATCCCTGCTAAAAAGCCTGCCATCAGCATTCCGAACATTAAGCTGACAAGTTCGCTGCCGGTTTTAAGTAATCTTCCCGCCCCAAAAAACAGCCTTAACCCGCTTACGTTTGAGGACTTGCATCAGCCTTATGGATTTGTGCTCTATCGTACAAAAGTTCAGGGCGGCAAAACGGGAACGCTCCGGTTAAACGGACTTCGGGACTTTGCCGTGGTAATGGTAAACGGAAACCGTGTCGGTACGCTTGACCGCAGGTTGAACCAGGATAGTTTGACAGTTACCTTGCCAAAAGGCTCGGTAACATTGGATATCCTCGTCGAAAACCTGGGACGCATCAACTTCGGCAAATACCTGCTGCAAAACAAAAAAGGCCTTACCGGTAAGGTGTTATTTGCAGGCACTGAATTGCAGCATTGGAGCACTTATGGACTACCCTTCGACAACATACAGACCTTAAAATATTCAACCGCATCAAACAAAACCAATCAACCCGTAGTGCTAAAGGGCCATTTTGACCTGGAAAAAGTAGGCGATACCTACCTGGATATGCAGGATTGGGGTAAAGGCGTAGTTTGGATTAACGGGCATAATCTTGGCCGCTATTGGCAGGTAGGGCCACAGCAAACCGTATACGTGCCCGTTGAATGGCTAAAGAAAAAGGGCAACGAGATTGTGGTATTCGAACAATTAAAGCCGCATAAAACGATATCAGCTATTGAAAAGCCGATATTGGATAAGGTAAATAGATAAGGATAAAGAGGATTGTGAATATCCCGGTATTGATATTTGTATGATTCGGTTAGCACATAATCGAATCATACAAAATCATTAATCCTGGTTTATTGATTATTCTCACCAAACGCCTTCGCCTCGGCATTCAGTTCATTCACACTCACTGTCCTCTTGCCGTTGCCAATCACAATCCGATACCTGAAGGTTACAGACTCCCCCTTTTTCAAGCGCAAATTCTTTTCCGATTTCCCATTGGTAAATACCTTCTCTCCAAGCGGGTTGGCGGCAAATAAGCCATAGCCGCGGGCGTGCCAAAAGGTGGGGTAATTGGGATTTTTTGGATGGTCGATAATGGCGATGCTTACCGAGTCGGCGCCCATTTTTGCGTAAACTTTGCACCATACGCCACGCGTGCTCCAGGCATCGTTGCCGGTTTTGCCTGCGCTGGTAAGATAGTTACCATTGGCTATATGGTCGGTACCGCCCTTAACTACGGTTACATTGCCTTTGTTGTCGGTAAACTTTTGGTCTTCAGTGGTCGGCATCTGCAGTTCGTGTGCCAGGCGCAGGCCGAGCATTCCATCCTTAGCATCTTTAAATAATGCATCGGTATCGGCTTTCAGGGTGGTAATACGGTCGATAGTGCGGTGATTGTCGTCGCCACTAAATTCAAAGCGGGTAGTTTCCTCAAGTATAACCTTTCCCCGCTGGTTTGTCCAGTTAGCGTGATAAACCAGCTCGCCTGTTTTGCCGCTGCTGGTTTTTATAATTTTGTCGGTGCGTATCCAGCCGTATTGCGACTTTTTATCTTTTGCAATGGCGTAGGAATTATTCCAAAAATCCAGGCCATTCAAATTCTCAAAATTAAACCACAGGCCAATGTGATGCGGATGGTCGTTAGGTTCGCCATCCCTTGGCGCAAGCGGAAAGCCGCGGGTAACGGTGGTCCCGTTTGCAGCGATAAGGGGGAATAACACCGGCTTTTCCAGAGTATCCGGGTAAAGAAACTGCGTAAACAGCCTGCCGCCAATCAGCACATCAATTTTATGCTCATTAGCAGAAGCAACGAGTTTAACAGGCTGACTTTTTTGCGCAGCCGTAATTACCGGCGCCGCTACTATCACAGCGCCGGTTAAAATTTTTGCAATCGCTCCCATCGGCTAATATTTGAATATTTTGCCATTAGCCATTACCTCTTGCGTTTTCTCATCGAAGGTAGCCTTATAGCCGGTATGCACAGCGGCATTAGTCATAATATTGGCTATCGAGTGGCTATAGCCCGCTTCAACCGGGGCATTTGGTTCTTTGCGGCTGCGCACACATTCCATCCAGTTGCGCACGTGGTTGGAGGTAAGTACATCCCCGCCGGTATTGGCCGAGGCCACCACCTTTTCGGTATTGGCTAAATCCAACTCCGGTAATAAGTTGGCCTGCATGCCCATGGCGGCGGCCATATTTTGCGTGAGGCCGCCGGTTGGTGAAACTTTATTGGTATCGAGGTTCAGCTCGCCGCCGTTTGAGTAGTAAATTTCGGTAGGGTGCTCATCGCCATTATGCATACGCGAGGCGAATGTTACCTGGAAGCCGGTAGATGGGTCATCCAGCGGACCGTAATCAAACGCGGCCATAATGGTATCCCAGTTACGCCTACCATCTTTCCACATATAAATGCCGCCATTGGCCGTTACGCTGCGTGGATGTTTGAGCCCGCTAAACCAGTGCACCGTATCAATCTGGTGGCTCATCCATTGGCCCGGCAGTCCCGAAGAATACGGCCAGAACAGGCGGTATTCCAAATAAATTCGCGGATTAAAAGCCTCGTAAGGGCGATTCATAATAAAGCGTTTCCAGTCTGTATCTTCTTCCTTTAAGACTTTTAATAATCCAGGTCTGCGCCAGCGGCCGGGTTGGTTTACATTCCAGGTGAGCTCAACCATCGTAATCGGCCCGAATTTGCCCGAGCGGATATAATCGTTAGCAGCATGGTAGTTGGCCCCACTCCTGCGCTGCGAACCTATCTGCACAATCTTGCCCGATTCTTTTATCGCTTTCAACGCAAGCTTGTTATCCTCCATCGTTTCAGCAAAAGGTTTTTCAACGTATGCATCGCAACCGGCTTTTACCGCCTCGATGGCATGACGGGCATGCTGAAAATCAGCAGTGCTGATAAATACAGCATCCACGGCTTTGCTGTCGTACAGCTCCTCATTATTCCGAAAGGCTTTTACATCATTCTGCATTTTATCTTTCCAGATAGCAGCGCCTTCCTCGCGGCGGCGTTTCCAGATATCGGATACAGCAACTATCTCGAAATTCAGTTCCTTATAATGGTTCATAAAGCTGGGCAGGTGCGAGCTGCGGTGCCTGTCGGAAAAGCCAACGACACCAACGCGAACGCGGTCGTTCGCGCCAATAATACGTTTGTAGCTTTTTGCACTGAAGCCTGTTTTAGCGAGCATTACACCTGCACCTGCCAGGGCAGCCTGTTTAATAAATTTGCGGCGTGATTCTTCCATAGATGTATTGTTAATAGGTAAACTGGGTTAAACACGGAATTAAAGAATTATGAAGTTACAGAAAAAGAAATACTAAGTCTGTAAGATGTGTATTACATTTGAAAATCATTGCAATTTCAACATGGCCATCAAAATTAAACCCGAAATAATAAAGCGAATTGTTGACGAGCTCGACTGCGGTTTTCTTTGCTTCTATCACAAAACCACCGGCGAGCTTGAATCCTATCCTGATGAAAATAGCAATCCGGGGTTTGATGAGGAACTATGGGAAGAGGTGATGGATAAAGTATCAGAAAACCTGGACGACTACCTGGAATTTGAGCCGATGCGTGGTAACCAATCATTCAGGGTAATGGAAAATTTTGTCGGGCAGATAGACCACATTCCAACGCATAACAAGTTTATCGATGCGCTTTCCCGCAAAAAACCCTTTGCTAATTTTAAAAACCTGCTTAATTATTATCCCGACCTGCTGGAACAATGGTATGTTTTTAAAAATGAAGCTTACATTGAATATGTAAAGGATCAATTGGATATTGACGACGATACTGATGATGAAATTTTAGATGATGAAGACGGCGCAGTTGTTATTCCCTTTAAATTAAAATCCCGCGCCGACGATATAACTATCGCTATCGGTAACACTCCCCTAGTCAAATTGAACAATATTGTGCCTGATGATAGTGCAAATGTATATATCAAACTGGAGTATTTTAACCCGACCGGCTCTTACAAAGACCGGATGGCCCTTTCAATAATAGAGAATGGAGAACGCCGTGGCGATATAAAACCAGGAGCGACCATAGTAGAATGTACCGGCGGCAGTACCGGCGTTTCGCTCGCTTTGGTATGCGGAGTCAAGGGTTATAAATTTCATGTGATATCATCCGATGCGTTTGCCAAAGAGAAGTTGCAATCCATGCGTATTTTTGGAGCTGATCTGGAAATTATGCCGAGTGAAGGCGGGAAAATTACGCCCGACCTGATACCGAAAATGATAGCGCGGGCAAACGAAATTGGCGCAGCTCCCGGCAATTACCTTGCCGACCAATTTAAAAATCCTGACGTGCTGGACGGCTACAGCAAAATGGCTGCTGAGATATTGGATAAGCTGGATATGCCTGTAGATGTATTCTGCGGAGCAGTTGGCAGTGCGGGTATGGCCATGGGGGTATCCAGGGTATTAAAAGAAGCAAACCCATCCATGAAGGTTGTCATACTCGAACCGGCTTCAGCGCCGTTATTGTCCAAAGGGAAGAAAGGCAGCCATACTGTTGATGGCATAGGCGTAGGCTTTGTGCCGCCATTCTTAGACAAAAAGCTGTACAACGAAGTAAGGGCTATCGACGAAGCCGAGGCCCGCACCATGGTGAAATTGCTTGCCGAAAAAGAAGGCATATTTGCCGGAACTTCAACCGGGATGAATGTTGTCGCCGCCCTACAAATTGCCAAAGAACTTGGGCCCGGCCACACAGTAGTGACCGTAGCCGTAGATTCAGGAATGAAATATTTGAGTAGCGGACTGTTTGATTAGCCTACTTTACCCTCAGGTATTTCTCAATAATCGTTCTGTCGATATTCGTGCCTTCAACTTTTTCGAGGCCTTTTTGTATCAAAGTGTCACCGCTAAAAGTAATGGTGAAATTAAATGGCTTGCCTTCCCAGGCTTTGTCTTTATAGTAATCCAGGTGCTCGGTGTATTGGTCGCCTTTAAGGGTGTATGCGCCGCCGCCTGCGTCAAATTTGTTGGTTGAGTCTTTCGGAGTATTTACAATATGATTTAAAAAGGCGAAGTGCGTGTCGTTGATGATTTTTATCATCTGCTGATCTTTGGGATAACTGTTCTGCTCGGTTTTGCCGCTGGCGATGGTAACGCCCGCTACCAGTCTCCAGGTACCGATAATTGGGTTAGCAACTGCTTTCTCCTCTTTTTTCTCAGGAGCCTGGCAGGCCATTGCAAAAACAGCCACAGATAGTGACAATAAAGCTAAAGGTTTAAATTTCATGATGGTTGATTGGTTTATTTGGCTAAAAATAGAAAATATTGCGATGAGCGCAAAGTATCATGCTACTACAATTACACTATGCGGTTATGTTTTTCCAACCACTACCATTTATCTGCATCGACTTTTAAATAGGTGGCAGTTATGAATTCACCACTTTCAATTTCATTATTCCCTTTTTCAAGATCCTTGTTATAAAGAGCGACAGCCTGCGGCCTTTCTTTTATCTGGAAGCTAATATTCATTAATTTCAGTGAACTAATTAACCACTCTTCCTTTGAAGGGTCTTTAATTTTATCAAAATCGATTATCAGTTTCATAGCAAGTTAAACTACGTAAAAATGATGACTAATCAAAAACGTAATACATTATCGATGTGAACCGTATAAACAAACTCTCTTGCTTCTCTTATTTATAACGGATAGGAAACCATCCTCCAGTATCCTGCGTATTAAAAATCTCTTATTATTATTTGGATTAATTATAAATAAAGTGCAGATTTGCATCATCAATGCAGGAAGTAATAACACGTGAGCCACAAACCATGACCGAGGTTTTTAAAACCAAAGTTGGCGGCATTTATCAATTCGATGCTGAAAGATGCTGGTTTGTTGATTTCGCCGGCAAAATGGCCAAATTTGATTATCGCAACCTGCTAAAATTGCGCAAAGCTGTTTACAATGTAGATATCGAAGGTATTTTACTCGATAGCTCGAAATCTCCGGATGTTGAGATTATCTTCCTCTGCGCCTGCGACCATTGCTATGTGCTGACGCTCATGCAAATCATCGCCCTGAAGGAAATCCTGCAGGGAGCCTTCGTTATGCTGGAGCTCAATAACATCATCCACGATAAGCTTTACCGCGTCCCTGCCTGATTTAGACTCATTACATATTAATAATTTACATCGTTCTGTAAACTTATAGCATTATTATTGTTATATAATTGACAATAATTTAAGAGCTATGAAAGATCTTATCCGCATAAAAACCCTCATTTCGAGCGAAATTGAGACGCTTTTGAACAGGCAGGTTAAAATGGAAGCCATGTCTTCCTCGGTATATTTATCAATGGCATCGTGGTGTAACCGTAATGGCTACGACTTCTCTTCCGACTATTTTTTCAAGCAGGCCGAAGAAGAACGCCAGCACCAGCTTAAATTCTACAAATACATACTGGATATGGGAGGCAACGCCGTATCGCCGGAAGTTACCGATATCAAGCAGGAGTACAACTCTTTCCGCGAAGTGTTTGAGGAAGCTCTTGACCAGGAAATTGCTGTTACCCAATCCATCAATAACATTTATGGCCGCTGCCTTAAATCGCAGGATTTTTTAACCATGGAATTCCTGAACTGGTTTTTGAAAGAGCAGCGTGAAGAAGAATACAAAGCCCGCCGCGCTCTCGAATTATTCGAAGTTATCGGCGAAGAAGGTACCGGCCGCTGGCAGATTGACAAACATGTTGGTGAGATCAAGTATCCACAGGCGTAATCCGGCACAAAGCATCATGGTCTTAGACTGCATAAAACAAAAAAGTCTTTAGTTTTAGCTAAAGACTTTTTTGTTTTATGCCGCAAGCTATAATGGGAATTTTCTTTATCTTCCGTACCAATATGGTACACTTATTTTTATCGGATAATTTAACCTAACACAATTATAATTTAGTTTATGAACAGATTTAAACTCCTGTCCTTGGTATTGCTCTTTAACTTTTTTATAACCGGCCTTGCACATGCTGATGAAGGCATGTGGATACCCATGCTCATCGGTAAAAACTATGACCAGATGAAAAAGCAAGGCTTCAGGCTAACAGCCGAAGATTTGTATAGCATCAATAAAGCCAGCATTAAAGATGCCATTGTTTCGCTGAGTGGCGGCTTTTGCACCGGCGAAGTGGTATCTGCCAAAGGCCTGCTGTTTACTAATCACCATTGCGGTTTTGATGCCGTCTCGTCCAATTCAACACCACAAAACAATATCCTGGATAATGGCTTTTACGCTAAGAGCTATGCTGATGAAAAACCCATAAAAGGCCTGTATGTAGAATTCCTTGTGAGTATCGCTGATGTTACTCCGGAAGTGATGGCTGCGCTTAAAGGAGTTGATGATGCAGACAGGGCTGAAAAGCTGGAAAAAATCAGCAATAAGCTTATTGAAAAGGCTACCAAAAATACCCGGTACCGGGGTGCAGTAAGCTCGTTCTTCAAAGGCAACCAATATTTTCTTTACCTGTACGATAAGTTTACTGATATCCGTTTGGTGGGCGCTCCGCCACAATCAATTGGTAAGTTTGGCGGCGATACCGATAACTGGGAATGGCCCCGTCACACCGGCGACTTTTCTATATTCCGCATTTATTCAGATAAAGACGGGAATCCGGCTGCCTATTCGACCGATAATGTTCCTTATAAGCCTAAAAGATTCTTGCCAATCTCATTAAAAGGCGTAAAGAATGGCGATTTTGCGATGGTGTTCGGTTACCCAGGAAGTACCGATCGTTACCTGACCTCTAACGGCGTGCGGCTGGCTGCAGAAGAAACTAACCCGATTATCGTGAAGCTGCGCGATATCCGCCTGAAAGCTTGGAAGGAAGAAATGAACAAAAGCACAGATACCCGTCTCAAGCTTTCGTCAGAGTACAATAAGGTATCCAACTACTGGAAATATTTCATCGGTCAAACAGAGCAATTGAAAGGGCTGGATATTTATGGCCAAAAAAACAAGGAAGAAGCCGAGTTTACGAAATGGGCTGCAGATAAGCCCCAATATGCGAATTTGATGAGCGATTATCAAAAACTGTACGCCACTTACGAGCCTTATGCCATCCACAAAACATACATTAATGAAGGCCTGCTCGCGCCGGGCTTCGTAGATGAAGCACTCAATAATTGTTTCGGGCAATTGGCACTCGAGAGCTCCAAACGCGATGCTAAAGAGAAAGCAGAGATAAGGGATGAGTTGAAGAAGATAAATGACGACTACGTCAAATCGTATAACCTTGTTGCCGACAAAAAAATATTTACCCAACTCATGGCCTCGTGGTATACCGATATACCCAAAGACCAGCACCCTGCTTTTTTAGAAGATGTGGTTACCAAACTTGCGCCGGGCGACCCGCAAACAGCGTTTTCCAGGTTTGCCGATTACCTATGGCAAAACAGCAATATGATAGATACAACAAAGCTTAAAGCATTTATACCTGAGCGCTCTGTGGATAAGATTCGCGAGGATGTTTTAACGCCCTTTGTTATCAGCCTTAACCCAAGTGCCTATAAAAAGAGCGTTTTTGGAACCAAGCTATCCGATTTTGACGCCCAGAAAGAAAAGCTTGACCGCCTATACCTGCAAGCCCTGCTGGAGAAAAACAAGGATAAGCTAATGTCGCCTGATGCCAACTCTACCATGCGCATCACTTACGGTAATGTGCAGGACTATACCGCTAAAGGCAAACACTTCGAGCTTCAAACCGATGCCGAAGGTGCCATGAAAAAATACAAGCCAGGCGACAGCGAGTTCGACCTGCCTACAGCCTGGCTGGATGCCTACAAACAAAAGAATTTTGGCCAGTATGCCGACCACGGCACGCTGCCCGTCGACTTTATCACCAATAATGATATAACCGGTGGAAACTCAGGCTCCCCGGTAATTAACGGCGACGGTGAGCTGATAGGCCTGGCATTTGATAGCAACTGGGAAGCAATGAGCGGCGAAATTGCATTCAATAAAGATTATAAGCGAACCATTTGCGTAGATGTACGCTATGTGCTTTGGTGTATGGATATTTTGGGCCATGCTGATAATTTGATCAGCGAACTGGACATTCATAAGAATTAATCAGGCGTATCAAAGAAGAAACCCGTAGGTTGAATATACATTCTATCTACGGGTTTCTTCTTTCGTCACTTCCCGCCCATGTCGGCGTTGTCACCGACATGATGAATTCAGCTCTCCTCTTCCTGCAACAATCGCAGCACATCCTTCGGCCGATATTCTTTCAGCCATTTATTGCCGGGCTGCAAGGCGCATACCGGTGCATAGTCACACCGGTCGGTACATTCGGTTCGTACCACCTCTATATTTTGACCAGAGTGCTTGAACATTTTCTCCAGCATTTTATACATATCTTTCCCGCCGCGCTTGCCACACTTGCTTCCTGTACATCTATACAGCACTTTATCCGGTACGGTGAATTTACTCATAATTTCTAACTCTTTCCCTCGCGCTTCTCCGTAAAGCGCTGACTCACAAAGTTCGGCATTTTTTTATTGAAAAAATTCGCAGGGCGAAAGTTTACGTATGTACCAAAAACCAATTATCTTAGATATAGAGACGCAACATTTTGCGCTCGAATCACAATTTAATAAACGATGAAAACACCCGGCTTATGGTGGGGCCCGCCGCAAAATTTTGACGAACGCAAATACGAGCGAAAAATCAGCTGGTTAGAGTTGTTTTACGATTTAGTGTATGTAGCCTGCATCGGCCAGATAACTCACCAGATTGCCGTTAGCCCAACCTGGGATACAATGGGTTTTTCGCTGTTGCTGTTCAGTATGATATTTTGGTCGTGGATAAACGGCAGCCAGTATTACGATTTACACGGCGGCGAGGGCATACGTACCCGCCTGCTTACCTTTTGGCAAATGCTTGCCGTGGCTGCGGTAGCCATAACCATACCCGAAACATTTAAAGGTCAGCATCAAAATTTTACGCTGGCTTTTCTGGCGCTTCAGGTTCTGATAACCTATTTGTGGTGGAGCGTCGGTTTTTATGACCCTTCGCACCGGGTATTTAATAAGTTCTACACGACAAATTACGTCACTTCTAGCCTGCTTCTCGGCGCTTCTTATTTCACCGGTCAGCAAACAGCGACAATCTTATGGATTGTAGTTTTGATACTTAACCTTTTGCCACCCTTAACCGGCGCCAAAACTATCGTGACTATCTTAAAGGAACGCGGACAGGTGTTTAGCGCATCAGCGGCATTGGTAGAACGTTTTGGCTTATTTACAATCATTGTACTTGCTGAAAGTATACTGGGTACGGTTACAGGTTTTGCAGAAGTAAAAGATAAACAGCTGATTGAGTGGCTGGTTGTATTGCTGGCTATTTTGATAGCTTTTTTGCTGTGGTGCCTTTATTTTGACATGACGAGCGAACAGGAAACAAAAAAAGGATATAACTACTTATTGCTGCTGTGTTTCCTGCACTTTCCGTTATTGGCTTCATTATCCGTTGTCGGCGCCTGCCTGAAAGTTTTTTTAGCGGAGGTTGCGGCAGGATTACCGCTGCAGCTGCATTGGATGTTTTGCATATCGCTGGCCATAATTGTATGGTCGATAACGGCACTCACCAAAATAATGCTGGAAGAGGAAGAAGACAGGGCCTTTATAGGCCCGGTTGCACGCATTTTAGTTTACTCAGGGTTAGGGTTGCCTATCGTTCCTTTATTTAAAGACTACCTGAGCACGCTTAACTTTTTGGCGATAGTAGCGCTGATTTTATTGCTGCCGGTTTGTATCGGTATACGCGGCTGGGTGAAATTTAAATTCGGGGCTAAACAACCCGGTTGATGTGCCATCCGTACCTATTTAAAAAAAGGCTTGATAGGTTCGGGCCGCAACCGTAACTTTGCCGCGGCATGCTCAGAAAGGTAACAGCATATTTTTTGATAGTTTCGATGCTCTCGGCACATTTTTCGCGTTTTTTTATTTTCGCGGGATTTGAGCTGAACAAGAACTACATTGCTACCAAGCTTTGCGAAAACCGCGATAAGCCATGGATGCACTGTAATGGCAAGTGCTATTTCATGAAAAAGCTAAAGCAGGCCCAGGACAATGACCGCAATAGCGAGCGCCAGTCACAACGCAATCTTTTTCAGGAAGCTTCAATTTCTGAAGCCAATCCAATTAAATTTCAAAGCACTTTATTACAGGTTATCAGTACGCCCTACGCTCCCGGCAACCTTAAACAATTTAACGGGACCTTGTTCCGCCCTCCGCGAATAGCATAAATATCTTTTAAGCTTAGTAATATCGTTATCGCTGCATTCCAGCTATAACTGCGCTGCATTTAAGCTTTACAATCAATCCGATTTCTTACTGGGCATTGCTGTGCAATTAATTGTCATCCGCGGATGCTGTATTGCGCTTGCAGATAGTCTATTTACGTTGCTGCACGTAATGCCCGAATTGTTTTTTATGAAAAGATATTTCATTCTGCTTATATTTTTATTTTCCATGGCATCAATGGCGACCGCTCAAACAACCATTAGCGGTACGGTAACCGATGCATTTACACACGAAGCGCTTTCGGGCGTAGTAATCAGCGTTGCCGACAGCGGCAGCACCAACACCGTCTTAGGTAAAACTAACCAGGCAGGCCGTTTTGATATTTCATCGACTCAAAATCAATTGCTGCGTTTTAGCATGATAGGTTATACACCGCGCATCGTAAAAAACAACACAAATGGCGACAAGCTTACTATCAATGTAACAATGGAACCCTCTACTGTAGATTTGCAGCCGGTTATTGTTACTGCCAGTCGCGAGAAACAACAGCGCCGTGAGGCTCCTATTGCCATAACGCAGCTTAATTCAACCCAAATAAAAGAGACAAAAGCCACCGCCCTTTACCAGTTACTGAACAAAGTGCCCGGCGTTTATATGGTGAATTTGGGTAACGAGCAGCACACCATGGCCATCCGGCAACCTATCACCTATAATGCTTTGTATTTATATATGGAAGACGGGTTGCCCATCCGTCCTACCGGCATTTTTAACCATAATTCACTTTATGAGATTAACATGTCGGGCGTGAAGGACATCGAAGTGATCAAGGGCCCAGCCTCATCACTCTATGGCAGTAATTCTATTGGAGGCGCTGTGAATTTCATCACGCAGGGCCCGCCGACAGGTTATGCAGGCGACGTTTCAATCCAGGGCGATAATTATCATTACAAACGGGTAGATGCCAATGGCGGCTTTACCAGCGGCAATTTTGGTATGTACGCCGGCGGCTATATTGCGCATCAGACCGATAGCTGGCAGGATTATTCGAATTTTGATAAATACTCCGGCAATTTAAAAACGGTTTATGACTTCGATAACAATACAAAACTTACAACCGCTGCATCATATAACTACCTCAACACGCAAACGCCGGGCAGTTTAGATAGCGCCCACTTTTACAATAAAAGCTACGGCAGCAACCAGCGTTTTACCTATCGTAAGGTAAACTCTTTCAGGGCAAGCTCCCGGCTCGACCATACCTGGAACGATAAAAACGCCACATTTGTAACGCTGTTTTACCGCTACAATTCTACCGCGCAACTGCCCAGCTATTTTATATCCGATGTACGCGATGGAGCCGGCAATTACCTAAGCTCGAACGGGCAGGTGAACGACCAGAAGTTTAATAGCTACGGCCTGCTTGCGCAACACCGGGCAGATTTTGACTTCTTACATTCGAGGCTGATTGTGGGCGTTTATGCAGATGACAGCCCAAGCTCGTATTACGCGCAATTTTTGGATATACAGAAGGATCTGGCCAATAATTATTACACCAGCTTTACCAATACCGGGCGTTATATAGACCAATACCGGATAAGATTATTCAACACCGCTGTCTATACGCAATACGAGATAAAACCGGCGGAGCCCTTGCGCATTGTGATGGGTTTGAGATATGACCGCGTGCATTATGATTTTGAAAACGGCCTGCCGCCCGCGCAGTCCAAATACAAGCAACAGGAGACCAACAACTTCAACATAGTTGCTCCAAAGCTCGGTTTGACGTACGACCTGGGTGGCAATACGGGCCTGTACGCCAACTATAGCGTAGGCTTCCAGCCGCCGGAGACTACAGATTTGTACAGCTCGCGCCAATTAGTTCCATTAAAACAGGCAACGTTTTATAATTATGAAGTGGGCGGATGGTTCACGGCATTTGATAAAAAACTGTATGCTGAAATAAGCTTGTACGACCTGGAAGGCCGAAATGAAATTATCAGCCAGCTACAGCCTGATAATACTACCCAAAACGAAAATGCAGGCGCGACAAGGCATCGCGGTATTGAATATTCCGTTACTTATGCGCCGGTGCATGAGCTTACCTTCAGGTTCAGCGGCACAAATGCACGCCATACGTATGTAGATTATAGCGAAGTGTCCACTAATTTTGCCACTGGTCAAAATACGGTAACCAGCTACAACGGCAAGCGCATGAACAATGCCCCGGCCTGGATTGCCACCGGTGAAATTAGTTACAAACCTTTGTTTATCCCCGGCTTCATGATAGCGCCCGAATGGCAGCACATCAACAGGTATTTTACCGACCCGGCCAATACCAAGGTTTATCCCGGCTATGACATTTATAACCTGCGCCTGGGGTATGATTTGAAGCAATCTGTTAAGGGCTTGGGTGTTTGGTTTAATGTGCTTAATGTAACCAATAAGCTTTACGCTACCACAGTGACCAGCAACCAGTACGGCGATACCTACAACGCTGCGCCGCCACGTGTTTACACTTTAGGAATTAGCTACGCATTTTCAAAATATTGATATGAACGCAAAATTTTATAAATGGCATCGGATACTGGGGCTCATCGCCCTGGTACCGGTGATTTGCTGGACAATCAGCGGGATGTCTCACCCGTTTATGTCCAACTGGTTCAGGCCTTATATTCCTGTGGAGGTTTATAAGGAGCCCGCTCAGAGTCAGCTAAGGGTGAAGCTATCCATTCAACAGGTATTGGATACCAATCATGTGGTACAGCTTCGCAATTTTAGATTGGTTAGCTTTAAAGACATAACCTACTACCAGGTTTTAGGCACCGATAGCGTTTACAATTATTATAACGCCACCGACGGTAAGCCGATCCTTAACGGCGATCAGCAATATGCCGAATGGCTGGCGCGATATTTTACCCGCGATTCGGTTTCGGCTATAAAAGCTATTACCCTGCAAAAAAAGTTTGATGGCCAATATCAACCCATAAACCACCTGCTACCGGTTTGGAAAGTGAGCTTGAACCGAACTGATGGCATGGATGTTTACATCGAGACCGGGCAAAGTCGCATGGGTACATTTAACAACGATACCCGCAAGTGGATGCTATGTTTTTTTGAACAGCTGCATACCTGGGATTTTTTGGCCAAAGCTGCCGGTGATACTGTACGGAACGTCTTTCTGCTTTGTATTGTTGTGGTGATGTTTTGTTCACTGGTTACAGGCCTTACCATTTATGGCTTACTTTGGAAGAAGTTTAAAGCTGCAGCGAAAAACCGGCGGACAGGAAATAAAAATGATAAGCGTTTTTTGCATCGTTACCATCGCCAAATTGGCTTATATGTATCGTTTGTAATGCTGACCTTTTTTACGAGCGCCGGCTTTCACCTTTTTGTGAAGCTGCGTAATAATGCGTCGGAAAAACCCCAGTTTGCGCAGTTATTTAACCGCGCCGATATAAAACTTTTTAATCTGCAATTACCTGTTCCTGACAGCACCATCAAAAAGATAGGTCTCGCCAAAATTGATAATAAGGCCTATTACCAGGTAAGCACAACACGCAAAAAGATTCTATATTTCGATGCAGTCGACGGTACTGAGTTAAAAGACGGCGACCAGGTTTTTGCAACTTACTTGAGCAATTATTACCGCCAGGCTCCTGTTAAAGGCAAGGTAACAGTAACGCAAATACGCCAGTTTACCAACGAATACGGTTTTATAAATAAGCGCCTGCCCGTGCAGCAAGTGAGTTATCCCGGCGGTGAAAACTGGTATATTGAAACCACAACTGCCAAACTCGCCACCAAAGTTGACGGACTTGACCGCACGGAGGGTTTTTCGTTTATCTTCCTGCATAAGTTTTTCTACATGAGCTGGGCGGGCAAGGATGTGCGGGATATAGTGAGCATAACAGCAGCTCTTGGCGTATTGGTGGTCTCTTTACTGGGGTTTGCCTCTTTTTTAAAGAATAAATGAATATGAAAAAGCTATTGATAATAATCGCGTTGGGCGGCTTACTGGCAGCCGCTTCATCCTGTGGTCAGCATAATGGTAAGGCTATTGACGCAAAGGGCGAAACAAAAAAGGGCAAATATGTTTGTACTATGCATCCGTCGGTAACCTCGGACACGGTGGGCGTATGCCCTAAATGCGGTATGCAACTGGTTGAACGAGATACAATGGAGGATAAATAAGCACTTTTTTGTCTTGGTTCTTGACTCTTGGCTCTTGATTCTTGCCTAAAACCTATTTATGGTAATGCATAGTGGTTTTGGTATTCACCAGGTCATCAACCACTAAAAGTTTGCCGGCATAGGTGTCGTTACTGGCGGTTATTTTACCTTCAAGCATGCTTTGGCCAAAACAAGCCGGATTATTGCCGTGGCCGAGCGGCCATTTACCCTGACTGTCACTTACAAAAATACCGGCTTCCGCAGCCATCTCGATACCGAAATCGGTACAGTTGGTACGGCTTAGCTGGTATTTTTTATGGTCGTACTTTTGAACTACGGCCAGCATTCGGTTAAACCTTTTCTTTGAAATAAAGGTGCCGGATATTTCATCCCAGCTATGAAGCGAATCGTTTTTAAACGTTGACGGCGATGATGGGAATAGCGGCGTCGCTGCAAGCGGGAAATTCTTTTTGGGATAAAATCCGAACGAGCGGCTAACGATGCTGCTATCGGCATTATATTTTATCAGCGTGATAAAAGTGTGGCCCACATTATTCAACACATAAACCCTGCGCTTACCGGACACCGGCTGCCGCACATGAATTATGATAGCATAAGCAGCGGCCTTTTTACCATCGTCAAATGGGTTTAATATTTCATTGGCCGACATCAAGGGTGATTTAATTTCAGCATCCCCGTTATAGGCGGTGCTGTCGCGGTTAATAAGCTTGATGTCAGCATTATGAATACTCATAATGGCTGTAGTAATGCTATCCGCAATTGTCAGCGAGTCCATCTGGTGCCTGATATTATCGGCTACAAGTGTGTGGCCGTCAACGGAGGCGGTTACCAGGGGAGCAGATTTCAGGGTATCGATTTTATTCTCGATAGTGAGTGTTTTAAAATAACACTTCATCGCCAGGGAATAGAGCCGCAAGCGCGTAAACGCCACAGCCAGGCGATAATAAAATTTTTGTCCATGCTTTTTGGGTTTAACAGCAGCGCCGGGCTGTTCGTCTTGTAAAAGATTGCTCAGGTATTTGCGCGCCGTCGCCGGGTCATTCGTTTTGGCATGCAGCAGCTCAACTTTCAGGCTGTCTTTTATGCGATCAGAAACGGAATCAGCAAGATGGTTTTTATGAATTACAGGTTCCTGGAAAGCGGCAGCACGCGCACTGCCAAAAAATAGCGATAGCAAAAAAATAGCCAACCATATTGGTTTATAGCTGACAAAAGTCTTAGGGCCAGAATAATTGTGCGGCGCTAAGCCGGTTTCGGAACTGCGCATTAAGGTGGCTGAAAGTTAAAAAACGCTAATCACTTGCAAATTACTATAAAAAACGGTGTTATTTAACATTTGTTTCAAAGGCTGCGCTCACAGAATTGTAAAGTTTATGATGCAAATGATTTATGCTTGGGTTGACCGATAAACTGCATTTACCAGTGATTACAAAATAAAATACTCCCTAAATAGCGGCGTGCCAAATAATCTTATTATTGTCACTTCGACAATACTTACAAAAAGCTCATTAAAGTAATCAAAATGTTAAATATATAATAATAAACCGGTAAATTCATTAAACACTTTGCAACTGTAGTTTAAACATGTATATTTGCATCATAAAATGTAAGAGGCCGGATGGCGGCGGCGGGTACGTTCCCGAGATGGTTCGATTCCATATTTACAGCTCTTCTCATAATTTAGGTTTATAATTGGTTAAGAACGCGCTCCTGCCCATCAGAGAGCGCTTCTTGTTTTTAGGCTAATTTCAAAGGGGGCCTTAACCGCTCTCAAAATGTTAATTACTTTAATTATCAACAGTATCCGTGGAAGCGACAGTGTTTACAAACATTAGATTAGTTCTTTGATTTTTTGCTTCCGTTACTAATTCTTAATGTGCCTTTTGGCATAACATACGCTGCCTTGCGGCAAGTCAGCGAAACTTAATAATTATAAAATATCGGGTCGAAGTTTTTGAAGTCGCCATGGTAACGGACATGGTTCGTTGCGGCCGGGATATTCCGGAACTAACGTTATTTAAACCATGAAAAAGCGAAAGCATCTTCGAAAAAAATTAAAGAAGCTGTATGCAAAGAATCGCAAACAACTTTCGAGAACGGAACGGTTACTCTTAAGATTACTTATTACCAAAATGCATATGAGAAGCATAGCTCAGTTGCTGCTGATGTGTTTCAAATTATTAAAACTGATAATAGGCATTGGATCTACTGGTTCCAGACCCGGTTTATTTCACTTACGATATGTCCGCGCAAATCATCACAGAGTTAAAAATATCAATCTCATTTATCAATAAGCTACTTGCAGACCCAAACAGTTTTTATCATTATAAAGATTGGCCAAAAAAGAAATTCGGGCGAGAACAGGTAAATGAGGACGGCACGCCGAAATACAGACACACAAAAGCCCCGGTCGCATTCCTTAAGTTTAAACAAAGAGAATTAGTCAAATACCTGCAAAAAATAGAATTACCATCATGTTTGTACGGAGGGGTCAAAAATAAAAACAGCATACAAAATACACTGCAACACGAAAACGCCCGCTACTTTTTTACAATAGACTTGAAGGACTTTTTTAGTAACATTAACAACAATCAAGTAAACAGGGCTCTCCGTGAAAATGGAATTTCATGGGACGATGCCAGAATTATAACTAAATTGTGTACCGTTAACAGGTGCTTGCCTCAAGGTGCGCCTACCTCCAGCGTTTTAGCCAATATTGTATTTGCTCCGACTGCCAGGAAACTGGCGGAATTTTCTACTGAAAAAAAAATCACTTTTACAGCTTTCGTAGACGACTTAACTTTTTCTTCAAAATATGATTTCAGCAAATACAAAAATCAGATCCTGGAAACAATCAGGTCAAGCGGTTTTTATCCAAATAACAGGAAAATCCATTATAGACACGGAAGCTGTGAAGTTACCGGCTTAATTATTAAAAAGAATACACTATCATTAGAAAAAGGTATGTTGGAAAATCTTCGTAACCCAGGGATCAAGGCCTACATCGACAATGTCGCCAGGCAACACATTATTCACACTGCAACGAAGAAGGAAAATAAAGATCCGGGTAATCTCTAAAACAAATTATCTGTTAATCAACTAAAGTCTTTATCAAAACCTTGTAAACGATAAAATTTGGCATCGGCCTAGCTCCCATCCGCTAGCCAGCGGACAATACCACCGGTACTGGCGGGCTTAACTCCTCCGTTCGGAATAGAAAACAAGAAAGCCCGTGTTCATCTGAACACAGGCTTCTTGATAAGATTTGGCACCGACCTACTCTCCCACATTTTACTGCAGTACCATCGGCTCTGGCGGGCTTAACTTCTCTGTTCGGAATGGGAAGAGGTGGACACCGCCGATAT
>Ga0105239_10000805_pt1 | contig 44408 bp, 40 predicted proteins | sample KBSC44metaG_FD_92761 | JGI IMG/M metagenome (GOLD analysis project Ga0105239, IMG submission 92761) | Corn rhizosphere microbial communities from Kellogg Biological Station, Michigan, USA - KBS C4-4 metaG | ecosystem: Host-associated > Plants > Roots > Rhizosphere > Soil | place: Michigan, USA...
ATGCGTCGTTGCACCGTGGTGAAGGGCGCCAGTATCACATCATCCTGGTCCTGGCCGAAGGCGCTTTCGCCCTTGGCGGTGAGGGTGCCGATGACCAGCAGGGGCACTTTGCCAAAGCGGATATATTTTCCGATCGGGTTCTCGCCGTTGGGGAAGAGATTGCTGATAACGGTCTGGCCGAGCAGGCAGACCTTGTTCTGGGACTGGACGTCGCGGTCCGTAAAGGCGATGCCGTCCTTTAGCGGCCACTGGCGAATGACGTCGAGATAGTTGGGGTTGACGCCCTGGATCGTGGTTGGCCAGTTGTTGTTGCCATAGATCGCCTGCCCCTTGGCGCTGGACAGGGGGGTGACCGCGCTGAGGTGTGTGGCCTGTTTCTGCAACGCTTTTACGTCGTCGAGGGTGAGGGTCTGGACGGAAGTGGCGTCGAGGCGCGCGCCGGCGGATATATTGCTGTTGGGCCGGATGATGATCATGTTCGAACCCATTCCCGACAGCTGCTGCTGGATGCTTTGTTTGGAGCCCTGTCCGATGGCTACCATGGCGATGACCGACGCCACGCCGATGATGATGCCCAGCATGGTGAGAAAAGCCCTCAGCTTGTTTCTTTGGAGGGCCTTCAACGCGATCCGGAGGAGGTTGAACAGGCTCATAATAAAAAAAATTAATGGTCAATAATCTTCCGTCTTCGGTAGGGATGCGAGCAGGTCTTTTGCTGACTTCCTGTTCTCATTCATACTATCCTTCATCACCTTCCCATCCCGCAGCATGATAGTCCTGCTGCTAAAGGAGGCGATATCGGGTTCATGGGTCACGAAGACGATCGTCTTCCCGCGTGAGTTCAGTTCCTGGAAAAGGGCCATGATGCTATATGACGTACGCGAGTCTAAGTTGCCGGTCGCCTCGTCGGCGAGGATCATCACCGGTTCGTTCACCAGGGCGCGGGCGATGGCGACGCGTTGTTGCTGGCCACCGGACAGCTGGTTGGGGGTATGGTCGAGGCGGTCCCCCAAATTTACGGCTTCCAGTGCCTTTGTCGCGCGCTCTTTTCGTTCTTTCGCGCTGAACTCGGGGTTATATAGCAGCGGCAGCTCGACGTTCTCCAATGCCGAGGTGCGGGGCAGAAGATTGTAGGCCTGGAAGACGAAGCCTATCTTATGATTCCTGAGCCGGGCCAGCTCGTTGCGGCCCAGCTTCTTCACGTCCACGCCGTCCAGCAGGTAGGTGCCTTCTGTGGGCTTGTCCAGGCAGCCGAGGGTATTCAGAAGGGTCGTCTTGCCCGAGCCGCTGCTTCCCATGATGGTGACGAACTCGCCGGCCGCCACGTCGAAGCTGACCCCTTTCAGGGCCCTGACGATCTCGGAGCCCATTCGGAACTCCCTTTTGATATCCTTTAATTCCAGTATTTTTTGATCGCTCATGGGTATCGATTTTTTATCTGCCGCCGCCGCCACCGGGTCGTCCACCACCACCTCCTCCTCCGCCGCTTCTGCTACCACCGCCGCCGCGCCGGGCCGGCATGAAGGGGCTTCTCACTGCGCCACTCCTGGCTTCCGCTGCCGTCTGAACCTCCGCGGCATCCACTATCTCGTCGTCATTATCCAGTCCGCTGAGTATCTGCACCTGTGTATCGTTGTTCAGTCCGGTCGTAACCTTTTTCTCCACCAGGCTGTCTCCATGTCTGACCCATACAAAGGCGGGCGTGCCTGTAGCGGGCGCCGTGTCTATCTGCCGTGCAGTAGAGTCGTGGCGGTGACGGGGAGGGGCCGTGGGGCCTGTGTTGGATGCCCGGCGTGCTTCACGTCGCAGCTCGCGTTCGGCATTGGTATCGGCTACGATCCTGAACTGTTTGGTCATAGACGAGTCCGGCTTGAATTTGAGCGCCTTTGCCGAGATAAGCATCGCGCTGTCTATCTCTCTCGTAAAGATGAAGATGTTCGCCGTCATGCCCGGCTTGAGCTTCAGGTCCTGGTTAGGGGCGGTGATCAGCGTGGAATATGTCACGACGTTGGCGGAGACGACAGGCTCCAGCCGGATCTGGCTGACCGTACCGTTGAAGGAGATATCGGGATAGGCGTCTACGGTGAAGGCCGCGCGAAGGCCCTGCCGGACGTCGCCGATGTCCGCTTCGCTGACTGCCGCCTGTACCTGCATTTTGGTGATGTCCTTTGCGATGATAAAGAGGGTCGGCGTATTGAAGCTGGCGGCTACTGTCTGACCCACGCTGACATTACGCGTCATCACGACGCCGTCGACGGGGGAATAGATGCTGGCATAGGAAAGATTCTTTAATGCCGCGTCCAGCTGGGCCTGAACGCTCTGAACATTGGCCTTGGCGCCGAGATACTGGTTCTGGGAGTTCTCGAAGTCGGCCTTGCTGATCGCTCCGGCATTATACAGCAGCGTCTGTCTGTCGAAGGTGCTTTTCTGGTAGACCAGCGAGGCCCTGGCTACTTCGAGGTTGGCTCTGTATTGGTTGGCCTGGGCTTCGAAGAGGGACTTGTCCAGTTCGGCGAGCAGCTGTCCTTTTCGAACTTTTGCATTGAAGTCCGTATAGATATTCTTTATCGTACCCGATACCTGCGAGCCTACCGCCACCGTGTCGACGGGCTGGACCGTGCCGGTCGCCGTCACGCTTTTGGAGATATAGCCGTAGTGGGGCTGTTCCGTTTGCAGGACCAGCGGCTTTTCCTCCTTTCTGTACCGGAAATACCAGAAGGCGGTTCCAGCCAGTAGGACTACGATAATGATGATGACCACTCTGAGTTTAGGCATACGAAGGACATTTATAGTTTGACTGCTATTCCCATATAGAAATCATAGATCTTAATGCTGAGCGCGGCGCTGTATTTGGCCTGGATATACACCTGGAAGGCTTGCGTGTACAGCGTCTTCTGCTGCAGGTACTCCACGATATTGGCGACGCCTGCTTTCAGCTGCTCACCCGCGATGCGATAGCTCTCCTGGCTGGCCCTCAGACCTTCGACGGCGGCGTCGTACTGGCCCTGGGCGTTGACGACGTTGATATAGGCCTGCTCTATCGCCAGGGCAAGATTCGTCTGTACGTTCTTCAGGTTCAGCTGCGACTGTTCGATGCCGATCTTTGCGTTCTCTACATTGGTCTTTGCTACCCTCCGGTTGAAGATCGGTATCGACAGCGAAAGCCCCGCCTGCTGGAAGAAGTTGTTGTCCAGCTGTTTGAAATAGTCGTCGTGCTGGTTGTTGGAATAGCCGCTGGAAAGGTTGGCCGAGGCCGTTAGTATCGGAAGATAGGCTGCCCTTGCTTTCAGCAGGTCATAGCGGGATATCTCTATGCCGAGCTGGCCGTTCTTGATCTCCGGCCGGTCTTTCATGGCTGTCTCCACTACCTGGCCGAGCGCCGGGACGGCCTCTTTTGAAAGCACGGTATCCGGCGTGACGATATCGAAGGAGTCGTACACCGACAGCTGCAGCAGCTGTTTGAGCGTGATCTTATTGGTTCGGACCGCACTTTGCGCGGCGACCAGATTGTACTTATCCGTCGCCATCTGCGCCTGCAGTTGGATATAGGCGTTGCGGGCGATGCTGCCGGCCTCGTATTGTTTCCGGCCCTGATCGACCTGCGCCAGGGAAGTGTTGACCAGGTCCTGCACATAGACGACGTTCTCCCTGGCCAGCAGAATATTCAGGTAGGCCTGGGTGATAGAGAGGGTGATATCGTTCTCCGTCTGCAGGATATTCAGATTGGCGGATTCGATCTCCAGGTTCTTTTGCCTGATATCATTGCTGATATACCCTCCGTTATAAAGGGTCACACCCGAGCTGAGGCTAAGGCTGTTGGAGAAGGACGATTGCGTCTGAAAGCCGCCGACGACCGGGTTGGCGTTCTTGCTGTGCGTATAGGTAAGGCCGACTCCCCCCTGGAGGTTGGGTTCGCGCTGCGCCTTCGATAAAAGGTAGTTCTGCTGGGCCGTCCTCGCCGTCAGCCGGAGGCTGTTGAGCTGGATATTGTTCTTTTTGGCATAGTCCAGGCAGGTCTGCAGGTCCCAGCGGGTAGGCAGCTGGCGGGAAGCGCTGTCCTGCGCGCGCGCCGTCGTGGCAAGTAATCCGAGGCCGAAGATCGTAAACACCGATAGTCGTAAAAACATATGCTCCTGGTTTAGGTAATACAAATCCAGCAGGTCCGTTCCGTTACGCCCAGATGTACAAAGCTGAGGCCACAGTGAGCCACCATTCACCCATTCATATAAAAATATGTAATATTTGCCGGTTGGGGGGCCGCCTTTGGGGGTATTGTTTTTGAGGAAATGCCCTAAAACTATTTTATGGCAACACTAACCGGAAAGAAGGTAGCTATTCTGACAGAGAATGGTTTTGAGGAAGTTGAGCTGACCAGCCCTAAGAAGGCGCTGGAGGATGCCGGTGCGGAAGTGCAGATCGTTTCGCCGCAGAAAGGGAAAGTAAAAGCCTGGGATAAGGATCACTGGTCGATCGAGCTCAACGTAGACCGACAGCTGGATGACGCGAATATAGACGACTATGACGCCCTGATGCTACCGGGCGGAGTGCTTAACCCCGACAAATTGCGGATGAACAGCAAGGCTGTGGAATTTGCGCAACAGTTCCTGGAAACGGGAAAGCCGGTGGCCGCCATCTGCCACGGGCCACAGCTGCTGATCGAGACGGGGCTTCTCGACGGCAGGAACATGACTTCCTATCCATCGCTGCAGACCGATATAAAGAATGCCGGCGCGCTGTGGGTCGACAAGGAAGTGGTCACCGACAATGGTCTGGTCACGAGCCGGTCGCCGAAGGACCTAGAGGCTTTTAATAAAAAGATGATCGAAGAGATCAGGGAAGGGCAGCACACGACTACCGCGCATAACTAGAATGTCCGTGCAGCTTTTCTACATCTTCTGATTTGCGTGGCGCCTGCCAGGAGAGCAGTTCGTATCTCTCTTTCCCGATACGTACGTCGTCTTCTATCCGGACGCCGATGTCCCACCATTTTTTGTCACAGGGGCTGCCGGCGGGGATATAGATGCCGGGTTCGACCGTGATCACCATATTCTCCTTCAGTGTCTGGTCATAGTTGCCCATGTCGTGGACGTCGAGACCCAGGAAATGCGAGCAGCCATGGGGGTAATAGAGGCGGACTTCGGATCTGTCCTTTATGATACCCAGCCGGATCAGGCCGCCGGCCAGCACCTCCGTCGCTTTTTTATTCAGCGAGTCGAACGGCACCCCTTCGCGGCACAGCGGGAAGACCGCCTCCTGCGCCTGGTAGACGAGGTCATAGATCGCCTTTTGCCGGGGGTTGAACTTACCGGTCGAGGGGACCGTCCGGGTGACGTCGGCGGAGTAGCCATGGTATTCGGCCCCAACGTCCATCAGGACCATATCGTTGCCGACGTTGAGCCGGCTGTTCTCTTCGTAGTGAAGGATGCAGCCGTTGGGGCCGCCGCCGACGATCGAGGGATAGCCCACCCATTCTGCGCCTAATTTCTTATGGACGTATTCCTGGAGGCCCTGCAGCTCTCCTTCCGAAATGCCCGGGTGGATGGCCTTCATCACTTCGGCGTGAGCGATACAGGAAATGGAAACCGTCTTGCGCATGAGGGCCATTTCTTCGGGCGTTTTTATCTCCCGGAGGGAACCCACTAATCTGGTATACAGAAAAGTGTTCCATTTGAGCGTGGAGAATTTCTGGCGGAAGGTGGCCAGGTCTGCCGAGTCTTTGACGGTGGAGAAGGCCTTCGCCCATTCGTCGTCGCGCATTCGCGGGGTAGCATCAAGTCGTCTGTTGAAAAACGCCATGACGCGGGAAAGATTGCCGGGCGTGGCTCTTTCCGCGATCGAGGCCAGCAGTTCGTAGGTGGAGGCGTCATAATTCGGGGGCAGCGCTGCCTTCTTTTTAAACGCCTGTATCAGGTCATAGAGGTCAGCGGGGTCGCTGCTGTCGTCGTGTACGTCATCGGGCAGGCCCGAGAAGAGGATCTTGCTGAAGCCTGAGAGGTCGATCGGGTAGTCGGCGAATGCGCTGCCGTTATATACGCTGTCGAAGCCCAGCTCGCTCTTTACCTTCTCTACTCCCAGCCGGCGGCCGGTCCATTGTTCGGCCTGTGGATCGCGCTGCTGGACGAAGAACAGCTCTTTATAGGTGCCGCCGCCGGGGGCTTTCTGCGGCGCCTTGAAGATAAGAAGTACAGCCTGCGGCTCTTTGTAGCCGGAGAAGTAATAGAGATCTGGGTTGGGATGATAGGGGTAGCTGATGTCATTGCTGAAGGTTCGGGTAGGATAGGAAAATATTACGGCCACGGAGTTATCGGGCATGATGGCCCGCAGGGCTTCCCTTCTCCCGGCGTGGAAAGTTGCGGAAAGATAGTCTGTCGGGAGGTTCTCCTGGCTGATCGCGCTGAGGGAAAGGGCCAGGGAAAGGACGAGCAGGGAATAAAGTCTCATAACCAGAGTTTGTATGGACAAGATAAATTTTTTAGGAGGTTTTGGCGCGCCGTTTATCAAATCGGGCCTGACAAAACCGTCTGAGCTGAACTAATGATCTGGTCCGGATATATGGAGGGGCCGGCTTTCGTCCCTGTTGACTAATGGATTTAGCAAAAATTCGCTAACTTGCTTAACAAATACGAGGTGTATGAAACGTTCAGGTGCTGCTGATCTTCCCCTGCATTATGGTTATGTTCCCCAATGGCTGGCCGAGCGGATGGCCAGGCTGGGGCTGGCTGTTACGGAGGTGCTTTTGGCGGAATATGGCAAACAGGAGGTGATCCGGCGGCTGGCGGATCCTTTCTGGTTTCAGAGTCTGGGGGCGGTGATGGGGATGGACTGGCATTCTTCCGGCATCACCACTTCCGTCATGGGCGCCCTTAAGAGGGCCATCAATCCCCATTCCCGGGAGCTGGGCATCTATATCTGCGGGGGGAAGGGGAAGTACTCGCGGCAGGCGCCACAGGAGATCGTGAAGGTCTGTGAGAGCACGGGTCTGGACGCCGTTCAGCTGGTACGCAGCAGTAAGTTAAGCGCGAAGGTCGACAATACCGTCGTACAGGACGGCTTCCAGCTATACATGCACTGTTTCGTCCTCAGCGACGAGGGGCAGTGGACCGTCATTCAGCAGGGGATGAGCGCGGGCAGCTCGATGGCCCGGCGGTATCACTGGCATTCGGCGGATATCAGGTCCTTTGTCGAGGAGCCGCATACTGCTGTCTGCGGGGTCAACCAGGGGACGATACTCAATTTTGCTGACAGGGAGGCTGGTCCGGCGCAGAAAGGTGTTCTTTCACTAACGCAGGAGAAGCCCGAGCTGATGATGCAGGACATACAGCGCCTGGTGCTGCCGGCGCATCACGACGTAAGGACCGAGGACGTCGATCTGAGGCGGCTCGGGGCTGTGCTCTGGCTGGCACATGACCGGCAGCCTTCGGATTTTGAAGAGCTGGTAATGCTCGAGGGCGTGGGGCCGAGAACCCTTCAGTCGCTGGCGCTTGTCAGTGAGGTCATCCATGGCACGCCTTCCCGATTCCGGGACCCTGCGCGTTTTGCTTTTGCGCATGGAGGCAAGGACGGACATCCTTTTCCGGTGCCTACCGCAGTATACGACGAGACCATAGAGATACTGCAGACAGCAGTGCACAAGGCCAGGCTGGGTCAGACCGAGAAACTGGACGCGGTGCGTAAGTTAACGGCGCTGGCGCAGCACGCGGAAAAAGATTTTACGCCTGCCGGAGGGCTGGAGGCATACATCGAAAAAGAAAGGAAGGATTCCTGGAAGTATGGAGGCCGGACCGTTTTTGGCAGGGAAAAGCCTCCCGTGGACCAGGTAAAGGGGCGACAATTGGTGTTATTCTAGCTAAAAGCCTTTCTGGAAGACGACCGGTTCCTCATCTTTCCGGGCCGCAGCGGGCTTTCTGACCTTTATTTCCGGATTTTTCGCGAGCAGCAGATCAGCTTTCTTCTGCGTTCCTTGAGTGGTACGCCATTTCTTCATGAGCTTGCGCAAGGCTTTCGCCTTTTCCATGTTCTCGTTTGTGGGTTGGGTCATAATCAGGGTGCCTTAGAGAGTCTTGTAAGCAATTTCAGAGAGGGTAAAATTACAATAACGGCTCTGGCAATGCGGTGACATTGCACCCCTCTTTATCCACGCTAATGGTTTTCTTTAGGTCTTCTCCTTCTCAATCTTTTACCCACCGGGTAGAAAAGAGTTGACGGTGCAGGTTTTGCAGTTAGCTTATTATGCCGGAGGGTCCTTCCATAGTTATATTAAGAGAGCAGGTGGCTGCCTTTTCGGGGAAGCCCATTTTGTCCGCTACTGGCAATACAAAGGTGGATAAGGCGGTGATGACCGGTCAGAAGGTCGTCGCGTTCCGCAGCTGGGGCAAACATTTTTTGATCGTTCTTCCCCGGCTGACCGTGCGCATCCATTTCCTGCTCTTCGGGTCCTATAGCATCAACGAACAGACGAAACCCAATCCGCGGCTGCACTTGAGATTCGGCAACGGAGATCTCTATTTTTATACCTGTTCGGTACGGCTGCTGGAGGGCGCTCCCGACGAGCTATACGACTGGAGCGCGGACGTGATGAATGACGCCTGGGATCCCAAAAAGGCGAGGAAAAAGCTGAAGGCCATGCCGGAAACGCTGGTCTGCGATGCCTTGCTCGACCAGGAGATATTCGCGGGCGTCGGGAATATCATCAAGAATGAGGTGCTGTTCCGGATCAGGGTCCATCCGGAGAGCCAGATCGGGGCGCTGCCGCCGCGCAAGCTGACGGAAATGATCCGGGAGGCCCGCAACTATAGTTTCGATTTTTTAAAATGGAAGAAGGAGTTTGTGCTGAGAGCCCACTGGCTGGCGCACGCGAAGACCGAATGCCCGAGGGATCATGTACCGCTGATAAGGGTAAAACATTTGGGAAAGGCCCGGAGGCGGGCCTTTTATTGTGAGGTTTGTCAGGTGTTGTACCGGGCGAAGAAGCCAGTCGCGGCCAAAAAACCTGGTCGCTGATCACATGTTGTACGCACCATACCATGCCGCGCCCTGCAGCGCCATTTTATCGTTGAGTACAACGTGTATGGGAACCCTATCGGAGAGGTCGTGCATGCGGCCGTTATTGTCGAAATTTCCTTGCCAGCTATCAGACTGAAGTAACGGAAGTATTTTGGGTGGGATACCTCCGGCGATGAAGAGACCGCCCGTGGCCATCAGCTTGAGAACGAGGCTGGACGCTTCTGTCGCCAGATAGCGGACGAATAGCTCCATGGTCTCGGCGCAGACGAGGTCTTCATGTTTTATGGCGGCTTCGCTGATGACGGCCGCGGGGTCTTCGTCTTTCAGCCGCTGGGACAGCCATTCCGGAATATCCTCATGGCGGCCTTCTGTCAGAAAATGAAAGATATTGCGTATGCCCATACCCGATACTACGCGCTCCCAGCTGACGTGTCCATATTGTTTTTGCAGAAACCAGAACAGGTCTACGTCCGTCTTGGTCCGGGGGGAGAAGTCGCTGTGCCCGCCTTCCGTAGCGAATGGATGATAGTGCTGCCCGTCCCAGTAGAGGCCCGCCTCACCGAGGCCGGTGCCGGGTGCGATGATGGCGATATTTCCTTTCGCGTTGGCGTCGCCGGCAGCCAGCGTCACCAGCTGGTCCTTGCCGAGTCCCGCCAGTCCGTAGGCCGTCGCCTCGAGGTCGTTGATGAACCGGACGGGGACGCCAAGCTCTTTGCTCATGGCTTCGCTGTCGAGTATCCAGGGCAGGTTGGTGAGCTTGCTTTTTCCGTCTACGACGGGGCCCGCCACGGCTGCGGCAATGCGTTCGGGTTTCCGGGCGCCGGGGGCATGGCCAATTCCGGCCGGGGAGCCAAAGTCGCCGCCGATGCCGGCCGTGAAGTCGCGGACGATCTCCATAAAGGAGGAATGGTCATTGGAAAGGTATCTTTTCTGCTGCAGGGAGACGAGGCCGTTAGGGTCGGCCCGGTAGAGGGCGATATTTGTTTTTGTGCCGCCGATGTCGGCAGCAAGAAAAGTAATGGTCTTTTGTAAGTCTCCTGGCTGTTGTTTGAATGCGATCGGGACTGGCATATACAAATTTACATGTTGCGCCGGTACTGACCGCCGACTTCATATAAAGCGTTGGTTATTTCTCCCAGGGTACAGTATTTCACCGTTTGCATCAGCTCTTCGAACAGGTTGCCGTTGCTGATGGCTACTTCCTTTAGTTGCCGGAGACGCTGGGCGCTGCTGCCGGCATTCCGTTGCCGGAAGGCTTCGAGGTTGGTGATCTGCTGGTCTTTTTCCTCTGTGGTGGACCGGATGACCTCGCCGGGCAGCACGGTAGGCGACCCTTTCCTGTCAAGGAAGGTATTGACGCCTACGATCGGCAGCTCGCCGCTGTGCTTGAGCCCTTCGTAGTAGAGGCTTTCTTCCTGTATCTTGTTGCGCTGGTACATTCTCTCCATTGCCCCGAGTACGCCGCCGCGTTCGGTCAGCCGGTCGAATTCGGCGAGCACGGCCTCTTCCACCAGGTCGGTGAGCTCTTCTATGGCGAAGCTTCCCTGGATGAAGTTCTCAGTTTTTGCGCTGCCCAGTTCGCGGTTGATGATCAGCTGGATGGCCATGGCCCGGCGAACGCTCTCTTCCGTCGGGGTCGTTATGGCCTCGTCGTAGGCGTTCGTGTGCAGGGAGTTGCAATTGTCGTAGATCGCATACAGGGCCTGGAGGGTGGTGCGTATATCGTTGAAGTCTATCTCCTGCGCGTGGAGGCTTCGGCCGCTGGTCTGAATATGGTATTTCAGCTTTTGCGAACGGCTGTTGCCTTTGTAGACGTGCTTGATCGTTTTGGCCCAGATGCGGCGGGCGACGCGGCCGATGACGCTGTATTCCGGGTCCATGCCGTTGCTGAAGAAGAAAGAGAGATTGGGTGCGAAGTCATCGATGGCCATGCCGCGGCTCAGGTAGTACTCGATATAGGTGAAGCCGTTGGCCAGGGTGAAGGCCAGCTGGGTGATGGGGTTGGCGCCTGCTTCGGCGATATGATAGCCGCTGATGGACACGCTGTAAAAATTGCGGACCTCGTGCTTTATAAAATATTCCTGTACGTCACCCATCAGCCGCAGCGCGAACTCAGTGCTGAAGATACAAGTGTTCTGGGCCTGGTCTTCTTTCAGTATGTCGGCCTGTACGGTACCCCTCACCTGGGAGAGGGTATGGGTTTTTATCTTTTCATAAACGTCGCTGGCCAGTACCTGGTCGCCGCTGCGCCCCAGCAGGGCGAGGCCAAGCCCGTCGTTGCCGTCGGGAAGGACGCCTGGGAAGGAGGGGTTGTTGTAAACAGGGCGGCTCCCGCCGGTCGGTGTAGTTCTGGCATTTGCATCGGCCTTGTCTGCCGCCGCGGCGTCGGTTCCCCCGTTGGCGATCATCCATTTCTCACACTGCTGGTCGATCGCCGCATTCATAAAAAAGGCGAGAAGGATGGGGGCCGGTCCATTGATCGTCATGCTCACCGAGGTACGTGGGTCGCAGAGATCGAAGCCGCTGTATAATTTTTTGGCGTCGTCTACTGTGGCGATGCTCACGCCGGCGTTACCGATCTTCCCGTAGATATCGGGACGGTGGCCGGGGTCTTCGCCATACAGCGTTACCGAGTCAAAAGCGGTGCTCAGCCGTTTGGCCGGCTGGCCGGACGATACATAATGGAATCGTTTGTTCGTACGTTCGGGTCCGCCTTCTCCTGCGAACATGCGCGTCGGGTCTTCCTCCGCCCTTTTCAGCGGGAAGACGCCGGCGGTATAGGGATATTTTCCGGGGAAGTTCTCCTGTAGGCGCCAGCGCAGCACGTCTCCCCAGTCTTTGTAGCGGGGTACGCTGATGCGGGGGATATTCGTTCCCGACAGCGATTGACTGAACAGTGGCTGACGGATCTCTTTGCCGCGTACGTCGTAGCCAAAGGACTCCTGCTGGTACAGCTGTTTTGTCGCCGGCCATTCGTCGATCAGCTTCCTGCACAGCGGGAACAACTTTTGTTCGAGCTGTTTCTTCTGCTGTTCAAGCACGGGCCTTGCAGGCGAATCGCCGGGGAGGTCCCGGAGCACGCCGTCCAGCTGATAGAGCTTTGATGCGATAGCCGATTGTTCTTCGGCGTTGCGGTTGTATTCCCGGACGGCCGCGGTGATCTCCGACAGATAGCGTATGCGGGAGGGGGGCATGATCTGCGAGCGCGTCGTGGTATCCTTTGTGTGGGCGTGCAGGGCCAGGTCGCCATACCGGACGCCGGTCTTTTTGTCGATGATGGTGACCAGCTTTTCGAACAGCTCGTTGACACCGATGTCGTTGAACTGGGCGGCGATGGTGCCGACGACAGGAAGCTCGCCGTCCTTTGCCGTCCACAGGCCGTGGTTGCGTTTGTATTGTTTGCGGATATCGTGCAGCGCGTCGAGCGCGCCGGCTTTGTCGAATTTATTGAGCACGACCAGGTCGGCATAGTCCAGCATATTGATCTTTTCGAGCTGGGAGGCTGCGCCGTATTCCGGGGTCATGACATAGATGCTGATGTCGGCGTGGTCGAGGATGGAGGCGTCGCTCTGTCCTACGCCCGCAGACTCGAGGATGACGAGGTCATAGCCTGCGTCCTTGCAGATATCGATGGCCTCCTGCACGTGTGCGCTGAGGGCCTTGTCGCTTTCGCGGGTGGCCAGGCTGCGCATGTAGGCGCGGGGGCTGGAGATGGCGTTCATGCGGATGCGGTCGCCGAGTAGGGCGCCGCCGGTGCGTTTCTTCGACGGGTCAACGGAGATGACGGCCAGGGTCTTGTCCGGGAAGCTGCTGAGATAGCGACGCACGAGCTCGTCCGTCACCGAGGACTTGCCGGCCCCGCCGGTGCCGGTGATGCCTACGACAGGGATCGTCCTACCCGCGGTGGCTGATCCACCCGCGGCCGCGCTGTTAACCGCGGCCCCATTCTCCGCATTCGAGATCGCGCGCGCGATCTTCCTTATATCCTTCCACTCCCCTAACTTCAGCTCTCCCTTGAAATTGGCCGGGTTCCCGTTCAGCGGGAAATCGCACTGGCGGATGACGTCTTCGATCATACCTTCCAGTCCCATCCTGCGGCCGTCATCGGGGGAATAGATACGGGTGATCCCATACTGGTGCAGCTCTTCGATCTCGCGCGGCAGGATGGTGCCGCCCCCGCCGCCAAACAGCCTGATATGCCCGCAGCCATTCTCGTCCAGCAGGTCCTTCATGTATTTGAAGAACTCCAGGTGCCCACCCTGATAGGAAGTGATGGCGATGCCCTGTACGTCCTCTTCGATGGCACATTCTACGATCTCGGCCACTGACCGGTTATGACCCAGGTGGATGATCTCAGCACCTTTTGACTGGAGGATACGGCGCATAATATTAATAGCTGCGTCGTGTCCATCGAAAAGCGCGGCAGCGGTGACCAGTCTTACCTTATGTTGTGGGGTGTAGCTCATATTTGGAAGTAAATCTTTGACTTGCGTCGACCAAAGTTACTCAAAAACTAACAATTGTTAGTTTTTGCAACCGCGAAAAAAAATCACTGAGTATCCAAAAAATCACTAATTTGTAGGCACTTGAAACGATTTGCTACTATACTGCTTATGGGTATCCTGTTCTTCAACTGGTATGGTTATCAGCTGATTACCAACTACTGGCAGGATCGCGCAGACCGCAGGCTGGAGGCCAGTCTCGACCGGAAGGACTACGACGAAAGCCAGCTCATCTCCATCAAAGTAGCCGTCACTTCTCTTTCCTATTATAATAGTACGACCGATTTTCAGCGCGTCGACGGACAGATCGACATCGGTGGCGTCCAGTACAAATATGTAGAACGCCGCATCCTGCAGGATTCCATCGAGTATCGCTGTATCCCCAACCAGATGGCGATCCGGCTAAAGGATGCCAAAGACAATTACTTCCAGCTGGTCAACGATCTTTCCCGTAACGGCCAGGATAAGAAGACACCGCATTCCACACAATATAAGAGTATATCGCAGGACTACTGCGCGACATCCATGACGATAGAGCTGCCGCATATGGTGGCAGACCTGGCCCCGAAAAAGGGTACCATGAGTTCCGCTCATCTTCCTACCAGCTATTCTCCTTCCGCGGAGATGCCGCCCGATCAATCCTCTCTGTAAAGTTGGTAAATGACCCGGAAAAGGGTCGCGTTTTCGTGTAACCATCTTTTTATTTCATGAACAATTCGATTGGGAGCGGGCTTACCGGGCCTGCATCCCGGATGTATATCAGCCTGCGTATCGCGTCGGCCATGTGTTTTATCGGTCACGGGATATTCGGGATCATCACCAAACCTATCTGGTGCAACTATTTTGCCGTGTTCGGCATCGGTCATGACATGGCCTTTCGCCTCATGCCGTTGGTCGGAACCATGGACATAACCATGGGCCTTATCCTATTGCTTTACCCGGTGCGGATCGCACCCTTGTGGCTCGTCATCTGGGGGTTCGTAACGGCTTCGTTGCGACCCCTCTCCGGCGAGCCAATCGCCGAGATGATCGAACGCGCGGGCAACTATGGCGCGCCTCTGGCCCTTCTCTTCTTATGCGGCGGAGTGAAAGGCAGTCTGTGGACCCGCCTCAACGGTCCATTCGACGCACGCGCCCGGGCCAACGCCCTCCTTTGTCTTCGTATCGTCGTCTTTCTACTGTTGCTTGGTCACGGCTGGCTGAACCTTATTGAAAAGAAGGGGCTCCTCCGGCAATACACAAGCCTTGGCTTTTCCGAACCCATCAAAACCGCTTTCTTCGCAGGCCTTTTCGAGATACTGGCTGCGGTAGCGGTCCTCGTACGACCGGTGCGGCCCTTGCTGCTCGTGCTGGCTGTATGGAAAATGGGCACCGAGCTGTTCTATCCGCACTATGGGCTCTTCGAATGGATCGAGAGGGGCGGCAGCTATGGCTGCCTTCTGGCCCTGTTCTTCGGTCTGGACAAGGGGATCACCATCAATCTTCCCCAACTAACCAAAACTTCAATTAAAAAAAACAAGATGAAAAAGATCGTTCTTGCATTGCTTCTGCTTATCGGACTTACTGCATATGAGACTTCCAATGGCCAGGGTTGTGTCGCCATCCGCAGCACCGGCGGCTTTTGTTCGGCTGGTGGCGAGGAACATATCGACTCGATCAGCAAATGGCAGTTCAGCGCCAACAACCGCTACTTCCGCAGTTTCCGTCATTTTATCGGGACCGATGAGCAAAAACAACGTCAGACCCTCGGCACAGAGGTCATCAACCACCAGTATACCCTCGACATGGCGTTATACCGCCTGCTGAATCCCCGCTGGTCCCTCATGATCGACGTTCCGATCGAGGTCAACTCCCGGTCATCACTGTACGAACATGCCAATCTGGGCCGCTTCTCCACCCATTCCTTTGGCATCGGCGACGTCCGTCTGGCCGCCTATGCCTGGGTGCTCGACCCGGTAAAGATGCCCAAAGCGAATGTACAGGTAGGACTCGGGCTCAAGCTCCCAACAGGAAGCTATAACTACTCCGACTATTTTCACGTTACCGACAGCACCAAAAGGCTGGGACCCGTGGACCAGTCCGTCCAGCTGGGCGATGGGGGCACTGGCATTACCTTTGAGCTGAATGCCTTCTACAATATCTCCCACGCCGTAGGCTTCTATGGCAATTTCTACTATCTCGTCAATCCGCGCGAGGTCAACGCAACCTCTACTGCGCGTGGTGGGACGGCTTCGGCCAATGCCGTCAAGAATGGCAGTGACGTCATGAGCGTTCCCGACCAGATGATGGCCCGGCTGGGTGTCAACGTAATGGCTGGCCGCTGGGCTTTTTCCGCCGGTGTACGCGACGAGTGCCTTCCGGTCCACGATATTGTCGGCGGCAGCAATGGCTTCAGAAGGCCGGGGTATATCATCTCCGCCGAACCGGGGGTGACCTATATGATGAAGAAAGTTTCCCTGTATGCCTTCGTCCCGGTGGCCCTGGTGCGCAACCGGACCCAGAGCGTTCCGGACAAAATAACTACGCGGCTGACCGGCGTTACGGCGCATGGTGACGCCGCATTTGCCGACTATGTGGTCAATATCGGGATGAATATCCGCTTCTAAACTTTCATGAAACTCCGGAGGAGTTTCGTCCACCTAAAAAACATCCTTTATGACCAGATTAATGCTAATTGTCGTTTCGTTGGTTGGAATGCTGCCCCTGAAATTGAAGGCGCAGACCGACGAGGACGGTATCATGATGAATAAGAATCAGATCTGCGCCGGCCCTACCTACAGCTATAGCAGCTGGAGCCACTACTGGGAGGGGGCCTTCAAAAGAAATAACCAGAACCTCGGGACGGTATCAACCCAGATGATCGGATTCATGGGTATCTATGGCATCACCAAAAAGCTGAACATCGTCGGCAATCTGCCCTATGTCTGGACCAACGCCTCTGCGGGTACGCTACACGGTCAGCATGGCTTCCAGGACCTTTCCGGCTGGGTAAAATGGCTGCCCGTGCGGCAGAACATCGGAAAGGGCGTGTTATCCGTGTTTACGCTGGCGGGGGGCTCGGTGCCGCTGAGCAATTATATCGCAGATTATCTTCCGCTGTCGATCGGGCTGCATAGCAGGACCGCCTCCGGCCGGGTCATACTGGACTACCAGCTGGGCCACTTTTTTACCACGGGGTCGGCTACCTACACCCTGCGCAGCGATATCACCATCGACCGCAACGCCTATTATACCACGGCTCTGCATACGACCAACAGGGTGGACATGCCAGATCTCTGGTCCTTTAATTTCAGGACCGGCTATCGTGCCAACAACCTGATCATCGAGGCCGTCGCGTCCAATATGACCACTCCGGGTGGGTTCGATATCCGCAAGAACGATATGCCCTTCCCCAGCAACAAGATGAATGCCACCATGGTCGGCGCGCATTTCAAATATGAGTTCAATTCCCCGAAGGGCCTGCTCATTACGGGGGGAGGCAACTATACCGTAGCCGGGCGCAACGTTGGTCAGTCCACGGCCTTTGACTTCGGAGTCTTCTATCAATTGTATTTTTCAAAAAAGAAATAATTTATGCGACGCATACTCTTTTGGGCGCTTGGGATAATGATAACGGCCAGCGCCTGCGATAAAAAAGTTTCCGACCGGACGGCCGACCTGCCCCCGCTGCAGCCCGTGAACCAGGACCTGAATGCCGGCAGCTGGAAGCTCGTCCTTCTTTCCCGTCCCGATAGCTTTGCGGTAGCCGTTCCCGCTGCGACAACTTCTCCATTATACGTCGCCGACCTCAACGAGATCAAGGGCTACCAGGCCCACCTCAGCGGCGACATGCAGGGAAAGATAAAATACTGGAGTGCGGGCGGCGTGCTGCGCTGGAACGAGATCATGCGCGACCTCATGGCTAAATACAACCTGCCACCCTACCAGAATGCGGACGGCACTTATCCGGCTCCGAACCCGGCCAATCCTTTCGCATATCCGCTGTTCCCTTTTTCCAATCCCCCGTATGCGGCGCGTGCGTACGCTTATGTCAGTGGGGCGCAGTACGACGCATTGGTCGCCTGCTGGTATTACAAGAATCAGTTCAAACGTCCCGCACCCTATACCGTCGATCCGACTATCAATGCCCTTGCCGGCAAGAGCACTCTTCCTTCCTACCCTTCCGAAGGCGCCGTGCTGGCCGGTGTGACCGCCGAAATGATGAAGCTGCTTTTCCCCGGTGAGATCGCGAATATCCAGCAAAAGCTGCAAGAGCAGGAGCTGGCCCTGATCGCCTCCGGCACAGCGACCCGCAGCGACGTTACGGCAGGTGAGACGCTGGGTCGTCAGATCGCTGAGGTCTTTATCGCCAGGGGAAGAACCGACAATGCGGGTAAGGCCATCGGGACGTCTACGGACTGGAACAATTTTGTTACCGTCACCCAGGCGAAGGGCGAGGCGCCCTGGTATAGCCTGGAGGCGCCGAAGAGACCGCCGCAGCTGCCCCTGTTCGGAAAGGTGAAGGGCTTTTTGTGCGACTCGGCGGCCATTGTCGCCCTGCGCCCGGGACCCCCGCCGTCCACGAGCAGCGACCAGATGAAGCAGGAGACGCTCGACGCTTATAATACGATAAAGAATCCCAGCCGCGAGCAGATGCGTATCGTGCAGTTCTGGGCAGACGGAGTAGGAACCTACACTCCTCCGGGTCACTGGAACGCCATCGCTGCGGAAGACTTCGTAGCCAGGAACTACAGCGAAGTCAGGTGGGCCCGGAATATGGCCTTGCTGAACATGGCAGAGATGGACGCCGCGATATCCTGCTGGGACATCAAATATTATTATTTCAATCCCCGGCCAACGCAGATGGATCCCCGGATAAAAACGTTGACCGGGATACCCAACTTCCCGTCTTATGTCTCGGGCCACTCCATGTTCAGCTTTGCGGCGGCTACCGTGCTGGGTCATATCATCCCCGAGCGGGCCGGCGCCTACAATGCGATGGCGCAGGAGGCGGCCAATTCGAGGGTATATGCCGGTATCCACTACGCGATCGACTGTGATGCTGGCCGGACTGTAGGACAAAACGTGGGTAATGTGGCCGTCAACAGGGCAAAAATTGACGGAGCAGAATAGAACTCATTAGTCCGGCCAGCTTTGGCCGGTAAGTTATTTTTTTCTTGGTTATAAGCAAAAGCAAGCAAAAACCCCGCGACTCTTCGCGGGGTTTCATTATTTTTATATGGTACCCTGAGGCCCAGGAAGGGCCTCGTCCGTAGGACAATCATTAGCGTTTTGCCGGAGATACGCTAATTTTTGGGAAAGCGTATCTCCGGTACATATGCATTAATATATGAAGCGATCTGCAAGTCTTTTACTCTTTGTAGTAAGCTCCTTTCTTTCGTTCGGACAACCCCTGGTCACAACCCCTCCCGACAAGATCTATGGAAAATTGTTCGTGGACGTCCAGATGAACCGGGTCTTCCCGGATGGAAAGACGTTTGTGGATTGTATACCTAAGCGAAAGCCCGCTGAAATTCTGGCGGAGTATGAGACGGCGAAGTCGGCCGCCGGCTTTGATCTGAAGAAATTCGTGCTCGAGAACTTCGAGGTCCCCGGCTCGCCTACCGATAACTACAAGACCAACGCGTCGGAGGATGTGGTTACGCATATCCGCAATCTGTGGGCGGTGCTCAAAAGGACACCCGACAAGCCGGTCGAAGGAAGCTCGCTGCTGCCGCTGCCGTATCCATATATCGTTCCCGGCGGCCGTTTCCGCGAAGTCTACTACTGGGACTCTTATTTCACTATGCTTGGTCTGAAGGAGAGCGGGGAGATAGAGATGATCGACAATATGGTGAAGAACTTCGCCTACCTAATAGAGAACTACGGGCATATCCCCAACGGCAACCGGACCTACTACCTCGGCCGAAGTCAGCCGCCCTTCTTCTCGGTCATGGTCGCGCTGCTGGCGGAAGCCAAAGGTGACAGCATCTACCAGGAATTTCTCCCGGCGATGGAGAAAGAATATCAGTTCTGGATGGACGGCAGCGACAAGCTCAAACCGGGCCAGGCTTACCGGAGGGTGGTCCGAGTAAAAAACGGGGACATCCTCAACCGGTACTGGGACGACGCTACTGTTCCACGCCAGGAGAGCTGGCGGGAGGATGTGCTGACGGCGCAGAAGTCGGGCCGGGACAAATTGGAGATGTATGAGCAGCTGAGGGCCGCGGCCGAGAGCGGCATCGATTTTTCCAGCCGCTGGTTCGCAGACGGAAGGAACCTGGTAACCATCCGTACGAGCGATATGGTGCCCCCCGATCTCAACGCGCTGCTCTATCACCTCGAATGGGCGATATCCAAGGCCAAGCTGATGAACAAGGACAGCAGCTATCTCGAGTACCGGCGCAAGGCGGTGCACCGGGGCGAGCTGATCGACAAATACTGCTGGAACAAGGCGCGCACCTTCTATACCGATTATAATTTTAAGACCCAGAAACAAAGCAGTCATATCAACCCCGGGGGAATGTATCCCTTTTGTTTTATCAATGAACACCCCGACTATATGAGCCTGCTGGCCAGAAAGGTCGCCGCTGTCATCCGGGACAAGCTGCTGAAGCCCGGAGGTGTCTCGACCTCGGAGTTCAATACTGGCGAGCAGTGGGATGCGCCCAATGGCTGGGCGCCGCTGGAGTGGATGACCATCTGGGGGCTGGACCGCTGTGGCCAGAAAGAGCTGGCGGCCGATATCGCCGCGCGTTGGGTAAAGCTCAATGAAAAAGTGTATAAGGAGACGGGCAGGCTGATGGAGAAATACAATGTCGTCGATATCAACCAGGAGGCGGGAGGCGGAGAATACCCCGGCCAGGACGGTTTTGGCTGGACCAATGGGGTGCTGCTGAGGCTGATCAGGCAGTATGAACTGCCGAAGGAATAAGGGGAGGCCCGATCGCGCGTGGTCGATCCGCAGGTTCTGCCGGGTGGTTAACTACGGACCCCTACCTTTGCAAAAAATTACGGAATGTCCAGAACCCTTTTTGCTCTTCTCCTGACGGCATTTGTTTTTGCCGCCTGTTCACCCAATAACGTAACCGTCGATAACAGCCTGCAACGATATTTTGATTCGGCGGGAGTAAAAGGGAGCTTTGCCTTGTTCGACAACGGGCAGGGGCGCTTTACTATTTATAATTTACCGCGGTATAAGGATAGCGCCTATGCGCCGGGGAGGACTTTTGATATTATTCGGGCGCTGGTGGCTCTGCAGACGGGGGTATTAAAGGACGATGCCTCGTTAAAGGGCGCCTTCCAGGATACAACGCGTTTTGGCAATACGGACCTTATTGGTCTTGGCGGGCAGATCGGGAAGGACACGCTGAAGAAATGGATCGACAGTCTTCGCTATGGCAACAGGGATATAGGTGGACCGATCGACAGTTTTTGGTTTGACAATCATCTAAAGGTGACATCCGACGAGCAGCTGGGGTTGATCAAGCGACTGTATTTCGACCAGCTGCCTTTTTATAACCGGCCGCAAAAACTGGTACGGGGCGTCATGCCGGCGGAGATCAATTCGAACTATCGGCTGGTCTATAAAACAGGGCAGGTGCTGACGGAGAACCGGCATGCGCTCGGTTGGGTGCTCGGGTGGGTGGAGGAAAACAAACATCCCTATTTCTTTGTGATCAACCTGGAAACAGAAGACGCTGCTAAGGACTTAGGCCCGATGGGTTTACATATTGTTAAAAATATTCTCAGGCCGATGGGTTTTTTTGAGGGGAAGAAATAAGGTATTCTTTTTGCAGGTTTGATTGGCTATCTTGCATCAACTGTGAAGTACCGTATCGAACATATTAATTTCCTTATCGGCCTTGTCGGTCTCCCTGTACTGCTATTTCTCTTGTGGCTCTTCCTGAATTGGAAGAAAAAGACCAGGACGCGGATAGGAGACCCGGTGCTTGTCGATCAGCTGACCGGCAGTTTTTCCTCTCTTCGGTTTATGCTAAAGGTTGGACTGGCGCTGGTCGCCTTTGCGATACTCGTGCTGGGGGCCGCCAATTTCCAGATACCTGGCGCGATGGAGAACGTCAAGCGCAAGGGCGTCGATGTCATGCTGGTGCTGGACGTCAGCAAGAGCATGCTGGCGAGGGATATCAAGCCCAGCCGCCTGGAGAAAGCCAAACAGCTGTTGGTGAGGCTGACCGATAAATTAGACAACGACCGCATCGGTCTGATCCTTTTTGCCGGCCGCGCATACATGCAGATGCCGCTGACCACCGACCACGGTGCGGCGAAAATGTATATCCAGCAGGCCAGTCCCGACAACGTTCCGACACAGGGGACCGTTATCGGCGAGGCGCTGCGAATGGCCAATGCCGCATTCAATTCAAAGGAAAGAAAGTACAAATCCATACTGCTCGTTTCTGATGGCGAGGACCACGATCCGGAAGCGCAGGACGTCGCCAAACAGCTCGCGAAGAACGGTGTTATGATCAACACGGTCGGCATCGGCTCGGCCGATGGTTCCCCCATAGTGGATCCGGCGACGGGAGACCTGAAGAAAGACGCGCAAGGGCAGACGGTGTTGTCGAGGCTGAATGAGGCAGAGCTACAGCAGCTGTCCAACCTGACCAACGGCCAGTATCTCCGGCTGGACAATGTCGACGACGCTCTGATCACGATGACGCAGCAGCTAGAGGGCGCCGAGAAGAAGGCCATGAGCGACTCGGAATTCATCGACTACAAAAGCTATTTTCAGTGGTTCATGGCGGCGGCGTTGCTGTTGCTGCTGGGAGAATTTTTCCTGGGAGAGCGGCGCCGGCAGCGACATACCCGGCCTTCCGCATTCCCCGTCCAGGTGCTGCTGTTTGTTATAGCGGGTCTGGCCGCTACGATTTCGGCAGCTGCACAAAATGGCAATCCCCAGATCCGCAGTGGCAACAGATACTACAAGAAAAAACAGCTTGACCAGTCACTGCAACAATACCAGTCCGCGGTCCAGAAGGCGCCGGACAATCCTACCGCCAATTACAACTTAGGCAACGCCCAGTTCAGGAAGAACAGTTTCGACGACGCGGCTAAGTCCTATGACGCCAGCGCCTCCCATACGACCGATAAGGCCATGCAGGAGAAGGCCCAGTACAACAAAGGAGTCGCGATGATCAAGCAGAAAAAGCTGCAGGAGAGCATCGACGCGTGGAAGTCTGCGCTGAAGCTGGACGCTTCCGATGTCGATGCAAGGGAAAACCTGGAAAAGGCCCTGATGGACCTGAAAAAGCAGCAACAACAGCAACAGCAGCAGCAACAACAAAAGAAAGATCAGCAAAAGAACAAAAAAGAAGAGAAGAAGGATCAGCAACAGCAGCAGGAGCAGCCAAAGCCACAGCCCAGCCGGCTGAACAAACAGCAGGTAGAGCAGCTCCTGAAAGCGCTGCAGCAAAAAGAGAACGACCTGCAGAACAAGCTCAATCAGAACAAGATAAAGGCGCCGAACCAACCCGAAAAGGATTGGTAGCCGGCACGCGGCCGAATGGGTACTTCCCCGGCACGCGGCTTTATTGTAACTTTACATCCATATGCAGCTGTATTGTAATTCCCTGACGAAGTACTCCAGGCTTAAGAGCCTCGAAGTAAAGATCGGAGACTTGTATTTAGGAGCCGGACATCCTATCCGGGTGCAGACGATGACCACGACGGATACCATGGATACCATCGCCACGGTGGAGCAGTCCATCCGTTGTATCGAGGCCGGCGCAGAGCTCGTGCGCATCACCGCGCCGAGCAAGAAAGAAGCCGAGAACCTGCTGAATATAAAGGACGAGCTTCACCGCAGGGGCTACAAGACCCCGCTGGTGGCAGATATTCATTTTACACCGAATGCGGCAGAGATCGCGGCGCGCATCGTGGAGAAGGTGCGGATCAATCCCGGCAACTATATCGACAAAAAGAAGTTCGAGCTGATCGAATATACCGACGCGGAATACAACGAGGAGATCGACCGCATCCGTCAGCGGTTCACCCCGCTGGTGAAGATCTGCAAGGAGTATGGCACGGCCATGCGTATCGGTACGAACCATGGTTCGCTGAGCGACCGCATCATGAGCCGCTATGGCGATACGCCGATGGGCATGGTGGAGAGCGCGATGGAATTTCTTCGGGTAGCCAGGGGCGAGAGCTATCACAACATAGTCCTCAGCATGAAGTCCAGCAATCCCCAGGTGATGGTGCAGGCCTACCGGCTGCTGATCCGCCAGATGGAAGAGGAGTTCGGGCTTTGTTATCCCCTCCACCTCGGTGTTACGGAGGCGGGGGACGGCGAGGACGGACGCATAAAATCCGCCATCGGCATCGGCACGCTGATGGAAGACGGTATTGGAGATACGATCCGGGTTTCTCTCACGGAAGACCCTGAGTTTGAGATACCCGTTTGCAAGGACCTCGTGAAGCGCTATACTCAACGGGAGGCCACTATGGAGAGTCCAACAACCGCCGCGATCCCCCCGATCGACCACATACCCTATTCCCCATTTGAGTACAGACGCCGCGTATCCCGCATCCTTCCCGGCATCGGCGGCCAGCACGTCCCGGTCGTCATGGCCGACTTCATGCAGGCCACCCGCATCGACAGGTCTGATCTCCGGGCCATCGGCTACAGCTATGACGCCACCAGCGACAAATGGAATATCGGGGATGCCGCCGCCGACTACATCTATACAGGTAAAAAAGCTATTCAGTTCGATCTCCCCGGTACGCTGAGGCCAGTCTGCGACCACGAAGCATGGCTCGCCCTCGACGACCAGGAGAAATATATCCCGCTATACCGGGGAGTGGAATACGATCCCTCCGGCGAACGTTCGGACACGCTGAACTTCGTCGCGCTGAACGCCGCCGACGATACATCAGCCGACCTGGCCGAGTCGCTAAGGGACGATGCCACCGTCGTATTCTGTATTCATTCGACCCGTCCCGACGCCATGCTCTCCGTGCGGCGGCTGGTCATGGAGCTGATCGTAAGGGACGTACGTTCTCCCGTTATCCTTGCAGTAGAGAGCAGGGACACGACTATCGACGAACAGCTGATCCACTTCTCGACCGAGGCGGGGGCGCTATTGCTCGACGGCATGGGCGACGGAGTATGGCTGATGAATGGCGCAAAAAACATCGTGAACACCCGCGTCAGTGGTCGTACCTACCTGGAGACAAAGAACAATCATCAATTCCTCAACAATACGTCTTTCTCGATCCTTCAGGCTACCCGCACGCGGATATCACGGACAGAATATATTTCCTGTCCTTCCTGTGGCAGGACCCTTTTTGATCTGCAGGAGACCACCGCAAAAATTCGGGCCGTGACGCATCATCTGAAGGGAGTAAAGATCGCCATCATGGGCTGTATCGTCAATGGTCCCGGCGAGATGGCGGATGCCGATTTTGGATATGTTGGCAGCGGTCCCGGGAAGATCACCCTTTACAGGGGGAAGGAGGTCGTAAAAAGAGGGGTGGATAGCGCCATTGCGGTGGAAGAATTGATCCTTTTGCTGAAGGAGAACGGGGCCTGGGTCGACCCGGTGGCCAGCCCCCTGGAACAAGTCCTTTAAAATTTTTTCAGGTGAATCGCATTGACAGACTTCATGCCATACTCACCCATTTGCAGAGCAAGAAAAAGGTGACGGCGCAGGAGATGGCCGATCGCTTCAACATCAGCCTGCGGACGGTATACAGGGACGTAAAGGCCCTGGACGAATCCGGCGTACCCGTCATCGGGGAGGCGGGGTCTGGCTATACGATCATGGAAGGCTATCGTCTGCCACCTGTGATGTTCACCCAGGAAGAGGCCAGCGCTTTGCTGCTCGGCGCCAAGCTGGCGGAACAATTCACAGACGGATCCGTCAAACGGCATTTCAACGCGGCGCTGTTCAAGATAAAGGCGGTCCTTCGCGGGCCGGACAAAGACTATGTCGACTCTCTTACGGACCATATTGAGATACTCATCCGTAATACTCCGGACAGGGAGTCGCCGCAGCAATTCCTTTCGCAGCTGCAGCAGGCGGTCGTCCACAAGAACATCGTCCATTTGCAGTACCGGTCGAATATGAAGGAGGAGACCACGCGCAGGGATGTGGAGCCCATCGGCCTCTTATACTATGGGTCGGCCTGGCATCTTATAGGCTGGTGTCAGCTGCGCGAGGACTACCGGGACTTCCGGGTGAGCCGGATGCTCAGCGTGACGCTGGACGAAAAAACCTTTGATCCGGGCACCCACCCCTCGATACAGCAATACATCGAACAGATAAGGGCCAGCTCAGACCTGCAGGAGGCCGTCGTGCGCGTCAGCAAAGACACGGCAAAATACCTGGTAGAGCAGAAATACCTGAATGGTTTTGTCTCCGAAGAAGATATGGGCGCCTGTCTCCGGATGAAATTCCTCACTTCCTCCATTTTTTACTTTGCCCGCTGGCTGCTGATGTATGCTGATGCCGTCATCGTCGAAGAGCCGGCGACGCTCAAAGACCAGATACGCGAACTGTCCAAAAGATTAGCGGCCCACCACACCAGCTACTGACATACTGTTGTCAGTCTTCATTCTTTTCTTTGCCGGAAACCGAAAAACTATGCTTATCCGTGTACATCCTCCCATGGCCGTCCTCTACAGCAGTCACCAGGTGACGCTTGGGGAATTAAAGAATTATACCGGAAAAGTTCGCGAGCTCTACAGCTATGTGGCCGACCTGGACCTCCTGATCTGCGGGCCCCAGTACTGGTTCTATCACGGCATGGACGGAAAGCCCGATACGCGGTTTACCCTGGACGTCGCGCTGCCTGTTCAGGGCCGGATACCAACCACCCTCCTGTCGAGTTTCAAACAGATGCCTGCCTTCAAATGTCTCTGCTCCCGCTATGAGGGCCGCTGGGAGGGCATGTCAAAGGAATATGATAAAATGTTTAAATATATAGCAGATAACGGGTACAAGCCCACCGGCTTCATCGCCGAATCCTACATACACATCGATTTTGCGGCCCCGGTCGACCAGATCACCGAGATACAGATCGGGATATAGCCTGACCATCGGTTACGGGTCCACCCGCGGCGACCGTGAACCACCCGGTTCACACCCTATCCTGTTCATTTCCGGCGCATAATCGATATTTTGCAGGAAATATATATCCGCGTATGAAATTTTCGATCCGCCAGACCACGGAACAGGAGCTTCGGCTGGTTCTGATAAAAGATGAAAGCAATGGTACCGAAGTGGCCCTGATCCCGGGTTTTGGGGCGACCCTTCACCGTTTTTCCATAAAGAGGAAGAATGGCGAGTCGTTCAATGTCATTGATGGCTACCACAGCCTTACCGAGCTGAAAACCGACCTGGCGAGATCTTTTAAGGGTCCGAAGCTTTCTCCCTTCCCGTGCAGGATACCCTATGGAAAATACGAGTTTGGGGGAAAGGACTACCGGTTCGAGCAGCTGTTCGGAGACGGTACGGCGATCCACGGACTGCTGTACAATAAGCAGTTTGAGGTCAAAGAAGAGGAGGCGGATGAAATGACGGGAGTCGTGTCGATGGAGTATGTCTACCGGAAGGACGACGGGGGCTATCCGTTCGAATACCGCTGCCAGGTAAGATATATCCTTTATGCCGACAGCGTGCTGGAGGTGACGACGACCGTGACCAATCTCGATCAGACGGATATTCCGATCGCGGACGGCTGGCATCCTTATTTCCGGCTTGGGGGGAAGGTCAATGACTGGCTGCTGCAGTTTCATTCGACGGCGATCGTCGAGTTTGATGACCGGCTGGTGCCGACGGGTCATCTGTCGCCATACAATGATTATGAGTCGCCCCGGGCGCTGGAGGACAGCTTTCTCGACAACTGTTATACACTAAAGCCCGGGGTCGTGAGTGCCGCCTGCGAGATATTCAATCCTGAGAGCGGACTGCGGGTGTCTTTCTACCCCGATGCCAGCTATCCCTATCTTCAGATATACACGCCACCGACGCGTGAGAGCATTGCAATAGAGAATCTCAGCGGGGCGCCGGATTGTTTTAACAATAAAATGGGACTGCTCGTCCTGCCTCCGGGCCATTCACAAATATTTACTGTACGTTATAAAGTTTCTGTCGAGTAAAACGGTAATTTGCTTCCCCAAGGCGACCAGCCTTACAAAAAAAGACAATTCAATGAAAAAGATCTTGAAATTTATTCTGCCGGTACTTATCGTTTTTGGTTTTGCCGGCTGCCTGGATATCAACGAGAACGTGGAGGTGAAGAAAGATGGCAGCGGTCAGCTGGTCATGGATATGGACATGAGCCAGATGATGGAGATGTTGCAAAACTATATGAGCAAGGAGGATATGGCCAAGAAGGGAATGCAAAAAATGGACACGACCATCTTTATGAAGGATGTCGTCGACACTGTCAGTACGTTGAGCGCCGAGAAGAAGGCACTGCTGCGGCCAGGGCAGATCCACATAAAAATGGATATGGACGCCAAGGTCTTTACGACGCATATGCAGTTTCCCTATACGAGCCAGGCCAATCTTCAGAAGCTGTATGGTGCAATGAGCGATGGTTCGCTGGGCAGTGCTAAGCTTTTTGGAGGATTGGGTGGCGACCAGGGTGCGAGCCCGGGGGGTATGGATCAGTTCAACGGCATCTATGATTTTACCGCTAAGGACGGGCTGATGGCGAAGAAGGTCAACGAAGAGAAATGGAAGGCTCTGACGAACGATCCGCAGATGGCGCAGGTCAAACAGGCGGCGGATATGGGGATGGAGGTCAGCTATACGACCACGATCGTACTGCCACGGGCGGTCAAAAGCGTGGACAACCCGCTGGCCAAGCTCTCCGACGATAAGAAAACGGTCACGCTAAAGTACAATCTTATCGACGTGTTCAAGGATCCCAAGCAATTCGACTATAAGATAGAATATTAAACAGGGCTTGAGGGCTGGCGGGGTAAGCAAAATTTTTGGAAAAGCGTATCTCCGGCACATTTAGGAAAGACCAGGAAAAAGAGTATTTTGGGGGCGTAAACTTCATTTTTCTATGAAACCCCTGATCTGCTGTTCTCTCCTGGTCTTTTTATTTTGGGCCTGCCATGAGCGGCCCGCTTCTACATCTGCTGGGCTGCCGGCCGGCATTTCCGATTCCCTCGCACAAAAAACAATGGGCACCTATACCGGCCAGTTCGGCAAGGGGCTGATCACTGTCGTCGTCAACTACATCAACGGTCCGACGGTCTCCGGCTATGATATTCACAAAGGGGTGAGGCGCAATTTCAATGGGGAGGTCAGCCAGCAGGGTGGCGGGTTAAAGTTTTTGCTAAAGGAACCAGGTTCCAATCCTTATGATGGGATGCTTACGCTGGAATTGGATACCGCCAGCTGGAAGATAAAGGGAAAATGGGCGCCATTTGCCAGCTCGAAGGCGTCGGTCCGTCAGCTGGCGCTGGGGCGGAAGGTAACGTCAGACTCCGTTTTTGACCTTGGGGGAACCTATTGGGATGCGGGCATGAGTAGTCGGGACAGCGTATTGATCTTTGAGACCGACGGCACCTGTTCTTTTGAATTTTACGAGAGGCCACAGGATTCCACCTCTCAGATGATCACTCTGAAGGGCAACTACGTTTCAAATGGAAAGGAATGTCGCATTGAATGGGCGAAGAACGATCATTTCCCTTCCATGAAGCTTGCGATATGGGTCCCAAAAGAGGGAGGGGACTCGACGGTGTCCAGCCTGCCTGAGCTTCGGAGTAATAGAATAACCTTCGTCATGCAAGGAGACTGATAATGAGGACGAGGGCACTACTATACCTGCGTGTTTTTTTGCTGCTGGCGCTGGCCTTTTTCTCGTACCTCATGGTCAGGCTGTCGCTGCCCTACCTGGTGATGCGCAGTGACGTCGATTTTCTGCAGACCAAACAGAATATCTATCATATCCGCTACTGGCGGTTCAGTTTTTATACGCATGTCTTTACCAGCTGTTTTGTGCTGGTCGCCGGGCTCACGCAGTTCAATCCCTGGCTGCTGCGCCGTTATCGTCGTGTTCACCGCTGGATGGGCTGGGGCTATCTCGTGATCGTGACGATGATCAGCGGCCCTTCGGCCTTTGTCATGGGATGGTATGCCAATGGCGGACTGCCCGCCCGCACCAGTTTTATGCTGCTCGCATTTTTGTGGGTTGCGTTTACGGCTTATGCGGGGTATTATGCGATTCGGAGGAATTTTGCGCTGCACGGCGCCTATATGTTCAGAAGCTATGCGCTGACCCTGTCGGCGCTGACGCTGCGATCCTATACCTTTCTGATCGCGCTGACGGCCATTCATGCCAGTGCAAGGGACATCTATATCACTACGGCCTGGCTGAGCTGGGTGCCTAATCTCATACTGGCCGAGATCCTGATCCGCAATGGGTTTGTAAAAAAAGTGTACAGGTCCTAGCGGTGCGCCAGCGGCGGATCGGTCTAACGGAGCGCCAGCGGTGCGTTCGTCTTTTCAAATTTTCCGCTGGGCGCAATGCGGTAGTTGGCAACTCCAACGGGGTCCGTCCTGATGATTGTGTTGCTGTCGTATCCAACACTGTCGGGGTCATTCTTGTAAATATTCTTGAAATCCCTTACTTCAAATTCGAAATTGGGCTGCATCGTAAAGACCTTGTCGGGGTCGGAAAGGTTCTGCTGCCCCGCGACGGCTAGCTTATCGATGATCCTGCCATTGGGGTCAAAGCTTACCAGGAAGAAGAAGACGGGTTTATGTTCTCCCGGCATTACTTCGTTGATGCCGGCATACAGAAGGGCGGTATAGGCAGTGTCGGCTTTCAGGACGGCGTAATAGTAATATTCCTTGTCGACGTCGCGGGAGAACTTCGCTGTCCGCATCTCGGGAACGAATTTTTCATAGTCGAAATTGATGGTCTTGTCCAGCGTGTGCGAATTGATCCAGGCGTCGTTGATCGTCAGGGGAAGGGAGACGGGTATGAATTGATCCCTGAACTCCTGCCATAGCGATTGCTCGGGGTCTTTTATGCTGATGCCGGCGGCTAGCGCCTGTTTGTAGCGTCGTTTGAATTCGTAGCCCCCGAGCATATCGGTGAACCAGTTGTTCGTCTGAAACTCTTCCGGGTGGCTATATCCCATTTGGAGGGCAACTTCCATATAGTGTACCGCAAATGAATCTATTTGGTAGGAGTAGTCTTTCTGGTTTTGGGTCTTAGCGAAGGCGGCGGACAGCCGGAAGAGCACATTGGCCAGGGGCTTGTATTGCATTTTTTCCGCTATGCGCAGGGCGGATATCGCCTCTTCGAATCGGCTTTGTTCCATGAGGGCGCCTCCCAGCTCGTAATAGGCCTGGGCGGTAGGTTTCAGCAGGACCGCCTTTTTAAAGAGGCCGATGCTTCCCGCGAGGTCCTTCTTGTTCTTATAGGCGTCCATGGCCGCGAGGAATTGTTTGCGGGCGGCTTTTTCGTCGCCGGCGGTGGCGGCGATGCGTACGGAGTCGATATTATAGATCGATGTTGGCGTGAGTCCCGCGACGGGTGTCGGCGCTGAATGACAGGCCACAATGACGAAGGGTATCAGAAGAAGTGGGGTTATGGGTCTCATGGATGGGTTGGTATTGAAGCGAAAGATATAAAATTTTTGAAAAAAACTATATTGGGGGATAAATGCCCGTTTAAGCATGAGATTTATTCATTATATCTTGCTGGTTTCGCTCGCCGCAATTGCCGGTTGCCGCAACCAGACCTCCGGGGCCAACGACTCCGCCTCCGGCGCCCATGACCCTGGCGCGCAATCCCCGGGATCAGACGGGTTTGGATCACATGGCGCAGCCGTGTCCGACTCCCTGGCGCAAAAGGCGATGAACAGCTATACCGGCCACCTGGGAGACGGGCTGATCACGGTAGTCATCAATTATATTTCCGGTGATGCAGTATCCGGTTATGCGATTCAGCGGGGTCGCCGAAGGAATTTCAACGGTGATGTGCACCTGCAGGGAGCCGTGCTCCATTTTCGGCTGGAGGAGGCGGGCGACCAGCCGGGAAAATTTACTTTCCACCTGGACACGGTAAGTTGGAAAATGTCGGGGCAGGCGTCGTGCGGGGAAGAATCGTGGCCGCTGAAGGCGGTGAAGCCCACGGGGTGGCGCTATGGGTTGAACAACACCTGGGTTTCTGCTGGGGTGGTCGATTTCCGGGACAGCATCCTCACATTGGGATTCGACGGATTGTGCGACTTTAAATTCTATGAGCGCCCCTGGGACTCTACTTCGCAGATGATAACGATCAGGGGCAACTACGAGCGGCTCGGGGGCAACACAGAAAGCTACAGGGTGGAATGGGAGGAGAACAGTTATTTAAAGGCTGCGAGCGACGTACTGGTGGTAAAGGAGGAAAAAATTAGGAATTATACCAGGACGGTGCTGACCGGGAATGCCGGACTGAGGCTGGTGCGGTTTTCGATGTTGTGAGCGCGGCGTAGAGCTGGATATGATCTGAGTCCGGCGCGGTTCTCATCCGGGGCTGATTACCGCAGGGCCAGTGCGGGCTGCAGCTTTTCGAATTTTCCGCTTGCTGCTATCCGGTAGTTGGCTTCGCCGGCGGGTTCCGAGCGCACGACGGGATTATTTTCATAGCCGACCTGCCCAGGATCGCGGGCATAGATATTCCGGGAGCTTTTTACCGCAAAGCTCATGTCGGGCTGCAGGCTCAGTGCCCTGACCGGGTCTGTGAGATCGCGATGTCCGGCTACCATCATCTTGTCGATGATCCTGCCACTGCCATCATAGGTGACCAGGAAGAAAAAGGTCGCGCGGGTATCGTCGGCATCCCGCATCAGCTCGAGGCTCTTTCCCGCATATAGCAGGGCAGTATATTCGGGCGCTTTCTTTACCATCCCGACATAGTAGTATAGATATTCGGACCCTCTCGTGAATTTGGTGGTCCGCATTTCAGGCACAAATGGTTCATGCACATATGCGACCTGGTGCTCGATCGGGTGCGAGCTGATCCAGCCCTGGCCGATCGTCAGGGGTAAACGCACAGCACTGAACTCGTTCACAAAACTCTCCCAGAGGGTCTTTTCGGGGCTGGCAGCCTTACCTGTTCCGCTAAGCGCTTCGGTATAAGACTGGATGAAATAGCCGTGCTCTTTCAGTTCGGCGAACCGGCGGTCGTTGCGAAAGTTCTCCGGATGGCTATATCCCATCTGGATAGCCAGCTCGGCGTAGTGGGCGGAGGCTCTGCGCAAGTCATAGTCAGGATCATCGGTATATTGCGTCTTACCGGCATAACCTGCGCACAACTTGTACATGAGTTCTGCCCGGGGCTGAAAGTTCAATTTTTCGGCGATCTGACAGGCTTTGATGGCCGTGTCGCAATAGCCTTTTTCCAGCAGAGAATCTCCCAGCCTGTAGTACGCGATGGCGGTAGCCTGGCGCAGCCCGGGTCCCAGCGATCTTTCGACGGAGTCAGCGGCATAGATGGCCGCGGTCGGGAGATGGATCGTCGGTTCCTGTGCGGAATGGCAGGCAGTGAGGAGGAGCAAGCCGATGTATTGGGGTTTCATGCTGGTCGTATTAGCAGAAAGGTATAAATTTTTTGACTTTTATTATCTTTTTACCTGTCTATCCCTCAATGCCGGATCATTCAATATCCGTTTGATTTCTTCGCGGACAAGAGTCTGGATATCGGTTGCTATTTTATTAAAATTGGCGTCCAGCTCCTCATTTGTGACCCTCCTCACTTCAGGGATAGGATGGAATTCGAGCCTATCCTGCCACTCTTCGTCCATAACTATCTCTGCGTGAAACCCCTTCTTTTCGATCCTCTTGGCAGGATCATCTGCTACGATACCGACAAATTCGCCGGACGAAAGGTTTGCCAGTGTAGCCGGTGTGACGGAAGGAGTCGTCTGTTCCGACTTGCTGACGGAGGTATCCGCACTATTGACGGCTATGGTGGTTTTATATTGTACGGAAGATGCAAACCGATCGCTTACGCTGTTGGCTGTCTCTCCGCTGATCATCCCACAGAAGAGGTTCCCCGCAGAGTTCATGACCTGCCGGGCCTCTGCATTGGAATACTGGGTCTGCAGCTGGCTTAGGTCCTGGACAGAGATTATCGTTGATACATCGTTCGATCTTGCCGTGGCGAAAGTTGTCAGGACGCTGGCGGCTCTTACGGTGCCGAATTCGTCGAGGATCAGCGCAGAGGGATAGCGGCCGGCCTGGTTGACCCGGTTATTCAGCCGGTCGATAAACAACGACAACACAGGCGCCAGCCCTTGTTGTCTGGCAGGCTCTCCATACGCTCATTTAAAGAGGTCCGCTGCTCAAACCGGGCCAGCTTGTCATCGAGGCTCAACCGCTCATGACCTTTCACGAAATTTTCAGCCCAGATGACTTCGGCCTTGCCCTGGACCACCTTTCTCTCATTGTACTGCAATGGAGAACGGGCATTTCGCTCATAGGCTATTCTTGTGAGCATCGTTCAGACAGTTGGATAAAATGGTCCTCAAGATTCGTTATCTTTCTGGTTAGGCTTTCTTTTTCGGCGACAGTTAAACTGCCCTTCGATAGCAACGCCACCAGATCACGTCTTAGCAGAACAGCTATCTCAACGAGATCATCCAGAGACCTGTTGCGGTAAACGACAGTCGGAGGAATGCCGAGCAGCAGCTTTCGGGCATATTCCCCCATACTGCGGTAAATGGTATTCTTATAACCCGCTACGAACCTTTCATGATCCCCGGCAGTCATCCAGCATATGACCGCCTTCTCCTTATTCTTACCCTTCATGGCTCCAAAATTTGGTTTTCAGTCAACAAAACTAGGGCACCGAAAAAGCGAAAAAAATACGATTTCGTATGTTCTATTTCTTATTTTTTGCGTATAAGCCTTTCTTATTGCTGTAGGTGCTCGTCGACACACCCAAATAGCTGGCCAGATATTGATCTTCCACCCGTTGCACCAGGTCAGGATACTGTTTCATCAAATAGCGGAATTTGTCATATGCAGATTGTTCCCGCATGATCTCCCTTTCCTGGCTGAGCAGATAGTATTTTTGGAGGATATCGGCACGATGCAGGTTGAAGGAAGGCCAGGTCTTAAGGATGTAAATATACTGCTCGAAGGTGATAGTATGAATGATACAGGGCTCCAACGCTTCGACCGTCTCTATTGCCGGCTGCCGTAAAAAAAAGCTGCTGAGAGAAACGAAAATATCGCCCTCTCGCGTAAGCCATATCGTCATCTCGCTCTTTCGTACCTGCCTGTAGGCACGTATGACGCTTTTTTCAATAAAACCTATGTAGCGGGCAGTGTCGCCCTCCCTCAGCAAGACCTGCTTTTTGCGCACATGGATTGTTTTCAGGCAGGTTTCCAGATATTTTCTCAGGTCTTTTTCGAGTTCAGCATAGGAATCGAGAAGCAGGAACAGTTGATCCATAGTTAAGGTTTAATTCTTTTTGTATTCTGCCTGCCAATTTATCAATTGAGAGTCAAATCATGAAAAAATCGGCCTTAAATCCGAATCCTGCGCTAAATTTGCGGTTGCGCCGTCTTGTGCGGCATTCGTATTTATACGTATTATGATAAAAGCAGATTTCCTGGTCATTGGCTCTGGTATCGCCGGTCTTAGCTATGCGCTAAAAGTCGCCCAGCGCCACCCCGATAAAAAGGTTCTTGTAATTACCAAGACAAAGATCGACGAGACCAATACCAAATATGCGCAGGGCGGTATCGCCGGCGTGACAGACTTCGAGCATGACAGTTATGATAAACATATACAGGACACCCTGATCGCGGGGGACGGCCTCTGCAACCCGCGTACGGTGGAGATAGTGGTCAAAGAAGGCCCGGACCGTATACAGGAGATCATCGAGTGGGGGACGCGTTTTGACAAGGACTCCGACGGGGACTACAAACTGGGGAAGGAAGGCGGCCACTCCGAGTTCCGCATCCTGCACCACAAGGACGTCACGGGAAAGGAGATCGAGCGGGCGCTGCTCGACACGGTAAGTAAGCAAAAGAATATCGAGATCAATAAGCACTGGTTCGTCCTGGACCTTATAACCCAGCACCATCTCGGGTACCTCGTCACGAAATCGACCCCTGACATCGAGTGTTATGGCGTTTATGCGCTGGACCAGCAGACCAATAAGATCGTAAAGATACTTTCCAAGATCACGCTGCTGGCGACGGGTGGTAACGGTCAGGCCTATCGTACGACCACCAACCCGAAGATCGCTACCGGCGACGGCGTAGCGATGGTCTATCGCGCCAAAGGTCGTATTGAGAATATGGAGTTCATTCAGTTCCATCCGACGGCGTTGTATGAGCCGGGTGTGAGCCCCTCCTTTCTCATCACGGAGGCTGTGCGTGGCGACGGCGGCATCCTGCGCAACGGAAAGGGAGAAGCCTTTATGGAGAAATATGATCCCCGCAAGGACCTGGCCCCGCGCGACATCGTAGCCCGCGCTATCGACAGCGAGATGAAGAAGGCGGGTACCGAGCACGTCTACCTCGACTGCCGGCATATGGATCAGGTGAAGTTTGTAGAGCATTTCCCCAATATCTACCAGAAATGCAAGTCCATCGGCATCGACGTTGCACAGCATACGATACCCGTGGCGCCGGCAGCACACTACAGCTGCGGCGGGATCAAGGTCGATGAGTGGGGGCATGCTTCGATCAAGAACCTCTATGCGTGCGGGGAATGTTCTTCGACCGGTCTGCACGGCGCCAATCGCCTGGCCAGCAATTCCCTCCTGGAGGCGCTGGTTTTCTCCCATCGCTGCTACCTGGACAGCATACAAGCAGTGGAGGAGCTCGAGTTTATGGACGGAGTGCCGGACTGGAATGCGCAAGGCACGACGGAGCCGCAGGAAATGATCCTCATCACCCAGAGCCTCAAGGAGCTGCAGCTGCTGATGAGCGACTATGTCGGTATCGTGCGTACCAATACCCGTCTTCAGCGCGCCAGCAAGCGCCTCGACCTGCTGCATGAAGAGATAGAGTCGCTGTATGAGACCACGGCCGTTTCGCCACAGCTGTGCGAGGTGCGCAACCTGATAACCGTTGGTTACCTCATCGTGAAAGAAGCTTCGTTCCGTAAGGAGAGCCGGGGACTTCACTACAATACGGACTTCACCGGGAAAAGCGCTATATTACAAAATATCGTCCTCTGATGAGCAATCCTGTCGTTAAGAAAGCAATGATCCTCGCCGCTGGTCTGGGAACCCGTTTCAAGCCCTGGACGGACCAGCATCCAAAGGCATTGGCGCGCGTCAACGGGAAGAGCCTGCTACAGCGGAATGTCGAATACCTCCAGGGCCATGGCATCGACGATATCGTCATAAATGTTCACCACTTTGCGGGTCAGATCATCGAGGCGCTGACGGCCAATCGTGGCTGGGGAAGCCGGTTTACCATCAGCGACGAGACCGACACGGTCCTCGAGACCGGCGGCGGGCTGATGAAGGCGAGTCCTTTGCTGGAGGACGGGCCATTCGTGCTGATGAACGTGGATATCCTGACCGATATGGACCTCGGCGCCATGATCGATGCCCATTTCCGGAAATCTCCCCTGGCGACGCTCGCTGTGACGAACAGGATCACTTCGCGGTATTTTCTTTTCGATGAGAGGGACGAGCTTTGCGGATGGCGGAATGTGAAGACCGGCGAAGAGCGGCTGGCCCGCTCGGGCGGCGCAATTTCCGGCTCTGCCACCCCGGGTTCCGGCGGGCTCGTTCAAAAAGCTTTCAGTGGCATCCATGTCATCGACCCGGCGATCTTCCCCCTTATAACGCGTACGGGTAAGTTCTCCACAATAGACATGTACCTCGATCTGGCTTCCCGGCATGTGATCCGGGGTTTCGACCACAGCCAGTCCAGGCTGATCGACGTGGGCAAGCCGGAGTCCGCGGAAAAGGCCGCACAGCTTTTCCCGTAAAACCGGGCATATTGCGAGGTTGCGGCCGACCGATTTATGGACATTTTCTCCGGCCTAAATTATAAAACCATTAAATTTTCACGCGGGGACGATCAGGCGCATCAGGATAAATAATTTTAACGATTATGAATAGAATATTTTTATTCCTCCTGGCCGCCGGATTCACCATCGGGTCGGTCCATGCGCAGGAAACAAAAGAAGCATTACAGCAAAAGAAAGTGCTGCTACCCAACGGATGGAGCCTGACGCCTGTTGGTCATGGTCTCCGGCTGGGTGATCTTCCCCTGAACATCGCCGTATCGTCATCTCACCGGTTGGCGGCCGTCACCAACAACGGCCAGAGCACCCAGACGCTGCAGTTGATCGACGTGGCGAATGAGACCGTGCTCGACAGCGTGATCATTCCAAAATCCTGGCTGGGTCTGAAGTTCAACGCTGATGATAAGTTCCTCTATGCGTCCGGCGGCAACGACAACCAGATCCTCAAATATGCCGTCAACGGTCAGCCTTCCGCAGGGCATCCGGGGCTGGTGCTGGTCGACAGCCTGGTACTGGGCAAACGGTGGCCGGAAAAGATATCTCCTACAGGACTGGACATCGACGACAAGCGTCACCTGCTGTACGTGGTGACCAAGGACAACAACTCCCTCTATATCGTGGATATGGCCGCAAAGACGGTCGTGCAACGCCTTGAGCTTGGCGGAGAAGCCTACACCTGTGTTCTGTCGCGCGACAGGAAAGAGCTGTACATCACCTGCTGGGGCTGCGACAAGCTGGTGATCTTTAACACGGAGTCGCGTACCTTCCCGGGCGAGATACCGGTGGGCGACAACCCCAACGATATCTGTCTCTCCGGCAACGATCGCTGGATGTACGTGGCGAACGCCAACGACAATAGCGTCTCCGTCATTGACGTAAGGAACAGGAAGGTAGTGGAAACGCTGAATGCGGCCCTGTATCCGGATGCGCCCCCCGGCTCGACGACCAACGCGCTTGCGCTCAGCAAGGACAACAAGACCTTATACGTAGCGAACGCGGACAACAACTGTCTCGCCGTCTTTGACGTCAGCAAACCCGGCTCAGGCTCTTCGAAAGGATTTATTCCCGTGGGCTGGTATCCTACTGCTGTAAAGGTTATCGATAAGAAGGTCTGGGTCGCCAATGGCAAGGGCTTTTCTTCTATGGCCAATCCGCTGGGACCAAATCCGATGGGTCGTCGCCAGGAGGTGAACTATCAGCAGGGCGATCTCAAAAAAACGCAGCCGGTACAATACATCGCCGGCCTGTTCAAGGGTACGATGAGTATATTCCCCGAGCCTGACGAACGGCTGCTGGGGGAATATTCGGCGCAGGTCTATCAGAACACACCCTATACAAAGAATGGCGAGCTGCAGGCGAAGGGCGAGGTGGGCAATCCGGTGCCGATGAAGGTCGGGGATGCGTCGCCGATCAAGCACGTGTTCTATATCATCAAGGAGAACAGGACCTATGACCAGGTGCTGGGCGATATGAAGGAAGGCAATGGAGACACCAGCCTGGTCTTGTTCGGAGAGCATATCACCCCGAACCAGCATGCTATAGCGCGGGAGTTCGTCCTGTTCGACAATTTCTATGTGGACGCGGAAGTGAGCATGGACGGACATACCTGGAGCACGGGAGGCTATGCGAATGACTATCTCGAAAAGAACTGGGTGACCAGCTATGGTGGACGGGGTGGCAGCTATGACGGGGAAGGACACCGGACGATCGCCAACAACAAGGGCGGCTTTATCTGGGATCATGCGCAGCGGGACGGTGTGAGCTTCCGCACCTATGGTGAGTTCGCCGATGACTACAAACCCAATATCCCCGTGCTGGAAGGCCATTTTTGTCCGTACTACAGGGGCTGGGACCTGGGTTTTTATGATACGGCGCGCGTGACGCAGTGGAAAAGGGATTTCGACTCGCTGGTCGTCGCGGGCGCCCTGCCGGCGCTGAATACCGTGCGGCTCGGCAACGACCATACCGAGGGGCTGCGGAAAGGCAAGCTGTCGCCATTCGCTCACGTGGCCGACAACGACCTGGCCGTGGGTGAGTTCATTGAATACCTGAGCAAGAGCCCGGTGTGGAAGGAGTCAGTGGTCTTCATCCTGGAAGACGACGCGCAGAACGGACCGGATCACGTGGACGCGCATCGCAGTCCGGTATACGTAGCGGGCGGCATGGTCAAGCGTCATTTTGTAGATCACACGATGTATTCCACGACCTCGGTATTGCGCACCATCGAGCTCATCCTGGGAATGAAGCCGATGTCCCAGTACGATGCTGCCGCGACGCCGATGTGGAATGCGTTTGCCACCGTTGCGGATATGACACCCTTTGCATCGCTGCCGGCGAATATAGACCTCACGCAGAAGAACGTGGCCTGGAACGAGTGGGCAAAGAAGTCGGCGGGTCTTGATTTTGCGAAGGAAGACCGGATACCGGACAATTTATTTAACGAGATACTCTGGAAAGGGATAAAGGGTAGTGGTTCGCCCCTGCCGGCGCCAAGCCATGCGGCCTTCGTGAAGGGCAGCCGGGTCGATGACTAGCGGTCCCCCCAATTTTTACCGTCTCCGCCGCGTGAGCGACCGGGGGCGGTTTCTTTTAAAACTGCCATGAGAGGCCCGCAGTGAAAAAGAAAGTATTGGATAGCTGTTCGGTCTGCAGCCTGGTCGTGCTGGGTATCGTAGTCACGGAATAGGTCTTTGTCACGCTGATCACGGATGGATGTACGGGGATGGCGTAAGATGGCGTGAAGCTGAATGTCAGACTGCCCAGGGAGTAGCTCAACGGGAGGCTCGCCTCGTAGTCCATGATCCTGAAAGCGGATGCATTCGTGACGGAGCCTGTTATCTTCTCGGTGCCGGTAAGGGTTGTCTTCCCCTTTTGCTTCCGGAACCTTTTTTTCTGGTAATAGTTGTCGTAGAAATTGAGGGTGCTGGCATTGGCGATTATGCGGGGCGTGATCTCGAGGTCGTCGTCGAAGGCGGTGAACTTGTGTTCGAGTCCGAGGCCGGTTTGAAAGTCGAGATGGGTGGAGATGTCCAGCGTCAGGTCGAGGGCCGGCTTGAGGAAGCCCAGGTCATAGCCGTTGGACATATTGAGGGACGCGGGTATGCCGGACGTGACGTTGCTGGCGTCCTTGTTGTAAAAATATTTTGAGAACCAGTAGTCACCGGTGAAGTGTCCTTTTTTCAGGGAGTAGCCCATGTCCAGTGTAATGAGGTCGATGCGATTGGCGTCGGCGTGGTCGAGCCATGCGGCGGAGGCGGACAGGTAGAGTCCGGACCGGTGGTTATAGGTGATCGTAGGAATGATATAGGGCTGGCGTGCGGTATCCTTGCGACCGAGGTAGACGTTGTCGCTCTGGTAGTTGACGGCTATTTCGAAATAGCTGCGGGACCGGTGAGATTTCGCGCTGTCGGCGCCTGTCTGCGCCATCGACGCTGCGGGCCGTAATGCGGCAACTATCAGTAAAACCAGTAAGGGGCGGAGTATACTTTTTTTCATAACCAATAGTTCGCCTGTAAAGAGGAGAACGCGTACGTCCTCCTCTTTCATTGTTGGCTGTGTGATTATAGTAGATTGTTAGTTGCTGCTGGTAGTGGGCTGGCTCGTAGAGAGATCTTTCTTGTCTTTTGACAGGTCCTTGCGATCGTGGCGGAGGTCTTTCTTGTCGGAAGCGAGGTCTTTTCTGTCGTGAGAAAGATCTTTTTTGTCGGCTTGCTTGTCCTTGCGATCGCTGTTGAGGTCTTTCCTGTCGGAGTTCAGGTCATGATGATCTTCGGAGAGGTCTTTTTTATCACCTGCTATATCTTTTCTGTCGTTGTGGAGGTCGGCCGCGTCCTTGTTGCGATCGGTGCGATCGGTGGAGAGGTCTTTCCTGTCCTGGTTGATATCCTTTTGTTCCGTTTTGGCGTCGGCATAGTCGTGGTTCTTCAGGTCTTCATTTCTCTCCTTACGGTCTTGCGTGATATCCTTTTTGTCCTGGCGGATATCGGTGTTATCGGCCTTCAGGTCTTTCTTGTCTGTGGCGGCGTCTTTTCGGTCGCCTGCCAGATCTTTTTTATCGGCATTGATATCTTTCCGGTCACCGGCGATCTCTTTCTTATCGCCTGCAATGTCCTTTTTGTCGCCCGAGATATCTTTTTTGTCGTGGTTGATATCCTGCTTGTCGTGTGCGATATCCTTCTTGTCGTGATGGATGTCGCGCCGGTCGTGATGAATATCGTGCCGGATGTGAGCGACATGCTGTGCATTGGCAAGCGTACTGATGGTGAGTGCCGTTGCGGTGAGCAGGACTAGTTGGGTTCTCATAATAGAAATTTTTAAGTTTTTTAATTCGATTTAATCATAGACCGTCGGTGAATGGGAAAATTTAACCGGTTTCTGGCGTTAACGGCGCATTAACAAATGGGTAGCAGCTCGTCTTCCCGACCCGGCCGCACGAAGCGGCAATGAGCTGGAGCAAAAAAAAAGAGGACCATTTTGGTCCTCTCTGTTATTGAGATCTATCTTACCATCTTCATCTTACCACCTGCGTCCCCATGCATGACCGCGTCCGCGAAAGTCGTGCTCGTACCTGTCGCGGTCAAAGCGACCGTGGTTGAAATAAGCATAGTGCTCTCTTTCAAAGTACGGGCGATAGTGTGCGTAGTACCAACGGTCACGATAGTGGCCCTGCCATACGGGGTAGTTGTAGTAGACGTACCCGGGGTACTCGGCTTCATAACCTCCCTGATCACACTGGTCGGGTGCAGGGGCATATTCGTCATTGTATACGGGAGGAGGGGCGGGTTGATAGTATACAGGGGCTGGTGCAACATAGGCGGGTCCTGAAGAGACATACACTCTCGCGCCGGGGACACGGAAGCCGACGTGGGCGTTGACATAAACCTGCGAATAGCTTTTTGTAGCGATGAGGCTGGCGGCTATAACGGCGGAAAGAATGAATACCTTTTGCATATCTGTAGATTTTAAGTTAGCGGATGTTCTTTATTACTGGTGTACATCCTTGTATATGAGATATGAAAAGGAGAAAAAGATTTAAAATGTAACTGTTAAAGATTATGTAAAGGCAAGGACCGTCGCATTCGACTGGTTTATAGGGTTTTGTGAGCGATCAGCGCCAGGTGGCTGTCCGGCAGCGTGCGGTGGTGTTCGGTATGTACCTCTTTCAGGCCGGCGTTGAAGCAGGCTTCCCTGAGTTGGAGGGCCGTCCTTTTTATATCGGGGTTGTCGCGCGTCGCTGTAAGCAGCAATACGAGGCGGCCCTTGTGTCTGAGCAGGCCGGTCAGCCGCAGCAGCTCGGCGTACATGTCCTTTCGGGAGAGGTGGATATTGTTGCCGTATATCGTATGAAAATAGAGTTGGGGATAGGAAAGCTCGAAGGTATCGCCGATGTGTAGCTGAAGCAGCTGTCGGCGGATGAAGCGGCGGTTGCGACGATAGGCCTGCTGATAGGACGTGACGGATGGCTCGATGCCGGCAACGAATCCGATGCGCAGCGCCTGGGCTACTTCTTCTGTCAGCTGGCCTGCGCCATAGCCGATCTCCAGCAGGTGTTGATAAGGTTGTACATGCAGCATCTGCAGCGCCCAATTCAGGAACTGGCGGGAGATGCCGGTCCTTTTGGCGATGACCTGCATAGGAAAAAGGTTTTGGTAGCTCATACTCCGCCCTCCTTTCCTGATTCTGGTTCCGGTGAGAAAGGTTGACCGGATGTCCGGGCCTGTTCGGGTGTCCGGCCGGGTGGGAAGGGCCTTTCTGCGAACGGCGGGCGACAGCGGCGGCCCCACTCCTGCCTGAACTTTTCCCTTTCTTCCGGCGTCATGTTCATCCATTTTTGTTTCATCTTGTCTTTCCAGCGGGAAGGGGGACCGCCTCCGCGAAAGCCGCTGAATAATATTTTGGTAAGGACCAGCAGACCGAGGGCCTGCCAGAAGCTGATGACGGGCAGGTGGAACAATTCGGGCATGAGCGCATTCCACAGCAACATAACAATGCTACCGAATACCAGTATGCCGACGATCACCATGCAGATAAATCCTGCCACTCTGCGAAACCAAAAACCTTTCATATACGATAAATTTTATTATTCAATTAATTGGACCACCATTCGGGTGGGTGGTGCTCAACTCTCCACAATCTCCCGATACAGGTCGAGCAGCCTTTCCCGGAGGTGGACAACAGCGTAGCGTTTCCGGGATATGAGCGTATTGACGTTTTCACCGGTGAGCTCTGCTATTTCCTTGAAGGAAAGGCCGTCCAGCTCGTGCCATACGAATACGGACCGTTGTTCTTCCGGCAGCTCGTCCAGCGATTCCTGCAGGGCCTTCCAAAAAAGGGCGCGGAGGTTGGCCGTCTCCGGGTTGCGGCTGTTGTCGAGGAAGATGGATCCGAAATTGGGTTCGTCGCTATCCGGATCGCCGCGTCCGGAGGCGCTGCCGCCCTGCAGGTCGTCCAGGGACTCGGGTCTTTTCTTGCGATAGCCGTCGATGATCCGGTTGCGGGCCACGGCAAAAAGCCAGCCGCTGATCTGTTCGATGGGGCCGGTGTCAACCGCCGTCGTCAGCTGGTACCAGACGTCCTGCAAAATATCTTCTGCATCAGCCTCGCTGTTAACTCTTTGGCGAATAAAGCCCATGAGCCGCTTGCCAAAGCGGCTGATCACAGAGGCGATATTTTTTCTCCCGGAGTTAGACATACCCGGTGATATAGTCAAAAGGTCATCCATCTGTTAAGGTAGACGGATGAACTGAAGGTATATTTTAAAATTTTTGAGTTTTTTTTTTGAGGGGTCGCCACTGGTTCCACGCCGGCCTCAGTGCTCACAAACTATGGATCGCATACGTCACCACTCCCCAAATAGAGAACTCGGCGCCGGAAACGTCTACGTCGATGGGCGACAGTCTGGTGGTCTCGGGGACAAGGCGGATCTTGTTGAATGTCTTTTCG